>Ga0224507_10000201_pt1 | contig 23718 bp, 30 predicted proteins | sample SF_Jan12_sed_USG_3_FD_170159 | JGI IMG/M metagenome (GOLD analysis project Ga0224507, IMG submission 170159) | Sediment microbial communities from San Francisco Bay, California, United States - SF_Jan12_sed_USGS_13 | ecosystem: Environmental > Aquatic > Marine > Sediment | place: USA... | reverse complement strand
ATGCATTGACAAAATAAGAATAATCTTCAAGATATCCATCAATTTTTGCAGTTCCATTTTTGTAAGTTCGCAACAGTTTATCATTGACAAAAAGATTCTTTTCAATAAAAGAAATACAATCTTTTGCTGCATTCAGATATCTAACATCGTTGGTTACACGGTGTCCTTTTGCAAATGCTGTAATCATTAAAGAATTCCAAGAAACCAATACCTTGTCATCCAATCCTGGAGGAACTCGTCTAGAACGAACTTTTAATAACTTTTCAGAGCAAGAGGATAAAATCTTGTGAACCTCTTGTTCTGAAATTCCAAAATTAAATGCAACAGTAGAGACATTAAGGTTATTACATAGAATATTATTTCCCTCCCAATTACCACCATCAGTTACATCATAATAAAGACAGAAAAGATCAGCATCACTTCCAAGAATTTCTTGAATTTCACTTTTCTGCCACACGTAGAATTTCCCCTCAACACCTTCAGAGTCTGCATCATATGCAGAATAAAAGCCACCATCCGGAGAAGTCATTTCACGCAAAACAAAGTCAAGGGTTTTTTGTAAAACATCAAGATAGAAAGGATCTTGTGTTATTTGATAGGCTTCAACATAATTTACAGGAATCAAAGCATTATCATAAAGCATTTTTTCAAAATGAGGGACCAGCCATTTTGCATCAGTGGAATATCTAGAAAAACCACCTCCAATTTGATCAAATATTCCACCCTTGGCCATTTTTTTGAGAGTTTTGAGCGCAAATTCATTGAATTTACCAAGTCCTGAAAGTTTAGCATATCTAAATAGAAATGATATATTTGCAGCATTAGGGAATTTTGGAGCAGATCCAAACCCGCCATGCGTTGCATCACCCAATTGAAACAAATTCAGGGCAGCCTCATCAAGGATAGTTCGCTCTAATTTTGACGGAACCTGAATTGTTTCAGATTTATGCAGTGCACCAAGAAATTTCTCAGCAGATTTTTCAATATCTTTTGGTTTTTCTTCCCATGCTTGCGATAGTTGCCTGCAAATACTTCCAAAGCCAGGACGCCCATTAGAGTCTAAAACAGGAAAGTATGTTCCGACATAGAATGGTTTTTGATCAGGAGTAAGAAAAATACTCAATGGCCAACCGCCTTGACCTGTTGCTATCTGACAGACCTTTTGATAAATATCATCAATGTCAGGTCGTTCTTCACGATCAACTTTTATGTTAATAAAATTTTCATTCATGAATTTTGCAACATCTTCATTTTCAAAGGATTCGTGAGCCATCACATGACACCAATGGCATGCACTATATCCAATACTCAGAAAAATTGGTTTGTTTTCATCTTTTGCTTTTTTTAATGCTTCATCATTCCACCCATACCAATCAACAGGATTATGTGCATGTTGAAGTAAATACGGACTACTTTCATTAATGAGACTATTTTCAACCACAGTTAATCAAATTCGTTTGAATATTAGTATCTAAGTAGTAAATTACCCCCATATACCGCGTCCTTCGGTTAATTCATAGATTCGGACATTAATTTTTCCAAGTAATTTTACTTTGGACTTGTGCGCCTTTTTATCATGACTGTAATCTTTTTTTTCAATTAATTCTTGTAATCGTTTTAATTGATCTAAAGAAAGATTCTTAAATTCATTTTTAGAATTTGTGACAAGTTGCAACAACTTTACCCTTTCACGATCTTCATCTGAAATTTTAGTCATAATTTACATTTTGTCAATTTTGCAAATAAATCTTGGCGTAAAAACGAGATTGGTCTATTGCTTAGGATAGCCCAATCCCTAGCCATCGGATTTATCAGTTTGATGATAATTTCAACACCCGCTGGATGTTTACCCATACAATTGAAACCCATATGAGTCTAAGAGTTTGTAATACAACGAAAATCACCATTTCGCATAGAGATAAATTGAAAAATCAATTAACAAATCTTAAAATTTCGTGTTTTATCTGTGAAATCATGGAAAAAATGCGTGCAATGATACTTTCTGAATGTGCCAAAATCGAGACAAACCCATTAAAACTTGCTCATATTGACAGACATGAAATTAAAAGATCAAAGGAAATTTTATTAAAAATTGAAGCTTGTGGTGTATGCCATTCACAGCTTCACGGGATAGAAGGAGATTGGAAAGAGCTAGGAATTCCACCAATACTGCCAACAGTTCCAGGCCACGAAGTTGTTGGAAAAATAGTCCAGATTGGAGATGAGGTTACAAAATTCAAAGTGGGGGACAGAGCTGGCATTACACCACTTTTAGAAGCATGTAAAGACTGTCAATACTGTAAAGAAGGAAAAGAGTATCTTTGTGAATCATCAATAATAACAGGAGAGTCCCTCAAAGGAGGATATACAGAATACATTACAGTAATTGAAGATTTTGCAACCAAAGTTCCAGAGAACATGAAACCTGAATACGCTGCGCCCTTATTTTGTGCAGGAATTACAGCATTCAAAGCAGTTAAGGCTTCAGAACCAAAACCAAATAAAAAAATTGGAATTTTTGGAATTGGTGGAGTAGGGCATATGGCAGTACAATTTGCAAAAATAGAAAATTGCAAAGTAATTGCATTTTCTAGATCACAAAATCATCTTGATGTTGCAAAAAGACTTGGTGCAATCGACGTAATGGTGTTTTCAGAAAATCAGCAGGAATTTTTGGATACATTAAAAGAAAAACACGGGATGTTAGATGCGGCCATAGTATTTGCACCAGCAGATATCGTCACAGATACTGCAATAAAATCAGTAAAGAAAGGAGGATTAGTAGTGATTGCAACAGTAGGAAAAAATCCAACATTCATGGCATTTGAAGAAAAAACAATTAGAGGTACATTGATAGGCTCAACAAAAGACATGGAGCAAGTCATCAAGATATGTGATGAAAAAAATATTGAAGTGATTTCTCAAACATTTCCACTAGAAAAGGCAAATGAAGCACTCAAAAAACTGAAAGATTCAGAAATTGAGGCAAGGGCAGTTTTAATTCCCTGATCTTTCCCTTAAATAATGGAAAAACAGGTTTTGTGATATGAATTGTAACAGATGCCATCATACTAACGAGGCACACATTCCAAATCAAAACAGTAGCTCAATTATCAAGGTAGGAAAATGTCAAATTCCCACATGCACATGTCAGCAATACATAGATCCATTTCAAAAGATTGATGAGGAACTTTTGTAACGGTTCATATATCAAAAAAGGTTCAGGCAATTATGGATAAACATAAACCATCAGATGAAATGTTAAAAGATCTAGATAATTTATTGTCAAAACTCAACGCCATGGAAATTGTTGCATCAGATGAGTATCAAAAAAATTCAATCAAAATTCAAAGAGCATTAGTAGAAGGCCAAATTCATTCAATCAATGAATTTCAACATTTGAAAAAAGCAATAGATTTGTTAACTTTACAATTATTCGATGTTCAAAATAAAGTTAAGAATTAAGCTTTGTGTCACTTAATCCACAGCTAATGCATCGAAACAACGTAGATTTTTCAAGAATTTGTTCAGGTTTCATTTCAGACCCACAACAAAGACACGAAAATTTTTCAGATTCTGAATTTGTTTTTTCTGATTTTCTTATAACATAATCAGGTTTTACCTTAGCAGCATCTACAGAATTACATGCAGGTTTGTAACTAGTCACTATTTTATTAAGCAGGTTTTTTCTTCGGTCACCATTTGATTCAAACATTGGCAATATTGCCAGATATAATAATTTTTCAGATCCTGAATGCTGTATCCAACATTTGTAACTTGGATGTTTAACAAAAAAGGATTCATCGTCAGTCTTGTCACATTCACCAACAAAAAGAATATTGAATTTGTCCTTATCTTTTGAGAGAATCAGATAAACCAATTTTTCCATTGGAGGTCCCCATTCTTCAATCCGAATAGGCCCAAGAAACTCATATTGAAGAATTTGAATGCTCAATGAAGGTATTTTTGAGTACTTTCTTTTCAGTTTTTCCCAAAAAACATGCCAATATTATTAATTTGATCGCAAAATCGTAACTTGAAAAGATTAAATTCAAGAGCTATAAATTTCTCGTAAATGAAAGACCCTCACAATTATGCAAAAGTAGGATATTCTATGATCGTAGTTTCAGCAAGTCTTGCAGCAATTGCACTCATAGGATTAGCAATTGGAGATGATGTTTTATTTGCAGACAATATTGCAAGGGACAATACAGCAGAATTCAATGAGTGTAAAAATGATGATTTTAAAGCTGACGAGTGCATAAAATATAGAGATAGAATCAATAATGAGGCATCAGGAATTTTTGTAGACCCCTCAACGTGGAAATAGTTCAGAATCCGTTAGAATAGTCTTCTAACATGTTTTGATTTTTAGTAAGTCTATTCATTGCATAAAACGCACCACCAACAATTCCTGCCTGGTAAAACGTATACAAGAAAACACCTGATGATGTCGGATCGGATTTTGTGAAACTTAAAACAAGCATGGTAAAGAATACAAAAGTTCCAACAAAAGATACCACTCTATTCACAAATCCAGCATCCATTCCAACGATTCTTTTGGTGGCAGCTGCCATCAAACCAATGCTAGTTATAATTAGAAAAGTAGCACCGCCATTTGCCATTACAAAATCATATAGCCAAGGCAAAAGACCGTCTTCTAAGATTTCAACATCAGGCATGATACTGCCGCCATTTATTGCAAAGTTTACAGAACTAAACATACCACCAATAACAAAAAAGAACAAAAACATTTTGACAATTGACCTTTTGATTGGACTGCGAATTTCTGATGGTTTTACAGCTCGCTCAGTAATCCTAATGCCATAAAGAAAACCCACAGCCATAGCAGGGATAAACATAAGATTAATCAATATTGGGGATTCTTTGTTAATAGAGTCAATTTGAGGATGAAAAATTAAAAATGAAACAATTGCAAGAGAGGCTGAAGCACAAAATAGAATTAATCCCATATGACCACGACTGTCAGATTTTTGCACATCATTCCAATTACTCATTGTATGAACTCTAAAGAAAATAATTAAAAACCAAATCCAAAAATCATTTGGTCAAACCATCAATTCTGTTTACCCTTTTTTAGTAGAAGCCAAAAGGGAATTCATGGAAAAAGGAAAAATTGTGACTATAATAGGTTTCATCATAATGATTTTTGGTTTAATCTTTCACCTTCAAGGACAGTCAATAGTAGGACCGGAATCATCATTCATGTATTCAAATCCCGATTGGATTACTTATGGTATACAAATTTCAATTATAGGAATAATCATTTTGGGGACAGGGTTAGCAATAGTTAAAAGAAAATAAGTTCTTTTACAAAAAAATCATACTTATAATTTTTGGAAATTTTCTTATTTTAGTGATAATGGTTTCATTAATTTGTGCATAAGTACAAAAAATAAATTCAGTTGTAACATCATATGCATCATCAAATATTAGATATATTTTTTAACTTCAGATATTCTTTCAATTATAAATTAAGAGACAACTCGTCCTCAACATTACAATTAATTAACACAAACTTCTTGTACACATAATTAACATTTTATTAAAAATATGTCAACTTAAAGACATTTAAAAAAATAGAATTAGAACTTAATAACCAGCAATAATCGGATCTTCTGGTTTCATTATTTCTCTTAACAAAATTGTTGCAAAAGATCCTCTAGATAATGAAAATTCAACCACGTTATCATGTGATGAATAATTAGAGCAGCGAATTGCAGCTTGTCTAAAACCACCCTCACTACTTACTTCTTGCATTTCTTTAATGAAAAAATCTTTGGGGGAAACTTCTTCTTGTTCTAATATTTTAGAAATTTGAAAATCAAATCTTGTTTTTTTGTAATATGAATAACCAACAAATGGTAATGCCAAATTCTGCTCCAATCCTTTAACATATTTTCCAATAATCCCATGAGAATCAAAACAAACATCACCGGATTGTGTCTCGAATAGATTCTCACCATCTAAAAAAGCAGTACTTAGAGACTGATTAAAAATAAAAGACTGGTATGCCTGAATGTAAAATCGTCTTAACGATACAGGAATGATTCGAATTGCACGAATGGGCTCACCGTGTTCAATCATTTCTTTGAGAACCATTCGTTCAATATCCATCCGGAATGGAACTTTGTCATAATATTTTTCATAATTTTCCTCATCTGAAAGTTTTTCACGAATCTCAGTATTTTCTTTTGAATCATATGTAGAAGTAAAGGATAAAATCAAACTAACAGCTTTTTTGAAATCTCTCTGCAGAATAGCCTTCCCAATTAAATGAGTAACAGGTCTTTTTGATCCGAAGCGTTGATAACCATAAAAATTTAGAATTTTACCATATTCTGTAAATGCAGATAGTCCATTTCGACATCCAGTTATTTTTAATTTAAAGTGATTTCCAATCATGTCTTTTTTTGACAAAGGTTTTTTAACAAATCCAATTTTTTCTAAAGAATATTTTTCAGTTGAAAAATTTTCTATTGCCCTTCCTTTATTTCCTGAACATACAAATTGTTCCGTAATGGCTGATGCATCTTTTAATCCAAGAGACTTAAGACGTATTCCCTTTTGTTTGAAAATTCCAGATAGTGCATGATTGGTGTCAATTTTTTTCTTTTTTAATTTATACACAGCATAACCATTTTGATCATTTATAGAATTTTGCGCTTTTTCAGAAATTAATTCATTCACCTGAAAATCTTTAGGCTCAACTCTAATTTTTCCTCCAATGCCAGTAAATTGTGTGCTGTATACTGTAATCCCAATTTGAGAATCTAAATTTGGTATCACTCTATTGTCACTGTAACATATTTGCTAATTGCTATGTCAGATAATTGTGTACCAAGTAATACTTTGTATTTACCAGGCATAGCATCTTCAGAAGCACGAATAGTTGTAGAGATTAGACGAGGTGCATCAGAATCCAATTGAAATATTTGAGGAGAGTTGTCAATGGAATCAATACTCAGAAAGTCACGAGTAGAAGATAAAATCAATGAAACATCAAACAGATCTTGTTGCGATTTAGATAATACAACAAAGTCAAAGTTTTGTGAATTTCCAGGTGTAAGGGTTATGGAATTAGATTCAAATTGAATTTCAAGAGGTAAAGGAACAGAAGTGTCAACAACTCCAATATTATTTTCAACCCACTCAGTAAACCAAATTTTTTCACCATCAACAGTGAAATCAAAGATTTGAGCAACACCGCAATCAGATAGCGTTATACCAGTTCCAGGATCACAGTCACCCCAATAAGGATTCTTTGAAGGAATATGATATTCTACAAGAGATTGAGATTTTGGATCCATTACAGAAATATTGTTAGCAGTTTGTTCATTGAAAACAATTCGTCCTTGGTCATCAGATTCAACCCAATAAGGTCTAGAAATGGGAGTTTTTACAATCCCCGTCTGATTACCATATGTACTTAGTAAAGGATCAGCCGTCACATATTGAATAAATTGTTCAGTTAGCGGATCAAAATTGAAAAAAGATGACGATGTAGTATCTGCCAACCAAACAGACCCATCATTTGCAACCACTGCGCCATTTGGAGTAAGTAACTCCAAAGGTAACGGGTAGATTTCAATAAAGTCAAGTAAAGGAAGGAATTTTTCACCCGAATTTGCTACAGAATCAAGATATCCATTTTGATTGAATTTTACCAAGATACCGCCTTGTTGGAATAACCAATTAGTATACCAAATATTGTCATCTGCATCTATTGCAAAATCAGCAGTTACAGATTCATCCACAGGAGATGGAATACTAAGATAATTTACATCGTCACCAGATTGGTTTGGATCCAAAAATGTGAGTTTATTTCCAGTGAAATCGTTAATAATAATTTGAGAACCATCGATTCTGAGTTTTTGAGGTAAAGAATTGCCTTCTGAAGGATATGCTAATCGCTCATATTTTTCATCAAGGGTTGAAAATTTCCAAACGGAATCATATGATTCATCAGTATACCAGATATTTCCATCTGGGGCATAATCAAGTCCCCACATCATTGAACGACCGCCCGGAGGCCATAAAGGATTGTCATATTCAGTAAATGATTCTGTAACAGGATCAAATTTTGCCAGGTTACCAGTATTAGTTTGAGTAAACCAAACATTTCCACCATAATCAGTTACAATTGCCAGTGGATTTGTACATAGTGTTGGAATTGAAAATTCTTTAACATAATTTGTAGACTTAGCATTGCTTGAACCACAAAATTGAGCACGTTGTTCCTCAGGAAAATTATCTGCAGGTGTTCCAGTCAGTGTCAAATCCGGTGCATCAGGTTCAGGAGGAGCCATCATATTTTGGAGTCCAAAACCAGAGGTCACCATAATTCCCCCAAAAAATAAAACAACTATGAGCCCTTTTTTATTCATATCACAAAAAATAATGAGAGCCTCGTTATATCTTATTCCAACAAAACATAGATCACAATAATTTTAAATCGCCAGTTATTTTATCAATCAAATTTTCAGGAGCTGGGCCAATTGAGATACACGTAGTTGTTCCAGGTGCAATTTGAGTATGGCCAGCATCAGTTACTTCAGACCATGGAAGATTAAGATCAATTGCATGTCTTTTCACTTCTTGTAAATCTTTGATTCCTGAAACTTTAACAACCACTTTTTCTTGTCCTCCCCACCACTCACGATACCATTCAGGATGAGATTTTCTAACATGCTCGGCTCCAAGAACACAAGCATGCCCTACTTGTGCAGCAATTTTTCCTTTTCCCATTTCAAGATCAGTTCTAACAACAATAACCTGTTTGATGTCACCCATACAATTAATAAAAATAGGCTTAATGAAAAACTTTTGAATTAAATAATTGACAAAGAAACGAAATCTGTGAGTTTTGATGTAATAGTTGCCGGAGGAAGTGTAGCAGGACTGTTATGTGCCAGAGAAATTGCTTCAAAGGGATTTTCAGTACTTGTGATTGAAGAAGACTATGAAATAGGAACTCCAGAACATTGTGGTGGGTTGGTGAGCATCTCTGGATTAGAAGAGCTTGGAGTGATCCCATTTAGAAAAACTTTTGATCATGGAATAGAATCTGCCAAAATCACATCACCGAATGGGAACAGTTTTACAATTAATTCAAAGAAACAAAAAGTCATTGAGATTAGTAGAAGAGAATTAGATAAACAAATAGCTTTTCAAGCTCAGAAAAATGGAGCAATAATCAAGGTTAGAACTAGTTTTCAAGAAAAAACAGAGACAGGAATTAGAACAAATGAAGAAACTATAGATTGTAATATTTTTGTTGATGCTAGAGGAGTATCCTCACTCATACATAGAGACAGAACAGGAATTTTATCATCAGCACAATATGAAATTTATGCAGATTGGATAAAGAAAGGAAAGGTGGAAGTAATTTTTGATCAGGAAAAATATCCAGGATTCTTTGCATGGATAATTCCATCCAACGAAGGTAAAGGGAAAGTTGGAATTGCAGGAAGAGGAATCAACGTTTCTGAAACATTAGATAACTTTCTCAAAGAAAAAGGAGAGTTTTCAACAATAAGGAAAATATTTGCACCCATATGGATTAAGGGCCCCATCAAAAACTTTGTAGAAGGTAAAACAGTCATCATTGGAGACGCTGCAGGACAAGCAAAACCAACAACTGCAGGAGGAATTTTTACTAGTGGTATGGGTGGCATATATGCTGGACAAGCAATATCTGAATTTTTAAAAACAAACAAAAGAGAAGCGCTTGATAAATATCAAAAAAGATGGACTTTGAGATTTGGCAAAGAATTTGAAAAACAATCATTAGCAAGGAAAATTTTAGAGAGAATAGATAATAACACGATTAATGAATTATTTAATTCAGTTACACCAAAAATTACTAAAGAAATTTCAGAAAAAGATGATTTTGATTTTCATACTGGATCAATTATAAAATTATTGGGATTGCAGGCTTCGTTCAAAGCCGCTCAAACTTTAATTGGTGGAGAGGTAAAAAAATTATTGAGTTAAGACAGGCTTAATTTCTAAGGAAAGTATAAATGATGTTTACAGGAAATTTTGACATGTCCTCTACTATTTCATTACCAACATGTAGTTGCTGTCACAGGCACATAATGCCTAATGATAAATGTGTAAAATTTAATTGCCCTAGTTGTGGCACCGATTTAATTTGGAGATGTCAAAGTTGCAGAGAAGCAGCAAGAAACTACACTTGTTCTTCATGTAATTTTCAGGGGCCTTAGAAAATGACTCAATTACTATTAATCACAAAAATTCTCCCAAAAGGGATGGAAGTAGATCTTGATAAATTAGCAGAATCCATCAAGGCATCTCTAAAAGATGGAGTTATGATGAAAAGACATGCAAAAGAACCACTAGCATTTGGATTGGAATGCATTAAAGCAGAATTTGTAGTTGATGACAAAGAAGGACAAATGGATGCATTAGAAGAGGCCGTAAGATCAGTTGATGGCGTAAGTGAATTTGAAGTACTCAATATGAGTCGAATGTCAGTTGACATGAAATAGGAGATCTCTTGGTACGCAAAGAAGAACCTTTGCAGATGAAAATAGGCGAGGCAAAACAACGAGACATAGGTAAAAAGCGTGCCAGAATTGGTCCTGAAGCTATGGATTTTCTCAAAGTTACGCCAGGAGACATTATAGAAATAATGGGTTCAAGATCCAGCTGTGCAGTAATTTGGCCAGTAGATGAGGATGAAAAGTTGTCAAACATGATAAGAGTTGATGGACAAACGAGAAAAAATGTGGGTGCTTCACTAAATGATTTTGTCAAAATTAGAAAAGTTACATCAAAGTTTGCAAAAACAGTGTCTTTAACACCAGTCAATGGTTCAGTTACAGTGGATAAAGAATTTACAGACTTTATTAAAAATAGATTGAAAGGATTGCCAATTGTTCATGGTGATGAAATTTCTGTAATGATTTTAGGGAATTCCATAGACTTTAAAATTACAAAAACTACTCCAAAAGGAGTAATCAAGATAGATCGTGCCACAACACTGAGTATTTCAACAGAAACATCGAGTGATAGAAAAACTAGAGTGACATATGAAGAAGTTGGAGGATTGAGGCGTGAAATTAAAGCAATGAGAGAAATTGTAGAGTTGCCATTAAAACATCCAGAACTATTTGTAAGATTAGGAGTTGAACCACATAGTGGAATTTTACTTTATGGTCCACCAGGATGTGGAAAAACACTGCTTGCAAAAGTCATAGCAAGTGAATCAGATGCTAACATGTATTCAATCAACGGTCCAGAAATTATGAATAAGTATTATGGGGAAACAGAAGCAAAGCTAAGAGACATTTTCAAAGAAGCTAAAGATAACTCCCCAAGTATAATATTCATAGATGAAATTGATGCTATCGCACCAAAAAGGGAAGAAGCTTATGGAGATGTGGAAAAAAGAGTCGTGGCCCAACTATTAGCATTGATGGACGGTTTGAATGATAGAGGGAATGTCATTGTACTCGGTGCAACAAATAGGCCCGACAGTGTTGATCCAGCACTCAGAAGACCAGGTAGATTCGATAGAGAATTTGAGATATCAGTACCTAATGAGGATGGAAGATTGGAAATTCTTGAAATTCATACAAGAGGAATGCCAATTAGTGACGACATAGATCTTAAAGAGATATCATCAGAGTTACACGGATATACTGGTGCAGATATTAAATCACTTTGTAAGGAAGCAGCACTAAAGTCAATTAGAAGATATCTACCAGAGATAGATCTTGAAACTGAAAAAATTTCCTCTAAAGTATTGCAATCAATGCAAATTAAACTAATTGACTTTTATGATGCAATGCAAGATGTGATTCCCACAGCAATGAGAGAATTTTATGTTGAAAGACCAAAAGTCTGGTGGCAAGATGTTGGAGGTTTAGATGAGATCAAAAAAGCATTAACAGACAATCTTATCACAGCGATGAAGGAACCTAGTAAATTTACAAAGATGGGGATAAGACCACCAAAAGGAGCTTTGATTTACGGTCCACCAGGATGTGGAAAAACATTGCTTGGACGAGCATTAGCAACTGAAACAGGTGCAAATATGATTTTAGTCAGAGGACCAGAAATACTTTCAAAATGGTTAGGAGAATCGGAGAAGGCAGTTAGAGAAATATTCAGAAAAGCAAAAGCAGCATCACCATGCGTAATAATTTTTGATGAATTAGACTCACTAGCACGTGCCAAATCAGGTGAAAATGGTGGAAGTGAAACTCTACTAAGTCAATTACTAACGGAGATAGAAGAAGGTACTTCATCACGTGTAGTTGTAATTGGGATAACAAATAGACCAGATGTTTTAGACAATTCTCTATTAAGAACAGGTAGATTGGATTTGGTACTTTATGTACCACCGCCAGATGAAAAAGGAAGATTGGAGATAATTGAAATTTTAACAAGAAAAATGCCGCTGGCAAACGATGTAAAATTGCAAGAAATTGCAGTGACTACTCAAAACTATTCAGGTGCAGATTTGGCAGCTCTTTGTAGAGAAGCAGCAGTAGAAGCAATGAGAAATAATTCATCAAAAATTTCAAACCATGATTTTGCAAATAGTTTGAAGATAGTTAGACCAACCATCACTAAAGAAGTTGATCATTGGTATAACACAATAAAGGAAAGTATATCTAACGTTGTACCTAAGACAGAGAATAAATCATTCTACGGATAAAAATGACAATACCAATTCGGAATACTGTATTTGATAAGATTAAGGAAGTAAATAGATTAACAGACGTTGAGCTTTTCAAAAGTTTAGTTAAAGATGGACACGTTATTGCGGATGATAGATTTAACAAAATACTTTTGGATTTAGAAATTTTAGGACTCATCACAGTGTCATGGATTACAAAGGATGAACGTAGAATAGAAGTTGTAGTTGTTGAAAAAGAAGTTGATAAAATTGAAGAACAAAATAAAGAAACCATGGAAAAAGATTATGAAGCTAGTTTTCCAGGGGTAGATAAATAATTATTAAAACAACGGTAAATCATAGTGAAATGCTGCATCCAATGCAACTGCTACAAAAATTATTGTAAGATACGGAGCGGTTACCTTGTATGCTTTCCAAGCAAATTCAGAGGTAGGATTCTTTGTTAGTTTGTAATGGTATGCGAGCATTAATCCTCCCGAAACTAGTGCAATAACAGTGTAAACAATTCCCATGCCATCTGGAATAAATGAAAGCAATAACGAATATGGAATTAAAATTAAGGTATTACCCAAAATAAATTTGGATGTTTTTTGCATACCAATTACTACAGGAAGCATCGGAACTCCTGCTTGTGCATATTCATCTTTAATTTTCATTGCAAGACACCAAAAGTGAGAAGGAGTCCAAACAAACACCAAGAATCCGACTAGGAATCCTAACAAATCCATACTGCCAGTAGCTGCGGCCCATCCTGCCCAAGCTGCAGCACTACCTGCAATTCCCCCAATTACAATATTTGAAGAATTTTTACGTTTTAACCAAACTGTATAAATGATCACATATGAGAAAATACCAACTGCAATAAAGAAAGCAGATACTGCATTTAGTGCAAAATATCCATAGATTACAGATATACAACTTACAAGCAGCCCATAAACTAAAACATTGGATGCCCTCATCCGTCCAGATGGAATAGGTCTTGTACTTGTTCTTGTCATTTTTGGATCAATATCCTTATCATAATAGTGATTTAGCGCACTAGAACCTGCAGATGCCAATGACCCCGCAACAATGATATGCAAATATGACCAATATTCAAGTTCAGGAGTACCAGGAACTAGTTTACTTGCAGCATACATGGATGTGACTGCGGTAATTACTAAAAGAACTACAATTCTAGGTTTATATATCTCCAGTATTTCATTAAATCCCAATTCACTCTACCCCATTACAAAGCCATTTAATTTCTTCGTCTAGTAGATCTATGTTATTTCAAAAGGAATAAGTATTCAACCCTATCAGCTATTTTGAATGAGTAACTGGGACCTTATGATGCCAGGAATGGGACTTACAGCTATAGGACTGGCTGGTCTGACATTATCGTATGCAGGTATTGCACATACGTTCATTGATGGCATGCATGCATTAACTGGTCTTACCATGTTTGTAGGATTAATTTTCCTAGCAGCAGGCATCTTAGACGGTGGCGTTTCAACCAGTAATAGAGCCAAAGCAACGACTTTGGTAATTTTGTCAATAGCATTAGGATTTGGAATGTTTGCTATGACCATGAATACATCAAACTTTACAGTAACATTGGCAGGGATTTTAATGGCAATTGCATTCCCCTCAATCATCTTTGCATACCTCTCAATGAAACATCCAAGTTTTGCAAAACCAGTTGGAGGAATTACCGCAATTGCAGCTGCAACTGGAATAATTATGTGGATATCATTTGGAATTTTCTCAGCTCCTGATACATATATGATTCCCCAGCAAATCGGAGTTGAAGAACCTGTTGAAGAACTCACACCTTCAGGACCAATTTTTGCAATTGAAATTCTTGTAGATTCAACTCAAGAAGGAAATCCAGATTATGATCCAGACATTGCAATTGTTTCACAAGGATACATTGTTGAATGGACAAACGCAGATTCAGTTGCACATACAGTTACAAGTGCAATAGACTTTGGAGAAACATTTGATTCTAGTTTAATGAATGCCGGTGAAGTCTTTACACTAGATACAACTAACTTGGAAGTAGGCGAATACGAATATTTGTGCATTGTGCATCCTTGGATGGTTGCAACATTAGTAATTGAAACACCAAAAGAGCCAACCAAAATTATAATTCCAGAAGGAGCAGCAATTCCAGAAGAAGGGCAAATATATTACGATCCAGAAGTTATCGATATTTCAGTTGGAACTACAGTTGTCTGGGATAATATAGACAATACAATGCATACCGCAACCTCAGGAAATCCAACAGGAGGAGGTGATGGAGTGTTTGACTCAGACATATTAGCTGCAGGAGACACGTATGAATTCACATTTGTAGATGCCGGAAGCTATGACTACTATTGTATTTTACATCCATGGATGATTGGAACTGTTAATGTAGAATAGATTTGCAGGGAATTATCTTATCACAGTCAGATAAAAAAATTCTATCAGAGTATTCAGAAAATCAAAAACCTAACGAATCATGTGCATTATTATTTGGTAAAGACAACCAGGTTTCAGACCTATTCTTAACAGAAAATATTGAAAAATCACCTGTAAACTTTACAATTTCAAACAAGCAATTAATCGAAGGATATAAAATTGCAGAAGAAAAGAAGATAGATGTAATAGGAATTTTTCATTCGCATCCTAATTCAGATGCATTTCCATCAAATACAGACAAAAAATTTATGCAAAGTAATCCAGTGGCATGGATAATTTATTCAGGAATCAACAAAAATTTCAAGGCATTTCTTCTTGAATCAAACATTATTGAAATTCCAATTATAGAAAAATAATTCAAGAACTTAAGCTAAAAGTAGCACGTTCACTGTTAACATTATCTAAACTAGTTTTGTCAGGAGAAACAATTTTTCCAATAATATTGACAGGAGATGCAGGAGTAATTTCTCCAGATTTTCCGATAGGAGTTGGACCGTAAAACAAGCATATTGCTTTGCCAGTTGGCCAATATGCAACATCATTTAATTGGACAGGAGACTGGGCATTTTCTTCTGGTTGTGATATGGGTGATTTTGAAGTGTAAATTTCATCTCCCCAGACATTAAGATTAACTGTAAAAGGTAACTTTTCAATTAAATCATGTACAGTATTTGGAGAATGCGCATCATCCAATTCTAAAAGTATCTTTGAAGAAGAAGGAATTGTGATCTCAACTGAATATTTCATATAGATGTATAATTTTTGAATTAGAAAACCATTGCGAACCAAGTGTAATTTGGAAATAATTTCAGATTCAATCTTTACAATATTATAAAAAAATAAAAAAAATAGTAGAGATTTACAGTCTGGGCATTATTCGTGATTTGGTAGATACAGCGATAATGCTGATTACAGATACTGCCAAAATCATCATTGCAATGGTTCCAAATTCTGGTACCACTTGTGTTGTTGCAATTTCACCAAATACTTCTTGATATTGTTCATCATGTCCAAACCCAACAGCATTAACAGTAATTGTGACAGGATCATCATCAGATGCGTCAATGGTCAAAGCATTTGTTGTATGGGTGTTAGTCATTGTGCCTTCATGCATATGTCCTTCTTCGTTTAGCAACACAATTGTTCCATGTATTGCCTGTATGTTGTAGGTAATATGCTCTGCAGGATTATCTTTCAAGTCTGTAATTGTGACATCTATAGTCATCGTCTCATTTGCGTATCCATCACTAGATACAATATTTGCAACAAGATTATCGACTTGGGGATTTGATTCGACAGTTGAGCCCAGTGTAATTGTGCCCAAATCTTTTTCTACACCTCCACCCACAGTTACGAAAACTTTTCCCAGCATCCAGGGATGAACCATGCAAAAGTAATCGTATTCTCCAAGTGTGTCAAATGTGTGTGAGAATGTTGCACCTGCCATAAACAGACTGCTATCAAAGACTCCATCTGCACCAGCATCAGTGGTTCCACTTGTTACAGTATGTGCTGCAGTGTCATCGTTGCTCCACACAACCTCATCACCAGGATGAATTGTCACCATGTATGGAAGAAAACATTCATTTGTTCCCTCACATCCAGGTACAGAAGTTCCTTGCGGAACACTAACTGATACCTGTTCTGCAGAAGCATACGGCATTGTAGTCATTATGATCCCAGTAAGAATCATATAAGTCAGCATTAGTTTCGCAGTATTATTCATTACAAATTTAATTCCGAATAAGAATAAAAGACTTCGCACACAAATCTGTCTTATCAACTATTTATCCTAACAATAGATGCAGGAATTTCACTAGTGCAAAAAAATTTCAAACACCAATATTAAGAACGTAATTTTTGTATATTCATCCTACAGATTATGGTAAAATGTTAAGCGTGAAATTTTAGAAAATCACTAAATTATACTTGTGACGCCTAAGAGTTTCTTTACTCTAGAGTGCATTTTCAGATAAAAGTAGACTTCGTTGTAACATCTTGTTTAATGAACTTGAAGTAAATATGCATCATTTGACGAATGGTTTTGAATTAAATATCCCTTTTTTTAATTACATCTATGGAAATTCACGTATACGACACTTATGTCAAAGCAGCAGACGGTCATACCATGCACTTTGATGTAATTACCGGTGAAAAAGACCACGACAAAGCCCTCGTATATGGCAAAGAGTGGTTAAAATCAGTCGGTGAAGAACAAGCAGAAATGACTACAAACGAATGTACATTCTGTCACTCACAAGGAGCACCAGAGCCTGTTGAACAGGCAATTAAGGAAAAAGGCTACTTTATCCAGAAAATGGAAGGCTGTCCTTAAACATTTTTCCTTTTTCTTCAAGAAAATATTTTTTAGATCAATCAACGTGGTGTTAGTATGTCTGAACACAAATATTCAAAGTGGACAGTTGAAGGAGACAAGAAAACAAAATGGATTTGTGGATGTTTTCAAACAGCTGATAATTATTTTAAATTCTGTGATACACACAATATGACTTTGAGAAAAGCAATTCAAGCTCAAATTGACGAATTGGATATGACATTAATTGTGGAAGAAGATTAGATAGTAATGATTGCAATAAACAAACGAATTTCCGAAAAATTGTATAAAATGTATCGCAGATCTAAAAATATAAGAAATAAATCAAATAGCGATGGCTTTACTTCTTTTTCTATAAGGTAGAAAGGATTTTCCCTTAAGTCCCTGCCTAACCAATTTGTTGAATCTTTTTCCATGTGCAAGATATGGGAATCTCATATGGATCAATTCATGAACTATAGTATTTTCCAGAGTTTTCTCATCTGGGATTTTTCTTACATTGATAAAAACTAGATTATGTTGAAGATAAGATATACCATAATACTTGTAAGCAGAAGTTCTTCTCCCCTCAGTCATTTCACGAGGCATTTCCAAAACTTCTTTTGTAGTAAGTAGCATTTGTGGCTCTGAAATGGAAAACCTATTAGAATATACTCCGACTTTTTCCAAAATCTGCAGTGTAAGTTCAGGATCTAGTTTCACAGATATTATTTAAAAAAAATGATGTTTATCCTGAAATGTCAGTATTTTGTATATTCACAACTAAACGTAGTTGACACCAATCAAGTATTCCGTTTTGTATAGATGCCAAGATTGAAAATAAAAATATATTTTATTCAAATCGTTATTTTTGAACTTAATTAATTTTGAAATGCCAATAGAGGTAAAAAATGATGTTTCTATAAAATCATGAATTAACAGGGTCAGAAGGTTTAGTAGAGTAATCACAAATCATACAGCCACCGTCTCATCATACCCCAATTATTCCATTAAATCAAGTAGTGTTTGTGCTTTATTTCTAATTTCGGAAGTAATTTTCACTATAACAAGCCCTTCATTTGGTTGACCATACAAAACAACAGCATTTTCAGGTGCATAAACACATACTGGAAGCACTAAAAGATCTTCCTCACCAGTAACAAAAAGTCTCACAGGAGGTTGTAATGCGAATGCCTTTTTTATTACAGACATACTTTGAGAAGTGATTTCTGCTGCAGGGTTTTCAACAATCAATTCGATTGTATTTTCTAATTTTGGCGGTTCTCTTTTCTCTCTTTTTTCCTGACCATCGATAATTTGCAGGGATGGGATTAAACCAAAATCTATCATCTTTTCTGTGGTTCTGTCACCAACAGAAATTACATACGAACTTTCTGAAATGTGTTTTTGGACATTGGTTTTATCAGCTTGGCTTTCAGGTAAAAGTATCCCCAAAGGAATTTTCAACTGCTCTCTTAGTGAATCAGGTAATTTCACATGAATCGAGACTAATTAGCACTCGTCTCGGGTGCGGGGTCTTCATTAGTGCTTTCAGATGCCATTTCTTCTTGTAATTTTGCTGCAAGAATACTACATTGTGCTGCAATATTTTTTGCACTTTTTCTAAAAGCTATTGCGCTTGGAGAATCAGGGTTTGTAATCATAATTGGTTTGCCCAAATCAGAACCTGTCATGATTCCAGCGTTTAATGGGATTTCACCTAAGAAAGGCATGTTAAATTGTTCACTAATTTTCCTTGCACCACCTTCACCAAAGATGTAATGTTTTTCATCACAGTTTGGACAAATAAAATGACTCATATTTTCAACAACACCGATAATTGGAACATTTAGTTTTTCAAACATAGAAACTGCTTTTACTGCAACATGACTTGCAACGTCTTGAGGAGTTGTAACAACAAGGATTCCAGTAATTGGAATTGTTTGTGCAAGGGTTAATGGAATATCACCAGTACCAGGTGGAAGGTCTACAATCAGATAATCCAAATCAGACCAATTAGTATCGACGAGAAATTGTTTTAGAATTCCAGAAATAATAGGGCCACGGTAAATTGCTGCTTGATTAGATTGGTCTGCAAAGAAACCAAAAGAAACAACTTTCAAACCATTAGAATCTGCAGGTTGAAGTTTATTATCTTCAACCTCCATTGAACCATCTTTCATCCCAAGCATTAATGGAATACTAGGACCATAGATGTCAGCATCCAACAATCCAACCTTAGCTCCTTCTTTAGATAATGCTAATGCTAAATTCAAAGAAACAGTTGATTTCCCAACTCCTCCTTTTCCGCTTGCAACACCAATAATATTTTTGACAGATGCCATTCCAGTATCTGCATCAAGGGAACGTCCTTCCATTACTTTGGCAGTTACATTCATATCAAAATTTTTCAATTCAGATAGTTCAGCAATTGCTTTTCTAACATCTTCCTCAATTTCGACATTGAAAGGACATGCCGGAGTTGTTAACTCCAAAGTAAATTTCAGATTACCATCGTTTAGTTCTAAGTTTTTAATCATACCCATTGATACGATATCTTTTTTCAAATCAGGATCAATTACAGTGCTAAGTTTTTCAAGAACTTGATCGATTCCAACCATAGCGTCAAAAAGTCAATTTACATTATTTAAACATAAGTCAGACATCAAAAAACATCATTTATCTAAAAAATTAATAAAATCTTTGAAAATTTAAGCGTAAATCACCTAAACATTCATAAATTGAAATTCGAGAAAAACAGTACATTTGTTTTCTATATCTACCCTAGTTGATGTTGTCAGGATTCCTCCAAGATTGTTTGGAACCACACTCAAAAAGGCTGCAGTAAATATCCTCAAGGAAAAATATGAGAGTATGATTAATGCAGATTTAGGATATATCATCATGATTTTGGATGCCAAAGTCGACGAAATGGGAAAAATGATTGCAGGAGACGGCGGAACATTTCATAAAGTTGAATTTGAAGCACTGACGTTTTATCCAAAACTACAAGAAATCGTTCAAGGCGAAATTGTAGATATTACAGATTTCGGAGCATTTGTAAGAATCGGTCCAACTGACGCATTACTTCATTTGTCACAAGTGATGGATGATTATCTTAAGAGTGACGTAAAGTCTGGAATGATTTTAGCTAATCAAAGTGGCAGAACACTCAAAGTTGGTTCTGTGCTTCGTGCAAGAATCACTGCCGTTTCATTAGGAAAGGCAGCAGCAATGGGTAAAATTGGAATTACATGCAGGCAGCCATTTCTAGGTGCAGATGAATGGATTGCAGAAGAAATTAAGAAAGCCGGTGGTGGTTCAGATGAGCCAGTGAAAGAAGCTAAAGTAGAGGCAAGTTAAGATGGCACGAGAAATGGCATGTCGAAAATGCAAATTTGTAACAACTCTCAAAGTATGTCCTAGTTGTAAATCATCAGACTTGACACCAGATTGGAACGGAGTTGTACTTGTAGTTGATCCAACAAATTCAGAAATCTCAAAAACCCTCAACATTACAAAAAAAGGCAAATACGCAATCAGAGTGACATAGAATACTTTTGAACCCTTAAAATTACATTAACATTTTAACATGGTGTTGGCATTTAATTCGAAAAAACAATTGTTGCAATTTCTTGCTGAAGATATAGGGAATGGAGACATTACAAGTGCACTTTTACCTAAGAAAAAAATATCAGTCAGAATCATTTCCAGAGAAAATGCCATCGTAGCAGGAGCACACTATGCAAAGGAGATTTTCAAGTTGAAAAAATGCAGGGTTAGAATTTTAAAAAAAGACGGATCTAAAATAAAACCAAACCAAACAATAATGATCATCATAGGAGATGCAGGAGACATATTGACATGTGAAAGAACCGCACTAAATCTCCTCACAAGAATGAGTGGAATTGCCTCTCAAACAAATGAACTTGTAAAAAAAATTCCAAAGAAAACAAAATTGTATGCCACAAGAAAGACAGCACCAGGACTCAGATATTTTGACAAAGAAGCTGTAGAGATTGGGGGAGGTAAGAAGCACAGACTCAGATTGGATGAAATGGTAATGATTAAAGACAACCATATTGCGGTAGTGGATTCATTGTCGTTTTTGATTAAAAAAACGAAGAAAAAATATAAAAAATTTGAGGTGGAGGTTGAAACCACAGCAGATGCAGTACTTGCTGCAAAAGAAGGTGCAACAATAATCATGTTGGATAATTTTTCTCCATCTCAAATTAAGAAAACAATATCAGCTCTCAAAAATCAAAAGCTGCGAAATAAAGTTATGCTTGAAGCATCAGGCGGGATCAATTCAAAAAATATATCCAAATATGGTCAAACAGAAGTAGACATAATTTCAGTTGGCAGTATTACAAATGCAGTCAAAGGAATTGACATGAGTTTAGAAATTTAAGAGTTTAATTGTTTTAGCAATTCGGCCACCGAGGTATTTTCTGGATCAACTTCCAAAATTTTTTTACAACATGAAATTGCTCTATTATTTTCACCGAGTTTTTGATGAGAATATGCTTTCAAAAGCAATACATCGACATCATATGCACCAATATCAAGGGATTTGTCAAAAAATGAAATGCTAGTTTTGTATTTGTTTTTCAAATAATAAATCCCACCCACCATAAACAAAGCATCATGATGATTTGGCACAGTTTTTAATAATTCGGTACCGGTTTTTAGCGCTTCGTCATATTTTTTTGCTTTGAGTAATTTTTTGAATTCTTTAAATTTTTTAACATTATTTTTTAATGCAGGATCTTTTGTGGCATTACTGAATAATCCAACCAAAGTAGCCACACACAGTTTAGCTAATTGCAAGCATTCTATCTATGGCTAAACGTGCCTTATCAGCAATGTCTTTTGGAACAGTTACAACATTTTTTTCATTTATCAACGCATCATATACTTTTTCAAGTGTAATCATTTTCATATATTGGCATTCAGCTTTTTCAGAAGCTGGAATGAATGTTTTGCCAGGATTATCTTTTTTCATTTTATATAAAATCCCAGTTTCAGTGGCAACAACAAAATTTTTTGCTTTGGATTCTTTAACATGATTTAGCATTCCTTCAGTTGAAAGGATTGAAACTTTTTGATTATCAAAGCTTCCATCTGCAACATCATACATCAATGACGTAGTACAACTACATTCAGGGTGAATAACAAACTCGGCGTCATTCATAGAATTTAATTTTTCAGTCACATCTTCAGGAGTGATTCCCGCATGAACATGACATTCACCTGCCCATATGTGCATATTTTTTCTTCCAGTCATCTTTGCAACATAAGAACCAAGAAACATGTCAGGCAGAAACAAAATTTCCTTGTCTTCAGGAATTGCTTTTACAACATTTACAGCATTTGATGAGGTACAACAATAATCTAATTCTGCTTTGATTTCTGCAGTTGTATTTACATATCCAACTGCGATTGCATCAGGATGTTGTTTTTTCCAATTTCGTAATTCAGATACAGTGATGGAATCAGATAATGAACAGCCAGCTTCCAAATCAGGTAGTAAAACCTTTTTTTGAGGACTGATAATTGCTGCAGTTTCAGCCATAAAGGTTACGCCACAAAACAAAATTGTTTTTTGGGGAACTTTAGAGGCCTGTCTTGAAAGGCCTAAAGAGTCCCCAGTAAAATCAGCCACATCTTGTACATCAGGAATCTGGTAATTATGTGCTAAAATTACAACATCTTTTTCTTTTTTAAGTCTGAGAATCTCATCTTTGAGTTGAGATGATTGTTGTACAAGCATAAACAGTACAAAATTGGATTGAGTTGGATTTAAAGAATGGGAAGTAGACCATAATTCTCTATAAAATCATCAAAGGGGGCAATAATTGCCCACTATTTTGTGGGGATTCCGTAATCAAAATTAGGAAAAACTGGATCTTAAAGTTTTTGATCTCCATATTCAGACCTAAAATTATTTCATTTCCACGTTCCATTAGAGAGCTAAAAAGCCAACAATAGGATTTAACGTTTTACGGTGTAACACTACATAAGTTCACGCCTATCTTTTAATTAATTTCACAGATCTTTGACTCTTCTTTACTGCCAAATAATGATTTGACTGAATTTAGTTTGATGAGAAGTGTTTAGAAAAAAGAAAGATTAGAAGTTTTATGCGAAAAGTCTCACAGCCATCCCCAACCACTCCCTTGAATTACACCCAAGAACATTTCCAAGAAATCCATGGGTCCAAAGCCCATAATTCCAGGAGAAGTTCCATGGGCATAGGCTG
>Ga0224507_10000199_pt1 | contig 23753 bp, 25 predicted proteins | sample SF_Jan12_sed_USG_3_FD_170159 | JGI IMG/M metagenome (GOLD analysis project Ga0224507, IMG submission 170159) | Sediment microbial communities from San Francisco Bay, California, United States - SF_Jan12_sed_USGS_13 | ecosystem: Environmental > Aquatic > Marine > Sediment | place: USA... | reverse complement strand
ATTGAAAGTGGAGTTGTGATCTTTGTAGAACCATTTGTAACACCAGAACTAGAAGTTTGGCCCTTAGCAAACATTACATGTCCACCAATGAAAATTATTTCAGCTATTGATTCTGAAACGTCAGTAATTTTTCCTTTATCAATATCTATTATCAGACCAATTTTTGGAATGGGTGTAATTTTTGTGTAATTTTTGTATGCTTTAATAATTGAATCAATTATTTTTGTATCACTTCCTAATTGTAATCTAATCGATACCTTTGTACTTGTTTTATTGTATTTTGCAGTTGTAGACGCAGTTGCAAATGCATCTGTGAGTTTTTGTTCAAGTTCTGTAAGAGACTTTGAATGCTTTGTAAATAATTGTACCAGGCCATCAATTACAACCTCTTGTGAAGCTTCTTTTGAAAGAAGGGCAATAACAATAGATAATGAACTTGTAATATCATCAAGTTGTTTTGATGCAGGGATTCTTGATACGTCAAGATATTTTCCGCCAAGATTTATTCCGTCTTCGATTAATTCTTTAACATTTACAAATATGGTATCAGGAATCATGGACCAAATTCCAGGATTAGTAATATGCAAGTCTCCAGATAGATGAGAATCTGCCACATCTTTTGGCAGGATGTTTGTAAGTAGGTGTTCAGCAAACACTTTTTGTCCTGTGTTAAAGAGAAGACCTTCAGCACCATTATCGACGTTATCTAAATTAGAGATCATCTCCTGAACGTCATAAACAGGCATGCCTAGACGTGCAAGTTTGTTCCTATATTCCTCATGACCATGCTCAAGAAGAACAGAATTCACCATTTCTCTGATAAGTGAACCAGTAAGATATGTAGTCTGATATTTGTAAATTCTATTTTCAACCTCTTCAGTAATTTTTTGCGCAAGCTCCAATGGGAGACTTCCTTCACGAACTAATGATTGAATAATTTTGTGTGAATTAAATTCCTCAATCGATTGATGAGATGTTCTAACATACATTTTTCCACTTTCAATAATTGATCTCTCTTCAATTTGTCTTGCCAAACTCAAAACTAGTTTTCCAAGATTTGTAATTGTGTATCGTCTTTCAGATTTGTTTAGTGCAACAAGTGATTGTCTGAGTAATTTTCTCAAGTGGTATGCAAATTTTCCACTTTCCTTTTTTGACTTGAAACCTGCCAGAGATTTTAGTTCAGAATAGGTCAAAGGACCTTTAGAATTTAAGATTCTAAGAATATCAATTCTGTTTGGACTTGCCATAACAGAGAAGATCATTCTTACACGTTTTGATGTAGATTGTAAAATCCCACTTCTCTTTGGTGATGAATCAGAATCCATGTCAGATTCTAAATCTAAATCATCGTCATCATCATCTAAGTCAACATCCAGATCTAATTCCAAATCCTTATCACTCATTTTCATGTTTTTTTTTCTTGACTAAGGAGTAAATAAGACTTGTGACTAGATCATTTCTAAACATTTTTGATCAGATTTGTAATTTATTGATTAAAAATTTGAAACTCTAATAGTTATTTTTTTAAAAAATCTAAAAAATGATCCACTTAGATCTTTTTTGATCAGTTTTCTTTAACATCAAGTGAAAATTCTGATGTTGAAAGTTTTTGTCCACAGGAGGGACATTTTCCATTAGTTGGATTCATAACATCTTTTAGAGATTTTAGCATTTTCATATTTGTGATCTTCTCTCCACATTTACCACATGTTATTTCAACAGACATGAAGTTAATCAGGGATACAAAATTATTAAGAATCGATTTTGATTTTTTTTAATAATTCAAATAAATTATTTTACTGTTTTTTAATGATGATTCCACAACCATCTTCAAAACCAGTAATTTTGGCTTTAGTACCAACCGGTAGATCTGCAGGGGTAGCAATTCCTGCCATAAAGCCAGAGATTCTCAAATCTGAATTGTCTAGTTGAAGTACAACAAAGGCATATGGAGTATATTTTTCAAAGCCTGCAGGGGCGACAGTAATTATTGTATAAGTGGCAATTGAGCCTACACCATCTAAAATAACATCCTCAAATCCTTTACTTCCACACTTTAGGCAATAATAGGCCGTAGACAAATGAATGTAGCCACATTTAGTACACTTATGAGTTAGTAGTTTGCCTTGTTTGGCATATTCAATTAATTGTTCTTCAATAGTCATTTTACACACTTTGGAATACATGAACAGCACAACTTGCACCAGTTGCACCAAAGTTATGAGTTAAACCAATTTTTGCATCTTTAACAGTTCTTTCACCAGCTTTTCCAGTTAGTTGGTCAAATACTTCAACTACTTGCCCAACACCTGTTGCTCCAATTGGATGTCCTTTTGATTTAAGACCACCTGATGGATTAATAGAAATATCAGAATTTAATTTTGTTCTACCTTCACGAACAGCCTGAATGCCTTGTCCTTTTTCAAAGAATCCCAAGTCTTCAGTGTCAACTACTTCCGCAATCGTAAAGCAATCATGTACTTCAGCAAAGTCAATATCTTTTGCGGTGATTCCTGCCATTTTGTATGCATCTGCTGCCGCAATCTTTGTACTAGGAATGGTTGTCATGTGTTCACGACCTTGTAATGCAGCAGGTGAGCCACCTCTGCCAGAACCAATTACTTCAATATAGTCACCACCGTGTTCTTTTGCAAACTTTTCAGAACAAAGAATTACAGAGCTTGCACCATCAGAGAATGGGCAACAATCATAAAGTTTTAGTGGACTAGCAACAACTGCAGAATTCATTACATCATCAACAGTAATTTTCTTTTGCATGTGAGCTTTTGGATTAAGGAACCCATTGTCATGATTCTTTACTGCAACTCTTGCAAAGTCTTCTTCAGTTGCATTAAACTCTGTCAGATAAGCTCTTGCCATAGATGCAAACAAACCAGGAAATGACGCACCAGCTTGACCTTCATAAAAAAAGTCAGAACAATATGCAAAGTAAGTTGTTGTCCATTCAGTTCCTGTGTGAGTTACTTTTTCAACACCAGTAACAACTAGACAGTCATAAAATCCGGCTGCGACATTGGCATATGCTTCTCTAAAAGATACAGAACCACTCCCACATGCAGATTCTATTGTTAATGATGGTTTATCTGGAATTCCTAATCTACTCATCAATACAGGGCCTATATGGACCTGCTTGTCAGCAACACCAAAGACGTTTGAAATGTAAGATGCTTTGATCTCTTTTGGATCAATGCCTGCGTTTTCTATGGCTGCTACTGATGCCTGAGTAGTGATATCGGCAATACTTTCACTTAATTTTCCATATTTCGTACTGCCAGCGCCAAGAACACAAACCTTTTCCATAATTATCACTGACCTAAGTCCCTATAAAAATTGTTTTAGTAAATCCATTATTGAAGAAGCCATCAAGGAGATTATCACTCCAAACTGTTCAGGTCAAGAAACCCATTATTCGACACAAAGTAAAAACTACAAAGTCAAAAACTAACATCTTCAAAAAAGAGATTATTCAGTATTTGGATACAAATGGATATCTTTCTTGGTCATCAAAAGAGAAAAAATACATTATTCTTGGGACAAATTCTCCAAAAAACGGACTGGTAGAATGCCCTGAGTGTAAGATAGGAGAATTGATGGTTATTAGATCAAGGACTACAAGGAAACGATTCATTGGTTGTTCAAACTTTTATGATGGATGTAGAGCTTCCTCACCATTATTGCAAAAGGCAAGACTTAGAGCAACAAAAAATCCATGTGATGTTTGTAAATGGCCTATGATAATTTTTCGTTATTCAAGAAATCAAAAATGGACTAAACAATGTTCAAACTTTAATTGTGAAAGTAGAGAAATCAAGCCTTCAAAGTAGGATAAACATCAGTTCTTCTGTTTTTGAGTAACGGTAGAATTTTTCTTGTTTGTTTTACTTTGTTCAAGTCAATATTTACAAAACCTATTCCTTGTTTTTTTTTCATATCAAGTAGAATTTTTCCATATGGATCAACAACTAAACTTCTACCGCAGTAGATGTTTCCAACTTGATCAGGGGCAATTACATAACACCCATTTTCAATTGCACGTGTTTTGTTAATTGTAATCCAATGTTCTTCTTTCATGTTGCCTTTAACCCAAGCTGAGGGTACAACTAGTATTTCGGATCCCGCAACAGCTAAAGATCTTGACATCTCTGGAAATCTTAAATCATAACAAATCATCATACCAATTTTTCCAATTGATGTCTTTACTGGCTTTGTAATTTTAGAACCCGCGGCCATTTTATCTGATTCTCTAAAGCCTAATGCATCAAAAAGATGAATTTTTCTATATGTAGAGATTACCTTACCTGATTCACTAATTACAAATGAAGTATCATAAACACGATCTTTCTTTCTACTCTTTTCATAAAATGATCCTACGATTTGGATTTGATTTTCTTTTGCAGTTTCTGCAATTGTTGAAACAAAATTGCCATTAATTGTTTCAGCTAAATTTGCTAATTGTTTTGGAGTTTGAGAAGAGTTTGTATAAAACATCATAAATTCTGAAAATGCAATCAAAGTTGCATTTTTTGCAGCTGCTTTTGAAATGTATGAAATGATTTTTTTTAAATTATTTTCTTTTTTTGTTGATGCTTTGAATTGAACAACTGCTACTTTCATAGAATTGATTAATTAAATCACAATAAAAGGATAAACTCTTGGTACAAACGCAGAATGTACCATTTTCTTATTATGTAAATTTGATTAACAAAGATCAAACCGACCATAGTGTGTATGTCAATCCCTGGCTGGGGGAATTTTTCCAGTCTATTATTTTTAAAAATAATTAAAATCGGTTTCCTGCTACAAATTGTAGATTGTATAAGTTTCTTTTAAAGAGATTAACGTAATTCAAACAGAAGTTCATAAAAATAGAGTCTTGATTTGTAAAACAAAAGTATGAATTATCAGCATTGCCTAAATATCAAATTTGTTTAATCAAGATTGTATTAGAACTGTCACCAAACAACTACAGTTTTTGGTCTTAAGATCTGATACAAACTTAATCGTTAGATCTATAAACTCATGAATTTCCTTAAATTTAATGTCTGAAAATGAATTTTGGTATAGTAATATCCCATTTCTCGAAGAGGATATTGAGAGATTAGAATTCTAGATAGAGTATTTATATAATCTTAGATAGGATGATGAAGATAGTATCCTTAAAAAATATTAGTTGTTATTTTAGCAATCGTGCAGATTGAAAGTATCTGAATATTATACAAAAGAAGAATGTCGTAAAGTCCTTGATCTTGATGAATCAATAAGATTTGTAGGTAGAATAAAAAATCGCCGAGTTGTGGCATTTGTCAGAAGAAAAGAGTCTGAACCACTAATAGATGAAGAAATGGGTAATTTGGCACATTACCAGGCATCTGTCAAAGCCCATATGGAGGAGATGTTTGACAGTCAATTGGGAAAAACAAATTGGATGATCACTTGTAAAGAATTCGTGAAAATGATTACTCTTTTCTTGTATGATGGACTGTTGATTCTTTCAATTGACAGCAATGGAAATCATGACCGAGTCATTCAGAAGATCCAAAAATTAAATACACAATTCTAATTTTAGATCATCTCTCATTTTGATTTAATCAAAGTTATGGTTCAAAATAATTCCTGTTTCTACGTATTTTAAGTAAACATAGTACAATTCTATATGATTTTATAGATATCATGGATTAATCTTCTTCTCTTTTTTTCTTTAACAATAATCGATGTTTCGGTTTTGTACAGATAAAAAAGGAAGAAATGATGATAAACCTAGTTTTTATAATTGGTTTCCTGCTAAAAACCAATTTTCTTTAGGATTGTCTTCAAAAACAACAATGACGTGATTTTCTTTTGTTTTGAGAATATCTACTGCAGATTTTGTTATTGCTTTTGCATATTCGTCTTTTTGTTCCTGTGTTCTACCGGGATACATTGATACTGTAATCAATGGCATAAGATTTTCAAATTAATTCAGAGATTTATTCGTTCAATAATCTGGCTTATATCCATATCTTGTACCATACGTAAACTCTGAGCTGTGTGTTTTTTTGTAGAGATATCCTGTTGCCAGACCTACAACAAATCCTCCAATGTGAGCAAGATATGCAACACCACCTCCAGCAACACCAAATCCACCAATGAAAAATGGTAAAAGATTTTGGAAAACTAACCAAAAAGGTAAGAACCATCTAGCCTGAATATGCATCATTCTCCAAAAGAATCCCATCATAAGAAATGTCTGGATTCTAGCTTTTGGAAAAATTATAAGATATGCTCCAAGTACTCCAGAGATTGCACCAGAGGCACCAACTGCAGGAATTGCACTGCTAGCATCACCGTAAATATGAATAAGTCCTGCGAGAACTCCCCACATTAAATAAATTCCAAGATATTTTACTTTTCCAAATTTGTGTTCAATATTATCACCGAAGATCCACAAAAACAACATGTTTCCTCCAAGATGCATAAGACCTCCATGCAAAAAGATTGAACTTAGTAATGAGAAATATGGTTCATCAGGACAAGATACACGTAATGGACCTGCACCTAAATCAACATTTAGGACAGTTCCTCCTGTAATACAATTTGGAACAGCTCCCCAGTTGTAAAATAAATTAAATGCATTTTGATTTGTAAAGTCAAAAAATTGCCCAGTGAATGCAACTTCAATAAAAAATACGATTACATTGACAATGATTAGTGCATAAGTTACAGTTGGTTTGAATCCAGGAGGATGTGGATTTTCATCTCTTAATGGAAGCATGAGTAATTTTGGTTGATTGAAATTTGTATAATAACATTATTCAGCTAGAAATTTCTGAGATTAATTTCAGTAAAGAAAAAAGATGAGAAAACAGATGACTTCTACATTTCTTACCTGATTAAGGTCTTTCTAGCCAATTCGTTCTAAAATAAATTAAAACCGAGGGAATATATTCAGAGTGTAAAAAAAGAAAAAGAATGAAATAATCAGTTAGTCATCTTTAGACTTGTCATCTTTATTGAACTGATTATTGTGATGCCCACCTTTCTTTGGGAATTTAATATCATCAATTGAACCTGGACAACCAAATTCACCGAATGTTACACCATCTGTAACACTTTCAAATTTTGCTGGATCATCCATGCCATCTCTACTACAGAAAAATGTTAAATCGACTGGAAGTTTTCCAACTCCAAAATAATCAATTTCTCCATATACATGATATCCATAAATTCCATCACTAACAATTTGTCGGTGAATATAGTGACCGGGATCACCAAATGCTTGGCTAATGTTGATTCCAGTTTCTACTGCATCCGCTTTATCTAATGAATTTGCTTTGTTGTATTTTTTGACATTTTTAAAATAGTATTTGTCAAAGAACAAATCAGTAGAGTCAGCTAGAGCCAAGTCTGTTGCATCATCACTTAGACGGATTTCTAAATTATGCTTTCCGTCGTGTTTTCCAGGATCTTGTCCAAATGCAGGTTCATCGGTGTGGCCCAATACAAAAAATATGTTGTTTGTATCAGAATCACCAAACAAAACTGCTAATTGATGAGCTGAGGCATTTTGAGTACCTACAACAGAAATCATTGCAACGCTGGTAAGAATTCCTAATAGTACATAGTTGGTTTGTTTCATTTCAAATTCTCCTATGACTGTGAGGAATGTCCAATTCCATCGTTTGTATGGTCTTCATCATTTAGATCAAATACTGGATTTGGTCCGACGTTTAGGGTAGGGCCATCAGTATATGGACTTGATGTGATGTTTCCTAGAACTTGTTGAATATTGATATCAACTATGTGACCAGAGGTAAACGTAATGTCTTCATCTGTCAAATTGATCAAATCAATATCAGTTGCTTTTGGTGCTCCACCATTGAGTGGATCAGGAATATGTGCATGAAATACACAATAATTTGCGTCAGGATTTGATACCGTGTTAATGTAGAACAAAGGAATAGAATCCATTCTTGTGTTCTCTGCTAACTCGTCAATATGTCCTGCAATTACACTTACTGTGGGTCTGTATGTATCATCACCTTCTGTAACTGGCTCACACGGAGCTGTTAGTAGAAAGTGTCCAGATACATAATTGGGACTCGAATCATACAAAGGAAATACTCCGCCTGGGGCAAGAGTAATTCCATCTAGTCGTATGTGAGTATTATCAGGAAGTGAATCTCCTTTTACACCTGTTTCAAAACTGTGACTAGCAAATACTGTTCCACCAAATGCTAATGCAATTGTCAGTAACGCAGTACCTGTAATCATCGGAATCTTGTTTTGTTTTAGATATGTCATTAGAATTATTTTTTGAATCTAATTAAAAGCAAAATTGGTACATTAATCGATTGTACTGGTTTAACTTTGAAAATTATTCTAGGATCATAAAACAAAAAATGAAATTAAATTTAAATAATAATCAAATTTTTAAAAATAAAAAATATTTTTAGAAACTTACTTTTTCACAGAATTTTTTTATCTTCACATACAAACAGATTTCATAATCTGCACTCAAAATTTTTAATTTTTTTAAACAAATACGACATATTTACTAAATACAATTAGAAAAAGAAAAAAAGAAATATTTCAGGATTCTATTCACAGAAATTAGAGTTTGGAACTATTTGGCCTCTAATTTGAATATGATGTATTTCTGAATGTACATTCAAATCAGTGTCTGAATTACACATTTCTTGAATTATATCTACAGGATCGTTACTTTCATGTTGATCGTTACTGAGATCTTGCCAATCATCTTTATCCCAAATTCCTGTAAGTGTGTTACCTGAAATAAGCAATTCGTCATCATCTGTAGGTCCTATTATGTTGAAATAGTGTTTGGAACTATCATGAACTCCTCCAGGTGCAGGATGAAGATGTAGTTTCCAGAGATAAGTCTCTAGACCTTTACCTGAATTTTTGTTTTGGCCAGTTTGATCATTGCCAATTTCACCAACATCAATTCGTTGTAGAATTATTTTGTATGCAATTTTCATATTTGGATCATCAATACTGTCAGCATCGACCCAAAACATTGCACGTCCTTTTTCACCATTATAGTGATCTGAATCTGCAGGCATGTCAATTGATGCAATAAAATCTGGTTTACCAGTTGCAATAGGTTTTTCAGCATCTACTAATGGTATAGAAGTGGATAAAACCAATACTGCAAAAATTGTACCAACAGATAATCCTAACAATGTTGTTTTTTTGCCAATCATTGATCCTAAAATCAAAAAATAATATTAAACAGAACTGGAATATTCGTCGAATGTACCAATCAAACTACAATTATTTTTCTTTTGACAAGATTTTCAATCATATTTAAAAAATCACCATCAGATATTTTTTCTTCATACCACCATCCAATAGAAATTTTTACCCATTGAGGAATTCTCCATTGAGATTCAGAAATCACATCTCGTTCAGGAACGGAAATTATTTGTTTTTCAAACAAAAAGTCTATTCCTTCAAGAAATTCCAAATCTGAAATTTGGTTTGTTCTCCACCACTCTGTATTTACTTTAATCCATTGAGGAATTCTTGGCAATTCAGGAGGCAATCCTTTCTCAAAGCCTGAAATTTTTAAAACTCCTTGTGAGGTAGGTTCTACTTTGAATGCCACATGCCAAAAGCCCATCTCATCTATGCTTTGGATAAATTCTACAGCTTCATCATTTAGTGTAACAGAAAATTTTTCATTTCCCGAAATTGGAGAAAACTCAAAGTTTGCATAAGTCTCAAGTGGATAGCTGTTGTATCCCCTAATGCTCAACGTAGTTCCTTTTTCATCAAATTTTGCAGCAGAATACCACGCTCCTGAATCATATCTGAAATCAAAATTTCCGTCATTTTTCTTTGCAGTCACAGGAATTACAGTTGTATCTACTGGTGCAAAACAGCTATAGTAAAAGACATCTTCAATTATTACAGGATCAGGATACATTGAAAAATCTAAAATTTGTCCTGGTTCAATTTTTTCAATAAATTCAATATTTTGAGTAATATCTAATACTAATTCATACCCGTGAACTACAGCATAGATTTTAGGATAAAAGATTGTTTTATCACCAGTGTTTTGAATTCTTCCTGTGATGTGGCCATCATCATGTTTGATTAGAGTATTATCATAGAGTACTTGAATTGGAATTTCGTTAGTAATTGTCTTTTCATATGTAATTTCTGGATTTACTAGGATCGGAGTGTCTGATGTTAGTTCAGGAAATTTTATTTTGAATGGAATTTCCTTGTCAGCCCCTATTGGAACATGCTCGATAGTTTTTGATATTCTTTCAGCGCCGTCAATTACAGAAACAGTGATTGTTGGAATTATTGCAAAACTGTTTTCGTTTTTAACATTTCCAACTACAGTATAGATTCCGTTTGAATCAAAGTATCCCAAATATTCATGTAATGGAACATAAACATCTGCAAATGCTACTTGAGAAACAAGTAATACTAAAAACGTCAATCCCAATAGAAATGGGATTTTTGTTTTTAAAATTCTAGAAAGAGTTGATAATATCTTCGAATCCGGATGTTGGTTTCTCAAGTGAACCTGGTCTATAGTCTTCAACTAATTTATCTATAAGATCTCTTGCTTTAATATAATATCTCTTTTTGAGTTGCACAAGTTTTGTTTCAACTAGTCCATCATCCACAATTTGTGAAAGATAAAGTGAAACAGTTGATGGTGATTTTCTAACTTCCTTAACCAATTGACTAAATTCCAAGTTATCTTCTTTGATTAACGCAAGTAACAAATCTCGTGGAGTTTGTTTTCTTAGTGCTTTAATTGCAATAGACTCATCTTCTGTAATTCTTGGAGGATAGAATCTAGCTTGTCGCGGGCCACGAATAACTTTGATGATTCCATTTTTTTCTAATTTTCTTAAATAATGACTAAGTACTCCGTTTTTTAATCCTGATGAGCGCATAATCTCGCGGAATTGAATTCCAGGATTTTCTTCAATGATTTGTTGTAATTGTGAATCCCTATCAGTCATTTCTAAACACTCCTAACGCTAGTAAACCTAATGTAATAAATGTCAATAAATGGCCTACTTCAGAAAGCGATAATTCATTAAGATCATAGATGTTTGGCCAGGTTGCATCAACAAGTAAAACAACTTCAGCTGCAATAAAGTTGGTAAAGGCTATAGCACTTAGCAAGAGTCTTTTTGTCCTTAATCTGTAACATGCAACTCCTGCCAGTACTGAAATAAAGACTGCAAGAGTGATTCCTCCAACATGTAAGAAAATATGTACAAGATGATATCCATGTAATAGATGTGGAATTATGATTGGTAATGCAAGAATTGCAACAACACCTGTAACTACAATTGAAAATAGTGTTGATTTTCTCTCAACTATTCTTTCAGGTCTAAACAAAGTGACTAAAATTACAATTTTTGAGATTTAAAGTGACTGGTTCATTTCTCGAATGAGTCAATCAAATATGAATGACTCCCTTTTGAATTAAAAATTCCAAGCCCTGAACAAATGTTTTATCGTCAATTTGGTCAGCTGCCCACCAAGCAGCATTGTTTCTAATCCATGCTGGAATTTCTTGAGATCTGGGAGATTCCTGTTGAGTTTGTGGAATTATAATGATTTTATTTTTAATTAAATATTCAATTCCTTGGATGAATGTGTTATCATCAATTTGTTCTTCAGACCACCATAATGCATTGTTTCTAATCCAATTAGGAAGTGAAATTTCGTTATCTTGATTTATAATTCTATTAATTACAATTGGAATTGTTGATTTTGCAAGATTGTTATTGTCTAAATTTTTAAAATTCAGATATACAATTCCTGTAACATCTTGAGGAATTAAAAATTCTGCAATATTGTGTAAGTCTTTAGAATCACTACTAATTCCACTTTGCTCAAAGATTACTTTGTCATTTTGAGTCACTGAAAATTCATAGTTTGTAGCAACAGGCCTATTCTTTAAGAAAATATCAGTAATATCAAAAATTATTTTTGCATCAGAGTTAGACTTTAGATTACCAGGTTCCCAAGAAACTAGAATTCTAAACTGCCCATTTTCTGTAACCGAGCTTAAATGAGTGTAATCACGGTCTGGTTTAATTATGAAATCCATTCTATTCTGATTAGGATTATTTTCAAATACATTTTGTAGTTCTCTTTGATATATGATAAAATGAACTACACGTCCATCAGAAAAAAAGTCATCAATGTTTACAACATCTTCAGATATCTCTACACCATTAATGTACATTGAAAATCCTGATACTAGTAAATCACCAAAACTTTTTGGAATTACAAGTTCTTCATGAACTACTGATGTTTGATTAATGTTTGATTGGCTCCATTCAAAAGGCATAGAGAATCTAATCTCTTTAGAATTAGAATCATATTGGAAATTTGAGATCTCATCATAATAGGAGATTATCTTAATGTTTTGTTCTCCAAAGTTAGTATCAACAAAATCAAATTGTGTTGTTTGTGCAATAGATATTCCTGCATTGAAAATTAGAGGCTCAACTAGCTTTTTGGAATATCCATCTGCAGTGAGTATGGTAATATCAAACTTGTATAGACCACCTTCACTGAGTTTTGGTCCTTTGACATGAATCATCCTACTTTCTAGTCCCAATAACGAACCAAAGAGATTGTTTTCATTATCTTCCTCAATGATAATGGAATTGTTTTCTTCTGATATAAAATTAAAAACTAGGAATCCATTATCAGTTTTGAATTCTTGTTCAAATAGAAATTGCTCACCACGTTCTGATTTTATCAAAAAAGTGACATCTTGCAGAGTAATTTTTGAATCAAAATCAATTAATGAAATTGAAATTTGTTGATCATCATTTGTGTTAGGATCACTTTTTGAAGATGAAACTTCCAATGTAACTAGCCTACCATCTAATTCTACAGGAGGAAAAGTTTCACTTCCAACTCCATGACCATATACATTATTCAATGCAAATAGAGCTGGGAATATTAGAATTAAAAGTAATAATGAATGTTTCAATCTAGGTCCACTTGTTTGGATCTTTTTTACGAATTTCCTTTCCGTCAATTGTGATTAGATCTTTTTCTTCAAAGATAGTATGCCATTTACCATTACTTGGGAAAATTTTGTTCATTTCTTCAACTTTGTCATTTGTTGGAGGAGTGTTCATCAAAGCTCCCCATTTCATATTTGGAACTTTAGGCATTATGTCATTGATGTCCTTCATAACACTATCACTTAACAGAATTTATTTAAAAACCTATGATTGAATTCTCATAATTCCTTCTTTAATTAAAAATTGAATTCCTTGAATGAAAGAATTGTCATCAATTTGGCCTGCTGCCCACCATTCTGCATTATTTTTAATCCATGTTGGAATTTCATTTGAACCTGAGCTGGAACCCTGTGTTGTTGGAGGAATTATTAAAACATCTTCTTTAATCAAATATTGAATTCCCTGAACAAATGAATTGTCATCAATTTGGCCTGCTGCCCACCATTCTGCATTATTTTTAATCCAGTCAGGTATTGCTGCTTTCTCAGGTACAGATGGTGTAGTAGATACAGGAGTACCAGGACCAATTTCAATAAGGGCAGAACCAATTCCTGCATATTTTGGATCATAATCCAAGCCAGTTCCTAAAACTTTGACATCTACTCTAATTTGCCCTTGAGATGGCACAAAAATTCTTTGAACATCAATTCCTTCAGTAGAGTCAATTCCAAGACTTGAATTGTCATCACCAACATTACTAGCTATTTCATTATCAAATTCATCAAAAACAAAGTATGCATATTTTACATCTTTGATCAATTCTCTGTTTTCATTAAAGAATGTAAACTTAAATGGAATTTCTTGATTAGCGCCATATTTTCCATCCCATGAAATATTTACAGTGGTTGGTACTTGCTCATAATTTGTAGTATCAACAAGATAAAATTCTGTAGAGCTTCTTGAGGCTTCAGATAATGGAACAAGCTTCAAATCCATCTTAAGATTGTCATAATTATCTGGTCCTAGTTTTTCATTAATTTTTTGCAACTCATTTTTTGTAATTAGAAAATGGACAATGTTTGTATCATCATATGAATAAGGATCATTTAGTAATGCTCTCTGATCAATTTCTACACCATTGACAAATCCTTGGAATTGTTTTCCTTCTGCATAAGGAGCAAATGTTTTTGGAACTCTGACTTCTTCATGCACTACTTGCACTAAATCAACATAAGAGGGACTCCAATCAAATGGCATGTCAAATGAAATCGAATTATCAGATGTATCAAATTTAAAATTGTCAACTTCATCATAGTATGTTTTTACAACTACTGGTATTTCTTCAGCATTTGCAGTTTTGATAAGAAAGTCTTGCTCTTGAGCAACACTGACAAAAGTTTCATAACTTAGCAAATTAGCTAGAACAGTTCTTGGGCTAGTAGCAGCCTCAATATCAACTCTAATTTTGTATAATCCACCCTTTACAAAAATTGGACCAGTAATTGATGGCCTTGCACATATGTCTAAATTGTCATCAGTACATTCTGCACCTTGAACAAATAGTGCTCCTGGTGCACTAACATGTTCAGAACCACCATAGATTGAACATTCTTCGAGATTATTTTTATTGCAATTAGGTTGAGGTTTGATTTTTACATCCAGTCTTCCATCCATATCATAAAATAGATTTCTAGCTAAAAGTTCGCCACTTTGCCAAACTTCTACTCTGTATGTGACTTTGTCTAGATTTGTATCAGTCAGTGTATCAAAGAAACGAATTTGCATGTTAGCAGAATCAAGTTCACCCACTGTAATATCTGATGGACTAAGTTGTGTACGAACAGTTACTTCCATATCACCAAAGGTGAGTGGTTCAGCCTGATCTCCCCCAAGTCCGTGAGCAAAAGCATTAGGAAGAATTACAGGAATTGTAAAAACAGCGATAAGTGAAAGCAATAAAGCAAATTTGTACAATACAAAAGTTGAGACAATTCCATATTTAAAGATGGTATAGGATTTCTACCTGTGGGAATTTTTTTTTAAGAAAAGAGAGTACAATTTTTATGCATGATTTTTAGATAAAATATATGAAATTTCTACTTGTATTACTGATAATTCCATTGTTAATAATTCCTGCATTTGCAGAATCACAAATTCTCCCAACTGAGAAAGGAACGCTGGATGTTAAATTAACACATGATCCAATAGAGCCAAATGCTCAAACTAAAATAAATATTGATTTTATCAATCCCCAAACACAGAAAATTCAGGAACATATCGATTATACCATATCAGTTTCCAAAGAGGGTGAAACTGTTTTTGGGCCGATTCCATTAACACATACATCCTTAGGTTCTGTAAAGATTCCAATTGAATTCAATCTTGGTGAAGGAGTGTATTCAATGGACTTTGTAGTTGAAGGGATTTTATTCCAACCAATTCCACCTGAAACAGTATCTTTTGATATTTTAGTTGGAGAGGCTCAAGCTCAACCAATAACACCACCTGACAACAAAATAAATGGAGAAAACGGCGGATGCTTAATTGCTACTGCAACATATGGCTCTGAACTTGCACCCCAAGTCCAGCAACTAAGAGAACTTAGGGATAATACTATTCTACCAACAGAATCAGGCTCTGCATTTATGAGCACATTCAATCAATTCTACTATTCATTCTCACCAACAATTGCAGACTTTGAGCGAGAACAGCCAATTTTCAAAGAAATTATGAAAATTACACTAACCCCTATGTTAACATCATTATCCTTGCTGAATCATGCAAATATTGATTCAGAAGAAGAAATGCTAGGGTATGGGATCTCTATAGTTTTACTAAATATTGGAATGTATGCAGGAATTCCATTATTTGGAATTCTAAAGTTGTACCAGTTAAGAAAATACTAATACTATATCTGGAAATTCCAGTGAGGTTTTTATGTATCCGAACAAGTATCCAGTCTAATGAAGACTAAAGCAATTTGCTCTTTCTTCGTACTATTTGCTATTGTAGCTGGAATCGTTGCAACAACACCAGCTGCATTTGCAGATCACTCAGAAGTCACAATTGAGGCAGCACAGGGTTCTGGTGCTCCAGGATGTGAAGACACAGCAGAGGGATGTTACATTCCAAGTACTGCAACAGTTGATGTTGGCGGTAAAGTAATTATGTCAAATCCTGACACTGCAGCACACACATTCACAGCAGGAACACCTGAAGATGGTCCAAGTGGCGAATTTGATACCGGATTGTTAATGGCAGGAAATTTATTTGAATGGTCTCCTGACACAATTGGTGAAGTTCCTTACTTCTGCATGGTCCATCCTTGGATGCAAGGTGTGATTGTAGTACAAGAAGTAGAAGCTGAAGAAGATGATCATGGTGATGACGACAGTGAAATGATGCACATGGAAGGTGCCGCAACAGCAACAGGAATGTTGTCTGATGGTACAAAAGTTTCAATTTGGACTTCAACACCAACAAAAGGTGAAATGATGGAGATCAATGTTGAATTCGATGATGCAGAACATGTTAATCATGACCTCAAAGTTACACAAAACGGCAATACAGTGTTAGATGATAAAGGCGCACATCACCACGATGGAAAAGGAGTACACACGACAAAAGCTCTCAGTACATCTGATCCAGTAAACATTACCATCACCTTCCAAGGTTATGGTGTAAATGATCCAAAGACTGGACCAATTGGTGAACAAGTAGTATTCTCAAACGTTGTACCAGAATTTGGTACAATTGCAATGATGGTACTAGCTGTTGCAATCATAAGCATAGTCGCAGTAACTGCAAAATCTAGAGTCATTCCACGATTTTAGGAATCCTCTTTCTCTATTTTCTTTTTGTTAGAGCAATTATTGCCAAGATAATAGCTGCTGCTGCAATTGACAATCCAAATATTGCAAAGTCATAAGCTGCTCCTCCATCAGAAGATACCGATGCTTCACCAGATTTTATTTCAGAAACATCTTGTTGAATAGACGAAATTGCATTTTTTAGAGCAGCAATGTCTGCAGTTCCCTCACTACTTGTGGGAGGAAAATCTAAAACTGCAGTAGGTTCTACATCTTCAACTGGAATTTTTATATCTATTAATGTTCCACGAATATCTCCTTTCAATTCAATTGTATAACTACCGGTTTTAGTTGGTATTACAGGTGAAAAATAGTATCCTGGTCTTGGATCAGAGTTAATATCAATTTTTTTGGTGGCTCCACCATACATAGCTGTAGCCTCTACATTTTTGAAAACATTGGTTACTCCTTTGTATGAACCCTCAGTTTCTCCAGGTTCAGTGATTTTAAAGACAAAATCATTCCTAATTCCTACAACAGGAGGTTCAATTCCCCATCCCGCTTCTATTTTGTATTGTTCTACTTCAACAGTTGTATGTGCAAAGGAAGGAGAAATCATCCCAATGCTAAATAATAATCCAATTAATCCAAAAATTACTAACTTCACAGATATCATATGACAATTACAAGTTATTATCTTTACGTGAATTTGGTACAAATGACGAACAGATGAAAACTGTTTAAATTATCAACTGTAGTTTTAGGATTAAATGAAAAAATTGCTAATACTTTTACTAGTTTTGTCATCAGTATCCATTCCATTTGTATACGGACATCCATTTACAGAGGAAACCATTCCTAGTTTAACATCAAATTCTCCTGCAGGAATTACAGAAGTGATTGTATTTTTTTCAGAACCAGTTGATATTGATTTTAGTGAAATCAAAGTGTTTGATAGTGATGGAAATCAAATTGACAATAAAGATACTAGTTACTATGAAGGAGAGTTATCCCTAATTGTTTCAACTCCACCACTAGAAGATGGAATTTACACAGCATCAACTAAAGTTCTATCAAAAGTTGACGGACATCTTGTCCCAAGTGCATTTTTGTTTGCTGTAGGAGATGTTGTAATTGATCCTTCTATGTTTGATCAAGAAAGATCATCAGAACTTGTATTTTTACCAGAAGCTGGTGCAAGATTTCCAGGAATTCTAGGTCAAACTATTGTTTTGGGTGCAGTGATTGCATCACTAATTATTTGGGGAACACAAAACAAACAAATAATCAAAAAAGAATTAGAAAAGATAGAAAAATTCCATCATGGAAAATTCATGTCTATTACTGCAATTGGATTAATGCTTGTTTTCATATCAGATATTCTGATGTTAGTAATTCAGACTATAAGATTAGAAACATCGCCACTAGTTGTGATTGAAACAGACTTTGGAACTATATGGTTAGCTAGAATGATCATAACAATAATTTTGCTTGGTGTTTGGTTTAGAATGGATAAAAGAAAAACTCTATCAAAGAGAAATCAGATTCCAATGCTTATAGTTTCGTTGGGATTGATTTCAACTACAAGTCTGATTGGACACGGTGCAGCAACTGGAAACATAACACCGCTTGTATTAGATTACATTCACAATCTAGTTGCAGCAGTCTGGATAGGTGGAATTTTCTATTTTGTATTTACATTGCTTCCAACATTTTCTCAGTTAAAAGAAAAAAATCGAGAGAAAATGAGCCTGTTACTAATTCCAAGATTTTCAATAGCATTCATAATTTCAGTAGGAGTTATCATAATTACAGGACCGACTTTGATGTGGTTCTTAGAAAGTGATGTAGGATTAATTACAGAATCTGTATACGGTCAATTGATTATTCTTAAAATTGCCATTGCAGCAATTATGATTGGATTAGGAGGATTTTTCCAGTTTAAAGTTCAAAAAAATGCCGAAAAGAATTTTCAGTCAGGAAAGATTTCAGTTCACAAAAAATTGAAGAGATCGCTTAAAGTTGATGCAATCTTGGGGATTGTTCTTCTTGGAGTAGTTGCACTGTTAGCAAATGGAACATTACCTGCGGGTGAAATTCAAAAAGTTGATGCTCAAGAGATTGTTTATGGATTCAAGACAATAGAATTTACAGAGAATGTAAAATTAGATATTGATATTTCACCATTTTCAAGTGGAACAAATACAATTTTAGTTAGAGTAAGTGACTTTGAAGGAAATCAACTATACGATTCAAATCAACTTAAGGTAAAGATATCAAATCCATCAAAGGGCATTTCTCCAATTGAAGTTCCCGTGGAATTAATCAAACAAGAGGAGGGTAGACCAATAGAATTTCAGGGAGAATTAACATTTGGATTTTCAGGAGAATGGTTAATAGAGATTGAAGTTCAAAGAACAGAAAATGCAAACGAATCAAAACTTTTGAATTTACTTGTAAAACCAAGACTGAATGATATTCAGACACAGGTTATAGAGTATGAATTACCAGAAGATGCAAAGCCACTATATCCTTTGTATGATGGAAATGATTCAATTTGGATTAGTGATGCATCATCTCCAAGATTATGGCAATTTTCACTTGAAACTCAAGAATTTACATCGTATTCCTTTGATGGATTAACTACAACATTTCTAACTCAAGACAACAAAGGAAATATTTGGTTTACAGATACACCAAGAAATCAAATTGGATTTTTAGATCCTCACACTAAACAAATTACAACAAAATCTATTCCAAAATTAGATCCAGTAATTTCAGAAAATACTCCACTTTTCATACAGTCAGACTTTGATGGGAATATTTGGATCACAATAGTCAACAAAGATAGAATTGTGAAATATTCACCAGATACTGATGAATTTGAAGAGATTATCCTATCACAAAAAGAGTCATTACCTTTTGCGCTAGCAATCGCCAATGATGGCAAAATATGGTATACTACAACCGGTGCAGGAAAAATTGGGTATATTGATTCAGAGAATAACAAGATAAGTGAATTCTCAGCAGAACCTCCATTGAAGGGTCCAGAGGCTTTACTATTTGATGATGAGGGAAATCTTTGGATTGCAGAGCACACAGGTTTGGGAATTGCCAGATTTAATCCAGTTTTTGAAACATTTGATAGAATTTCGGTACTAGATGATGAGGCATTACCTTTTGGAATGACATTTGACAAATATGGAAATGTGTGGTTTGCACAACATACAGTAGATAGTATAGGAGTCTATGATCCTGATAATAATGATTTGATCGAAGTTCCAATTCCAACTGAAACCTCTTTTGTTCAATTCATGACATCAGATGGAAATGATAATATTTGGTTTGTTGAACAACAATCAAACAAAATTGGAACAGTAAAGATTACAGAAATCTCTGTTAGTGTTGCGCAAGTTCAAGAATCAACCATTATAGAAATAAAATATACTGAACTTGCATCCCCATTGATTGCATTAGGAATTATTGCAACATCTCTATTTTATGTAAAAAGTATACAAGATAAAAGAAGATTAAATTCTTTGATTAATTCTTAGATAGTAATCCAGATGATTTTATTCCCATAGTTCCTGCAAGTAGACTAATTGCCAGTAAAACAATAGTTCCCGCAGGAGTAATGTCAAATATGTAAGAGAGTAATATTCCTACAACTACAGAGAATACAGAAAAGCTCATAGAAATTATTGCAGTTTGTTTGAATCCCTTGCCATACATTATTGCAGTGACATTAGGAATAACAAACAAAGCTGAAATCAATAATACGCCTACAAGTTGAATTGATGTAACTACAGTAATTCCTGCCATAAACACAATTAAATAATTTATTTTCTCAACAGGAATTCCACTTACTTTTGCTTGTTCTTCATTAAATGTTGAATAAAGAATTTGACGATATAGTAACAAAATTACAATCAAGATTACTCCAGTTAATGTCAAAATTAGAACAGTGTCATTTACACTAATTAGCAGAATACTTCCGAATAGAAAACTAAAGATATCAATCGTAAAACCACCTGATAATCCAATTATAACTAGACCAACTGCAATTCCAGATGATAAAAGTACTGCAATTGATGCATCACCAGAAATGTTGTATCGATCTTTAATTTTTGTAATAATTAATGCACTTGCAATTGAAACTCCGTATGCGGTCCATAAAGGGTAAACACCAGCTAGCAAACCTAGAGCAATTCCACCAAATGATGAATGGGCAATTGCATCACCAAATAATGAATAACGTCTCAAAACTAGGAATAACCCAACAACAGAACAAAGAATGGCTATTGCAATTCCAGAAATTAGTGCTCTATGCATAAAACTGAAAGATAGGATTTCTAAAGACATTTTTCAGTGATGATGCATGTGTTCCTGCATTGACGCTTCAGAATATTGTTTAACTAGTTCATCATTTGAAAAGAATTTCTCTGATTCGCCATGGAAAAATAGTGTTCTGTTTAGACATGCAACATGGTTTGCCAATTGATTTACTGCATCCAAATCATGTGATGACCAAATTATTGTAATTTTTTGTTTAGAGTTTAATTCTCTAAGAATGCTGTAAAACAAATCAATGCTTTGTTGATCAATTCCTGTTACAGGTTCATCTAATATCAGAATTTTTGGGTTTGTAATCAAAGCTTTTGCAATAAAAACTCGTTGTTGTTGACCTCCAGATAATTCACCGATTCTTCTATTTCTTAGTTCATGCATCCACAATTGTTGCAAGACTTTATCAATCTTATTTTCATCTGATTCATTTCTTAATCCCATTCTTACAACATCAGTTACTGTAACTGGGAAATTTTTTTCAAAGATTGGTTTTTGTGGAACATAGCCAATTTCTTTGAGATAATCTTTTGATTTTCTAATATCCTCACCAAAAAATTTGATAGTTCCTTTGTATTTTGTATTAAGTCCCAGCATAGCATCAAAGAGGGTAGATTTTCCTGCTCCGTTAGGACCAATTATGCCTAGAAAATCCCCTTGATTAACCTCAAAGCTTACGTTATCAAGTGCTTTAACGTCTGGATATTGAACAGTTAGATTTTCAATCTCAACGATTTTCAACATAATGCCTCCTTTAGATTTTCAAGATTTTCATTCATTCTAGAAATGTAATTACCATCAGATACAACTTCTAATGGAGACAAAACCAATACTTTGCCACCTATCTCATTTGCAATAATTTTAGATGTTCTAGTATCAACACTTTCTTCGGCAAAAATTACATTAATGTTTAATTTTTTAGCAGTTGAAATAATATGTTCTAATGTTTTTGCAGTTGCTTCTCCATGTGGATCATTTGATGAAATTATTGTATGTTGATTTAGATGGTATTCGTCAGCAAAATATGAAAATGCATCATGAAAAGCTATAAAGTCATTTTTACAATCAGATAGTTCAATTCGAATTTTTGAATTAAGTAGATCTAATTCTTTGATGTATTTTGCAGCATTAGATTGATAATATTGCTCATTGGCAGGATCAGAATTAGAAAATGCATTTGCGATATTTTGGACTTGGATTTTTGCATAAACAGGATTTAACCAAATGTGTGGGTCACCTTCATCATGATTGTGTTCTTCTTTGTGAGTTTTAATTAAAATTCCATCACTTGTATCAACTATCACACCTGAATACCCAGTTTCTTCTAAATCATCAACCCAGTTTTCAAAACCAATTCCATTGATAATGATTAGATCTGCATTTTGCATTCTTTGAACATCTTTAACAGTGGGTTCCCAATCATGAGGTTCTACTCCAATTGGAACAAGTAAGAAAGAATCAACATTTTCTTGTCCTACATTTTGCGAGAATTCGTAAAGTGGATTAAATGATGAAATGACTTGTAGTTTGGAATTATCAGTCTTTGTGAATTGTTGATTTGAATTCGTTCCATAAACAGCAAGGGAGCTTAATGGAATTATTATTGCAATTGCAATTATTGCCATTTTTATCTGAATATTCACGCAGCAGTTCTTTACTGATTATTAATAAATCTATAAAATCTTAATAAGTTTAATTGCTAAACTTATAAGATAATTAATAACATTAGGCATATGCCAATAGTTTCAATTTCATTAAACGACGAAATTCTCTCAGAACTTGACAAGTTACAAACAACTATGGGATTTTCAGGGAGGTCTGAGGCAATCAGAGCAGGAATTAGATCATTTGTTTCTGAAGAAAAACAAAAAGCAGATTTGTCTGGAAATATTCACGCAATACTTTTGGTTGTTCATAATGATGAATTTGATCATGTTGTTTCAGGAATAACACATAACTTTGAGGATCTTATTACAACACATCTTCATAGTAAAATTGAGAAAGAGAAATGCATGGAGTTATTTTTGATTAATGGTGATGCAGAAAAAGTCTCTACGATAACAAAAGATTTTCAAACAAACAAAAATATGGATACCGTAAAGCTAGTTGCACTTTAGATTTTTAGTGAATTTCTTCTAGTTACAAAAATAATACTGATAATCGATATTACTAATATTAACAATGTAATAGTTCCAAATTCTGGTACGACTACTAATGCAAATTCAGTTTCTTGTCCCGTATTTCGAATATTTTCAAATTTAATTATTGTTGGGCCTGTTTGATCTTCGGCAAAAGTAAACTTTTCAAATTCTCCACCAACTTGTGCTGTCCCAGATACACGGTGAATTTCTTTTCCATTTTGGATAAGCACAAATGTATAATCAGAATTTCTTAATGGATCATTAGTTCTTCCATCTCTAATTGTAAAAATAAAATTTGTAGCAATTCCAGGTTCTACTTCTAGAGGATCCCATGAAAGATTTATTTTAAAATCCTCACTTTTTGTATATGCTTCTAACGGAAATGCTTTATCTTTACTTGCAGATATTGTAAACATCATTTTTTCTGGTAATGGTTCATCAGTTTTTCTCATTTCATTTTTCAAATATCG
>Ga0224507_10000197_pt1 | contig 23830 bp, 18 predicted proteins | sample SF_Jan12_sed_USG_3_FD_170159 | JGI IMG/M metagenome (GOLD analysis project Ga0224507, IMG submission 170159) | Sediment microbial communities from San Francisco Bay, California, United States - SF_Jan12_sed_USGS_13 | ecosystem: Environmental > Aquatic > Marine > Sediment | place: USA... | reverse complement strand
TCATTGATCGGATCGAATGAATTCGACATATCCGGGTGATACGCGAAGCTGTGCATTTCGAGCACCCACAAGCGACCGTCGCCATCAAACTCGGCCAGGATCGGGTCTTTCAATAACGGCTCTGCCGCGGCCAGCTCCACGCTATAGCCTGGCGGCATGGTAAAGGTCGCCAGCGCATCTTCCGGGCTGAGCGGCAGCTCCGGCGGTGGCACCTGGGTCGTGACCGGTGCAGGCCAGGGTCGGTCAACCGGCGACCGCGGCAAATCATCGTGCGTGCAGCCGACGGCAATCGCACTGGTTACAAAAACCGTGGTGAGCCTGGCCAGGGTATTTCCGCGGTCGGTCATGTGATCGTCTCGCAATTCGTACGACTAATCTGTATATAGTGTATAGTTTTTCTGTGGGAATAGCAGCAGCCTCGGCTGATTGCCGAATCCATAAATCATTAATAAACAGTGCTTTCCTCGGCGCATACAAAATTGTATTCTATGTACAAATTGAGGAGAAGAAATGGCCATCTCAGAGCCCTCTGGCGCGAGCGCCGCCGATAACTCGGCGCTGCCCCTTGAAGGACAGGTTGCTCTTGTAACAGGTTCCGGTCGAGGTCTGGGCCGCACGATCGCCGAAAAATTGCTGTCGCTGGGCGCAAATGTCGTTTTGCACGACATCAATGAGGAAGCTCCGTCGCGTTTTGGGGAGGCCGCGAGCCTCTCCGCGCTGGCAGAATCGATGAACGACAGCAGTGCCGCTGACGTTGTCGCGGTGGTGGGCGATTTGACAGACGAGGCGGCTGTGAAGGCGTTGGTGGCGGCCGCCGAGAATATGCTGGGACCTATTTCGATTCTCGTTAATTGCGCCGGTGGTGATGTCGGGGCCAACGGCGACAAGCCGAGCCCTGCGACACCTACAAATTTCAAGGTCGATGATGTGCTCGCAGTGCTGGGCCGCAATCTAATTGGCACCATGTTGATGTGTCGCGAGGTTGCGCCCGGTATGGTCGATCGCAAATGCGGCTCCATCCTGACTATAGGTAGCATTCTCGCTCACCGCGGTAGCACCGAAGAAGTTGGCTACGCCTGTGCCAAGGCTGCCGTGGTTCACTATACGCGAAGTCTTGCCAGCGAGTTGCGCGAAAGCGGCGTGCGCGCCAATGTCGTCAGCCCCGGCCCGACCAAGACCGCGCGATTTATGGCGACGCGAGAGACAGATTCGAAAATGGACGATTCAGGGCCATCCCTCATACGCTACGCCAGCCCCGCGGAGATCGCTGACGCTGTCAGCTATTTCGCCGGACCCGATAGTCGCTACATTTCCGGACAGGTCTTGCTCGTGGACGGTGGAGATGGCACTTACGCCTGTTAGCACCACAGGGAGCGCACTTTGCCAAGGCTGAAAGGTAAGACTTGTATCGTTAGCGCCGGTGGTCAGGGGATCGGCCGGGCGATAGCCGCGGCTTTTGATCGTGAGGGTGCCGATACGGTGGCGGTTGACCTGAACGAATCCGCACTTAATGCTCTGGCGAGCGAAAGCGGAGTTCGAACGGCCGTAGTCGACGTCACCGACGAACAAGCGGTCAGGCGACTGGCTGCGGAATATCAGAAAGTTTCCGTCTTGGTGAATTGCGTCGGTGTCGTAGCTGAAGGAACGGTGCTCGATGCTTCTTTGGAAGAACTTGAACGGTGTTTCAGAATCAATGTCAGCACGATGCACCTGATGATCAAAAGTTTTTTGCCGCCAATGCTCGCACGGCATGATGGTTCCATCATCAATATTGCCTCCGTCGTATCTTCGGTGATGGCGGCGCCGAACCGCTATGTTTACGCAACAACGAAAGCGGCAATAATCGGGCTCACAAAGTCGGTAGCCCGCGATTTTATTGCCGAGGGCGTGCGTTGCAATTCGATCAGCCCTGGGACAGTGGATAGTCCGTCTTTGCAGCAGCGGATCGCCGCGACTGGCCAGCCGGAAAAGACGCGTGCCCAATTCCTCGCGCGCCAACCCATGGGACGCATTGGTGCGCCGGAAGAAATTGCGGAAATTGCTGTCCTATTGGCGTCCGATGAGGCGCGCTACATGAGCGGCGAAAATATCATCGTTGATGGTGGAATGAGCCTTTAGGCCGGCGTTCGTGAGAGCCGTGCTGATTCGCATATTGGGAATGGCCACAGTGACAGTTTGTAATTTGCGCATCGACTACCTGGCGCGCGCCGACAAACCGACGACAAACAACATGACCTACATGGTTTTCGCGTTTTCGACCACCGGCGCGGGGCCAGCGCAATCATATTGACGACGCCATTTTGTGAGATATTGAAATGATATTTGCCGATATACCGCCACTGATCGTGCTGGCGGGTTCCATTGGGATTCTGCTGGTCCTGATCCTGGGTCTGAAGATTCACGCGTTCCTGTCGCTGTTGATTGTAGCAATTGGCTTCGGCGTTACTGCCGGTATGGATCCACTGGCGGCCATCGATTCGGTACGTAATGGCATCGGTGGCACACTTGGTTATGTGGCCACAGTCGTTGGGCTCGGCGCGATGTTCGGCGCATTATTGGAGGCCTCCGGCGGCATCCAGAATCTGGCCAAGGCGATGGTGGCGCGATCAGGCTCACGCGGCACGCAATGGGCGTTGGCGCTTGTCGGTTTTCTCGTGTCCATACCCGTGTTCCTGGATGTCGCGCTAATAATCCTGGCGCCACTACTCTATGGGCTGGCGCATCGGACCGGCAAGATGGTGGTGTATTTTGGCCTGCCGCTGCTTGCGGGAATGATGGTCACTCACACGATGGTGCCGCCCACTCCCGGCCCCATTGCGGTGGCGGATCTGTTAAACGCGGATCTTGCGTGGGTCATCATGATCGGCGTTATCGCGGGGCTGCCCGCGATGATAATCGCCGGACCGTTATATACGCCGCTGGCACTAAGGTGGATCGGCGAGTACGGGGACCATCACGCTCCGCCGCCCGCCGATGGCGAGGTGAGTCCCGCCGACATGGATATGGAACCGGCCGAAGGAGCGCTGGAGGCCGGCGCGCTAGCCGCTACGCTGGCAATAATCCTGCCGCTGGTGCTGATCCTGTCAGGAGCGACTGCCAAGTACTGGCTCCCTGACGGCGGTTTGCGCACTTTGCTGGAGTTTCTGGGCCACCCGTTTTCGGCACTGATCGTAGCTACTCTCGCCGCCTATTACTTCTTCGGCATCCGCAAACGAATCGCCCGGCTCGATCTGGCACGCATCATGACCAGGTCTCTCGAGCCCGCCGGTGTCGTCGTTGTCATTACCGGTGCCGGCGGTGCATTCAAGCAAATCCTGATCGATTCCGGGATGGGTGCTGACCTTGCTAGCGCAGTAGGCGGGCAGGGCGTGCCGATCGTCGTTTTCGCCTTCATTGTCTCGGCGATTATTCGCGTGGCGCAAGGCTCGGCGACGGTGGCGATGATAACCGGGGCCGGACTTACGGCACCCGTGGTGGAAGCAACCGAGGCAGCCGGAACGGTTTACAGCGATCCGCAACTGGCACTGGTGGTCATCGCGATTGCCTCCGGGTCATCGGTGCTGTCACACGTAAACGATTCTGGATTCTGGCTGGTGAGCCGTTACCTGGGAATGAGCGAGGCGCAGACGCTCAAGACTCTTACGGTGATGACGACAATTGTGGGCCTGGTTGGGTTCGCGATGGTGCTGGCGATGTGGTGGCTGGTTTTCTGAGCAGGATTGCGCTGCTCCTTGTTCAGTCGCTTTGTGCCGTCGTCTCGCCAATGCTGGAATATTTCTCGGGTTCGATGTAATAGGCTTTCAGGTGAGCAATTACGACTTCTTCCGCCGTCTTTTCTGAAGTTCCGAGTACTACATCGAGCAGCGCATGATGATGATTCAGGCGCCATTTAGTAGTTTCCGCGCTCACATGCTGCAGCGCGGAGTGGACAAACAACGGGGTACAAAGCGAGTCCAGTGTGTCCACCAGATACGGATTACCGGCGGTAGCCCAGATCGTGCGATGAAACTCAATATCGATTTCGGCGGCGTCGACACCACTGTCGCCGTCCCACTCTTCCATCTTTTGGAGCAGCGATTTCAGCTTGTCTGCCCGCTTCTTATTGCTCTTTATACGCGCCCTGCAGAGCCTCAGCGCTTCGGCTTCCAGTACGATCCTGACACTATTGATTTGCTGCATTTGCTTGGTGGTCAGTTCGGTAACAAACATGCCGCGACGGTCATGTTTCATGACCAGGCCTTGCTCCCGCAAACGAACCAGCGCCTCCCGGACGGGAATGCGGCTGATGTCCATCTCGCGAGCGATCTTACTCTCGTTTAGCCGCATACCCGGCGCATAGCGTCCGCTGATGATTTCGTCGCGCAGCTTGTCGTGAACAAAGTTGACTATCGTCGTCGGGGCTCTCATGGGTTAATCTCTGTACAAAATATGCACTTCACACCGGATCATAGCGTTGTTGGCGCGGCGGGCACAAGACCGGTAGTTGCATCGAGGCGCAAGTGACCGCCGATTGGTCAGGGCAGGGCGAAGGCGACATAGGTTACCAAGCCATATTCGCCGCCGGAATTCCGCTTCGGGTTGCCCGCAATAACCACATACTGTTTGCCGTCCACGGCATAGGTAGCGGGCGTCGCTCGATCATAGCCAGGCATCAGCCCTGCCCACAGAATTTCGCCATTCGCGCTGTCGTATGCGTAAAATTTCCGGTCTTTCCAAGTGCCGCCCGCAAACAACACCCCGGTTGAGGTGAGTACGGAGCCACCATGATTCTCAGAACCGGTGTTGGTAAGACCTTGTTCGGCAAGCTCCTCGTACTCACCGAAAGGCACAGTCCAAAGATACTTCCCGGTATTCATATTGATGGCGTTGAACGTGGCCCATGGCGTCTGCCATGCCGGGTAGCCTTCCGGATCGTAAAAATAGTCGTAGCCGGTGAAGACGTACTTCGTGTTGCTGCTACGATTGCGCAGGCGCGCCGGAGCCACACTGTCCTCGCCGCTGGTAATGTAGGAAATAATATTGGTAACGGTGGGTGCCTGTAGCAGCGGATAGCCCGGCATGACACCGCGGCCATTTGTAATGACGTCCGCCATCTCCTCCTCCGACAGCCGCTGATCCACACCAACGAGTGAGAACAGCGCGGCGGATGCTTCCCTTGGGTCGCCATGGCATCCCATGCATTGTGCCCGATAGGTGCGCGCGCCCTCTCCACTCTGCTTGAAGGCGGCGGTGTCGGCCAGTGTGGCGACAGAGATCCAGTTGTTGACGTTGATATAGATAATGCCATTGTCGGGATCGGCAGTAATGCCGCCCCATTCCGCACCGCCTTTCCATCCCGGGATGACCATGGTTGGCTTATCGACACTGGGCGGCGTGAAAGGCTGCTGCGCGCCAAGAATGTTGTCGTATTCTATTTGCGCCCACGCTCGCATTTCCGGCGTCCTGGCGGTGACTTCGTCGCGGGACAAAGTGAGCCTGTTGAGCGGCGCCGGCAGAGTGGGAATCGGTTGTGTCGGTGACGGCACTTCGCCCGGTACTGTGCTGACGGCGGGAACCTCCTGTTCGATGATGGGAAACAGTGGCTCGCCGGTCACGCGGTCAAAAATGAAAACATAGCCGGCTTTGTTCGCCGCGACGACGGCAGGTACTTTCTTGCCGTCACGGGTGACGGTCAGCAAGGTCGGCGGCGCCGGAAAATCCATATCCCACAAGTCGTGATGGACCGCCTGGAAGTGCCAGAGCTTTTCCCCCGTATTGGCATCCAGCGCGATTATGCAGTCGCCGTAGAGGTTATCGCCCGGACGTTCGCCGCCGTAGAAATCATCGGATGGCGAGCCAGTGCCGATGAATACAATGCCGAGTTCCGTGTCAACACTGGTACCGCCCCAGGCGTTGTTGCCGCCCTGCGTCTCCCGCGCACCTTCCGGCCAGGTCTCCGCGCCAGGCTCTCCGGCCATTGGAACGGTGTGAAACGTCCAGCGCAATTCCCCGGTGCGCACATCGTAGGCGCGCTGGTCACCGGGCGATGATGGCGTTGCCTCTGTTACTCGTCCGCCAAGAATGTACAGATCCTTGTAGACGACACCCGGCGAGGTCGCGTGGTAGGACTCGTTTTCCGGGTCACCGCGCAAGTTCTCGCGCAGGTCGATGCGCCCGTTGTTGCCAAAGCTCTTGATGGCCGTTCCGTCGGCAGGATTAATGGCGTAGATATAGTGAGAAACCGCGCTGAACAGCCTGCTTTCCGTGCCCTCTCTCCACCAGCTGACGGACCGTACCGCAGCTTCCACGCCAATGCCTGAATCAAAGATCCATTTTTCCTTGCCCGTGGCCGCATCGAGGGCGATCACCTTTTGACGTGGTGAAACTACGTACATCGTGCCGTCAATCACAAGCGGCGTGGTTTGCACGCGGCCGGGATCCGGTGCTTCGTAGCGCCAGGCTTCCTCGAGCTGGTTAACATTCTCTCGCGTTATCTGTTCGAGCGAAGAATAGTGGGTTGCACCCGGATCGCCGAAGTACGAAGGCCAGTCGTCTCCGGCCGTGCTGTATCCCCGCGGCGAATCCGCCTGTTTGGTACACGATGCCGACAATGACAGCGATGCTAACAGTGACAGTGATATCAGCAAATGCGAGACCTTCTTCACTCTACGTTTCTCCTAAGAAAAGTTATTCAGCGCGGCATGGACCGCAACGACGCCGGCCCGCCGGCAATCGGTACACGTTCGCCGGTGTCCCGCAGCGCGCCGTCATTGACCGCGTAGATCGCAATTTGCTTTTCTACGTTGAATTGCACCAGCACCGTCTTGCTGTCGGCGCTAAAGACTATGCCTTGCGCGGCCTCGCCGCCCGGCAGGTCGGCGGTCCTGACTGCCTCGCCGTTGCGGATCTCGAAGAGCAATACGCGTCCGCGCGGTTTGTGTGCCGGATTGTCCGGCGGCAGGTTGGAGCCAGCCATCGACTGCACGGCGATCCATCGACCGTCCGGAGATATGGCAACGCCTTCGGGAAGCGATGGCACCGTGATGTGCTGGACAGCGCGAAACGGTCGACGCGACACGTCGATCAAGGTAACTGTATCGGCATCGGCATGCAGGCGTCCGGGATTGACGAGCCCAGCCAGGCCGACGTTGCCCACAACTGCCCATTTGCCGTCACTGGAGACATCGACCGCGTAGGGGCCGATCCCGGTCGTAACCCGATCGCGTGCCGTGCTTACAACGCCGTTATTCACCTCGAGCACCTCCAGGCCCTGCTCGTCGCGCAGGGCAACCAGTGCGGCCGTGCCGTCATGGGTGAAGCTCACGCCGGAGAGACGCTTGTCGGCTATCTTGAGCTGGGCCTTCAGGCTGACCGTGCTGCCGTCGATGTCGAGCACTGCAACAGTGCCATATAACGTGGTAGCCAACAGAAGCGTTCCGTCGCGATTGATTGCAAGGCCCTGCGGATGCGCACCGATGTCGATCTTCTCGATCACGCGCGGTGGGTTGGCGGTGAGATCCACGATCTGCAGAATATTCTCGAGCACCACCTCTTGCTCGACGTGGTCGTAACGATTCGGAGCTGACACGATCGCGAGGCGACCATTCGGTGTGATGGCTACGCATTGCGGCGGCCCAGCGATAGCGTGCTGGACTTCGACCGTTGCCTTGACCACGGGCGGAAAGCTGGACGCGTCGATCAGAGTCAACGTGTCGGGGCCGACGCCCTCGGGAAATGTGGCCTTGCCTGCCACGCGGACAAACTTGGCGTCGTTACCAGAGACGATCAGGTCGGCTGCGATGGCCTGCGTTAGGGGTAATGCACCGATTGCCAAAACGGTCAATACGGTGGTTGCGCTGGCCAGACGGCGGGTTTGTATAAGTTGCATAGCGGTTAGTTCCTGCTCGGGTTTTCGACGCAGCACGTCTGACGTCGGTGCCTGTTCCGAACTGCGTTAAGTCCTCGCGCGCATCGTAAGCGCAACCTGGCGCCCCGAAAGCGTAGCGTTATCTTTGTCATGGCCGGGCTCAGCGCTGCACGCGCCCCGAGCCGTCGCCACCCATCAGCTTTTCGACTTCAGCTACCGTGACACGATTGAAGTCTCCGTGGATGGTGTGCTTTAGGCAGCTGGCGGCAACGGCAAATTCGAGAGACTGCTGCCGGTCCTTGTACGCCGTGAGGCCGTAGATGAGGCCGGAAGCAAAACTGTCGCCGCCGCCAACACGGTCAACGATGTCGCAGATCTCGTAGTGTCTCGACAAGCGAAATTCATTCCTGTCCCGCATGCAGGCCGACCAGCCGTTGCGATCAGCGCTGTGCGACTCGCGCAGCGTCACCGCAATCACCGACATCTCCGGGAACGTCTCCAGCACCTTGACCGTCAGCGCCTCGTAATTGGCCGAATCGAGCTGGCCGCCTGCCACGTCGACATCAGCGCCTATGCCGAGCGATTTCTGGCAATCCTCTTCGTTGGCAATGCCGATATCGACGTGCTTCACGAGTTCGCGCATGACCTCACGTGCTGACTTACCGTAATTCCAAAGCTTGCCGCGGTAGTTAAAGTCGCAGGACACAGTGACGCCGTGTCTTTTGGCTGCGCGGCACGCTTCCAGCGAAAGATCGGCGGCACTCTGACTGAGCGCCGGCGTTATGCCGGTAATGTGAAACCAGCTGGCGCCGTCGAAGATGCGGTCCCATTCGAAGTCGCCAGGCGCCGCTTCGAATATTGACGAATAATCGCGATCGTAGACGACCTTTGACGGGCGCTGACTCGAACCCGTCTCCAGAAAGTAGATGCCGACGCGCGAACCCTTGCGCAGGATGTGCGAAGTATCGACGCCGAATCTGCGCAGTTCCCGTATTGCCGCGTCGCCGATGTCGTTGCTCGGCAAAGCGGTCACGAACCCGGCGTCGAGGCCGTAGTTGGCGAGTGACACCGCGACGTTCGCCTCGCCGCCGCCGAAAGTGGCCTCGAAGCACGGCGACTGGAAGAATCGTTCATGTGCGGGCGATTTCAGGCGCAGCATGACTTCGCCGAAACTTAAGTACTCGCTCATTGCCAGTTACTTGCTTGCATATTGCCGGTTGTATACCCGCTTGTAGGTCGGTTGTGCCACGGGCAATTCATGTGCCGCCGCGATGGTCAGGGTATCTCCGTCCGATGAGAGCGACCACACCTCGAAGTTTCCCCTTTACGGCAGCTGAAAAAATAGACATCGTCATGACTTCGCAGAGCCCTTGGTGTATACAATATACGATGTTAACATGGGCGATGGCAAGACGCTCGCGACATTGCTCGGCGATGACTACGGTACGCGGATGAACTGCCCCAGCGACATGCTGCATGCACCGGACGGGCTCAAGCTGGATAGCCGGCAGAATGAGTGAATTACCAGGCCGGGCCGGGTGGAATTCGCATCGATTACATAAGTGCGATGGGAAATGAAATACCAAAAATAAATTACTTGGACCAATTGCATGAATAAATTAATGAGCTCACTTTTGTATGTAAGCCTCGCTTCTTTTATCGGAGTGATCGTCACTCTTATCGTGAATAGTAGTTCGCCAGTGCTGGGTCCATTGATTGCTGTGATGTTTGTGACCCTCGCCCTGGGTGTGCGGGGAACCGCAACAATATTCAGATCTTTTTCCTTCACCTTCTGGATTTTTTCTGCCGTTACACTTGCCATGTTCTATCCGCATTTTTTTCTGGAAGTCGGTGATTTCAAGCTCAGTGTCCTCATCGTTCCGCTCATTCAGATCATCATGTTTGGAATGGGGACTTCGCTGAGCGTGAAAGATTTTTTGCGTGTCCTGAAGATGCCCAAAGGCGTGGCTGTCGGAGTAGCCCTTCAATACACCGTGATGCCTGTGGTGGGGATTAGTTTGGCACTGTCTTTTGGTTTTCCCCCTGAAATCGCAGCAGGTGTGGTGCTCATTGGCTCGTCACCAGGCGGTGTTGCTTCCAACGTAATGGCCTACATCGCCAATGCAAACCTCGCGCTCTCTGTCACGCTAACCGCCGTTTCCACCTTGCTTTCGCCTTTCTTGACGCCTCTGCTGATGCAGCTTTTGGCCGGACAGTTTGTCCCCATCGTATTCACGGCCATGATGTGGAGCATCATAAAGATGATCATCATCCCGATTGTGCTTGGCGTGATTTTCAATCACTTTTGGCACGGCAAGGTTAAATGGCTGGATGATGCGATGCCTGTCCTGTCCATGACGGGAATAGCAGTCATCATTACAATCATAACCGCCGCCGGCCGGGACTCCCTTTTGGCTGTAGGGTTGCTGCTGGTCGCGGCTGCCGTCATTCACAATGCGGCAGGTTACGTTTTTGGATACTTCGGCGCTCGATTGGCGCGAATGGACGAAAAATCCTGCCGCGCGATAGCGATCGAGGTCGGATTGCAAAATGCAGGAATGGCTTCAGGGCTTGCTGTTGCGATGGGCAAAATTGGCACGGTCGGACTCGCACCGGCTGTATTCGGACCCTGGATGAACATCACCGGCTCCACTCTTGCCAACTACTGGCGGCGCAAACCCGTTAAAAAAACGCTAGCGGATCAATCAGAACCTGTGGAATCGGCGGTAAACAATTAAGATCGAGGGGAGTAACGACACCGGAGGCTAGTCGACATGAACAATACAATTTCGCGCCGCAACGTCCTGTTGGCCGCGGCCGGCCTGACGCTCGGAGCGAAAGCTTCGACATCCCACGCCTGGACGCTCCCCGATGTTGGTGGCGCCGGTTATCTTTCGCAGTGGAGTCCGCCAGGAAACGTGAAGCGGGACCTCACTCCTGGTCCGTCTGCCATCCGTCTGGCCAGTGCGGGGAGTCGCCTCACCAACATCGACAGCAATCCTGCCGAACAGGTCGAGAGAATCAGGAAACTCGGCTATACGGCAGTAGAGGCCGTTTATAATCGCTGGCGGATGATGAACGATTCCGAGGTGCGTGAGCTCAAAGCCGCGCTCGAGCAATACGACGTCCTGTTTTACACGATCCACGTCTGGGACAACATCATACATCCCGATCCTGAGATGCGCGCCACCGTCCACCGCGAGTACCTCGAGGCCATCGAGATGGCGGAGCAGATGGGGATGGATTTCATCCTCGTGCATACCGGCAGCCGCGGCCCGGGCAAGCCCAGCTACGCTCATCCCCAGAACTGGAGCGAGGAAACCTGGCACATGTCGGTTGACGCCCTCAAGCAGGTTCTTGCCGATTCGTCAGGCAGCAACATAAAGCTTGCGGTCGAGGCGATTAATTCCAACAACCTCAACACCCCGGCCGCACATGTCCGCCTCCGCGAGGATGTGGGAAGCGACCGACTCAAGGCGACGCTGGACCCCACCAACATGGTGCATCCGGGCGTCCTGTTTCGCAGCGCAGAATTGTATAACGAGTGTTTCGAGCTACTCGGCGAGGACATCATGTATGCCCATGCGAAGGACATCAGGTGGGCGGAAATGCTGCCGGGCCTCGAATGGGTGGTCCCCGGCGAGGGAGAAATGGACTACGAGGTGTACCTGACCCATCTCAGCCGGCTTGAGTATCCCCGTCCGCTCATGATGGAATTTCTGAATCGGGGCAATTATCAAGGACCAGATCAATACCCGCAGGGCAAAAAATTCATCGCGGATACGGCCGCGCGTCTTGGCGTAAAAATCTATGAGTAACAGGAATCCCGCGTTACTTTCCTAAAACGTCGGGCTTGTATCGATATTCGGTGTGGTGACCCGCCAATCGGCCGGCACGGTACCGACGTCGACGGGCGCTCCGCCCCGTTCCAGTGCCGAATAGAAAGCGGTCAGATAGATTTCCGTCTTCTTCCTGACGATGTCGTAAGGTTCATAATTCTCGCCGTAAAAAGTTCGCTGCATATCGATGACCTGAGGCGCATACCGGTAGAGGAGGTCTTCCTGCCAAGTGTCGTACCCGCGAGGCATGCTCACGGTTTCTATCCCCCGGTCGCCGACGGCCCTGATATGAAACGAATCGGGAATTCGGGAACCGTCGATCGTACAGACAAATGGCGGCTGCTCTTCGTTTCCCGGATAGAGATAAGTCTCGTGGACGTAATTTGCTCTGGTTTCATGATCGTAGAACAGCGAAACCCGCTCGACGTCGTAGCCGAGTATCTTGAGCATCATGAACTGGATGTGGAAGTGCATCGGGAAATCCGTGGTATGCGCGGCCGCCTGCACCATCTTGATGGTGCCGACATTTTTCAGCTTGTTTCTGAGGGCCGACACCTCCCTGTAGTGTTCGAATTTCGCCGTGGCGATGATCGGGGTGTTCCCCTTCGCGGCCGATTCAAGGATATCGTCGATATCGCGCAGCGAGTAGGCGAACGGGCGGCTCAGGTATGTCGGCACACCCGCTTCGAGATACGGTTTGGCGAGGGTTTTCATATAGGGGACGTCGAGCATGGCGGCGAAGATGAGCCCGTCAATACTGCCGAGCATGTCGTCGAATTTGTTAACCGCCGTGATATCGAGCTGTGCGGCGAATTTCTGCGCCGCCGTGGCGTCGGGATCCCATACGTGCGTAATCTCCATGTTCAGGAGAGGTGTGCCCAGGTTGCCGCGCGGGGACCCCTGTTTCAGTCCTTCGATAATGTCCGACCAGCAATAGGTCATGAATGACCATTTGCCAACACCGATGACGCCTATCTTAAGCTTACGGTCAGCGGACGGCTGAGCTTCTGCATGCGTGGCGCCCAGCACAGAGGCGGCTCCGGCTGCGACGCCTCCCGCCAGAAAAGACCTTCGCGAGGATAACTGAGACATAGATGTTCCCCTTGTTATTACAAACTCTCCGATATGACCTGCTCCGCCTAACGACGGGGATTGATATCAGCCGTCAGATCCGTACCTTGAAGGGAGGATACTTGTCTTATAAGAGAAATACCGCTGTGATGTGTCATGACTAACGCACAACCGATGCAGGATTTTCTTCCGCCAGACTGGCGAGATGCCACGCTCGTCGGGCGTCTCGACCTCGGCGCGGGTCCTACTCCGGTCGTGATACGGCAAGGCCGCGTTGCCGATGTCTCGGGCGATTCACCCACCGTTTCTGCGCTCTTGAATTCATGGGGCGCGGAGATCCCTGGTGACGACCTTGGTGATCTGCACGGCTTTGATTTCCGGCCGTCGTGGGAAGATCAAATCGGTCCGAGGCTGCTGGCGCCCGTCGATCTGCAATGCGTCAAGGCTGCGGGCGTCACGTTTGCCACGTCTGCCGTGGAGCGGGTCATCGAGGAACGCGCCCGTGGAGATTCCGCCAGGGCACACGAAATCAGGAATGCGCTCGAGGAAAAGGTCGGTACCGAAATTCGGACCGTCAAACCCGGTTCGCGGGAGGCGCAAGCCCTCAAAGAGGTGTTTCTGGCCGAAGGGCTATGGTCGCAGTATCTCGAGGTGGCAATCGGCCCGTACGCCGAGATATTTACCAAGGCACCGCCCATGTCGTCGGTCGGCTGGGGGGACTACATCGGAGTGCGCTCGGATTCCGAATGGAACAATCCCGAGCCCGAGGTGGCCATCGTATGCAATGAGGCGGGAATGCCCGTGGGTGCGACCCTCGGAAATGATGTCAATCTCCGGGATTTTGAAGGCCGGAGTGCCCTGCTGTTGGGCAAAGCAAAGGACAATAATGCATCGTGCAGCCTCGGGCCGTTTGTCCGCGTCTTTGATGACTCGTTCTCGATGGACGATGTGCGAAATGCAGTCGTGGCGCTCGAAGTGGTCGGACCGGGAGGGTTTCGGTTGCAGGGTGCAAGTTCCATGGCCGAAATCAGCCGTGACCCACTCGACCTCGTGCACCAGGCCATGAGTGAACATCAGTATCCCGACGGGTTTGTCATTTTTCTCGGCACCCTGTTTGCGCCGACACAGGACCGGGACGCGGCCGGACGTGGGTTTACACACAAAGTTGGCGACATCGTCCGTATTTCGTCTGAAAAGCTCGGTACCCTTACGAATCGGGTGACCACTTCCGCCGACGCGCCGCCATGGAATTTCGGTCTTGGGGCGCTGATGCTGAATCTGTCATCGCGTGGCCTGTTGAAGCAACAGGATAAGTGAGCACAATGCACCGTCTGTTGGTGGCCGCAATAACACTAGCTGCCCTGAGCGCTTGCGGTGAGAGGCCCGAGGAACAAAACGCACAGAGCGACACGGCAACCGGTAATGATGCGTGGCTAATCCATCCGGAAATATGGCACAAAGCCAAAAATCCAATTGATTCGGAAAATTGACAATGACGCCTGATGTACAGATATGCTTACGCCAATGAGCAACAGCATGCTCGCGCTCATTTCCCTTCTCCCGATTGCCTCTGTTGCAGTTTTCCTGGTCGCGCTGCGCTGGCCCGCAAGCCGGGCAATGCCGATTGCCTACCTTGTCTGTGCTTTGCTCGCATTGTTTGTCTGGCAAGTTCCCATTGCGGTTGTTGCCGCGGCCTCAGTGAACGGTATCGTCGTTGCCGCCACACTCATCTTTATAATCTTCGGCGCAATCGCTCTCCTGAATACGCTTCAGGAGAGCGGAGGGCTGTATGCCATTCGTGCGGGATTTGCTGATATTTCTGCCGATCGGCGAGTCCAGGTCATCATAATCGCATGGCTTTTCGGCTCATTTATCGAGGGTTCAGCAGGGTTTGGAACGCCAGCAGCCGTCGCGGTGCCACTCCTCGCGGGTCTTGGTTTTCCTGCAATGGCCGCTGTGATTGCGGGAATGATCATTCAGAGTTCGCCGGTTTCTTTTGGTGCGGCGGGCACCCCGATCCTGGTCGGCGTCGGTACAGGTTTATCCAACGATGCATCGGTTCAGCATTTTCTCACTACTACGGATTTTGCGAGTTTTTCCGCATTACTTGATTCAATCGCGATCAAAGTTGCGTTCCTGCACGCGCTGGCCGGAACTTTCGTACCGCTTATCGTTGTTAGCATGATGACCGGTTTGTTTGGCGCTAATCGTTCGTTTGCCGAAGGATTACGCGCATGGAAGTTTGCCATGTTTGCTGCCTTTGCGATGACAGTGCCGTACTTTCTTGCGGCGGTTTTCCTCGGCCCGGAGTTTCCGTCAATACTGGGCGGCCTGACGGGACTCGCGATTGTCATTACAGCGGCGCGCAATAAATTTTTGACACCGAAAGATGAATGGCACTTTGAAGAGAAATCACGATGGTTACCTGACTGGTCCGGCACGATTGAGATCAGAGCAGATGAAATCGCAAACCGAAATGTCACCATGCTCTCCGCATGGTCACCCTACATTGTTGTTGCTGTGTTACTGGTGATCACGCGGCTTGACGTATTGCCATTCAAATTCTTTATGCAGGGGGCGGCGATTCGTATTCCCGAATTATTCGGAACAAATATTGCAGTTAACGTAGCACCACTTTATTTGCCGGGAACAGTGTTTCTTGTAGCCGTGATATTCACTTACTTTATTCACCGCATGGATCGACCGGCAATTGGCCGGGCGTTGAGTAAATCGGGCAAGGCTGCGATGCAGGCGTCGACGGCTTTAATTTTCACAGTACCGATGGTGCAGGTGTTCATAAATTCTAACGGTGGTGCTGCTGGATACGATCGCATGCCAATCGAACTCGCAGATGGCGTTGCTGCACTGGCAGGAAGTGCCTGGCCATTATTCGCAACCTTTATCGGCGGGCTCGGCGCGTTTGTTGCTGGCAGTAATACGGTGAGCAACATGATGTTCTCATCATTCCAGTTCGGCGTTGGCGAACGCATTGGTGTTGATCCCACCTGGGTTGTGGCGTTGCAGGCGGTGGGCGGTGCGGCCGGCAACATGATATGCGTACACAACGTTGTGGCGGCGTCCGCGGTGGTCGGCATGCTTGGCCGCGAGGGCCTGGTTATTCGGCGCACCTTTTTTCCGTTTGTTTACTACGCTCTTTTTACCGGTTCAATTGGCTATTCTCTGCTGTGGTTGGGGTCCATCGGCGCATTCAACGCAGGCTCGCTCATCGCCACAGCAATCGTTCTCGGCGCGATTGTGGCCATCTGGAATAGCCGAGAGCCCTGAACCCGGGGCTCTCGTGGTTGAATGAAAAAGCTGGCCGGTACGATTAGTTCGGCAGCTGAAACCCAATCTTGTTTGTTCTGACGCTGTAGATCTTGTCGTAGGCCGTGACATACAGCGTGTCGTTGTCAGCTCCGCCGAAGGTGACGCTCACCGGAACGACCGGCATATTGACCATGCCGACAAATACCCCCTCGGAATCGAAGATCTGCAGGCCCGCATAGCTGGCGACATAGAGATTCCCGTCGGTATCGATGGCCATGCCATCGGCGCCTGACGATCTCCCCTCCCGGTCAAGGACTTCGCCGATAAGTTTCAGCTCTGCAAACTGCCGGCCGTTGCCGATAGTGCCGTCACTCGCTACGTCGTATGCCCAGACAAAGTTGTCCTTGCCGCTGGCCACGTTCCACCAGTCTTCTCTGTCGTAGGTGTTGTTGATGTAGAGGGTGTTGCCATCCGGGCTCAGAATAACCCCGTTCGGCATGGCGAATTCATCATAGGGCAGGACCCGGATAACCTCTCCTTCAGGATTGAGATAATAGACCGTTCGACCGGGCTGGTGTTTTTCTGCATCCGGAGTGAACTGCGGATCTGTAAAATAAATGCCGCCCTTCGAATCCATCACCAAATCGTTAGGACCGTCAATCGATGTACCGTCGAAACTGTCGGCCAGCGTGCGGACTACCTTGCCGGACGTAGTCATTTCGATCACACGGTTGCCGAACATGTCGGCGACAATCAGATTTCCGTCGGCGGCGGGAATGATTCCGTTCGTCTGCATTTGACCGTCGTTGATATAGCGGTAGCTGCCGTCCGGGTCCATTTCAACGACGGCGCTGCGTGAGGGATCTCCGTTGAAGTCCGCATCGAAATACATATTGGAAAAGTAGAGCTTCCCGTTTATCCAGGCGGGTCCCTCCGTAAAATTAAGACCGGGCCCTGAAACAGCGCCATCGGCCAGCAGCTGGACTTCGGCATCTTGCGGAATAATGGCGTGGTATCCCGCCAACCTCTTCTCCATGGAGGCCCAGTAGTCAGTGCGGGGCGGGAAAAAGACGTCAAGTGCGTCTGACCCGTAGGGGCCCAACTTGCCACCGTGGACCATCCCGGCGGGAAAATTCACCATAGCCCCTGTATGCATACGGACGATACCGTCCAGGATATATTCATCAATCCAGCCGCGCAGGCCGATCATTACCTGCTCTTCCGGGTGGTTGTGGTAGGCGAACTCGATACCGGGGTCCATTCTGAGGAAGCTCATCTGCGCTCCCCGTCCTGAAATGAGCCGCGAGTTGGCGCCCGGCACGAGCTCCGTGTACTGGAAATCATAAAGATCGTAGATTTTGCCTGCCTCGACGTTCGGATCCAGGGGGAACGCGTGGAGATCCATATCAACGTGCGTATCAGACGCCCCTGCCTGTTCGAGATAGAACGAGGGTATCGGCGCATAGATATTCAGGATTCTGGCCCCCTCGGGCCCGGCCGTAATGTTACTCGTGGCGCCATCTTCGAGATAGATAAACTCCTTCTTGGGCATACGGGCGCTTACACCGTTCGGCGACTCCCTTTCCACGCCCTGCAGGGTCACGAGTTCACCGTCGGCGCTTTCCTGGACGTCACCATTAAGGACAAACATGAACCGCTCGCCTTCGATGGTGTAGGCCGGGATCGCCGCATTGGGCTCGAGGGTAATGAAGCTCATGAGGTTACCGGACCCCCAGTAGGCCTTCGCGGATACGCCCGGAGCGAGTTCGATAGCCGCTAAGTCCGCAATGTTCGAGACCTTGCCCTCTCCAATATTGGACTGAATTCCTGTTGGCGTAATGTCGTCACGTGTACGGACGGTTACGTTGTGCTGCTCTATCAGGCTCTCGTTAACGGCGTACCATGGCGGCGCATCCGAATTCGGCTGGGGCTGATCAGCCGGTCCGCAGCCGAGTAACAGGAGACAGGAGGTCAGCGTTAGTAGAATCATTGGCTTAACTGTTGCTGTCTTCATAACTTGCTGTTTCCTTATTGATTTTTTGTTCATTTGCATCGGACCCCGGCAGTCGAAGGAACAACAGGGACGATAATTATTTTGACGATGACACACAGGATAACTGTATATTATATGGAGACAAACTGCGCGGCCAATTCTCCTCGGCGCTAGCCTGCTGGTATTCGCGGTCAGTCGAAAAGAAACCGGAAAACTAATCGTAGGAGCTGCTTAACGTGAATTCCCTTCCAACTTGCCTGGCCTTGCTGGGCTGGTCGTTAGCTGTTCTCGCCGAGACTCGCGACCCTTTCCCCAAACCCATCGAGGTCGAACAAGACGTAATTGTTGTCGGAATTGAGGAATTTTCGACCCTGCCGGATATCGGCGGCGCGCCAGCCCAGATGCGGACGGTGATCGTCGAACCCGGTTCAGGCCAGCTTCTGGTCGGCGACATGGCGGGCATTATTTATCGCATCGACGAGGAGGGTTCGGCGACACCGTATCTGGATATGGCAGATGCCAAATGGGGGGTCGCGATCGACGCGTCCTGGCGTGAGGAGGGACTGGAGAGCTTTGCCTTCCATCCGCAGTTCGCCCAGCGGGCGACGCCAGGTTACGGCAAGTTCTACACATGGCTTGATAGTACAAATACTCAGAAGGCGGCTGATTTTTCGACCGATAGCGACGCGCCAAGCCACCATCTCCTGCTGGTCGAGTGGACAGCGAAGGCTGTGGACGCCGATCAATACGATGGCGGGGCACCACGGGAGCTTATTCGGCTGGAGCAGCCATTTCGCAATCACAACGGCGGCGCCATTGCATTTAATCCGGTTGCCAAACCCTCAGATGCTGACTTCGGCAAGCTGTACGTGGGCGTCGGCGACGGTGGCTCCGGCGGTGATCCCCTGAAACTCGGCCAGGACATGGGAAGCGCGTTCGGCAAGATCCTTCGCATTGATCCCCTGGGTGACAACGGTCGCAACGGGGAATATGGCATTCCAAGGGACAACCCTTTCGTCGGACAGGCCGGGGCGTTGCCGGAAATCTATGCCTACGGATTGCGCAACCCCCAGCAGTTTGCCTGGGATGGCGACAGCGGTGACATGATGACCTCGGATATCGGCCAAGGCACGGTGGAGGAAGTCAGCCTGGTGGCGGCCGGTGACAATCTGGGCTGGAGTGACTGGGAGGGCAGCTTCCGCTATCTCAGCGCCATTGGTGTCGACGCGGACGATGTCCGAAGTGATGCTGATGTTCGATATCCCTTCGTCGAATATGATCATACCGATTCGCTCTTCATCCGCTCAGTGGCTGTCACCGGACTACAGGTTGTGCGGGGTGACGCCATTCCCGAACTGCAAGACCTGATTCTTTTCGGCGAGCTCGCGCTCGGTGAGCTGTTTTACGTTGATGCAGACAATCGGCCCAATGGGGGTCAGGCCGCCATTCGTCGCGTCCTGTTTGATGACGGTAGCGGAGAACCCAAGACCCTGCTGCAGCTCGTGCAGGAGAAATACGTCGCCCGCGAAAAGGAGCCACCCTTGCGCACCGATATGCGCGTTGGTGCGGGGCCCAGCGGCGAGATCTATCTTATCAATAAGTACGACGGCATCGTGCGTCGGCTTCTGTCCATGCAGTAGAGCCAGAGATTCGAGGAGGAATTGATGCAACGACTAATATTCGCAATTGTTTTCTTATTCTTGGCCGGGCTCGTCTTTGCCCAGCAGGCGCAGGTCAATCTTGACTGGGCGCCGCACAAGAATACGGAAAATCTTCCGTTGCGTTATGGAACAGGAACGATTACGCCGGTTGTCAACGATGACAAAACCGTTACTTTCAAACTGGTCGCGCCGAAAGCAGCCAGTGTTAGCGTCATTGGCTTCCCGTTTTCTTCATCAGATCCAATACCAATGGCCAAGAATAACGATGGCATCTGGGAAGTTACTGCGGGCCCTTACGACCCAGACATCTACTACTACCGGTTGAATATTGATGGCGCGATAGTTGCGGACCATGATAATTCGTTCATTCTCTTTGGCCTGCAACCGGCTAAAAGTATGGTAACCGTGCACGGGGACGGTCCGAGCTATTACGATGCGAAACCCGTTCCTCACGGAACAGTAACGCGCCACATCTATAGCTCAGAAGTTACGAACGGTGAACGTGAATTATTCGTCTATACGCCACCGGGATATGATCCGAATGTTGCATATCCGATGCTGATTCTGATGGGCGGCAGCGGCGAACTTGCATCAGGATGGCTAGATGACGGTAGAGCGAACTTCATAATGGATAACCTTCTTGCAGAAGGCAAAGCCAAACCGACAATTATTGTATTCCCTAACAACCAGCTATTGCATCGCAATACACCGGATCATGTTAAATACACTTTTGATCTGACTTCAAAAGAAATATTTCAGCACATTCTTCCGCTGGTGGAGTTCAAATACAATACGATAAAAAGTCCGAGGGGCAGGGCGTTAGCGGGATTATCAATGGGAGGTCGCCAGTCGCGGCATATCGGTTTCCGGAATTTGGATACCTTTGGTTCTTTCGGGCTTTTCAGCGCAGGACGCGTTGAGTCTGACGAGTCTTTCGAAGAGTTCCTGGCCGACCCCGCAACAAATGACAAAATCGATTTGTTGTTTACCGGGCTGGGTACTCTTGAGCCGGCAGAGCGATACGGAGAACGCTTACACAATACTCTAGAAGAGCACAACATCGACCACGAGTATTATGTCGGTGGGGCCGGACATGAGTGGATCACATGGAGGCATCAACTTCACGCTCGTTTTCTTCCGCAGTTATGGCAGCATTTGGAGGACACGGCGTCGTCCGAGTGACCGGCACTACTGTCCGGCAGCGTGAGTGATTTTCGGCCGATGCTCCCTCGAGTCAGGGGCAACGCCTGTCGTGCAACAGGCAACACCGAACGCACAGCAGCCTATTACGAGCAAGCGATTCACAATGGATGCCCGCCAAATAGCAATTTGTCCAGATGAGACGCGAATCATGAGAAAAATCCAGACGATCCGAGCAGCCTGTTTGATCGTGATCGTGGCGATCCCCAACGCGATGGCGCATGCGGCGGAGCAGCAGCTGTTTGTTGGCGCCGCGGTTCGTGACACTACGCCAATGCAGGAGTGGTTTCCCCTCTCCGGAACGTCACGAATCCAATTGGGCCAATTGGTGGGAGTGATCGATCCCATTCATGTGCGGGTGATAGCTGTCGGCAATGGCGAAACTCCAGCTCTCGTAGTCACCTTCGAAGCAGGCGACGCGCCGTCGCCGGAAACCTTCCTGCCAGGGCTTTCACGGCACACCGGAGTGCCGACCGATGCGATTTATTACGGCGGTACCCACGGCCACTCATCACCAACCACCAAAATCGATCCGAACGTACCCGCCACAGAACTCTACAACAAGTACGTCTATGAGCAGATGATCGCGGCCGCCGATGAGGCGATTGCCAAAATGAGACCTGCCACTGTGGGTATTGGCTACTCCGAGAGCTACATCAATACCAACCGTCAGCGATTTTACGAACTCGAAGATGGCACGACCAAAGGTGCTCAGGGTTACAATCCTACGGGCCCGTCCGACAAGACATTGTCGGTCATCCGCTTTAGCGACCTGCAAGGCAAACCGATAGCGTTCATCGTGCACTACGCCGTGCACAACACCACCATGTATGCCAACAGGTTCGACGGCAACGACAACGGCGTCAGCGCCGACATAGCCGGCGCTGTTTCCGGACATCTGGAAGCCAAATTCGAGGGAGCAGTGGCCAATTGGATCCCGGGAGCAGCGGGCGATCAGAATCCCATCATTTCCAACGAGTACTTCACGCCGAACCCGGAAACTGGCGAGCAGGAAATCCAGATGATGGGTCGTGCAGTTGTCGAGCTTGTGGAGTTCTACGGCAAGATACAGTTCGCTGATGTATTGACAGCTCTGTCAAATATTCAAACCGTCACCAGCGAGGCGCGGATCAGCTACGCCACGGGCGACGGCACGCTCCCGCCGTATACCGAAGGCCAGCAGGACGTACGCATCCAGTTGAGAATGCTGCGCATCGGTAACATCGCGTTGGTGGGCACCGCGGGAGAGCTGTTCAACTCGATCGGCGTTTACATGCAGGAGCATTCCCTGGTCGAACATACACTGGTCTCAAACCAGGTTCGTATTCCGGACGAATACACTCATGTAGAGGGTGTTAAGGCAATTACATCTTACCAGCCGGATGACTATGCGCTGATTCATGATGGTTGGCACACCAACAACCGCCGCTACGCGGTTGGCTCCATTAACGGTGGTTACACCACCCTGATGAACAGGATGATCGAATCCACTAAGCAGCAGTAGTTTCCAGTCTGTAAGGCGAATAACAAGGAATCGCTGTCGCGAGCAATACGGCATCACCAAAGCCCAGTGAAGGTAGCCGTCGTCACTGTCCAGCAACCTTTTCCAACAGGCGCCCGGGACTCCATGCCTGTCACATGGTTTCTTGCGGTGAGGCTGCAAAACGAAGCGTCCGCATACAATTCGATCGGCGAGAAGCCGAACGTGCGTGCCAAGACCCTGCTGCGAGACCCCCGGTCTCCTGATCGAACGGCCGGTCGCCCACGTCGCCGAGTAACCCGGAAGATGCTATCGATGGATGCGTCGGTCGGATTCGTGAACGCGACGCTCGCGCCCCGATTCCACAGGAATTGTCAGGAAACGGCGCGGTTGAACCAGTCTTTCTTAGCCGTGAGCTACCATTGCCCAACCGGATAGGCAAAGGCAAACTGACGAGATTATGGGACACCGTACAAAGACTGCTTCCCTGTCCGCTGCAATAATCGTCGCGTCGAGCGTGGCGTTTACGGCTTATGCACAGCGGGACGAGTCGTTCGTCGGAGTGACGACCGACGGACATGTAGTTCCGCGGGTGTTTGCCATCGAATCGACGGGCGTGAGTACCGCCCCGTATATCGAGGCGACGCAAGGCCTTCTAGAGTTGCTCGATGGTGCACAGCGCGATGCGATCAGCTTCCCGGTCGACGGCGACCAGTGGCGCGAGTGGTCGAACACCCATCGCGCGCCGCGGCGCGGACTCTCGTTCGAGGACATGAACAAGGTCCAGGCGGCGGCCGCGTTCGACATGCTCGCGACCGCGCTGAGCGCCAAAGGGCTGAAAACGACGCGCGACATCATGCGCCTGAACGCTCATCTCGCCTGGCTGACCGGGCGGGACGGCGAATACGGCGAACAACTGTACTGGCTGGCGATCATGGGTACCCCGTCGCCGACTGAGCCGTGGGGCTGGCAGCTCGAAGGCCACCACCTGATCGTCAACTGTTTCGTTCTGGGCGACCAGGTGGTCATGACCCCGACCTTTCTCGGCTCCGAGCCGGTGTATGCCGACGACGGCCCCTACGCCGGCACTCGCGTACTGCAGGCCGAGGAACAGCAGGGGCTGTCATTTGTCCGCTCCTTGTCCGATGAGCAGTGGCGGCGCGCCAGCCTCGGCGACAAGCATGGCAATACCATTCTGGCGCAGGCCAACAGCGACAATGTCACCATTCCGTATGCGGGCATTCGGGCGACCGAGCTGACGGCCGAACAACGCGACCAGTTTGTCGAACTCATTGCCGAGTACGTCGGCAACATGAAAGAAGATCACGCGGCCGTTCGCATGGCGGAGATTGTCGAGCACCTCGACGACACCTGGTTCGCGTGGGTTGGGGCCACCGACGACGATGCGATCTTCTACTACCGCATCCAGAGTCCGGTCGTGTTGATCGAGTTCGACCATCAGCGGCCTATCGC
>Ga0224507_10000196_pt1 | contig 23840 bp, 36 predicted proteins | sample SF_Jan12_sed_USG_3_FD_170159 | JGI IMG/M metagenome (GOLD analysis project Ga0224507, IMG submission 170159) | Sediment microbial communities from San Francisco Bay, California, United States - SF_Jan12_sed_USGS_13 | ecosystem: Environmental > Aquatic > Marine > Sediment | place: USA... | reverse complement strand
GCATGGCAGCACCATGTATTATCTTCTTTGATGAGATTGATGCATTGGTACCAAGAAGGGGCAGTGGTGGTTCTGATTCACATGTTACAGAAAATGTTGTGTCACAAATTCTAACTGAAATTGACGGGCTAGAGGAACTCAACAACGTGTTGATAATTGGTGCGACAAACAGGTTGGACATTGTGGATCCTGCATTGCTCAGACCAGGAAGGTTTGACAGGGTAATTGAAGTTCCAAATCCAGATATCGCAGGAATAGAAATGATTCTCAAGATTCACACAAAAGACAAACCACTTGCAGACAACGTCAACCTAAAGACACTTGCAGAAATGGCCAAGGGATTCAGCGGAGCAGAAATCGAAGAGGTATGCAACCGAGGAGCACTCTTGGGAGTCAAAAGATTTGTCGAAAACAAGGACAAGGAAAAAGACGTAAAGTCAATTAAGATAACGCAAAAAGATCTGGAAGACTCAGTAGATGAGATAAAGAAGACAAAAACATCATCGGCTTAGATTTTCATATTTCCCTCAATTGATAAAGTAATATTAATTTCATGGGTACTCAATGTAAGACAGTGTGTACTCAGTCATTATATCTCAAAATGACTGACTCTAATCATGCAAACATTACAACAACAACAAGCCTTCAGAATTGAAGAAACAGAAAAAAAAGATAGTCTGCTTGAAATTTTATCAGACAAGTACTGCAGATCCATCCTGGAATCCGTCATGCACAAGCCAAAATCCGTAATTGAGATAACTTCTAAAACCAACATCCCAATGAGTACGGTATACAGGAGAGTTCAGGCCCTTCATGACAATAAACTCCTGCATATATCTGGAACAATTACTGGTGAAGGAAAAAGACTGTTCATGTACAAAAGCAAGATCAGAGGAATGAAAAGCACATTTGATAACGGTCAGATAGAAGTTGAATTAATTCCCAACAACTAATTTCTTTTTCTTCTAATAATCATGCTCATCAAAGTCAGAACCCAGCGATACAGTGGTAATTACTGTTGACTCTGTGGTCTGGCATTTTACGTTCTGTTCAGGTAAAAACTCGTGAAATATCTCCTTTAACAGCTGCTCCGTAAACAGTGACCAGTTCTTTCCCAGCTTGTGCTGCACGATAAAGTGGTGCAGTGATCCCTCTACTCTGTGGTCTGATTGTATTCCAGTCGACTTCATATAGTCCTCAAGTGTCTCTATGCATCTTTTCAGGTCATATTTTCCCTTCATGAACATGACGCTGTCCTTGATGATTGGTTTTACTGATTCCACAATCAGATCAATGTCTGTTGTCGTCATGTCATGGCCCATCGTCTGCAAGATGTTCTTGGGGATTGGAATCATTGCGATTCCCTCAGAAAATCTGTCCCACTGAAGATATTTCTGGATGATTTGCTTTATCAAGACGTTTTGTGATGTGTTTTGCTGTCTGGCCTGAGTTTCCAGCTCCTTGATCATATTGACAGGAAGCCTGTATGTGATTGTCTTTGTTTTTTCCTTTGTAGCAGAATGCTGCTTTCTTTTTACAACTGACGGATCTAAAATGTACGCCTCAAGTGTTAGATTTCTTTTTGCAGTAATCAAACTAAGATCTGGCAGATATTTCTAATTTTTTGCTTTCAACTATGACAATATGGGGATGTTGTAAATACTCGATCAAGATCATGTTAACGATGTACAAGTATAATGGGTAAGTGGTGTCTAAATTATGGCAATGTTATGAAACATCCTGAGATTACACACTGTTCTGATGAGTGTGTCTTGGAATATGTGAAGAAAAGCAAGTCAAAGCGTAATGATGGAAGTGATGTGGAGTCTTGGAAGGAAGAGTCTGATCCTTGGAAATAATTCCTGAAATCAGAAATTCTTTTTATTAAAAAACAAACACCTGTGTTGTTTTTCGAAATATGATCATCTAGATATAACAAGAAATTAAAAAAAGAGATAGATGGCCACAGGTTCAACAAAGGCAGTATATACAGCGTTATTTGGTAATCTTGGAATAGCGATTACCAAATTCATTGCTGCTGTATTGACTGGTAGTGCTTCAATGTGGGCAGAGTCATACCACTCTGCATCAGATACGGTAAACTAGATTCTCTTGCTGCTTGGAATCAAGATGAGTAAAAAACCTGCAAGTGACTTGCATCAGTTTGGGTTTGGCAAGTCGCAGTTTTTCTGGTCGTTTGTCGTTGCCACCATGATCTTTGGAATATCTGGAATCCTGTCACTGGAACAGGGTTCTCATCCCTGCTTGGAGATGATCATCACTTTGAGAATCCGATGATCAATTATATCGTATTGGCAATAGCCTTTGGGTTTGAGGCAAATGCCCTGAGAATTGCCTTTGTCCAGTTTAAAAAAACCAATTGCGGAACGAGTAGAAAAGACAAGACCTTCAACAGTGTGGGCTGAATTTAAGAACAGCAAGGATACGTCAATTCTGACAGTGGTTGTCGAGGATACAGCTGCATTGTTGGGAATCGGAATTGCATTTGTCGGGATACTTCTTACAGACATTACAGGAAATACGCAATATAATGCAATTAGCTCCATCGTTATCGGTGCTTTGCTGGTGTCATTTGCATTCTTCTTGGCCAAAGAAAACCGTGGGTTGTTGTTGGGAGAATCAGTATCTGCGCAACAATACACGCAGATCATGACTGTTGTAAATGCCGTTTCAGAGGTAAACAAGGTGGTAACCATGAAGACAATGCATCTCAGTCCGACAACCGTCATCATAGGAATTGAGGTCAATCTGATTGATGGCCTGGATACAGACAAGATTGAAACTGTTACTGATACAATAGAAAATGGAATCATGAAAATATTGCCTGAATCAAAAAAAGAATACATCTTTGTGGAGATAGAACGGTAAATTACGTTGTTAATGAACCAGTAAAGAATCATCAGGTAATGCCATCTTCCAGATGCGCTATTAACAACTTAAAAGATTGAACTTCCCTATCTCTCATATTGAAAGATAATCCTATTGAACGAATTTCCCATCCGGACCACACAAGTATTGCACCCTCAAAAACGCCTAATATTGTAGACATGATGATGGATTCACTGCCCTCTTGACCCAATGCAGAAATACCACCGTGGATTGCATCACGTTCAGACTTAAAAAATACATTATTCAAGACTCTTCTCTTTTTGATGTTGTGGAAAAATCGTCAAAACATGCAGAACATGATCCAAGTGTGAGAATTTCTGTAGAAAAGTTTGCAGATGTTTTTACTAATGAATAAATTCTGAAGAGTTTTGACTCCTAGTGAAGCGTTTATCTAATTTCACGGCTCTGAGCTATCAAACAAAATCCGAATACAGGAAAAATCGCCGGAAAAACAATTAATTCTACCGGAAAAATGGAAAGTGATATCGGAAAAACAAATCAAGATGCCGGAAAAATCAAATCATCAGATATGATTAAAAAAATGAAATATGTTCAAACCAAATCATAGAATAGGTTCATTGTCAAGTGGGATGTGGGCACGGAAAATTTGATTTGTATTGTTATGCTCGGAGCCCAATTTTTTCAATTAATTCCATGTCTTTTTTAGCCTCATTTCCTCCCATGGTGAGATATCCTTCAGTAATTATTCCATTTGCACCGCTTTGTAAAAGTTCTTCACCAGAATCATCTAGCTTTGATTCTCTTCCTCCCGAAATTTTGATTACTGATTCAGGCAATAGGAATCTGATCACTGAAAACATTCTTACAATTTCAGAATTTGGAAGATCTGTTTGTAATTCTAGAGGTGTTCCAGGCATTGCAACAAGAATATTAATTGTTACTTCTTCAGGATACAATCTACCTAATTCTATTGCCAATTCTAATCGTTGGTCTCTTGTTTCTCCCAATCCTATAATTCCACCAGTACACAATTCCAATCCTGCATCTCTTGCAATACCTAGCGTTTTCAATCTGTCTTCATATGTGTGAGTTGTGCAAATCTCTGAAAATTTTGATTTTGCAGTTTCTAAATTGTGATTGTATCTTTTCACTTTGAGCTCTTTTAGTTTTTTTGCCTGCTCTGGTGTAAGAAATCCCAGACTACATTCTACACTAATCCCAACTTTGTCATTAATTTGATGGATAATTTTACAAACTTTTTCAAAATCCCTTGATGAAGGCTCTCTCCATGCAGCAACAAGACAGTATGATTCAGCTCCTTCATCTTTTGCTTTTTGTGCTTTAATGACTACTTCTTCTGGTGATGGTAATTGATATGTCTCTATACCGGTGTCAAAAAATGCTGATTGTCCGCAAAATGTGCAGTCTTCACTGCAAGCATTTTTTTTGATATTGTTTAATTGCTCAACATCAACTTTTTTCCCGTTAAAATCACGAGTAATTTCATTTGCACATTTTGCTAGATCTTTTAGATTCTCTTCTGGCGTATTCAACAATTTGTTAGCATCGTCAGAAGATATGCCAATCCCTGAAAACACTTTCTCTTGACACTCTTTGATGAATTCAAGTGTACTCATATGATGAGGCTAACAAGTATTCCATTAATAAAAATAATGGATTGGTAACCCATCTTGTGAAGGGGGGTTAACAGTATTCAAACCACCTTTGATTTTGCAGATTGAATTGTTTTAATTGTCTTTTTTAGGAGTAAACTGAGTTCTTTCTCTGTTATTGCTAAAGGGGGTACAAGCATGACTATGTTTCCAAGTGTTCTTAGGTAGATTCCTTGTTTTTTACCCTCCTCGAAGAATATTTTGTTAATTGATTTTCGGGGATGAATTGGAGTTTTTTCCTTTTTGTTTTTCACTAGTTCTATCCCCATGAGCATTCCTTTGTATCTGATATCGCCCACGATATCTATTTTGGATAATTTCTCGTAGAATTCATCAAAAACTTTTGACGTTTTTTGAATTTTTTCAATCAAATTATTTTTTTTATACATGTTCAGATTTTCATTTGCAACAGCTGCAGCAATTGGATTTCCAGTGTAAGTGTGACCGTGAAACAGATGTGCCCAATCGTTAAATTCTCCTAAAAATGAATCATAGATTTTCTTATTTGCTAACGTTGCAGCCATCGTAAGATATCCTCCAGTTAACATTTTGCCATACGATACAATGTTTGGAATACTTTTTTGTTCTTCATACTGTGTCATTGATCCTAGCCTTCCAAAACCGGTTGCAATTTCATCTAGAACAAACAACACGTCATATTTTTTACAGAGTTGGCTTATTTTGGATTGGAATCCTTTCGGATAAATTATTACACCTCCTGCAACCTGTGCGCCACTCTCCATTACAAATGCTGCAATGTTGTTGTTTTTGGAAAACCTACTTTCAATTTTTTCTAAACAATAATTCTGATAGTCTGTAAAAGTATATCCGTTTGGAATTCTGTATTTGTTTGGAACCGGAAATTGAATTGTTGAAAATAATTGTCTTTTGAATTTGCCAAAAAATTCTGGCACGTATCCTACAGACATGGCTCCAAATGTATCTCCATGGTATCCGTTTTCTAATGTTGCAATCTCTGTCTTCTTTTCATTTCCAATGTTTTTCCAATACTGCAATGCCATCTTGATGGCAATCTCCATTGCAGATGAGCCGTTATCTGAATAGAACACCTTGTGCATTTTTGGCGATATTTTTACAAGGGTGTTTGCAAGTTTTTCTACAGGCTCGTTTGTGAGGTTAAACAATGACGAATGCTGGAGTTTCTTGGTTTGTTTTGTAATGGCTGTAATTAGTTGTGGGTTTGAATGCCCCCACACATTACACCACATTGATGCAACAGCATCAATCATCTTGTTTCCTTTGGAGTCAATTAACCATACTCCTTTACCTTTGGTGATTTTATCAAAAGATTCCCACTCTTTCATCTGTGTGTTTGGGTGCCAAACAGAACTTTTCAACTGCTTTGGTGTAATTTCAGATCTTAATAATTAACCGATTTGCTTTGATCTTTTCTTCTGGCTATAAAGATTAATGAATTAATAATCTTATGATATCGATATTCATGAAAACTGAAAAAGAAATTGAAGAATATAGAAAAGAAATAGAGAAAAGATTGGTGGAAACTGAATCTATGGATGCTATGAAATACCATCAGGGCGTTCTCAGAACACTTGATTGGGTAATTACAGGAATAGACGTTTAGGCGTGGCCGAACTAACCGATGAATTAATCAATGAAATACTCTGAATCTATTGTGTTGAAATCCATTTTCATTACCGGAACAGATACAGATATTGGGAAAACGTACATCACAGCAGGCTTGGCCGTGTCTATTCGAAAAATGGGAATTGATGTTGGCGTAATGAAACCTTTTGCTGCAGGCATTGCCCAGAAAAAGGGATTCAAATCTGAAGATGTTGAAATTTTATCTAATGCTGCTCAAGTAAATGACCACGAAAATTTAGTAAACCCTCAATTTTTCCCAATACCTGCATCACCTTACACTGCGTGGAAAAATTTAAAAATAAAACCAAAAATTCCTGCAATACTTTCAAGTTTCAAAAAATTATCAAAACTTCACAAAATGATCCTTGTTGAAGGAATGGGTGGAATAATGACTCCTATATTGAAAGATTACTATGTTGCAAATTTGATTAAAGAAATGAAAATCCCTGCAGTTATAGTGACGAGAAGTAAAATTGGAACTGTCAATCACACCATAATGACTGTAATGATGTGTGAAAAATATAAAATTCCAATTAAAGGAATAATCATCAATGATTTTGATTCTGATGGATACAAAACAAAAGAGTTGACACGTGATTTGAAAAATCTGTTGGGAGTTCCAATATTGGGCTCGATTCCATTTATTGATGATTTGGGTGATTCCTCACTGTATCAAATCTTCAAGAAAAATCTTAATTTGAAATCATTATTGAAATAGATGTAAATCCTACACTCGTAAAATTTTAAATTTATTTGATCCGCCCACATTGCTAAATTTAGCTATTTCGAAGATTATTTTTGAAAATGTATTATTTTCTTTAGACCACACAAAAGATTTTTTCCCAACTGGGATGTTTTTAGATAATACTAACCAAATATTTTCTTTTTCAGGTTGAATTTTTTCCATTTCGGCAATTTTTTCATTGATTATTTGAATATCTGATGATTTTGGTATGCAAATCAGCAATGTCTTTTTTGGATCTTTCTCCAATGTCTTTATGTCTGGAACTACAATATCTATATCAATTCCATTATAATCTATTTTTCTTTGACTTGTGATCAGGGCATTAGTAAGTAGATAGTGTAGTAATCCTGTAGCTAAAATTCCAACGGATTCATCTTTTTCTCCCATTGAAACAACTTGATCGTAACAATTATTTGAAATATCTTCAATTATCGCATCAAACTTTTTTTCAATAATCAGTTTTGGAATAATCTGTGATTTTTCAATATATTCAAATAAATAATCTTTGATTGGATTTGCTTCTTCTTCCATTATTCAATCATGTAAAAAAGCCTCACTTATATCATAATGCCTACGTGTTGTATTTTTGAATCGAGATAATTCAAACTGTTTTAAATTAAATTGATTAAAGTCCAAGAAAGTAATTCTGCCAAGTTTGTAAAAAGTTTAATTGTTCATGTATGATAATTTAGTTTGTTAAGTAATGAAATGTGAACATTGTGACAAGATACTAACGGATGACGAGAATGTAGTTACAAATTACTTGATTCACAAGAGAATATGTCATAAAGATGAGCTATCCGATGAAGAAAAAATGTTTGGTGAGTATAAGAAAAAAATGATCAGACAAAAAGAAGAGTATGTTAAATTTAAAAAAATAGGTGATTCTGATCTGATATTCAATTCTAGGGGGAGAGATGTGTAAAATGATAACTAATTTCTAAATTCCATCCATATGCTTAAGTTCGTTATTCTTACACAAGATTTATGACCCCTCATAGGAGACGAAAAATCGTAAAAGATTTCTTTGATAAGGCAGATGCTAAAAACCTTATAGTTTACAAAGACTTTTCAACATTTTCAGAAATCACAAAACACATTGTAAAAAATCGTAAAGATGAAACTAAAACATTTCAAGATTTCAATAATGTTTTCCAAGATCCTAAAAAATTAACAACACTAACAGGTTTTGTTTCAAAAAAATTCAAAATTCATGATGTGTCCACTATTGGACTGATGTCTAGGTATTTCATTTTTTACGGCCTGAATTATCTTGAAACCAGTACACTAATTCTAAAAGAATTCATTAATCCCACTAAAAAAATCGGTAAGAAAAAAATCAAAGTGGCAAAAAATACGACATTGCACCAAATAGTACTTAGTCTTGCTCAAGAATTAGGGATGGCTGAATTTGAAGAATTGTTTCCAAAACATTTTCATCATATCTTGGGTAGTTCGGCATGGTATTTCAAAAATAATGGATTTTGTTTTATTGATGAAAATGGAAATGGAGTATCTTTCACACAGGAGAATTTTGCAGATCTAATAAATGAATTTGATTCAGATTTTACTGAAATAATTGATGAATGGGCAAGAAGAAATGCAAAAACACGCAAACTGAATCAAAAATAAGTCTGTTTTTCAATACGCTTAAGTTTGCAATACACACGAATTATGTATGGCCAAATCATTGGGGGATTACAACATCGAAAGATCTTCTTCATCTGATGTAGGAAATATCACATGGACTCAAAAAACATTTACAGGTGTCCATAAACCAAAAAAGAAAAATCTAAACAAAATCTCTCAACATATTCGTGCAACAAATATCATTTTCACTGAGACTCCAGTCAAATCAACTGCAAAGAAAGTTTTCATAATTGAAGAGGTTGTGGATACTTTAACATCAAAAATGCAACATCTTGACAGAAAATTTGAAAACTCTTCTGCATCCAACTGTAACATAAAACAGGGCTTTAAGAGACCTGCTAGGTGATGAAATTAAACTAAAATCCAAAACGAATTCTGAATAGTTCAAAGATTAGATTATAATACATAGTTGTTATTGAAAAATAAAATGACAGACATTTCTAAAATTCCCTCTAAAGAAGAAATTCTTAAAAACATGGCAAAACATCTACAAACAAATATGCAAGATGGTGAAGAGGTTTTGCTTAGAACATATGATCTTGCTTTTATTAAAGGAAAAATTGAAGGAATTGCTGAGGAAAAGAACAAAAATTTGCTGACTTAATTCATGGGAACTTTTAATGTATAAGAAATTATGACCGATAAAAAATCTGAGGCTTATTTTATTTTAGCAGATAATATGATACACATCGCAAAAGATGGGATTAGGCTTTGTACTGATGAATTTGATTTTAATGTAAAATATGATCCTAGTGCAAATTTATTTGCTACATACTGTCGTAAATGCCCGGGTAAAAAATTTCAATGAATGATTAACAAAATCTATGTTATTTGATTTACGAATTATAATTAATTATATGATTAATTAGTCGTTGTAGACGTAACGTCTTTCACCTCTATTTTCTTTTCCAGTTTGTACATCAACTAAAACAAATTCTTTCTTTGAATTAACCATTGATTCGTCTGGTGATAGTTTATTTTCATGTAATTCTTCATATTCTTCCCACGTCAGTCTTTTTCTATTGCCGATTTCTACTTCTAGGTCCATTTTATTCACAATTTCTTCGTATTCTGGCTGTACAACTCCGCTGAATACCATTGCACTGCTTCCACTACCATAAGATCCAAATCCTATTCTTTTTCCTTCTAGATCAATTCCTTTTTTGTATTCAAATTCTAAACTACTTCTAAATCCAAGATATAATGATGCCGTATACAAATTACCAATCATAGTTGATGCAACAAGCGAACTTGCAAGCTTTGATTCATAAATTTCTTGATATTCGGGAGTTCTAGTAAATAGTTTGGTAAATTCATGATCTTTTGCCATAAATTCTTCATCACCTAATACAGATTCAATTGTTCCACGTGGGTCTTTAGGTATTGGTTCATCCATTTCTATGTCTTGCAATATTTTTTTCCATCGTGGAAGTTGTCGCCATTCATGTCTAACTAGATATGCCAGTGCTTTCTTTCCCATATTGCTGTATGGTAAGTGCATGTTGATGTAATCCATATGATCCAAAATTGTTTCATCTGCCTTTATTTTGATTAGTCCTGATGAAATTACTTTTTTCTTGTATGATTCAAGTGCTTTTCTTACTTGAATCATGTAAAGTAAATTAGAATACTGTCCATGTACAATAGGAGTTTCTTTTCCAAAAGGCCTGTAAAAGTCATATTCGTCTTTAATTGATGTGGCTGTAACTTTAGGATCAAATGCTAATAGTCTTGGTTTATCATTGAGAAGCATAACCACTGCTCCTGCCCCTTGTGTCATTTCTCCACTAGAACCCATGTCATACTTTGCAATATCTGAAACTACAACAAGTGCATGTTTTCCTTCTGCTTCACCTGCTCTAATCCAATTTGTATTGTCATAAAGAGCATAAGAGCCACTTACACAGGCAAATTTAGTTTCTACTCCTCCACAATGTTCAAATGCGCCTTGACCATAAACCTGCTCTAACATTCCTACTACATAGGAATTCATTGCTTTTGATTCATCAAATGCTGATTCAGTTGAAATGTATAATCTTCCAATATCTTCTGGTGATAGTTTGTTTTTTTGCATAATTTGCAAACATGCATTTGCCGCTAGACATGCCGGGTCTTGATTGGCATCAACTATTGCCATTTGAGAAACCCCTAAACCTTTTTGTAATTTTACTGGATCTAATCCCCTGTTAATTGCAAAATCCGATGCATCAATATACAATCGTGGAATGTATATTTCGATATCGTCTATTCCAGCTGCCATAAGCTTGCTCTCGGAAATTCATTAATAAGGATATGGGGTTAATTCTATGTAACTGGGAAGGGAATTTTTATATTTTTTTCTGACTAGTCAATAATTATTTGATCGCATTTCCTTATTTTTCCAATTCATTTTCAAATATCTTCTTAAATGTCTCAAAAGGCTGTGCTCCAAAAAGTTTCGTTGTCTTACCATCCGGTCCAATCACAAAAAATGCCGGGGTTCCTGTTAATTCTAAATTTTTTGCATCTTTGTTACTTGCAAGGATTGTATGTGAGTGTAGTGCCTTTACCATACATTCAGACCAAACATCCATGTCTAACCCAATTTCTTGGGCAAATTTTCCTAGATTTTCTGATGATGCCCATCCATTATTCTCACCAGTCCAGTTTGAATACAAAATATCATGATATTCCCAAAATGACCCCTGATCATTTGCACAATGAGCTCCATGGGAGGCATTAATAGAATCAGGACCAATTATGTTGTAATCTTTGAAAATCATTTTGACTTTTCCTGTTTCAACATAATTTTTTAAAATATCTTCTTCTGTTGAATGAAAGAAAACATTGCAAAAATGACACTGATAGTCTCCAAATTCAATTAATGTTATTGGGGCATCTGATTTTCCAAGAACTGGTGAACCGTTAGCTAAGAATGTCTCTGTTGTAATCTTTGGTGGCCCTACTTGTTGAACTGTTGGTGCTGGTTCTATTACAAGTTCTGATTGGTTTGAAATACTCTCAAATCCAACAAATGCAATAATTATCACAATTGATGCAATTCCCGCACCTATTGCAAGAGACGGACCGTGTATCAATGATTTGTAATTTTTTTTAGTACATTTAGTCTTTTGTGATTATATATTATTCATGAAAATTCATTTTTATTTTTTTAATATGATCATTAAAATAATTATTGAATTTTAATATTTTTTAAATTCCTCGATTAATTTCATAGTACGTCACAGGATTTGTAAATTGCCTATTGTGATCAACTTCTCTCCAAAATTTTTCTTCATCAATGTCCCTGCCTTCGTTAATCCATGAGTTCAGAACTTTTTGCATAAACATTTGTGTACTTTGATCAATATGTGGCCTACTGCCTGTCTCTTTTTCCACTCTGTCTCGTTCTTCTTTGAATTTTTTTAATAATTCTTTGAGTTGCTTGCCATTCATCTGGGCGATTTTATCTCTTTTTGTAGAATTAATATTTTTTTAAAATTTGATAAAAATCCCATATCTGAAATTAGAAATTCAAAAATTTAAAGAGTTTCTAATTGTCCAGACTCGATTATTTTTAAATCATTAATGTGATCCTTATAGCGTTTAATTGACTAAAATTTTGCATATTTTCCAAAATCCTTCTTCACAATATTCATATTTTATAATTTCTGTATTAAAATGGTAAATTTCCTGTTTAAGATGTGCACGGTATTTTCTCAACTAGGTATACTTCAAATTATTGAGATCTATGAAGGGTTAGAACCTAAATAAATGGGTCAAATATATCAAAATCATGAAGAAAGTTTTTGTCAACGGATATGGCTCTATTGGCAGTAGAATTGTTTCTTTTTTAAAAGATGATCCAGAAATCCAAGTCATTGGAATTGGAAAGTATTCTCCTGATGTTAAAGTAGAAGAGGCAATTTCAAAAGGTCTCGATGTGTATGTTCCTGAAAAAAAGATGGGCGATTTCTCCAATTTTAAAATCACTGGTACCTTAGAATCTGCACTAGATGAATGTGATTTAGTAATCGATGCAGCTCCTGGTGGACATGGGTATAAAAATAAAAAAAATCTTTATGAGCCAAAAAATATCCCCGCAATTTATCAAGGTGGAGAATCTACAATTGGAGATGAAACAGTTTCGGATTTACTGTTTAATTCTAGATCTAATTATGATCAAGCAGTAGGCAAACATCATGTTATGCAAGGTAGTTGTAATGTGACTGGAATGGGACGAATTCTTGAACCTCTGCGCGATAAATTTGGTGATCAATTAGTTCGATTTGATGTAACACTGGTAAGACGTTGGGCAGACATTGAACAAACTGAAAAAAAACTTTCAGACACCATAGAAATGACTGAAAAACCACATCATGGTGATGATGTTAAACTATATTTTGGAAAAGATGCACCCCTCTACGTTCGTGCAATTAAAGTTCCTACAAGACAAATGCACTTGCATATTATGGATATCCGATTCAAGAACACTGCACCAAAACCATCTGAAATTCACGATATATTTGCAAATGAATTTGGTGTTGCTACACTATGGACTGCAAAGGGAACAAAAGACGTTAGAGATTATGCTCAAACTATGGGCTTTAATTTTACGGATACTAACATGATACACATCCACGCAAACATGACTGTATCCATTGGTGATACTGTACAAATGATGTATTCTGATGATCAGACTGGAATTGTAATTCCTGAAAACCATATGTTGATGCAAGCGATGTTATTTGGAAAATCTTACAAAGAAGCATTTGCCCACACAGAATCCATATTCCATATGAATGAAAAAAAGCGAAAATTACAAGAGCATTTTGCTAAAAAAGATTAATTTTTAATTTTCTCGATTCTAATTTTTTTAGGAAAGTTTTTAAAAACTTTTTCTACGATTATTCGCAAGTCTTCAATTTCCACTTTATCTCCTTCTTGCGGTATGTCTTGCAGTCTTTCATGTAGTAATCCATTAAGGGATGCATAATCATCCCCTTCAGGAACTTTAGTTTTAAAAATCTCATTGATGGTGTCAATTTCAATGTCTCCATTTGTGATGATTGTATTTTGATCAATTTTTTCATATCCTGCCTGTCTTGTTAAATCTGTTTCATCTTCAATTTCACCTACTATTTCTTCAAGTAAATCTTCCAGAGTGACAAGACCTTCAACACCTCCATGCTCATCAACCACAATTGCCATGTGGGTTTTCCTTCCTTTCATTTCTTTTAATAATGCACTAACCATTTTTTCTTGAGACGCAAAAACGGGTTTTCTTGCTATTTGTTCAAGACTCACCATTTTATTATCCCTCTCTAATTCTTTGAGAACATCTCTAACATGGATGAATCCAACAATATCGTCACCTGAACTCCCATAAATTGGAATCCTTGAATGACCGCTTTGATTAATCTGGGGCAGTGCTTCAAAAAGTAACATTTTTGAATTTAAAGAAAACATCTTTGTTCTTGGAGTCATTACAGAACGAATTACCGTATCATCAAATTTTAGAGCGCCGTGAACCAACTCCATCTCGTCTTTTTCAATTGCTTTTTCTTCCAATCCTTGATCAATCACTCCTTTGATTTCCTCCTCTGTAATCGGAGGGGGTGTATGGCTACTTCCAGTCATTTTTACAACTCCCCTAGTAATTATTTCAAAGAATTTTACAATTGGATAAAATACATAACTAAATGCAAGTAACACTGTTGCGTATTTTAATGCAATTTTAGTAGAGTTTGCATTACAGTAAGTCTTTGGTGTGATTTCACCAAATACTAGAATCAAAAATGTCATGATTCCGACTGCAATTCCTAATCCATCATCACCAAATAATCTAATTGCTAAACTAGTAGCAAGTGCAGATGCTCCAACATTTACTAGATTATTGCCAAGATTTACACTAGACATCATCCAACTTGGATTCATTTTTAATTTGTGAAGTGCTTTAGATCCTTTCTTTCCTTCATTAAATAGTTGGATTACTTTTGATTTCCTTATTCCTACAAGAGCAACTTCTAATCCGCTAAAAAATCCAGATAATCCGATAAGAACAACCAATGTTGAAATCTCAATCCACAAATCTACCATAGGGTTCTCCCAGAATTTTTTTTAGAACTTTGCCTATTGTTCATTTAATTTTTTTGCACCATCTTTTGGTTGTACTTGTTTGCTAAAACATTGATTTAAGGCTTGAGATGACTATATACATTCTTAATAATCTGTGCCTAAAAGACGAGGCTAATTTTTTGGTGGAATTGCAAATTTATTTTCAGGATTATTGTGATAATCTACTGGTAGCATTGCATCTTTTTGTCTACCTGTGAGAATTCCGATGACAACGTCATCTTTTTTTATGATATCTTCACTGATTAACTTCTTAATTCCTACAACTGATGCCCCTGATGCCATCTCACAATCAAATCCATTAAGGCCTACAACTGACATCCCATCCAACATTTCAGAATCTGAAACTGTCGTTACAACACCATTTGTAAATTCTAGTGCACGTAAACCTTTCAATATATTTGCAGGTCTACCAATTTGAATTGCAGTTGCTTTAGTTTTTGGTTTTAATCCTTCTTTATCTAAATGATCATAGTATCTGGAAATTAATTCTGTGTTAGGATTTCCTTTATTCCATCTAAGTTCTTCGCCTTCAAATTTCCCATTATACAGATCAGATAACGTACTTGCACCTTCAGAATTAATTACTGCGATTCTTGGAATTTTTTTAATCCATCCCCATTCATATAATTCCATTAATGCTTTACCGCAACTTGATGTATTTCCCAATGCCCCCCCTGGATAAATAATCCAATCTGGAGATGCCCAATTTAGATATTCTAATGCTCTAAAAGGAATTGTTTTTTGTCCTTCTATCCTAAATGGGTTGATGGAGTTGACCGTATAACCATCATGATTTTTTGCATCATCAAGAGATTCTTTTAACGCATCATCGAAATTTCCATCCACTTCTACAATTTGAGCCCCAAATTGATATGCTTGACTTAGTTTTCCAGGTGCTATTTGTCCTGCAGGAATATACACGTCACAATTAATCCCCTCATTCGCTGCAAACATTCCAGCTGATGCGGATGTGTTACCAGTTGATGCACAAACAATTTTTTTTGCCCCTATCATTTTTGCATGAGTTACAGCTGTTGCCATTCCGTTATCTTTGAATGAGCCACTTGGATTATATCCTTCAGGCTGTAACCATAAATTGTCATTTGAAATATTGATGAATTCTGCAGCTTTTGACATACGGTATGGTTTGGATTGTCTTCCCTCTGCACCATCAAGTGATACTAAATATTTTGAACATTCTTCAATGTTTTCAGTATCAATCTGACAAAAATTCAGTAATTCACGAAATCTCCAAACTCCACTTTCATTGAAAATACTTCCTTCGGAATTTCGTCTTTTGTAAAAAACTTCTTTTAGATTAACTGATGGTTTATTTTTGTATTTTACATCTAACATGTGGCCTTTTTCACATTGTACATTTGGACTCTCAATCGAATATTTTAAACTACATTGTGGGTCAATACACTTGAGATAGGCATCACCTTGCATCGTAATTACAAATAATCAATGATAATTTAAAGCAAATGTGTAAATTTCATACAAGTTGAGTCGTTTTTTGAATCTTAAAAAAATTAAAGTCATTAAAAATTAAAATATCTTTAATTAATCTAATTTTGGTATTTTTTCTTAACCTTTAGATTAGATGTATCATGATGGTAGTTGTGATTTCATATGATGAGTATCTAAAAAAAATACTTTCTCAAACACTTGATTCTTACAATATTCTTAGAAGAATTCAGGATAAACCTGGAGATCTTGATAATATTAACAGAGAAATGCTAAAAATTAACGGATTCATTAAAGTTGCAACAAACAATATTGACCAAAAAAAAATTCCTTTGAATGATTTCAAAACATTACAATCAAAATTTAGCCAATATTTGGAAAATTATTTTTTTGAAAAAGAAATTGAAACCATGGCTCCTTTATACTCTAATGATATTGACAGAGTAAAAAATATGAGATTAAAAATTATCGAAGCATTAGAAGATAAGAAAATGATTGAGAGCATAAGGGATTTAATTGAAAAGTTATGACTAATGGAAAAAAATGTGTATTATGTGGATGTGCAGATCATAGGTTATTTGGATGCTCAAGACATATTTCAAAGAAATGTGGATGCTATGAGAATGATAGTTAATTTTTAAAAAATAACTATTTTCGTTTAGGTCCTGATCTTTCGTGGAAATTTAGACAACATTTGCATTCTTTTTGGACGCATTCTGATTCACTATGATGATCACAAATACCACATTCACAGCTTTTTGACATGTTATTGATTGTTTCAATTAGAATATAATTTATCCCATGATTTTTTATGAGTTTAAGGTCAAAATGGAATTATTTTTTAGATTTTGATTTTTTTGCAGGTCTTCCTTCCAATTCTTTTTTGATTTCATCAGCCTTGGCATCTACTGTTTTGATGATCACTTGAATAATGCCGTCTAAATCACTATCTTCTGCTTCTGGCTCTACAGTACTTGCAATTTCTTTAATTGTATCGGATATTTCATTACTAACATCCTCAAAACTTTCAGGATCTTCATATGCTGCATTATAGAGTTCTTTGAGGTTATTGACATGTGCAATTACTTGCTCTGTTATCACTATTTTATAATCAGTGCCATTCACGTCAAATTCTTTTGAACTCATACACGATTTCAAATTCTTTTGTTTATAATGTTTTTTAGGTCAAAATAATGATGTTGGATGTAATTTATGTTTAAAATATTATGTAATCTAGTGCTGAAGCATCGCTGATTAATCTAGTATGTTTTGAACCTACGACATATCCATTTTTTATATCCTCAGCAGGAATCCATCTGTTTGTTGAAGAATAATGTCTTTTTTCAGCCAATTCTCGTTCAATTGATTCTATGTCGAATTCAGCTTCTTCAACCTGCTGTGTTGTAAGATGTTTAACTGTGACAAGAATTTTTGTAACTTTTACGCGATCTCCAAATTTCCATTTCAATACTGGATTTTCATCTGATACTTCTAATACTTTGATTTTCATTTGTTTTTTCCCAAAAGCATCATGGCTGATGAGTGCTCTTTCATCAGTAAATTCTTCAAAACTAATTCTTGAATTAACTTCTGCATCTGAAATTGTCTCTAACAACGAGTCTGTATTTTTTTCAGTTGATTCAATCTCTATATTCTCTTCAGGCATTGTTGTTATTGTGCATCTTAGCTTTAAAAACGATTTGAAAATTTAATTTGGTTGGACACTAGTTCTCTGTTTTGTCTTAAATGGCATGGAACATTCTTTGAGAAACAGTTCCTTTCTTGTTTTATCTATTTTTGCAAAAAATCTACCCTCATAAGTACACACACAATCCGTAATTTCCAGTGATTCATCCCAAATCTTAAAAAATTCACGTAATTCTCTATTTTCATATTCTCCTAATCCTATTCTTTTCTTTGAGAGAAATTTGAATGCCAAAATTACATGTTTTTCCTTGTAAATATCAAATGTTTTAATCCATGTTAAGCATCTTTCAATTTGATCTGCTGGAACTGGAAGTGATGTAGCAGTTCCCGATTTTGCCTCAATAGTAAATATCGCGCTCTTGTTTGTATTTACGGCCAATACATCAGGTAATGAAATGCTTGGCGATCCTAATCTGAACGCTTTCCAGTTTTCTGTACAGTTAAATCGCTTTACTATGGTGTCTTCCCACTGATATCCTCTTTGTCGACGCGTTTTCGCAGCTTTTTGATGATTTGTTTTTAATTTTTCAATATTTTTTTCTTTTGTAATTGTTAATGCCGTAGTTTTTACTCTCATTGATCGTTCTTACCCATGTTCAATATAGTAAAGTAGGGTATTATACAATAACTTGATTGAATATTATGATTATGACAAATTTTCTTTACTTTAATTTTTTTAGTGCCAATGCGTGGTAATTAACAATTAGAATTTTTTGAACATTTTAAAATCTCCATAATTCTCTATTTTATAGAGTTGGTTTCTTCTGAAATGATTATTGAAAAACTCTTGGAGCAAAGAGATCGGTATCTGAATACATTAAAACATCTGGATTTTGAATTAATTATGGATCCTACTAAAAAAGAAATTGAAAATATTAAAAAATTACAAACAAACACTATTGATCAATTAAAAAAAATAGAACAAGAAATTGCATTTTTGTTATCTGAAAAATCATAATAGTTTACAATGAGTTTATCAAACCCTTCAAATTTACAGAAATCATGTTTGATGATCTTGTAAGAAATCTGATTCTCGTAAAGCAAGATTTTGCAAAAAATTACACGGGAAATGCTCATATTCAAGAGGTAATTCCATCACTAGTTTCAGAACAATTCCCTTTGAATGCAGAACATTTGCAATTACTTCATGATTTTGCTCAAAAAAATCCAATATACTTTAATTCGTATGAGGAAAAATTTGCTGGAACTTTATGTATTGTTTATGAGGGTGACATTAACGAGTATTGGTTAAACAGTATCAAACATGGTTCAAGCTGTCAACCGTTTTATCCGACCTGGATTATGTCAGCTTATGTATTGGCAAGTATTGCAAAACAATTTGGATATTTAGAATTAATAGATATTGGTTCCGGCGACGGACGAATTGCATTTTGTGGTAAATTGTTAGAATTAATTCCACATAGTATTGAAATCGATGATGTATTAGTAGAATTACAAAAAACAATTACTTCAGTTACAAATCAAAACTTCAATCCAATATGTGGAGACGCATTAGAATTTAATTACTCTTCATTAAGTTTAAAACAACCTGTCTTTTTCATTGGGGGTCTTGCTCAAATGGGTGGAGATGTATTAGCTGCAGGTATTATTGATAAAATAAACTCCATTTCAAATATAAAAAAGAATACGGGAATAGTGTTTGCCGGAACTTACACTAAGCGACAATTATCAGGTAATTTAGAAAATGGTGGATGGAGTTCACTTATTGAAAAACATGGTTTGAATGTAATTGATACTGTGTCATTACCAACAATTTGGACATTTGATCAAAAAACAGAAACCCCGTACATCTATACTAAATTCAAATAACTTCAAAAAAATAACTTTCATCTACAATTCCACATTTTGATATTTTTACTATTTGTCCTATTTCGGGTCTATGTGAAATTCTTGCCATTATTCTAATTGTATTCTCAAACTCCACCAAACAGAAATCTTGTTGATTTTGTCGTGAAAATTCTAAGATTTTACCCACAAAAGGTCCGTCTTTTAGTGAAACATCTCCAAAACAGTGATTACAATATTCTGCAGGAGGCCATACAATTTTTTTACATTCAGTGCATTCGGGAATACAAAATTTCCCATCATTTAATTTTGATTCAAAATTCATGTCTCTAAAACCAGCACCGTTGATGATGTAGCCGCAGCTGACATGTTGTGAACTAGTCCCACATAAGGATTATCTACTTGTCTTTTACCTGCGTTTGATTGAAGTTGTTGTGTGATCTCTATTGTTTGTGCAATTCCGGTTGCACCTAATGGATGTCCAGAACCAATTAGTCCTCCTCGAGGGTTGATTTTAAAATTATTTGTACTTTGCAATTCGTTTATCATATCCATTCCATGTCCTTCTATTGCAAATCCAATTGATTCTAATGCCATTGGTTCACAAACAGAAAATGCATCATGTATTTCTGCTACATCAATATCTTTAGAATTTTTATTTGACATTTTTAGTGCAGTTTGACTTGCTAATTTGGTCGATTCCATATAACTAGATGAACTATTTTTAGTAAAACCTGCCGAGGTAGTTTTTTGACCAATTCCTGTGATCCAAATTGATTTGTCAGTCAGTTGTTTTGCCTTTTCTTCAGATGCCAAGATTATAGATGCACTTCCAGTACATGGCCTTGAACAATCCAATAATCTAAGATCCTCTGTGAGTTTTTTAGAATTTATGACATCTTCAACTGTGTATGTTTTGTTAGAAAATGCATTAGGATTCTCTTTTGCTTGTTTGTGATTTTTCACAGAAACCACTGCTAACTGTTCATCTGAAATTGAAAATTCTCGTTTATAGGATTTGGTAAATATTGAAGCCCAAAAAATCGGATGTTTGTATTCTCCACGAGAGTTATCCCATTCCAATATTTGCCCAGGACTATCATATCTTTCAGCTCCTGTAACCAGGACCATATCTGCAAGGCCAGATACAATGTAGGAATATGCCGATACGATAGAATTTGTGCCTGAATTACATAAGCTCTCTATGCTATGAGAGATTTTTGGCTGAATCCCTGTCATTTCTGAGAGAATTGCAGACAAATATTTTGAATTGTTATTTGTGGATACCAATACAGCATCAATCTCATCCCGATTAATTTGAGAATTATTTCTAAAAAGTTCCTTTGCCGAATCTAATAAAACAGACTCAATTTTTTGATCTTCTTTGGTAAAAGGTGTAATGCCATACCCTACAATTCCTACTTTGTTCATATCACTCATCCAAAAATGTTTTCTCAAATAATCTAAATGAATCCATTGTATCCCCTATTGGATTAAATTGTAAAATTGGTTGATCAATTCCTGCATCAACAAAACTTGTTAGTTGTTGTTTACATTCATCGGGGGTACCTGATATTGCAAGAGAGTTAAGCATTGAATCTGATACCAATTCATGATTTGATTTAAATCCTGATTTTTTAAATTCTTCAAAAATATTAAATGTTTCATTTTCAAAACCATTTTTTGCCAAAAACTTTCTGTAAATATCCCCTACAGAAATATAAAATGCCACTGTTTTCTTTGCACGTTCAATTGCTTCTTCAGAATTTTCTGAAACACATGTAATTAATTGACATGTAACATCAATTTTTTTCTTTGATTGCATTTTGGATATTGTTTGTTTCATTTCATTTAATGGTCTAAGATAAAAAATCACACCGTCTCCAATATTCCATGCTAAATCAACCATTTTTTGATTTATTGCAGCAAGATAAATTGGAATTTGATTTCTTAATGGTTTAATTAGTAATGTGAAATTACTTAATTTGAAAATATCTCCATCATAATTCACTTTTTTTCCAGATGTTGCAAGGCGAATTATTTCCACATATTCTTTCATTCTTTGTAATGGCTTTTCAAATGAAGATCCATGAAATGATTCTACTATTGGCAAACTACTAGTTCCAAGTCCGAGAACTAGTCTGCCATTTGATAGCAAATCTACAGTGGTCGCCCCCATTGCGATGGTTGATGGACTTCTAGAAAATATGTTGATTATTGATGAGCCTATTTTTTGATTGGTGGTTTTTGTTGAAACTGCACCTAACATGGAAAAATTCTCCATTCCCCAAGTTTCTGGCACCCACACTGTATCAGTATTGGTTTTGGATATTATTTCTGAGCATTGTAACACTTCATCTATTGAAAGAAGTGAGCCTAAACTACATGCAATACGCATGAAAATAGTATATCATTTCTATATTCTAGTGTATCTGTTTTAGCAATAGGTTAATTTTGATTGAGGCGGGAGATTATGAGATCAGATTATAATTACAATCATGAGTCAAGGAATATTTTCAGAAAAACATGTTGAAAAACCAACATTTTGGGATAATGCAACAAAATATGCTTCTATTAGTAAAGATGAACCCTTTGTTGAAGAAATGGCATATTGCATGGTTACATTGCACAGAACTAGCGCATAAAAATTTTAAATTTTATTTTATTATTTTTTCTACTTCCAATGAACATTCTTCCATGTCTTTAAATGAATCCACAGAATACCATTTTGCATTTTTGAATTTTACTGTATTTAGTATTCCTTTTTTTGCATAATCTGGAAATACTGTTTTTTCAATATCTCCTTTATTTGGAAGTTCTTTTAGAACTTCTTTTTCTAGATGATAAATTCCCGCATTCATCCATGTATCTGAAATTTCTTTTTTCTCTTTAAAGTTTATTATTTTGTCATCATCTGTTTCTAAAATTCCGTATTTTGTTCTTAGTTCAATTGCAGCAATTACATTTTTCTTTGTTGCAAGTTTTTTCAAATCAATATTTGTTATTGTGTCTCCATTTATCACAAAAAATGATTTATCTTTGATCATCTTACCTGCTTTTTTAATTGCGCCTCCAGTACCTAAAGGTGATTTTTCAATAGAGAATTTAATTTTAATTCCAATGTCTTTCATATTCAAATGGTTTTCAATCATTTCTTGTTTGTATCCTGTACAGATAATTACTTCATCTATTCCAAATTTTTTTAGATATTTTAATTGCCATTCAATTATTGGTATATTCTTTATTGGAACTAGGGGTTTTGGGACATAATCTGTGATTGGTCTTAATCTCTTACCTCTGCCACCTGCTAAAATAATTGCTTTCATCTAACTAGTTGTAGATTTTTCAGGTTTTATGTTTTCAGAATTTGCCAGTTCTTCCATCTTTCTTGAAAATTCATTATAGATCTTTTCTAGTTCTTTTAATGGCATCTCAATGCCCAATAATTTCATTGTTTTATTCCAAGATTCAATGTATTTTTCATCATCTAGACCTTTTCCCAATGTTTCAGCTATGGAATGAACTCCTTCAGTTTTCCCTAATGCGTAAATTGCAATATCTTTATCTGTCAACATAAAATTATTCGCTCTCTGTCAAATAGTAATGTAATTCGGTATAACATTCGACACAATATTCTTCAAAATCCGTATGATCACAATCATAAACTTTATTCACATCGTTTTCACATTTTGCACAAGTTGGCATCTTCAATCAATTAAGATTTTTTAATTTTTAGTATTCCTAATCCAATCTGAACTAATCCTGCAATGATTAGTGGAATTGTTTCAGCGAGTATGCTTCTTCCAGATGCTTCTTCCATAGGTTCTGCACTTCCAATAACAACTGCGCCTCCTATAAGGATCAAAATACCTGCAACAATTATCATGATTCCCAGACCTTTTGATGATTCTTTTCTAGAAATGAAATATGCTATAATTGGTAAAATTAATGCAGGAAGTCCTAATCCCATACCTCTAGTTTGATGATCAAATGGAATGAATCCTTCTCCACTATCAGTACTATAACCTACAACTACATCCATACCATATACTACCAATAATGCAATTGCAATGCCGGTAATGATTAATGCAGGGGTTAAAGCCATAAACAATTTTGTTTTTATCAATTAATAAATCTAATTAGATGGTTTGATAACTGTTTTAGATTTTAGTGATTGT
>Ga0224507_10000193_pt1 | contig 23905 bp, 19 predicted proteins | sample SF_Jan12_sed_USG_3_FD_170159 | JGI IMG/M metagenome (GOLD analysis project Ga0224507, IMG submission 170159) | Sediment microbial communities from San Francisco Bay, California, United States - SF_Jan12_sed_USGS_13 | ecosystem: Environmental > Aquatic > Marine > Sediment | place: USA... | reverse complement strand
GTGGACCTCGCCATATTCAGCGGTTTCCCGATTCACCTTCTGCTTGCAGGTGAACGCCACCTTGATCCTGTCACCCGGGTATACCGGCTGATTAAATCGCAAATTCTCCAGGCCGTAATTGGCCAGAACCGGACCCGGATCAGGGTCTACAAACAGTCCCGCCGCGGCAGAGACCAGGAAGTATCCATGGGCCACTCGCCCATCAAAAAACGGGTTGGCTGCCGCCGCCGCTTCATCCATGTGAGCGTAGAACGTATCGCCGCTGAGGTTGGCAAATGCCTCAATATCCTGGAGAGTGATTTCCCGCTCTGCACTCAACAGGGAATCACCAACTCGCAAGTCCTCGAAGTGCTTGCGGAATGGATGCACCGCTTCGACCCGGCGGGTTCCGCCTGGCAGGTAGCGATCGCACACCACGCCCAGGGTATCCGGAGAGCCCTGCAGCGCGGTTCTTTGCATATGATGCATCACCGCTCGTATGCCACCCTGCTCTTCACCGCCGCCGGCCCGACCGGGGCCACCGTGAACCAGGTGAGGAAGGGGTGAACCGTGACCGGTGGATTCCCCGGCGCAATCCCGATTCAGCAAGACCAGTCGTCCGTGCAATGCCGCCGTGCCCAGGACAAACTCTCTCACCACCTGGTCATCAGCACTGCACAAGGAACCCGCCAGGCTACCTTCGCCCAGGCGAGCAAGTTCAATTGCGTGAGCCAGGTCTTTGTATGGCAGCAAGGAACACACCGGACCAAACGCTTCCACGGAGTGCACAGGATGTCCGGGATGGGGATCATCCACTCTCAGCACCACCGGGGACATGAAGGCCCCAACTTGCTCGTCCGCCTCCACCAACTCCAGGGCTTCACGCTGGTAAACAATCCGGGATTCCCTGGCCAGTTCGGCGACCCGCTGCAAAACTTCGTCCCGCTGACCCAGGCTGGCCAGCGCACCCATATCCACATCCCGGCTTGAGGGTAATCCGATACGCAAGCCATCCAGCTTGCTGCACAGCGCATCCTGCACAGCGTCCATGCATGCCTCCGGCACCAGGGCCCGGCGGATGGCAGTACATTTCTGCCCCGCCTTGCTGGTCATCTCCCGAAAGACCTCTCCAATAAACAAGTCGAATTCAGGAGTGCCGGGAACTGCATCGGGACCGAGTACCGAACAGTTCAAAGAATCTGTCTCGGCATTCAGGCGCACCGAATTGCCGATGATTGCCGGATGAGTTCGCAATTTCATTGCAGTCGCCGCTGACCCGGTAAAACCAACCGTGTCCTGGCAGCCCACGTGGTCAAGCAAGTCGCCCACCGGGCCGCACAACAACTGCACCGAACCCTCAGGTAGAATTTCCGACTCCACGATCCTCCTCACCATGTGTTCAGTGAGATAAGCGGTGCTACTGGCAGGCTTCACCAACACAGGCATGCCGGCCAGGATGGCCGGAGCCAGCTTCTCCAACATTCCCCAGCAGGGAAAATTGAACGCATTGATCTGTATGGCAACACCTTCCAGGGGTACACAAATATGCTGGCCGACAAAGGTGCCACCGCGAGCGATAAGCTCCGGCGCTCCCTCTACGAGGAAGCGGTCATTCGGCAATTCCCGGCGACCCTTGCTTGAATAGACAAACAAGGTAGATATGCCCCCGTCAACGTCTACCCAGGTATCGGACTTGGTCGCACCCGTCAGGTAGGACAACTCATAGAACTCTTTCTTGAACTCCATTAGGTGCTTGGCCAGCGCCTTGAGGCCTTCGGCACGCTGGTGAAACGTCATGGCACGAAGGGCGGGGCCGGCTTTGCGTCGTCCGTATTCCAGCATCGCCGCCCTGTCCACACCGGCGGCGCCTATAGTGGCAACAGGTTCACCGTTTACCGCGCTGCGCAGCTGTGGCGCCGAGGCCTCTGCCGGCACCCATTTTCCTGCCGCATAACTTTCCAGTATTCGGGTCATGGTCTTTACCTGTTCCGTGTTCTCGTTCCGTGAATGTTTAGCGATTGCTGTCCAGCCACTCGGCCAGGGCGGAAACAACCGCTCGGTTATCCTCATCCAGCCCCACCGACAAGCGCAGGCTCCGGGGCAACCCATAGTTGGCTACCGGACGCAGGATCAACCCCCTGCCACGCAGGAAAGCATCTGCGGACTGGCACTTGGCAGCCTCGTCAAAATGCATGAGCAGAAAGTTGCCGATACTCGGCGTCACGTCCAGGCCAAGCTCCCGTAACTGTCCATCCAGCCAGGGCAGCCATTTATCATTGTGGTCCCGTGCAGCCCGGGTATGCGCCGTGTCAGACAACGCGGCGATGGCGGCAACCTGGCCGGCGGTAGAGACATTGAACACTCCGCGCACCCTGTGCAGGGCCATGGCCACCTCCCGCGGCGCCCTGGCCCAACCCACTCTCAGGGAGGCCAGGCCAAAAATCTTGGAGAAGGTATGCAGCACGACTGTGTTGCCGTCCTCGGCTTCCACCAGTTCCTCACCGAAGCTGTATTCATCCTGATCGCAGTACTCGGCGTATGCAGCGTCCACCACAAGCAACACGTGCTCGGGAAGATCACGGCGCAGTCGATGTAACTCGGCTCGCGGTATCCAGGTACCTGTGGGGTTATTGGGGTTAGCGAGAAAAACCACCTTGGTTCGGGGGCTGACTCTATCAAGTATGGCGTCCACATCGGCGGTGAGGTTTTTCTCCGGCACTCTCACCGGGACGCCACCGGCGGCCATGGTGGAGATCAGGTAGCAAACGAAAGCGTACTCGGTAAAAATGACCTCGTCCCCGGGCGAAACATAGGCCCGGCAAACACAGTCGATAAGCTGCTCCGAACCGGTGCCGCACACCACCTGCTCAATGTTCAGGCCATGGGCCTGGGCCAGTACCTGGCGCAGTTCCACAGCCGCCCCATCGGGATAAAGCTCGAGCTTTCCAGCCTGGTCGGCATAGGCCCTGATCGCCGCTGGACTAGCCCCCAGGGGCGACTCATTGGACGACAATTTCACGGGAGAATCGAAACCCGGTATTTTCGCCTCGCCGGCGATATAGGGCACGATTTTCATTACATGAGATTTAGGTTCGACCAAGGGCATTGCCTGCTCCGCCAGTAAATAGTTAAGAATCCGTGTTTAAGCTAGCCGGGAAGCTTGCTACCGCTATCCACTGACCAATTCTCCAGCACAGTGACCAGGGCATCCAGGAAACTGTTCGCCTGGAAACCATCCAGCACCCGGTGGTCCAGGGTCAGGGTAACGTAGCACATGGGCCGCACCTGGATACTGTCCTGGCCGTCCACCTCACGAACGATCACCCGCTTCTCCAGCTTGCCCACACCGAGAATCGCCGACTGTGGCTGATTGATCACTATCGGGGAGGCAATCAGGCTTCCGCTGACCCCATGATTGGATATCGTAAAGGTGCCGCCCTGCACATCCTTCGGCGCCAGTGAACCGTCCCGTGCCTTACCGGTGAGACGCTCAAGTTCACGAGCCACCTCATACAGATCCATGTCCTGGGTATTTCGCAACACCGGCACCATCAGGCCGCGTTCGCCCAGTGCCGTTCCCACCCCGATATTTACATCGTCAAACACTTCCAGCTTGTCGTCATGCCAGCGACTGTTCACCACCGGCACCTTGCCCATGGCAAGCGCACTGGCGGCCACAAAATACGCGGTGAGAGTCAGTCTTTCGCCTTTGCTAGCCAATTCCGGCGCCCAACGCGCCTTGTGGGCAAGAATCGCCGACAAGTCTGCTTCAAACACGGTGGTAACGTGAGGCGCCGTTTGTACACTGTGCTGCATATGCGCAGCGATTCGTTTGCGCATGGGGTCGTGGGGCACGAAATGGCTGCGTATGGAGGACGACTCACCGCGAGCACTCTTCGCCTTGGGGGCCTGGGACCCACTCTTCAGACAAGTCTCGACGTCGCGGGCAGTTACCCGACCACCGCGACCTGTTCCGACAAGCTGTTCCAGGGTGAGCTTGTGCTCGCTCAACATCCTTCGCACTGCGGGTGAGGTCTTCCCCTGCTGGCCTGCCAATTGCCTGGCCTCGACAGCCTGTCCAACTGCTTGGACCTCGGGGACCTTTGCGGCGCCGGCGGCGGAAATTTCATCCCCAGCCCTGCTTGAACCCATCATCGCAACCAACTCACCGGGGACAACTTCATCACCAGGCTGCTTAAGCAGACTCGCCACCACACCGTCAGCCGGCGCAGAGAGCTCCACCACGACCTTGTCCGTCTCCAGCTCCGCGATGGGCTCATATGCCTTGATCGCATCGCCCGGTTGCTTGAGCCATCCCTGAAGTACGTATCGTGTGCCTTCCTGCTGGTCTTCAGGCACCCGGATTTCAATGTCCTGGCTCACCATTCAGACTCCATCAAGATCGCGCAAGGCCGCAGCGATTTTTTCAACACTGGGCACCACTTCATTCAACAAGACTGGATTATGCGGGCTCGGGATATCCGGCATGGCAATACGCCGCACCGGCGCATCCAGATCGAAGAAAGCCTCATCGGTCAGCACTGCAGCTATCTCGGCGCCAAAGCCTGCCGTCACCGTGTCTTCATGAACAATCAGGCAGCGACGGGTACGACGCACCGACTCCAGCACCATTTCCCTGTCCCAGGGAACCAGGGTGCGCAGGTCAATCAGCTCCGCATCCACACCCGAGGCCCGCACCGCTTCCTCGCAGCGCACCACCATTCCACCCCAGCTCACCACGGTCAGGGCGTTGCCTTCGAGAATCTTGCGTCCCTTGCCAAAGGGCACCACGTAGTCATCACCCGGATAGGGTCTGCGGGCGGAGATATCATCCAGTAATGCTCGGTGTTCGAAGAATATCGTCGGATTGTTATCACGCATGGCCGAGCGCAGCAGTCCGACGGCATCTTCCGCGTTGGAAGGCATCGCCAGGCGCCAACCCACTGCGTGGGCCCACTTCACTTCTCCACACTGGCTGTGCCAGGGATCGCCACACTTGAAATACCCACCCGGAATACGCACCACCATGGGCGCGGCGAAACGATTGTTGGTCCGCCAACGCATGGTGCCGCAATCGTTCAATTGCTCTTCAGCCGGATCGGCATATTTACGGAACTGAATTTCAGCCACCGGCATCAATCCAGCAGCGGCCATTCCCACCGCCCTGCCGATAATCCCTTCCTCTGACAAACTCGTGTCGAAAACCCGGTCTTCGCCGTACTTGTCCTGCAGGCCCAGGGTCACCGCATGGACGCCGCCCTTGGGGCCAACGTCCTCGCCGAATACCACCAGGCGAGAATTGCTGGCGAGTTCCGCATCCAGGGTACGGCGAATCGCCGTGGCCATGTTCATGCGCGCGGGCTCAGGCCTCGCTTGCTCCGAGGTCTCCGGGAATACATGCCCGACGGACCACAACCCACCCTGCTTCTGCAGCACAGGCTTGCCGGCCTCATCTATCTCGGAAAACACGAAGTTCCTGATGCCCGCAGGATCAGGTTGCGCGCGGGCCAGCGCCCGATCCAGGGCCTGGGCAACATCACTGGCCGCCTTTTGCTGCAGTTCGTTCCATTCGGACTGGCTGAGTAATCCGGGCACCATGAATTCTTTCAGCTTCGGCAGCGGATCATTCTTGCGCTCCAATTCAATCTGGGCGTCACTCTTGTACGCCTGGGTGTCCTGGCCAGAGTGTCCGTTGAGCCGCGGCACCACCAGGCGTAACAGGGCCGGTCCCTTGCCGGAGCGCACCCACTCGGTAGCCTGCAACAGTAATTCCGCGGCCTCCCGGGGATCACTGCCGGACCCATCATAAATTTGCAGTCCTGTGAACGACGACAGGTTGGCTGCGATGTTGCCGCCGGGCGTCTGGAAGCTGGAGGGCACTGAAATGCCGTAGCCGTTGTCTTCGATATAGAACAGCACCGGAAGCTTTTGCGTGGTACTGATATTCAGTGCCGACCAGAATCCGTTGGTCGCCGTCGAGGCATCGCCGCCCAGGGCAACCGCCATGCAACCTTCCGCATCGTCTTCCTTGAGAACTCGTTGCCGATACCTCAATGCCTGGGCCCAACCCACCACCGGGGTGTACTGGGCACCTACTCCTCCGGACATGGGCAGAACACATGCCCCATCAGAGGCAGGCAAGTTGAACACCACCCCGATATCGCGGCCATCACTCATACCGCCGGAACGCATCAAAGGACCCGACATGGCATCCTCAAGATCCAGGCCCACCGACAGCATGAACGGCCGCGAGCGGTAATAACCACAAGCCGCATCACCCCGTCTGTTCAGGAGACTCCCGAGTATGGCCTGGGCCATGTCGTGGCCCCGGGCGGAAAACTGGTAAAGGACTTGCCGCTGCTTGACCAACTGGTTTTCTTCCAGGTCATCAAGCTGCCTCGAGAGCAAGGTGGTATACGCGACACGGTGCCAGTCTACAGCGGGTACCGCTGCGGTATCTGAGCCGTCCAGCGAGCGTTGTACGGACGCAAGCTTCATAGGTCTTTCTCCCTCTTCCGTCTGTGCGGAGTGTTCGCGGGCATTATTAATGCGTAAGGAATAGAATATCCCTTTCTAAGGGGAATTTAGTTGCTTATTTAGCTATGTTTCCATTCTTTTGCGCAATTTCCTTTCATTTTTAGTTATTTTATGGAATATTATTCCTCATTATGAAACATACATTATCCAAGCAGGACGTTGCGATCCTCCGGCATCTGCAGGAAGACGGTCGAATTTCAAACCGTGACCTGGCGAACCAGGTTTCACTGTCCCCGTCGCCGTGCTGGCGCAGGGTGCGTGCACTGGAAGAACAGCAGGTGATTCGCGGGTACACCGCATTACTTGACCCCGAAAAACTGGGCCTGAGAGTCGTGGCTTTCGCCCATGTCTCGCTGGTGGACCATCACCCTCCCACAGTGGCCCGCTTCGACCAAAAAATCAGCGAGGCGCCAGAGGTACTGGAGTGTTTCATGACCAGTGGCGACCATGACTACATGTTGAAGGTGCTTACCCGGGACATGTCCAGCTACCAGGATTTCCTGAGCGAGAAGCTCTTGAGCCTGGATTGCGTAAGAACGGTTAACACCAGCTTTGCGCTGAAGCAGAAAAAACTCTCCACCCGTCTGCCCCTGCAACAGAGCATGGAAGACTAGTCCATCAGGTCTGGTCGTAATCCAGGACCAACTCCTCGCTGAGCGGGTAACACTGACAGGCGAGCACGAATCCGGCCTCCAGTTCCCAGGGTTCAAGGGCATAGTTGATCGGCATGTCCGCCTTACCCTTGACCAACTTCGCGCGACAGGTGGAACACACACCGCCGGTGCAGGAATACGGAAGCTCCAATCCCTGGTCCAGGCCGGCCTGCAGGACGTTCTGGTCACCGGACATGCCAAAACGACGCTCTTTGCCGTCCATGATCACCACCACCTGGCACTGGGCCGCAGGCGCACTTGATGTCCTGGCGACCCTGCCAGCAAGCGGCTGACCATCTGCAGAAAAGTGTTCGGAATGCACACGCCCGGGATCCACACCCGCATCGACCAGGCTTTCACTAACCTGCTCAATCATGCTCGCCGGGCCACACACGAACCAGTGATCCACGTTCTCCGGCTCACAAAACGCCGCACATAACTCCGCCGCCTTGGCCTTGTCGAGACGGCCGTTGTACAGATCCACTTCGCCCTGCTCCCTGCTAAGTACATGAAACAGCCGAAAACGAGTGGGATAACGATCCTTGAGCTCAGCCAGGGCATCCCGAAACATCACACTGCCGCTGTCCCGATTCCCGTAGAACAAGGTAAAACTGCTGGCAGGCTCCAGGGCCAGGGTGCTGCGAAGAATCGACAACACCGGGGTGATACCGCTTCCCGCTGCGAAAGCCACGTAGCGACGGGAGCTGTCCGGATCCAGGGGAACGTTGAAGTGACCACTTGGAGTCATTACCTTCAACTCATCGCCAACAGAAACCGAATCGTTAATAAAATTTGACACCCTGCCTTGGGGCTGGCGCTTCACTGCCACTTCCAGGAACTCAGCTTCTCCGGCCTGTCCACACAGGGAATAGGAACGCCTCAAGACTTCACCCTCGACCTGCACCTCCAGGTTCAGGTGCTGCCCCTGGGTAAAGGCGTAATCCTGCCGAAGAGACTCGGGTACCTGGAATACGAGGCGCACAGCCTGGGCGGTGTCGGGAATTATCCTGGCGACTTTTAAGGAATGGAATTTAAGCACCCTGGTGGTTCTCCCTTGTAATCGCGCTCTGCCCTAAAGGCATTTGAAGTAATCGAAAGGTTCCAGGCAGTCCAGGCACCGGTAATGGGCCTTGCACGGCGTGGAACCAAACTCACTGACACACTCGGTACGCCGGGAGTCGCAGCGAGGACAGTGTATGGTCAGCTCCGGCGCAAACAAGCCTCGTCTGCCGGTGGCTTTTTCAGGTGGCGCAATACCGTATTGCCGCAACTTTTCCCTTCCCGCCTCGCTGATCCAGTCCGTGGTCCAGGCAGGGGTCAGAACCTCGCTTACCGTGGCAGTTTCAAAGCCTGCATCGGCCAGCGCAGAACCCACCTGGTTGCGAATAAACTCCGCTGCCGGACACCCGGAGTAGGTGGGGGTAATGCTTACCAGCAAGCAATCGTCCTGCCAGGCAACCTCGCGCACGATCCCCAGGTCAACAATACTCAACACCGGGATTTCCGGATCCGGAACAGCCTCCAGCACCTGCCATACCCGGCTGGTTTGTGCATCGGAAGATGAAGCGATCACGGCGCCTGCCCGCTACCAGTTGGCATCAGGATAGGAACGGGGAAGAATCTGCATGGTCGCGAGCAAGTGCCCCAGGTGTTCAGAATGGCGACCAATACGGCCTCCACTGTGCATCCAGATTTCATCCGAAGGCAGAGGAAGACGGGCTTCGACAAGCACCTGGTTCAAAGCCTCACGCCACTCCGTTCTCATCGCCTGGACATCCGCTGCCACGCCAGCTTCCAGCAGCCTGCGGTCAACCTCATCCATTTCAAACAATTCACCCGTGTAGGGCCACAGGTCTTCCAGGGCCCTTGCAACACGCTGGTGACTTTCCTCGGTGCCATCACCCAGGCGCACCAGCCACAGGCCACTGTGTCTTGCATGATAGCGACATTCCTTTACCGCCTTGGCCGCGATGCCGGCAAGGCGACTGTCGGCGCTGTGCTGTAACTGTTCGAACAAGCGTTCCGCGAAACTGGCATAGAAATACTGGCGCACCATGGTGTACGCAAAATCCCTGTTGGGCTGCTCCACCAGCAAGAGGTTGCTGAAGCTGCCCACGTCCCTATGCATGGCCAGCGCATCTTCACCACGGCCCCTGCCTTCTACCTCGCCTGCATAAGACAAGAAATTCCTGGCCTGCCCGACCATGTCCAGCGCCATATTTGCCAGGGCCATTTCCTCCTCAAGCATGGGCGCCTTGCCCACCCATTCGGAAAGTCGCTGGCCCAGCACCAGGCCCGAATCACCAAGCCGCAGCACGTAGGTAAAAAGATCTTTTTGATCGCAAGTAGTCATCAGTTGTTCCCGGGAAATCTCTGTTTTATTTCTGGCGCGGCAAGATGCAAGCACATGAGCACAACAGAGGCTCCTTAGATATTTTCCACGCCGTCGGGCACGTCATAAAAAGTGGGGTGGCGATAAATCTTGTCCTCGGCAGGATCAAACAGGGCATCTTTATCCGCCGGATCCGATGCATGAATAGCGGCAGATTCCACAACCCAGATTCCGATCCCCTCCTGGCGCCGGCAATACAGGTCCCGCGCATTCTGAATAGCCATGGCGGCATCGGCGGCGTGCAGACTTCCCACGTGGCGATGGTTCAACCCGGTCCGGGAGCGAATAAACACTTCCCACAGCGGTAATTCACGTTCTTGCATCAAATTTCCTCAGGCAGCCTCGTGGGCGGACGACCGCTCACGCTGTTTGTCGGCATGGGCAAGCAGGGCCTGTCTTACCCAGCTTCCCTCTTCATGAGCGGATCGCCGCGCGCCGAGGCGTTCGGCATTGCAGGGGCCGTTACCGGATAGCACCTGCTTGAATTCCTGCCAGTCAATTTCGCCAAAACACCAGTGACCGGTTTCCTCGTCCAGCGCCAGGTCCGGGTCGGGTATTTCCAGTCCCAGGAAATGCGCCTGGGGTACGGTCACGTCGACAAATTTCTGACGCAATTCATCGTTGGTGAAACGCTTGATCTTCCAGGCCATGGACTGGGCGGTATGAGCCGAGTCACCATCGCTGGGACCGAACATCATCAGGGACGGCCACCACCAGCGGTTGAGCGCATCCTGGGCCATCTGGCGCTGCTCATCGGTGCCACGAGCCATGACCGTCATGATTTCGTAACCCTGGCGCTGGTGGAAACTCTCTTCCTTGCAGACCCGGACCATGGCCCTGGAATACGGCCCGTAAGAGCAACGGCACAGGGGAATCTGGTTCATGATGGCCGCGCCATCCACCAGCCAGCCAATAGCGCCGATGTCCGCCCAGTTCAGGGTCGGGTAATTAAAAATACTGGAGTACTTGGCTTTGCCACTGAGCAACTGATCGAGCATTTCCTGGCGGGAGGTACCCAGGGTTTCCGCTGCACTGTACAGGTACAGTCCATGGCCTGCTTCATCCTGCACCTTGGCCAGCAAGATGGCCTTGCGCTTTAGCGAGGGTGCACGGGTCAGCCAGTTACCCTCGGGCAACATGCCCACAATTTCAGAGTGGGCGTGCTGGGAAATTTGCCGCACCAGGGTGCGTCGATAGTCCTCGGGCATCCAGTCCCTGGGTTCGATTTTCTCTTCGGCGTCTATCCGCGCCTGGAAGGCATCGCGAAGCTGCACCTCCTCTTCAGGACTGGGCGCCGCGGTATCTGCTTGATCAAGACCCTGGGTGTACATGCTGACTCCATCTGGGATTCTGGACTCAGGCTAATATGTCACAAAAAATCCCTGTTTAGAACACAAACCGTATCATATCGGGCCCGTCTGTCATGACCCTGGCAGCCCCAAGGCCGGCTCTACACCCGCTCCAGCACCATGGCGATACCCTGCCCCACACCCACGCACATGGTGCACAGGGCATAGCGCCCACCGGTGCGATGAAGCTGGTTAATCGCCGTGGTCACCAATCGTGCGCCACTCATGCCCAGCGGATGTCCCAGGGCAATTGCCCCGCCATTTGGATTCACCTGAGCCGCATCGTCGGGCAGTCCAAGTTCCCGCATCACCGCCAGAGCCTGGGCCGCAAACGCCTCGTTCAACTCGATCACGTCCATGTCTTCGATTTTCAGTCCTGCCAGGGCCAGCACCTTGCGGGTGGCCGGCACAGGCCCGATGCCCATGACCGAAGGCTCCACGCCGGCTGATACGCAGGCCACGATCCTGGCCCGGGGAACAAGGCCGAACTCTTTGACTGCCGCATCACTGGCCAATAGCAGTGCACAGGCACCGTCATTCACACCCGAGGCGTTACCCGCGGTCACCGTACCGTCGTTCTTGAATGGCGTGCCCAGCCGGGCCAGGCCCTCTGCGGTCACATCGGCGCGCGGATGTTCATCGGTATCCACTATCAGCGGCCCCGCCTTGCGACGGGGTATCTCCACAGGAATGATTTCCTCGGCCAGGTACCCGGCCTGTCGCGCCGCCTCGGCACGCTGCTGACTGCGCAGGGCAAACCCATCCTGGTCTTCCCTGGAGATGCCGTAGCGCTCGGCCACATTCTCGGCGGTCTCCGGCATGCTGTCGGTCCCAAACGCCTTTTGCAGGCTGGGATTGATGAAGCGCCAGCCAATAGTGGTATCAAAAATTTCAGCCTTGCGGGAAAACGCAGACTCCGCCTTGCCCATGACAAAGGGCGCCCGGGACATGGATTCCACACCGCCGGCAATCACCAGCTGAGCCTCGCCGGTGCGCAGGGCGCGTGCCGCCATGGCCACCGCATCCATTCCCGAACCGCACAGGCGATTGACCGTCACACCGGGCACTTGCACCGGCAAACCTGCCAGCAAGCCAGCCATCCGGGCCACGTTGCGATTATCTTCGCCGGCCTGGTTGGCGCATCCAAAATAGACGTCGTCCACCCGACTCCAGTCCACCGAGGGCGAACGCTCCATCAGCGCACGCATGGTCAGCGCGGCCATGTCATCCGGGCGGACCGAACTCAATACACCGCCAAAACGCCCGATAGGGGTACGAATAGCATCACAGACAAATGCGTCCGCCATTGGAAATCTCCTGTTACTTCTTACAACACGTCTCGATCAAGAATCGCAACCGTGCCATGAAAGTGAGCAATTTGAACCGCCTCGCCGCGGCTGACAGTAACCTGGTAGCTAGCCTTGCGCCGGCCACGATATACCTCAACCGCTTCCGCCAACAAGACGTCGTCCTGGGCGGCGCTACGCAGGAAATCAATATTCACTGATGAGGCGACCGCTACCTTGCCATGGCTGTTGCTGGCGTAAGCCATCGCGGTGTCGGCCAGGGTAAACAGCATGCCGCCATGGCAGATACCATGCCCATTGCACATATCCGGCCTCACCTGCATGGAAACCGCTGCCCGGCCGGGAGATACCTCCAGCACCAGGATGCCCAGTGACCCCGCTGCGGCATCACGCTTATACAACGCGTCCACGCAGCGATTAGCCAGATCTAAAGGATCCATAATCTTTTCCGAAAGTTTCAACTAGTCCGAAAGCTTCCTGTGAGCCAGGGCCCGCCTGGCAAGCAAAGGGGTCACCCGGTAGCGATCATCACCGTATGCCTCATGCATATTGGTGACTGCGGTTACCACCCGGTGAAGATCCAGGCTCTCACCCCACTCCACCGGCCCCAGGGGATAATTCACCCCCTGCTTCATGGCAATATCCAGATCTCCCGCGGAACACACCTGGTGGGCGATCGCCGAGGCGGCCTCATTCACCAGCAAACAAACACTGCGCATCACCAGCATCCCCGGCACATCCAGTACAACGTTGACGGCCTTGCCCAGGGACTGGAAGAAACCCGCGGCCACATTCAAGGAATGCTTGTCACCGTTAGTGGCGGCCAAGGCTATGCGGGGCGTCTTCCGGTAATCCAGCGCCAGGTCAAACAGCACCATGGGAGAGCGACCCTCGTCCACCGCACGGGTCACTGCGGATCGTCCATCACTGAGCGCGAGGTACACGCCATCGACGAGCAGGTAACCGTCTCCTTCGGAATGGCTAACATCAAGTCCTGCCTCGACAACCAGCTCCACCAGCGCTGCGGCCGGACCCAGGTCCCCGAACACGCGCACAGACGACGGAGCCTTGCATGGCCGCATATCCGGAAGCTTCGCAACCTCGGGTTCAGGTGTATAGCGATAAAACCCTTCACCAGATTTCCTTCCCAGCCGACCACCCCGAACCATCTCTTCTTGCAAAACCGACGGCCGGTAACGCGGATCGCCATAGTAGGATTCAAACACAGACTGGGTAACCGAAAAATTCACGTCCATGCCAATCAGGTCCATCAATTCGAATGGACCCATGCGAAAACCACCGCAATCGCGAAATATGGCATCCATGGTAGAAACGCTGGCGGCGCCTTCCTGCAACAGGGTCAGGGCTTCTGCGTAATAGGGCCTGGCCACCCGGTTAACAATGAAGCCCGGCAGGCTCTTGGCAAACACGGGGGATTTCCCCCAGGTACTCATCAAGCCGTGCACAGCGGCCGCCACTGCCGGCGCCGTATTCATCCCGGTGATCACCTCCACCAGTGGCATGACAGAGGCTGGATTGAAAAAATGCACACCCAGGAACCGTTCCGGGTATTTCAGCTCGGCACCAATTTCAGTAATCGACAACGATGAGGTGTTCGTGCCAATGATCGTGGACTGACTGCAAATTTGCTCCAGGGATTTGAACAAGTTCTGTTTAATTTCCAGGTCCTCGATCACCGCCTCCAGGACCAGCCTGCACTTCGCGAGCCCCACCAACCGGTGTACTACCTGGATGCGACCCAGGATCTCATCGCGCCGCTCGGAGGTAATCCTGCCCCGCTTTACCCGGCTATCCAGGCGCTCAGCCATTTCATCCAAAGCGTGGAGTGCCGCACCCTCTGCAACGTCGAACACACGCACGTGGTGACCGGCGCCGGCTGCCACCTCGGCAATGCCCATTCCCATGGTTCCTGCGCCGATTACTCCAACGATGTCGCGAGTATTAAATCGGGGGAGCTCAATTGCCATTGAATTTCGGTTCCCGCTTTGCAAGAAAAGCGGAAACGCCTTCCCTGAAATCGTTGCTCTCACTGGCCATGGCCTGCAGATCCCGTTCGACGTCAAGCTGCTGGGCCAGGGTATTGGTGGCCGACGCCATCATGGCCTGCTTGATCAAGGCCATTGCCTGGGTCGGCTGGGTAGCAAGGTGCTCGGCCATCTGCCAGACGTGATCCTCCAGTTCCTGGTCATCCACGCAGCGCCAGATCATGCCCCACTGCTCTGCCTGCTCAGCCCCCACCGGCTCGGCAAGCATTGCCAGCGCCGTAGCGCGAGCTTGACCGACGAGCCGTGGCAGCGCCCAGGTGCCCCCGGCATCCGGGATCAAACCAATCTTCGAAAATGCCTGGATGAATCGTGCGGACCCGGCGGCGATAACAATGTCGCAAGCCAGGGCGACGTTCGCACCGGCACCCGCCGCGACACCGTTGACGGCACAAATCACCGGCATCCGCAGACCACGTAAGGTCTTCACCAGGGGATTGTATAATTTTTCAAGAGACTGGCCGATCACCGACTTCTGGGCGGGGTCTTCCGCTTTCCTTGCACCCAGGTCCTGCCCGGCACAAAAGCCCCGGCCTGCGCCGGTGAGGATGAGGCAACGTACGCTGGCATCCGCATCGGCGGCCCTGATCGCCGCGATTAACTCGAGATGCATTGCTTCGTTAAAGCTGTTGAGCTTGTCAGGCCTGTTCAGCGTAATCCTCACAACACCAGGTCGGGAGTCGACCAAAATACAACTGGATTCAGACATACTTCCACGTCTCGGATTTGGCTATAAACAGCCAACATTCTAGACGTAAGAAACAGATAATGCTCGGGTGATGGGGCCTGACAAGGTCCTAGGCAGGGTTCAGTCCACCGAAACGCCTGAAAAACAGGGACCCCGGGGGAGGCAGCGGGCCGGATTTAGTCACCAGCTTGTTCGAGACGTAGTCTTCCGATGCCGCCAGCAACGTGCCATAAAGCTCCCGACATAATTCGTAGGCCAATTGGCCATGCCAGTTTTCCGGCAGCAAGGCCGCAGGCAACTGGGGATCGCGCAACAGGATTCGACGATATTCGTGAACCAGCAGGACTCGCAGCAACAAACTGACCTCGCCGGGCAAATCAGCAGATTTCGACGCAGCGTCCAGCAACGGGGCAAAGCGCTTGATGAAGCGCTGATAGCCTTGCTCTGTTTCCCCCAGCTTCCAACTGTTGCGAATCATCTCCTCCACCAATGCCGGGCTTACGCTATCGAGCAAGCTTGCTCTATAGGCAACCGGTGGTTGCGACTGCTCAGCCAGAAATTCCTCAAGCTCCCGTCCGGCGCCTACCGGACGCCCCATCAGCCCCGTCGTCAGGCTGCCAAAACCCAGCCATCCCAGTTCTTTCCGCAGACTGTCTCGTTGCCCACCCATTCCGGGCGGCACCAGGACCATTAACCACTCACCCTGCCAGTCATCCCTGGGCCTGCCGTAAATCCGCTCGGTTGCCAGGCGGAAACGCCGACTCCCCAGCTGGGTCAAGGAGTAATAACTCTTGCGCCCTGACTTGCTGGCCTCAAACCACCCGTCCTGGACCAGCCTGTACATGGAGGTACGAACCAACCGCCCGGACACACCCATCTGCTCCAGGGTCTGGATAAGACCTCCAAGCCAGACAGAACCACCTCTTGGCGCCACAACATCGCCAAAAAAACTGACTATCAGCGAACCCGCGCGCATTGGCCTGCGCTGCCGAAATCCACCCAGCACCTGTTCCGCAGCCTGCCCAAACCGGTCCACCCGGACACCTCTCTATTCCTGTCTACTTGCCCAAGCATACTAAAAGCCGGGGCAAAAACACGCTTCCCAAGCAACATGCAATGATCTTCGCTCTTTTGATGCATGGTATAGGCCATAATGAAACCCACCATCGCAAGGAGTCCCGGGTGTGAACATAGAAATCTATCGCAAGACATTTCCTTCGCTGTCCTTCGACCAACCCGAACAGGGAATTCTCCGCATCACCTTGTCTGCACCGGGCAAGCTCAACGCCGCGGACGCACATATGCACAAAGACCTTGCCTATGTCTGGCAACACGTGGACAAGGACTCCGATGTTTCCTGCGTATTAGTCCGCGGCGACGGCAAGAGTTTTTCTGCCGGTGGCGATTTCAGTCTCATCGAGGAAATGATCGAGTCAGATACCGCGCTGGTCCGGGTATGGAAGGAAGCCCGGGACCTGGTTTATAACCTGGTGAACTGCTCCAAACCCGTGGTCTCGGAAATTCGCGGTCCGGCGGTGGGCGCCGGTCTGGCAGTTGCCCTGCTGGCAGACGTGAGTATCGCAGCCCATGATGCCAGCCTGCTGGATGGCCACACACGACTGGGGGTAGCGGCTGGCGATCACGCGGTCCTTATATGGCCATTACTGTGCGGACTGGCCAAGGCCAGGTACCACCTGCTGACCAATACCCCCGTTTCCGGAAAGCAAGCCGAAGAAATGGGGCTGGTTTCCTTGTCAGTGCCCGACGATGAGCTGGAGCACTGCGCATTGGAAACCGCACGCACCCTGGCCGCCGGCAGCCCCACAGCGGTGCGCTGGACCAAGTACGCACTAAATAACTGGCTGCGTATGGCCGGCCCCTCTTTCGACACATCGCTGGCGCTTGAGTTCCTGGGCTTCCGGCTGGATGACGTCAAGGAAGGACTCAGTTCCTTGAAGGAAAAACGCCCGGCGGATTTCCCCAAGGACTCACCACTGTAGGGACCATCGACGAAACCTGGCGGGTCGCAAGGAGTGACTTGATCGACATGAAACCATCTGCTTAAGTAAACGGGCGCGGCACCGGGGTGCGGATAGATTCACCCGGATCAAATCCGGATGTTCCAGTTATTGACCATTGTCTTAAAACATTTTAAGGAAACGATGCGCCAGAGATTCACAGGCAGCCTTGTGCGGCTGGTAATAACCGGCCTTGTATCCGGCGCTTTGTTCGCGGCGGGCCCGCTGTTACATGCCCGGGACGCCGGCCCCGACCGCCCCGTGGCGAAGCCTCCCCTGCGCCCCATTTTCATTGAGACCGTTGACGAGGATGCGGAGGATCAATTGGAGGCCGCCCGTCTGTTTGATTTACTACAGGGAAAAATCGCATTCGCCGAATACCAGGAGGCTGTGGAACCGGCGCGCAAAATTCTGGAACTTTCAAGCATAGAGTATGGTCCGGACGCGGTTGAATTAGTCGAGCCCCTGGTGAACCTGGGCCAGGCCCTGGAATTCTCCGGCGAAGTAGAACAAGCGACTGCCGCCTACCTGGCCGCCATCGAATTGACAGGAAAGCATTATGGCCCCGTCGACAAGCGCTTGATTCGTCCCAATGCGGGCTTGGGACGCATGGCCCAGGCCGCCGGAGATCACCAGAGTGCGGTGGAGTATTTCAGCCAGGCGCGCTACCTGCTTCGACGCAGTGAAGGGCTGTACAGTTTGCAGCAGATACCCATGCTGGAAGCCACCGCAAGATCGTTAATCGAATTGGGCGATCCGGAAAAAGCTGACCACAAGCAACTTATCGCGCTGCAGTTATACCTCAGGGAGTATGGCGAAGACTCCCCCGAGATGGTGGAACCGCTGATGAAGCTGGGGAACTGGAGCGGCTTCATGTACCTGTCCCTCAGCCCCAGTTCCCAGGCAGCCATGCCCTGCATGATAGACAGGCGGGCGTTAGCCAACGGTGCGACCCCCAATCCCTGTGTATTGCCCGGGCAGCGGGACTTGTATCGCATGGCAATAGACATCATTGAGAAAAACTACGGAGAAAATGATCCGCGGCTGATCGAGCCCTTGCGAGCATTGGCCAACAGCTATTACCTGATGGCCGTGCGCTGGATACGTCGGGTTGATTCCCAAGGCTCGGCCTTCACCGCAGGTACGTCTTCGGTGTATTACGAACCGGTCAGCCAGGAAGGCTATGCGCGCCAGGCACTTGAGCGCGCCCTGCAAATCCTGCGGTCCCAGCCCGATTACGACAAGCGGGAGGAGCGCCAGATACTGGTGGACCTCGGAGACTGGCACCTGGCTTTTCGTAATCGCATTCGAGATGGCCTGGACTACTATCGCGAGGCCTGGCGGCTTATCGCAGCAGGAGAAGGCGGTCCCGAGGAAGCGAACCAGGCGTTCAAGAACCCGGAGCAGCTGGTCGCCCGTGCCCCCGAGATGCCGTCCCATCATTCGATGTCGGTGGACTACCGCACTCCAGCCCGCAAGCCCATGGGACAGGTCACCTTCCAGTTCGATGTAGATGAAGAAGGGCGGGCGCTTAACGTGGATGTCGTAAAAGATAGCCTGGACGATCCGCAGAAGCGGGTACGCAGAGCCCAGCGGGCCCTGGAAAAGACCCGTTTCCGGCCTCGACTGGTGGATGGTGAACCGGTCTATACTTCATATATCACCCAGAACCACGTCTTCAGCTACGCCGACTAGGCGGCCACACAGGGCCATGGAAGGCAGTATTCCCTTGAAACTCGTGCTGCGCTAGCGTATCTAAGTAGCTTTCAGGGACGACCACCTCGAGCAGGCAGGGTTCGTGCAGACAAAGCAAATAATCGGAGATAAAATGCGAAAAAACAAGCTGTTATGGATGATTTCTCTAACAGTCCTCATGCTTTCAGGCTGTCAAACAACCAGTTCAGTCCAAAAAAGCACGCCTCCGAGCGCTATTCCGCCGGCGAGTCCATCGACTCCGTCGGCCAGTCCCTCTTCGCCCTCCCAGAGCCAGCCGCCCTCCGGTTCGTCCAGCCAATCCCAAGACCAGGCGACAGGCGAATCCTCCAGCCAGGCTGATCAAGGCAGCCAGTCGGCCGAGGCTGGGCAGGAAGCCGGTCAAGAGGCCCAACAAAGCGAAGCCAGTGCTGGGGAAGCCGGCGAGGCTTGGCCCGCCGAGAGCGCGGACGATCCGGCAGACCCCTGGGCCGAGCCATCGGTCGCCGAGCAGGCCGCCTCAGAACAGGCAGCATCCGAAGACCCCTGGACCGAACCATCTGAAACCCAACAGGCCGGGGCAGAACCTACGCCCTCTGAAGACCCCTGGGCAGAGGGAAGCGTTGCCCCGGACACAGGCGAGCAAAACGGCGCTGCCGGCCAACAAGGGGCCCAGGCATCTGGACAACCACCAGGTGGTGGAGACCAGGCACAGGGAATCCCGGGTAGCAGCCCCGCTCCTGGCAACGGCCGGGGCGTTCAAGTCGCCATGGGCATACCCGGCGGACTGCCAGGTGATCTGCCTACCGGGCAAACCTCGGAAGAACGCTCGGCGCAGCTGGAAGAGGTTCTGAACGGTTCTATGGTGGTCTTTGACGGTGCGATGCTGGAAGAACAAAAGCGCGCCCAGGCAGCGCGCCAGGGTAACGGATCCCGAGCCGGAAGCGGCAGCGCCCAGATCCCCGGCATGGGCGAGACCGGAAGCGGTGGGGAGGCGCAGCAGCAGACCGGGCAGGAAGGCGACCCGGAAGAAGGCTCCTCACCCTCCTCGGCCAGAGCCCAGGGAAGCACCATACAGGGAGCTCCAGGTAACAAGGCCGGCGTGGTTCCCGAGGGAATTCCCAACGGGGACGACGATGACGTGGTTGCCCGCCAGTTGCGAGAAGCGGCAATGGCGGAAACTGATCCCGGGCTGAGGGAAAAGCTTTGGGAAGAATACAAGCGGTATAAGAATGGAACGGGAAACTAGGTGATCACGCGCACTGATACATTGATCCGCAGCCGATGGACAACAGGGTTCATCCTGCTGCTTGCATCCTTTTTGCTGTCCGCCTGCGTATCTGAAAAGGTCCGCGTGGTGAACAAAACCCAGGCCCTCCAGGCCCAGGAAGAAATTCCCGAGTCCCTGCTGCTTGATGTGGGCATCCGCGTCTTTGACCCGGGCATTCCGGAAGATGAGTCCAGCTGGGAAAAGGAAAACGTTTATCCGGCAGTTCGCCGGGCCGAGTCCCGTTATGTGCCCTACACCCTCAAAGACACCATGCAGCGAACGGCCCAGTGGGGCTCCATCTGGGTGGTTCCCAGGGATTCCAACGCGGTGGATGTCTCGGTAAGTGGCGAGGTGCTGGTCTCCGACGGAGAAACCCTCGCACTGCGTGTCCACGTGGTCGACTCAACCGGACGGCTCTGGCTGGAAAAGGAGTATTCCGGTGCAGCCAGCAAATATTCCTACAACGACGAGCTAAAGCTCGCCCTCGATCCCTTTCAGAATATCTATAACCAGATAGCCAACGACATGGTTGGCGCGCGTCAACGCTTGTCGGACAAGGACATCGAGAGCATACGCACGGTCTCGAGTTTGAAATTCGCCACCGAATTCTCACCTGATGCATTTGAGACCTACCTGGCCAGGGACCGCAAGGGAAACCTTACAGTCAATCGCCTTCCCGCGCCGGACGACCCCATGATGGGTCGCATGTTCCAGATTCGGGATCGGGAGTACATGCTTTTTGATGTGCTGGATGAGCACTATGGGAACTTCCACCAATCCATGGACGGACCCTACGAAAACTGGCGCAAATACAGTTATGAGGAAACCATTGCCCGCCGGGAAGTCGCCGAGTCGGCCACCCGTCGCAAGTTGTTGGGTGCAGCCGCTATTATTGGCGGACTGATCGCATCTCAGAACTCCAACAGTTCGGCCGCCAGCACGGTAAGCACTGCAGCGGTCCTGGGAGGCATTGCCGCGTTCAAAAGCGGCATGGACCGTGCCGCAGAAACCCGGATACATGAAGACGCCCTGAAGGAACTTGCCACGTCCCTGGAAGCAGAAGTCAAGCCCATGGTGGTCGAGGTGGAAGGAAATACCGTGGAACTTACCGGCTCGGCAGAAGCCCAGTACGAGGAGTGGCGACAGATTTTGCAGCAGATTTACGAGGCCGAAACCGGGTTCACCCTGCCGCCGATATCCGACGAGGGTGGCTAGAACAGAATTGCCAGGCCCTGATTTTCCCCCTGCCGCTGACAGCGGGCACTCGAAGGGGTATCCGAATCCCGTTCAGGCTGCATGGCAACAGGTCCTTCGGCTACACTGCACACCAGGTGACTAGTAATGAGAATCCCGGGACCTGGTTCCAGGGATGGTGAAGGTAATCGGTCAGCTGCTGACGATGGCCGTGACACCCTGAATACTGCTGAACCCCGGCGAAACACTGGCGAGATGAATGAGCGATAAAGATAACCGCGCGGACGATGAAAAAATTGAACCTGCAGCGTTCCGATCCCGCTCAGCGGATGACGAACTCCAGGATATTTCAGCGACAACATTTACGCGCGGCTCCATCGACTCCCAAATCCGCCCAAGCGGCCGCGGATCCCATGTCCAGGCAAAGCTTGTCTGGGGGGCATTCGCGGTGCTGGTTGTGGTTGCAGTAGCGGTATTCGGACTCTTGCCGGACGCGGTGGATGTGCCGCCCCAGAATAATCCGCAGGCCGGCGGCCAGGTACAAAACTCTCCCTCCCAACCGCTTGCGAATATCCCTGGCGCGTCACAAGCAGAGGACCCCGCTCCCGCCCCGTGGCAAACCGCCCAGATTCTTCGTCAGAAAGAAGACGCCGAGGCGCTAATCGAGCAATTTGTTCGACTGCAAATGGAATTGGAGGACACCGAGGTCACTCTCTGGGGTGCTGAACAATTTCAGCAGGCAATCAACCTGGCCCAAGAGGGTGACGGACAGTTCAGTCAACGGGACTTTCTCGCTGCTGCGGCCAGTTATGAACAGGGTCTGGCCCTACTCCAGGCGCTCCAGGAAGGGATCGGGGCCATTCTTGACAGCAGCCTGGCCAAGGGAGCCCAGTCCTTGCTGAATTATGACGCGGCAGGTGCCCGTGAGGCATTCGAACTTGCCCTGGTACTGGAACCCAATCATCCCCAGGCACGCTCCGGACTCGCCAGGGCGGAGCATCTTGAGGAGGTTGCTGGATTTGTCCAGCTGGCGTCCCGGAGCGAACGCCAGGGAGAGCTTGAACAAGCCCGAGACTACCTGGTCCAGGCCAGGGCGCTAGATGGCGAAGACCAGGCCGTCGCAACATCCCTGCAACGTATTAGCGGGATGATTCGGGACAGGCAGTTTGACACCCTCATGTCCCGGGGATATTCCAGTCTCGACGCGGGCGATGCGAAAGCCGCCGTCCGGGACTTTGATGAGGCAGCGAGGATTCGCCCCGGCAGCTCCGAGGTCAAGGACGCCCTGGCCCAGGCGGAGAGCATTCGCCGACTGGACAGGATCGCCCAATTGCAGTCCGAGGCGGCCAGGCTGGAAGGCGAAGAGCAATGGTCCAAGGCTGCCGAGCGTTACGACACGGCGCTGAGCCTGGATGATTCGCTTGTGTTCGCCAAAGACGGGGCTCAGCGAGCCCGGGAACGCGCCGCCCTGGACGCAAGAATGCGGGACTATATCCAGCAACCCGAGCGCCTGCAGGCAGATGCGGTCTACCAGGCCGCTGGACAGGTACTTCAAATCGCCAGATCAATAGACCCCCGGACTTCAATTCTTGGGCAGCAGATAACAGCCCTGGAAAAGGCCATGGCGCAATCGAGGCAGACTGTCCAGGTACGGTTTGAGTCAGATAATGAAACCGAGGTAAACCTTGCCAAGGTCGGACCCCTGGGAGTATTCACCGAGAAAGAAATTGCCCTGCGACCCGGGACCTACGTGGCTACCGGAAGTCGAAACGGTTACCGTGACGTACGCAAGACTTTCGTGGTGGGCCCCGGCTCAGAGACCATGAGAATCCAGGTACGCTGCGAGGAAAAAATTTGAACAAGCGGCTGCGTATTAATGACGATTCAGGCTCTCGCGAACTTGCTGCCGAGGATCTTCCGCTTGCTGTGGCAGCCAGCCCTTCGGGCGGCCTGAAAGTTGCGTCCCAGGACGACATCGAACACCCCTTGTTGTTACTGCAATGGAGGGACAATGCGCTGTGGGTGCTGCCCGGCGAGAACGCCTCCCCAGCCAGCGTCAACCAGGCTCCGCTTGATCAACCCCGGCGCCTGGAAGCCGGTGATGTGATTGAGGTCGCCAGCGGGTTACTGAGTGTTCGCATGGACTCGCAGGAAATTCAACTGGACCTGAGACACCAGCAGGATGCTCCGCTGATCAGGCCCGCAACCTTCCGCCCGGGCCGGGCCGCCTCTGCAGGAATAGCCAGCCGTCTCAGTCCCGGCAAACTGGGACTCGCCGCAGCGTTTATTGTCCTGTGCGTCGCAGTATGGTTCCTGCTCACTGCCCGGTCGGTGGAAATCCTCAGCGAGCCACAGGCAGAGAGCACCGTCATCACATCCGGTGGCTTCAACCTGGAACTGGGTGGGCGATTCCTGCTGCGTCCGGGAATCTATACCGTCGAGTTGTTCAGGCCCGGATATCACCTCCTGAGCCAGGACCTGGAAGTGACCACCAAGCAAGACCAGCAATTCCAGCTTAGCCTTGAGAAACTACCTGGACTGCTAAGCGTATACAGCGTCCCGGAAAACGGCGCCATCGTATTACTGGATGGAGTTGAAGTGGGTGAGACCCCGCTCAAGGAACTGGAAGTCGCCGCGGGGCCCTATACCTTGCGTGTTGAGGCACCTCGGTATCAATCAGTTCAGCAAGACCTTGAGATTCAGGGCATGGCTATCGCCCAGTCGCTGGACCTGACCTTGTCACCCGCCTGGGCGGAAGTCACA
>Ga0224507_10000192_pt1 | contig 23914 bp, 22 predicted proteins | sample SF_Jan12_sed_USG_3_FD_170159 | JGI IMG/M metagenome (GOLD analysis project Ga0224507, IMG submission 170159) | Sediment microbial communities from San Francisco Bay, California, United States - SF_Jan12_sed_USGS_13 | ecosystem: Environmental > Aquatic > Marine > Sediment | place: USA... | reverse complement strand
TAAATCGTTTGTCCGATCAGGCTGGGGCGGTCCTGTTCTGCCTGCTTCATGCGTTGCGCCTGCTGTTCAACCTGTTTCTGGAGTTGCTGATGCTGATTCATGATCATTTTTGCTCGCGATGTAAATCCCAGATCTGTTTGAAAATTTCCTTTTCCATGTTCTGTAGATTCTGTTTTACCAGCAGAAGCTCTTCCTCCTCGGCCAGAATTTTTTGCGCTAAACCATCGCTGATACGCATGTAGTTTTCATCGCGCAAATAATGACGTGTGCTGATGGTGAGCTGGTTGTTATGAAAGTAGAGTACCGCCCCGGGCTGTGCCAGATACTGCCAGGGTTCGTTGGCGATACGGTAGCGCGCCAGTCCCATCACCAGCGTTGTCATCATGCGCGCGTGATCGGCGAGAATGCCGAAAGAGCCGCTCAAGTCCTCACCCACAAATGAGCTTACGCCTTCGATTTTTTCGGCATGGGTTGCATCCAGTAGCAGCAGGCTAAAGGTATTCATCAAACGACATCCTCCATGCTGCCGCGCATATAACACTGCTCTTCGGACAGGTGATCATATTTTCCCTGTAAAAAATCCTCGCAGTCGGCCAGCGTCTGTTGCAAGGGTACCGAGACACCGGCGATGCTGGTGTGCGATGCGGTTGACCAGAAAGGCTGGGTTAGATAACGCTGCAACTTGCGCGCACGGGTGACGATATTTCGATCTTTGGGCGAGAGTTCTTCGATGCCGAGCATGGTAATGATATCTTCCAGTTCTTTGTAACGGGCCAGATGCTCGCGCACACCTTCGGCAATGCTGTAGTGTTTTGCGCCGAGTGTGTGGCGATCCATTAAAGAACTGCTCGACTGCAGGGGATCGACGGCAGGGTAGATGCCTTTACCCGCCTGTGCCCGGGACAGAATGACAGTGGTATCGAGATGGCTCAGAATCGCATTCACGGCAGGGTCGGTCATATCATCCGCAGGTACATAAACCGCCTGTACCGAAGTAATGTTGCCCTGCCGGGTGGAGAAAATTCGGTCCTGCATTTCAGCGACTTCGGTGCTCAAGGTCGGCTGATAACCGACGATGGCCGGCATACGGCCGAGCAGGCTGGAAACCTCGCTGCCGGCCTGGACAAAGCGAAACACATTATCCATTACGAACAGCACTTCTTTCTGCATGCTGTCGCGCAAATACTCTGCATAGGTGAGGGCGGCGAGGCCAATTCTGAAGCGCACACCCGGCGATTCATCCATCTGTCCGAAGATCATCAATGTTTGCGGCAGGATGCCGGCTTTTTCCAGCTCGTGCCACAATTCATGGCCCTCGCGAATGCGCTCACCAACCCCGGCAAAAACCGAGACGCCCTGATGCAGGGTAGCTACGGCGTGCATGAACTCCATAATCAACACCGTTTTACCTACTCCGGCACCACCAAACAGGCCAGTCTTGCCACCCTTAACAAAAGGACAGAGTAAATCGATTACCTTAATACCGGTTTCCAGTACATTGCTCATGCCCACAGCTTCACTCAGGGAAGTGGGTCGACCGTGAATGTGACGGAAATTCTGTTGCGCCAGAGCAGGGCCCTGATCTAGCGGTTCGCCGAAAATGTTGAGCAGGCGGCCGAGACAATCGGGTGATACCGGTACCTGCACCGGTGCGCCGGTATCATAGACCGGCATGCCCCGTCTAAGACCTGAAGAGGTGTGTAAGGTAATAGCTCGAACGTGGCGTTCATCTAGATGTTGATGAACCTCAAACAGGCAATTTTCATTATTTACACGCGCGGTTAATGCCTGATGTAATGGTGGTAAACGATCGCAGGCAATGATAACAACGGGACCATGAATGCCAACGGTGTGACCGACATATTCATGTGGAATACCCGTCGTCGTTGTTTCATTAACCATAGTCATATCCAGAGAGTAATCCGTGTCTATATGAGAATTTGTATTTGCTCTTGCCACACCTACGATTGTATGTCAGATAGATTTAAAAAGAAGATCTGTTCGAAAAAACTGGTTAATTATATAAAGCAGTGTGTATTTATTGCATGATAAAGCATACCAATTATGGTCTTTTCCGTATCTGTAGTAACTTTCTTCGTCTTATCATCAAAAAACAACTTTTAGATTCAGAATATTAGAGTATACTAATGTTTTGCAGTTAACCCAGAAAGGAGCGTCATAATGTTAATCATTGACACCCTGACCTTTGGGCTCCTGGCTATGGCTATAGTAATAGCAGTTATTATTATCAGTATCGCCTAAGTGAGTTTTATAAGTCATATAAATGGGAAAAAATAATCCTTATCTAGTTAGTTGACAGTTCGCAGGAAAGCGAACTGTTTAATTAACCCAGTAGATAGCCATATATCTTTTATGGTAATCAAAAGAAAAATCATCAGCTATGCAACAGGGCTCAATGTCTTTCTGCAATAACTACTAATTCGTTCAATAAATATATTTCTATCGTTAGTCTCTAAACCAGGGATCGCTTAACTTGCTGTCCTTTGTCGATTTTACGAATACCTTAATAAAACTGATAATAAAATCAGGCCACGTTGCTGGAATGGTATAAGTTGTAGTATTGTAAATTTATACTGTCAACGGGAGGGGTTATAGTGATTGCAGAACATAAATTAATTAAGGATAAAGCCATTTCGGTTGTAACGCTTTATAGAATATTTTATGGTTTTGTTTTTACTCTGTGTCTGTCACTCACTTCTTTTACTGCAAAGGCTATTGAGATTGATGAGCTGATTCATCACATTGATGAGCTCTGGCGTGGCAGTACTTCACATGCCACCATGTCGATGAGTGTTATAACGAAGCGTTATCAACGCAGCATGACCATGGAAGCGTGGTCTCGTGGTAAGGATTATTCACTGGTGTTAATCCGGCAGCCCATTAAAGATAAGGGTATTGCCACGCTCAAAGTTGAGGAGAATATCTGGAATTACCTGCCTAAAATTAATCGTGTTACCAAGGTGCCTTCCAGCATGATGTCTGGCTCATGGATGGGCAGTCACTTTACCAATGATGATTTGATTAAGGAGAGTAGTTTTCAGGATGATTATGATTCAAGTATTACTTTTGAAGGTGAGCGTGATGGGCGACGCATTTATGAAGTAACGTCTTTGCCTAAAATGAATGCCGCTGTTGTCTGGGGCAAGATTGTGATGTTGATTGAGCAGGATACACTGGCACCTTATAAAGCTGTTTACTATGACGAAGAAGGGCTGTTGATACGTACAATGATTTTTGATCAGCCTCAAAAGATTGATGGTAGAACTATTCCGATGCGCATGAGCCTGCAACCAGAAGACAAGCCTGATGAATCGACAGTCATTGTCTATCAGGACATTGTCTTTAATGTCGCTCTGGAAGATAGTTTCTTTTCTCTACAAAGCCTGCGACAGCGACGCTAGCGCCATGTTGGTTTCGCGCACCCGAGCTGTTCTAAATCGTTTACCCATGCTGCTGTTTATGGCGTGGCGTAATATCTGGCGAAATCCCGTACGCAGTATGCTGACAATTTCAGCACTGGCAGGTGGTCTGGTCATGGTTATTCTTTATGCTGCATTACTCGAAGGAATGACACGGCAGATGGTGACCTTTGCTACTGAAATTTCTACCGGCCATATTCAGGTGCAGCGGCAGGCGTTTATCGATGATCAGGATTTATACGCCACTTTGCCCTGGTCCTATCTACAAACAGTGGAGCAGAAATTCCCAGACATTCAGATAGCGCCACGTTTATATTCTGCCGGACTCGCCAGTGTAGAAAATACCTCTACCGGTGTTCTCATCAAAGCGGTTGATCCGCAACGTGAAGCCTCCGTTACACAGATGCTATCCCATGTGCGGCGCGGTGAATTAAATCTGGCTATGGCCGACACTCTGGAAGATGGCTTAACGCGTTATAACCTGGTTATCGGTGCTCAGCTGGCGAAGAACATGAACCTTGAACCTGGCAGTGAACTTGTGCTGGTCACCCAGGCCGCTGATGGCAGTATTGGTAATGCGCTCTACCGTATTGCTGCAATCCTAAAACCACTGGAGCCCGCTTTTGATCGCATCGGGGTGCTGATGTCGATTGAAGCCTATCAACAGTTAATGTATCTGGACGATGGCTTCCATGAGCTGGCGATTAAACTCGATGATGTCACACAGCTTGAAGCTATTCAGGCTGCACTTGATGCAGAATTTAAATCGTTGGCGACGAGCCAGCCATTAGACGAACTTGGTGGTCTACCGGTGGTTCGAAACTGGAAACAGTTAACACCGGCCATCGCTGATATGCTGGAACTGAGTAAATCGATGGTTCTCATTATCGGTTTTATTGTTGTTGCTCTGGCCTCAATGGGGATGCTCAATACTATGCTCATGGCCGTGCACGAACGAAGTCATGAGTTTGGCATACTGCTGGCTGTGGGCATGAAGCGTCGCTGGTTGTTGTTGATGGTGTTGTTTGAATCTTTCTTTCTAGCGCTGGTGTCCGCTTTTGTCGGCTCAGTTTTCGGCATTATTATTGCCACTTATCTGGAAGATCCCGGTATCGACTTTAGTGCCTCCATGCCAGATGGTTATGACTGGGCGGGCATGGTCTTTGAGCCGGTGATGAAAGGTTATCTTGAGCCTGTTCACGTGGTGAATGCCTGTGTACTGATGATTCTGGTCACGATGTTTGCTTCGTTGATCCCTTCATGGCGTATCGTACGTCTTAAACCGGTCGAGGTTATGCGATGAGCCAGCGCCACAGCCATCTGCCATTAACCATCCTGTTTATGCTGGCCTGGCGTAATCTATGGCGGCACCGCAGGCGAACGCTAATCACGCTGACATCGATTGCCATTGGCTTTGGTCTGGCAGTGCTGTTTATTGGTCTTGGTGATGGCAGTCACAACTCGATGATTCGAAATGCTATCAAACTGGGTGAAGGCCATATTACTGTGCAGCCGAAAGGCTATCTACAGGCACCGGCTAACCATAAATATCTCACTGATGGTTTGAGTCTGTCAGCAAAATTAAATGAACTCAATGTAAGCGGTAGTATTGCACCGAGAATTTCCTTACAGGTGCTCGCCAGTACAGCAAACAATTCTGTTGGTGCAGCTCTGGAAGGTTTTCGCAGTAATAGTGATCAGCGCAAAGACATGCTTCAACCTCAGTTAATTGAGGGTAACTGGATTGAAGCGGGAGATCATCGCGGTATTGTTATTGGTGACGGCATGGCGCGCAAGTTGAAGGCAAAAGTCGGTAGCAAAGTGGTGTTAATGGCCGGCAAACGGGGTGGCGATTCACAGGCGCAACTGGGTCGTGTGCGTGGTATTTTTGATTCTCGTGTCGATGAGCTCGATGATTATTTAATTTTGAGTGATCTACAGTTTGCACAGTATTTTCTGGCGGGTGAGGGTGCCATTATTGAACAGGCACCGGTGACTCGTTTTGCCGTTTTTCTAGATGATCCGGATACCATGGACTATTGGAAAACACAAATTAAAGCAGTGATAGATAATGATTCCATCGTGGCACTGGACTGGCAGGAAATGATGCCACAGCTGGTGCAATTTATTATTATTGATGACGCCGGTAACTATGTTTTTTTAATCCTGATTTTAATCATGGTGGTGTTTGGTATTGTGAATACGGTACTGATGAGTGTTCTGGAACGTACTCGAGAATTTGGTTTATTGCGAGCGCTCGGGCTCGGTCGTCAACATTTATTGCTGCTGGTATTTTGTGAGACTCTGTTACTGAGTGTGCTGGCGGTAGTCATTGGCTGGCTTGTCGGTGGTGGAACCCACTGGTGGTTTTCTCAACATGGTATCGATTTTTCAGCACTGATGCCCGAAGGCACTGCCATAATGGGAACCTTTATGGACCCTGTGGTTTATACCGAATTATCCTGGGATCGTGTAACCCAGCTTACTGTCATTATTTTCGTTACTACTCTATTGAGTGGTATTTACCCTGCGCTTAAAGCGGCAAGGGTAACGCCGGTAGAGGCGCTCCGAACATGATTGAATCAGGCTTTAATATTAATGCGAATTAAATAGTTGGAATAATAATATGGCACTACTGACATTACAGGGCATCAGCAAATGTTACCAGCAGGGTGAACTGCAGGTTAATGCATTGACTGACATTAACTTGCAGGTCGAAGAGGGTGAATTCGCTGCGCTGGTAGGGCCTTCCGGATCAGGAAAGACAACGCTGCTCAATATTATTGGTGGTCTGGATACACCAACACAAGGTCAAACGCTACTGAATAACATGGATATTACTGGCATGAAAGAAGCGGAGTTATCCAATTTCCGTTTGTTCCAGCTGGGCTTTATTTTCCAGGCCTACAATCTGGTGCCGGTGCTCAGTGCGCTGGAAAATGTTGAGTTGGTCATGGTGTTACAGGGTCGAACTGTGGAGGAGAAGCGTGAACGAGCTGAGCATTATCTGCAACTGGTTGGTTTGCAGGATGTTATGCATCGCCGACCTTCAGCGCTCAGTGGTGGCCAGCAACAACGTGTTGCTGTGGCGCGGGCACTGGCTGCCGGGCCGCGTCTGGTGCTGGCTGATGAGCCGACGGCGAATCTGGATTCTGAGAATGCAACTGCACTGCTGGATATTATGCATCGACTGTCGCACGAAGAAAAAACCACTTTTATTTTCTCGACACATGATCCACGGGTAATGGAACGAGCTGAGCGCATTATTACCCTGCACGATGGAAAAATTGTTAGCGATGAGGTTCTTCAACAACATCATGATCAGCCAACGATTTAATTACTGGCTGCTTTTAATACTGTTATTGCCGTTTTCAACAGTACACTCAACTGAGCTGACAGGGCGCTTTTCTATGCTTGGTTCAACGGCACACGCTGAGCAGGGCGATATTGGTTTTGTCGATACCGATCACGACACGCTCACGGCCGATCAGCAAAGTCTACGCCTGATGCTGGACGATATTCAGGATAACGGTGAGTGGACGGTGCACCTGAAAATTTTAAGGCAGCACCAGAATAATTTAACTGGTGCCGAGCTCCATTCCAGTGATCTTTTTCGTTATCGTGATCTTTCTACCGACTGGTTAGATGAAGCTGGTCTTAATGGTTCAACACGCATCGGTTATGAAGTTGATCGTGCTGCCTATAAACGGCGTTTCGATAAGCTAACACTTGGTATTGGCCGACAAGCCATTGACTGGGGCAGCGGTCGCTTCTGGCAACCGCTCAATGTATTTGGTGCGTTTTCCCCCACCGATCTGGATACAGATTTTAAACCAGGTATTGATGCGGCAGTAATCGACTGGTATCCCTCGGACTTTTCATCGTTAACAGCTGTCTATGCTTTTGCGCCCAGTGACAACGCCGGGATTGAAAATAGCACAGCGATTTATTATCGGCGGCAGATAGCCGGGCAGGTGGAGATGGCGTTACTGGCCGGAAAAGTGATTGGAAATACGATGACGGGCATATCGCTGGAAGGTGACTGGCAGGGAGTAGGCTGGCGTATAGAGGGCGTGCATAACAAACTTGATCAGCTCAATGAAAATACATTTTTCTGGATTGCCGGCCTCGACTATCAATTTGAAAATACTATCCTGCTTGCAGTTGAATGGTATAGCCACAATGGTGGTGCAAATAGTGAAACCGAGTTGAGTAGTCTAACTATCAATCAACAACTGGAATACGGGCTCCAGCAATATCTTGGAAGCAGGGTGCTTGGCATTAACGTGAGTAAAGAACTTACCCCATTGTGGCAGGGAAGTTACACCGCATTGGTCAGCGTACTGGATGATGCAGAAAATCAATTAACAACATCATTGTTGCATCAGTTTACTGCTACCTATTCAGTTAGCAATGAATCTGATCTTTTGTTTTCGTTATTGTATGGCAATGGTAAAAAATTAAATTTATCAGGAGTGCCTCAATCAGAATTTGGCCACATACCAACGAGTATGACCGTGCGACTACGTTTTTATTTTTGAAATATAGAAAAAAGCAGGGGTATCAGGCTAAGTGATAGGGCTTAAAGTTTTTCTGCAATAACTATTAACTAGTTCAATAAATCTCTCTCTATCGATAGTCTCGGCACCCAATGATGCCATGTGTTCTGAATAAACCTGTACGTCGATGAGCTTAGGTTTGATGGTGTTGCACAAATACTCCAGCGCGACTTTTGAGGCGTCTGCCTGCCGGCTGAACATCGATTCACCAAAAAACATGTAGCCTATTTTTATGCCATAGAGTCCACCGACCAGTTCATTATCACGCCAGCACTCAATCGAGTGAGCGTAACCAAGTTCATGTAATTTGCAGTAGGCGTTGAGCATGTCGTCGTTTATCCACGTGCCTGCGTCATCTTTTCTGGGGGCAGCACAGGCCTGCATGACTTTGCGGAAGGCGGTGTCTATTTTTACCTGATAATTTTTTTTATTGAGCGTTTTTTTCAGGCTGCGTGATATTTTTAATTTGCTCGGATATAAAACGCAACGTGGGTTGGGTGACCACCAGAGTATGGGTTCGTCACTGTACCAGGGGAAGATGCCCTGACTGTATGCCTGCAATATGGTTTTTGGATTCAGGTTACCGCCGACGGCGAGCAGGCCATCGGGTTCGGTAAGGGCAAACTGTACGCTCGGAAATGATCCGCTGAAATTGTCGGGTAAATAGAGCGGTGTATCGTTCATGCTTTTCTAAAAGGCGATGCTTCGTTTAATGTTCTGCCGTAATCTAGCATAGCTTCTTTTTCACGTTGCAAAAATTCATCGATAGCAGATCGAAAACCTTCGTGCGCGATGTAGTGTGCGGAGCGTGTTTGCACTGGCAGGAAGCCGCGTGAAATTTTGTGTTCGCCCTGTGCGCCGGGTTCAAAATATTTTAGTTTGTGTTTGATGCAGTACTCGATGCCGGTGTAGTAGCAGGTTTCAAAATGCAGGCTGTGGTAATTTTCGTAACAGCCCCAGTGGCGACCGTATAAAGTATTTTTCCCCTGAAAGCAGATGGCACCCGCGACGATCTTGTTTTCATGTTGTGCAAAGATAGCAACAATTTTGTGCGCCATGGCCTGAAAAAATTCCAGAGTGAGGGTGGCGCTGCCGGATTTTTTCATAAAGGTGATCTGGTAGAAGTTATAGAGAATTTGCCATTCTTCCCCTGAGAGTTCGTTGCCGGATTTAACGAGCATGTGAATATTGTTGTCGGCAACAATGCGGCGTTCACGTTTGATGTTTTTACGTTTTTTTGAACTGAGTTTCGCCAGAAAATCATCGAAGTTTTTGTAGTCGTGATTTTGCCAGTGAAACTGATAATCAAAACGCATCATCAGTTTTTCTTTTTTTAATGCCTTGATGTCATCATCTTCACAGAACAGCCAGTGTGCACTGGACAGATTTTCTTTCTCGACAAAATCCAGTGCAGCCTGAATTAATTTTTCTTTAATTTCTACGTCATTGTTGCGTGCCAGCAGGCGTGGGCCTTTGGCCGGTGTGTAGGGAATACTGGTGACCAGTTTTGGGTAGTAGTCCAGGTGATTGCGTTGATAGGCATCCGCCCATGCCCAGTCGAAAACAAATTCGCCGTAGGAATTGTGTTTCAGGTAGGCGGGGCAGGCACCAGTTAATTTATCATTCTCGTGAATAAGAATGTGCTGGGGTTGCCAGCCCCATTCAGTTAAGCAATCGTGCTGTTCTAACGCGCACAGAAAGTCGTACTGGATAAACGGATTATCATCACCCGCTAAGGCATTCCATTGCTCTGCATCAACAGTAGATAAAGAATCTACCGTACTAATTTTCATTGTCTGAAGCTATTTTATTTAGCGTTATGCGCCAGTGCATCCAGATATTTTTCTGCATCCAGTGCTGCCATGCAGCCGGTACCGGCAGAGGTGATCGCCTGACGGTAAATGTGATCCATCACGTCACCCGCAGCAAACACGCCGGGGACGCTGGTGGCGGTTGCATTGCCAGCACTACCGCTTTGTACTTTGATGTAACCGTTGTTGATTTCAAGCTGGTCGCCAAAGATGCCGGTATTGGGTGAGTGACCAATGGCAACGAAAATACCGTGCACGTCGATCTCTTTGGTGCTGCCATCCTGCGTATTTTTTAAACGCATGCCGGTGACACCCGCGTCATCGCCCAGCACTTCATCGAGGTTGTTATTCCATTCGATAGTAATGTTACCGTTTTTGGCTTTTTCCATGATCTGATCCTGCAGGATTTTTTCTGAACGCAGGCTATCGCGGCGGTGAACCAGAACAACTTCATCAGCAATGTTGGAAAGATACAGCGCTTCTTCAACCGCGGTATTGCCACCACCGATGACCGCGACTTTCTGACCGCGGTAAAAAAAGCCATCACAGGTCGCGCAGGCGGAAACGCCTTTGCCCTTGAAGGCTTCTTCTGATTCCAGACCCAGATACATGGCGCTGGCACCAGTGGCAATGATCAGTGCATCACAGGTATATGAGCCTGAGTCACCAGTGAGTTTTAATGGACGTTCGCTGAAATCGACCGAGCTGATCTGGTCGAAAATAATTTCAGTACCAAAACGCTCGGCGTGGGCTTTCATGCGTTCCATCAATTCGGGGCCCTGAACACCTTTTTCATCACCCGGCCAGTTATCGACTTCAGTAGTCGTGGTCAGCTGTCCACCCATTTCCATACCGGTAATCATCACCGGCTCAAGATTGGCGCGGGCACCATAAACGGCGGCGGTGTAACCAGCAGGGCCGGAACCAAGGATAAGTAGACGTGCGTGGCGAGTTTCGCTCATGGTTTTCTCCTGAAATCGATGTTCTAAAAATTGGGTGCTATATTAGCAAATCTTAAATCATAAGAGCATGAATATTAGTAGGGCTATATTAAAGTGATATTAAAGTACCTTATTGATAAAGTTGTCGGGATATTTGTTGGTCAATTAATTCGGGATATAACTCAATGATGAAAATAGGCGTACCTAAAGAGACGATGCGCGGCGAGGGTCGAGTTGCCCTGGTGCCTGCAGATTGTCGAGCATTGATAGAAGCGGGCTGTCATGTTTGTATTGAGCAGGGGGCGGGTCTGAATAGCGGTTATGTCGACGCAGATTACCGTGCACAGGGAGTCGAATTAATGGCCTCGGCTGAGTTACTGTACGCCGCGGCGCAGCTGGTGGTGAAGGTGAAACAGCCACTGGCACACGATTTAAAATATTTGAGAAAGGATCATCTGTTATTCAGTTATCTGCATCTGGCGGCGGATAAGCAGCTGGTTGAGCAGTTGTGCGAACTGGGTTTAACCGCCATTCCATTTGAAACGGTTTCCAGTGAACAGGGGGGCTATCCCTTGCTGGCACCAATGAGTGCGGTGGCCGGGCGGTTGTCGATTATCAGGGGTGCGCGTTTACTGTTTGGAACTTCAGGTGGTCGCGGTGTTCTGCTGGGTGGTGTCGATGGTGCCGAACGCGGGCGAGTGGTGGTACTGGGTGCGGGTGTAGCGGGTAGCCATGCGGCGACGACGGCGCTCGGGCTGGAAGCTGAGGTGCATATTTTTGATCTGAACGAGCAGCGACTGGCTGCCCTGAAATCGCAACATGCTGGTTTAATCACCCATCTATCCGAACCGGATGTGCTGAAGGAGGTGTGTCAACAGGCTGATCTGGTCGTTGGTGCAGTGATGCTGGCCGGGCGTCGTGCGCCGGTGGTGTTAACCCGTGAAATGATCGAGATCATGCCGAATGGCAGCGTCATTGTCGATATTGCTATCGATCAGGGGGGCTGTGTTGAAGGTGTTCGAGTGACTGATGCCGAAGAACTGGCTTATGAATCACAGGGGGTGATTCACTCGGCAGTGCCGAATATGCCGGGGGCTGTGCCGCGTACCGCTTCGCAGTCATTATCCTCGGCGATAGTGCCTTATGTGCAACGACTGGCGACAGGAAAATTGGCCGGTGACGTGTATTTGCAGGCCGCAGTCGCCGTTTCTGAAGGAGGGGTGGCTGATCCTGTTTTACGGCAGGAGCTGGATTTGTAGTCTGTGTTTCGGCCAGGTATCGCCAAATTTGGCAGTAATATCCTGACGTAGCAATAAAACTGGGTATAATGAGCAAAATTTAGGGGTAATACCCGTTGTGTTCTCTTCAAAATCAGGAAAACAGGATTGGCTCAAGCACGCCGTAAAACAACAACAGACACCGAGTTGACTACGCATATTCAGCATGGTTTGCGTGAAGGCGCTATGCTGGTGCTGGGCGCGATTGCCCTGTTCTTATTGACTGCCTTTGTCACCTATCACGTCGATGATCCGGGCTGGTCGCATACCGGCATGCGTGAGGATGTTCATAATGCTGCGGGTGTCGTCGGTGCCTGGTTTGCGGATGTTCTGTTTAGTCTGTTTGGTTATTTATCCTATTTATTACCGGTGATTATTGCCTACAGTGGCTGGTTGGTAATACGTGGCGGTGGTGAGAAACAGGAGGTGGACTATCACGTGCTGGCGATTCGCTGGACGGGATTTTTTGTCACCCTTGCTACCGGTTGTGCCCTGGCCAGTATTCATTTTTCTGTTCCTGAAACAGCACTGCCACTCGATGGTGGTGGCATTCTGGGTCGCTGGCTGGGCGATGCTATGGCCGCCGTGCTGGGTTTGCTCGGTTCTACTCTGATTCTGCTGGCAGTATTGTTAGCGGGTACAACGCTATTTAGCGGTATCTCATGGTTTACGGTCATCGATTTTATCGGTGCGACAGGTTTGGCAATCATTGTTTTCATTCGAGAAAAAGTAAATGCTGTAGTGGAGCGTATTCAGGAGCGTAAAGTTGGTGAGGTTGCCAAGCAGCAGCGTCATGATGTGGTTGAAGCGGATAAGGTAAAAACCGCAGTACGCGAAGCCAGGGGTGAGAAGAAGGTACGGATCGAGCCAACGGTGAAGAAAGTTGAGATTTCTGAACGTATGGACAGGGAAAAGCAAATTGCCCTGTTTGAAGGTCCGGTAGATTCTGAACTGCCAGCTTTGCGTTTATTAGACGCGCCCAAAGAACATCAACAAAGTTATTCGACTGAAGCGCTGGAAGCCTTATCCCGTCTGGTTGAAATTAAACTGTCTGATTTTAATATTGAAGTACACGTCGAGGCGGTTCATCCCGGCCCGGTGGTCACGCGTTTTGAGCTGGAGCTGGCACCGGGAGTTAAAGCCAGCAAGATTACCGCTTTATCAAAAGATCTGGCGCGTTCCCTGTCGGTAGTCAGTGTGCTGGTGGTCGAAGTCATTCCCGGCAAGTCGCTGGTTGGTCTGGAAATTCCTAATGAGAACAAGGAAATTGTTTCCCTGAGTGAAATACTCATGTCCAAGGCTTTCGATAGAGCCACTTCGCCGCTAACCGTTGGCCTGGGTAAGGACATTGGTGGTCATCCAGTGGTGGCAGATCTCGCCAAAATGCCGCATTTGCTGGTCGCGGGCACCACCGGTGCGGGTAAGTCGGTTTGTCTGAATGCTCTGCTGATGAGTTTACTGTACAAGAGTAAACCGGCCGATGTGCGCATGATTCTGATCGATCCAAAAATGCTGGAGCTGAATGTTTATGACGGTATCCCGCATCTGCTGGCGCCGGTGGTGGTGGATATGAAGGAAGCCGCTAATGCGCTACGCTGGTGTGTTGGTGAAATGGAAAATCGCTATTCGCTGATGTCGGCGCTGGGTGTGAGAAATATCATCGGTTTCAACAAGAAAGTGAAAGAAGCGATTGCGGCAGGCAAGCCGATTGATGATCCGCTATTTGATGTTGAGCACGCAGCTCCCGGTGCGCAGCCCGTGCCACTACAACCACTACCTTATATTGTGATTGTGGTCGATGAGTTTGCTGACCTGTTTATGGTGGTTGGCAAGAAGATCGAGGAGCTGATCGCTCGTATTACTCAGAAAGCTCGTGCTTCAGGCATTCATCTTATTCTGGCAACGCAACGGCCATCGGTGGATGTGATTACCGGCCTGATCAAGGCGAATATTCCCACCCGTATCGCTTTTCAGGTATCTTCACGTGTGGATTCTCGTACCATTCTCGATCAAATGGGAGCGGAACAACTGCTGGGTCACGGTGATATGTTGTATCTGGAAGGTGGCAAGAGCCTGCCTACGCGTATCCACGGCGCTTTTGTCGATGACCACGAAGTGCATAATGTGGTGAATCACCTCAAGCAGCAGGGTGAGGCAGAGTATATCGAAGAAATTCTTCAGGAAAATCCCGGGATATTGCCGGGCGAAGCGCCGGCTTCTGGTGCTGATGAAGTCGATGCCCTGTACGACGAGGCGGTGCGTATTGTTACCGAAACGCGCAAGGGTTCGATCTCCTACGTGCAGCGTCGCCTGAAAATTGGTTATAACCGTGCGGCACGTATTGTCGAAGAAATGGAAGCCTCTGGTGTATTGAGCGCAGTTCAGTCTAATGGCCAGCGTGAAGTGATTGCACCGCCACCACCTGAGTTGTAAATATGTTTCTGATACGCTGTTTGTGTAAATTTATTTTATTTTTTGTTCTTCCCGTTACGGCTTATGCCGGTGAGGGTGAGCAACTGCTCGATCAATTTTTGACGAACTCAAAAACCATGTCTGCGGACTTCACGCAAATCCTGCGTACTGAAGATAATGAAGTTCTACAGGAGTCTAAAGGCCATTTTTATTTAAATCGGCCAGGTAAGTTTCGCTGGAATTACACCGAGCCTTATGCACAGGAAATTGTTTCAGATGGTGAACAGGTCTGGGTTTATGATGTCGATTTGAAGCAGGTTACGGTGCAGCAACGATCCGCATCAACCACGAATACTCCAATGGCTTTGATGGAAGGTAAGCTGAAACTGGATGAGGCTTACAATATCACTGAAATGGATAATCGTGATGGAGTTTACCGCCTGAAACTCTCCAGCAAAGATAAAGATGTGGATTTTTCTGAACTGATCGTCGGTGTCGATAAGCAGGGCTTGCAGTTTATGCAGCTGAGAGATCAGTTTGAGCAGATTACAGATATTGTGTTTGAAAAATTAGAGCTGAACAAAAAGCTGGCCAGTGATCTGTTCGAGTTTACACCGCCGGAGGGTGTTGACGTTTACGGTGGTTCATAGTGGATGACCTTTTAAGTGATACTGTAAATAATCAGCCTTATCGACCTCTGGCTGATCGCATGCGGCCAACCACGCTGAATGATTTTTTTGGTCAACAGCACGTGTTGGCTAAAGGTGGTGCACTGAGGCAGGCGATAGAAGCGGGCAATCTGCATTCCATGGTGTTCTGGGGGCCGCCCGGCACAGGTAAAACCACGCTGGCCAAAATTATCGCGCATTCAACCAATGCAGCTTTTATCAGTATTTCTGCGGTACTTTCTGGGGTAAAAGATATTCGCTCGGCTATCGAGCAGGCAAAACAATATCGAGCCGAAGGTCGTTCGACCATTCTGTTTGTCGATGAGGTGCACCGTTTCAATAAGTCTCAGCAGGATGCGTTCCTGCCTTACATTGAAGACGGCACGATTTATTTTGTTGGTGCAACCACCGAGAACCCTTCTTTTGAACTGAATAACGCCTTGTTGTCACGCGTTAAAGTCTACGTTTTAAAAAGCCTGCCTATTGAGGAGATAAAGCAGTTGTTGAATCGTGCCCTGCAGCACGAAGCGGGTCTGGCGGACGCAAATCTGCTTATTGAAGAAGCCGAGCTTGAAGCACTGGCCGCGATTGCCGATGGCGATGCTCGGCGCTCATTGAATTTTCTGGAAATTGCCGCAGATCTGGCCGAGTCCGTTGATGGCAAGCGTGTCATCACGCGTACTGTTGTTGATGATGTCAGTTCGCACAGTCTGCGTCGTTTTGATAAAGGCGGGGATGCTTTCTATGAGCAAATTTCAGCGTTGCATAAATCGGTGCGTGGTAGTAACCCTGATGCCTCCCTATACTGGTTCGCACGCATGATTGATGGTGGTTGCGATCCGCTGTATGTGGCACGGCGGGTGGTGCGCATCGCTTCTGAAGATATTGGTAATGCGGATCCACGAGGTTTGCAGATTGCGCTGGATGCCTGGAATACTTATGAGCGTCTGGGTAGTCCCGAAGGTGAGCTGGCGATAGCGCAGGCGATTGCTTATCTGGCCAGCACCGCCAAGAGTAATGCGGTGTATATGGCATGGAATGAAGCGATGGCCGATGCGCGTCAGTCAGGCAGTCTGGAAGTCCCCATGCATATCCGCAATGCGCCAACCGGGCTGATGAAAGATCTGGGTTATGGTAAGGATTATCGTTATGCTCATAATGAGGAAGAGGCTTTCGCAGCCGGCGAAACCTATTTTCCAGAGAAGCTGGGAGAGCGGGTGTATTATCAGCCGGTGGAAAGAGGTCTGGAGCTTAAAATTAAGGAAAAGCTGGATCGATTAAGAGAAAGGAACCGGCAGTCAAAGGGATGATGATAGAAATAAGATGGTATAAACAAAAACAGAGGCTAAGCCTCTGTTTTTACATGTGAAATTTTTATTATCTAATCAGGGTGGAAGTATCTTGTTGACGATATTCAAAACTCGATTAGGCTGGATTGGTTTGGTAATCCAGGCATCAGTTGAAACGGTTTCGCCATCTTCCAGTCTTTCCTGCTCATTTTCAGTAGTCAGCATACAGATGGGTGTATAAGCATGGTCATCCAGTTTTCTGATTTCCCAGATAAACTCTATGCCATCCATATTGGGCATATTTAAGTCAGTAATGACTAGATCTACATGTTCGCCACTGTTTAGTATAGCCATACCTTCAACGCCATCACCGGCAGTTAAAATGTTGTAACCTGCTACTTTCAATACAGTTTTCATGACAGCGAGTATAGATCTGGTGTCATCAACGATTAAAATGGTTTTTGCCATGTATTTCCTCTAATTTATTGCGCTCACGTGTATCGCAGGGCATTTTATATCACAGCACGGATGCGCGCCAGTTTAAATTTTAGTTTTAACTTGAGTAGATATATCATAGTATATGATCGTGCAAATGTGGCTTATGCTGTATACACTTTGCAATTATCAGTAGTGGGCTGGAAAGGTACAATTAGTTTCATTGAATTACTACAGGGCCGTTTATTCGGCAGCTTGTCGGTAAATTCGCACACTTGAATAAATAATAAAAAATAAAACTATCGTATATGGATGATTTCATGTGAAATCATCGTATCCGACTATAATAATTAAATCCTGAATAATAACTATTTATAAGTAAGAGAACGAGGCAGAATAAATTATGGCAAGTATATTATTGGTGGATGATTCTGCATCCATGCGAGAGATGGTTTCATTTACCCTGAAGGGTGTAGGGCATGAGGTTAGTGAAGCTGAAGATGGTGTGGAAGCGCTTGAATTTGCTAAGAAAACTGCTGTTGATCTGGTGGTGACTGACGTCAATATGCCTAATATGGATGGTATTACGCTCACTGCTGAGTTGCGTAAGCTGGATAGCTATAAATTTATTCCTATATTGATTTTGACCACAGAAACTGGCTCTGTAAGAAAAGAGCAGGGCAAGGTTGCTGGAGCTACTGGCTGGATTGAGAAGCCTTTTGATCCTGATAATTTGCTAGGCACTATCAATAGAGTCCTGTAAGTGACGTGTATTGATAGTGGTTCGATGCTTATCTCATTGATATTTAATTAATTTTTTTAATTTACCCCATAAAGAAGCGGTCAGATGGTTTCAGAAGTAAATATAGATTTATCCCAGTTTCACGATGTTTTCTTTGAGGAATGTTCAGAGGGAATGGAAATTATGGAGTCGGGCTTACTCAATTTAACGAGTGAATCAGACTCGGAAGTAATTAATACCATATTTCGTGCAGCACACTCTATCAAAGGTGGTGGCGGTACCTTTGGTTTTAGTGAGATTTCGAATTTTACGCATGGTATGGAAACCATACTGGATGAAATGCGCAACGGTAAGTTAGCGGTTACACCTGAAGCGGTGGAGCTGTTACTGGAGGCGCTCGACTGTTTACGGGATATGGTGCAGTCCAGCAAGGATAAAACGCCAATTAATAAGGAGCTGGTATCTGAAATACATGAAAAGCTTGAAAACTTTACGGGTGAAGCGGTTGCACCTGTTGCTGAGAATATCCCAGAAGATGAGCCGTTAAATGTGTCTGATGAGCAAGACTCAGTCAGTACCTGGAATATTTCTTTTTATCCCCATGAAAACATGTTTTACACGGGTAACGATCCTTTTCGTTTGATTCGAGAGCTTCAATGTCTGGGCGATTTGAAAACGAAGGTCAATTATGATCGTTTACCTGAATTCTCAAAAATGGATGTGCAGAACTGTTATCTTGGCTGGGATTTGGAGCTTAAAGGCGATGTCTCACTGGATCAGATTACCGAAATTTTTGAATGGGTTGAGGATGACTGCTCTCTTGAGGTTAATCTGAAAAATAAGGTTACTGAGACGGAGAGTGAGAGTGAGAATGAGGAAGAAAAAGAAGTTGTAGAAGAAGTTCGGGCAAGAGTTAAGGATGGTGAAAAAACAGGACGTCGTCGAGTAGAAAAATCGGGTTTTTCAAACCAGGAGACCAGCTCAATTCGTGTTGGTATCAATAAAGTCGATGGTCTGGTCAATCTGGTTGGTGAGCTGGTTATTACGCAGTCTATTTTGAGTCGAGTCTGTAATGATCTCGGTATCGAAAGAAATGAAAAGCTCAATGAATGTCTTGATCAGCTAGAACGTAATACACGCGATTTACAGGAACAAACAATGGGTATACGTATGTTACCTATTGATTTTGCCTTCCAGCGCTTACCCCGCATTGTGCATGATCTGAGCAACTCATTAGGTAAAAAAGTCGATTTAAAATTCTCTGGTGAAACTACCGAGCTGGATAAAACAGTACTAGAAAAAATTGGTGATCCGTTAATGCATCTGGTGCGTAATGCTTTAGATCATGGTATCGAGTCATCTGATGTACGTGTGGCGGCAGGTAAAAGCGAGAAGGGTCTGATTAGTATTAATGCTTATCATCAGGGCGGTAATATTATTATTGAAATTCATGATGATGGTGCCGGTCTTGATCCTGAAAAAATTCTTAATAAAGCTCGCGAAAAAGGTTTAGTTGATAACGATGAAGTGTTGAATGAGCTTCAGATTCAAAATTTAATTTTTGCACCAGGCTTCTCAACGGCGGCTGTTGTAAGTGACGTTTCGGGGCGAGGCGTTGGCATGGATGTGGTACGACGCAATATGACTGATTTGGGCGGCACGGTTGAAGTTGCTTCAGTTTTAGGAAAAGGCAGTACCTTTACAATTCGACTACCGCTTACCGTTGCTATCCTTGAGGGGCAGATGGTCAGTATTGGTGATCAGGTCTTTATCGTGCCATTGCTCTCCATTATTGAATCCATTCAGGTTAGTGAAAAAGATATTAATGCTATAGCCAATGCGGCTGAACTTTATCCTTATCGTGATGAATATATTTCAGTGATTCGTTTGCGTGAAGTATTTAATGTTCATATAGATGAAGATGATGATGAAAACCGAAGAGGCTTGCTAGTTGTTATTGATATTGGCGGACGTCGAGTTGGTTTATATGTTGACGATGTAGTTGGTCAGCAACAGGTGGTTATTAAAAGTCTGGAACAAAATTATCAGCAAGTTCCGGGTATCGCTGGCGCGACAGTATTAGGAGATGGCGGGGTAGCTTTGATTATTGATGTTCTCGGTTTGGTGCAGACATCAAACCACTAATTATTTGTGCTTAATATGCGTATGAGCAGCATTAAAGTAATAGAAGGAAAAGAATGCGAACTATAGCGGTCATAAATCAGAAGGGTGGCGTTGGTAAAACCACTACTACTGCTAATCTCGCGCATGCATTCGCGATAAAAGGACATGCTGTTACCGGTATTGATATGGATCCGCAGGGACACCTGGCGGCACATTGGGGATGTTACCGTAAAGATAGCAATGGTGTTGACCAGGTATTGCTGGGTGAAAAAAATATCCCCCAGGTTGCAGTTGCTGCACGTGAAAGGCTGCATCTGGTACCTGCAGGCGCAGGCCTTAAAGATATTGAGCGTGGTAAAGGTGATGATCTGTTGGCTGATAGATTGCAACAGGCTTTATTATCGGTAGCAAATACACAGGACTTTACCTTTATAGATTGTCCGCCCGCCTCTGGACTGTTGATAGATTATGCATTGTCCGCAGCAGATGAAATGATTATTCCCGTAGCGGCAGATTATTTAGCCCTGCGTGGCTTGTCAGACATTATGGAAACAATTGATAAGTTTGAGCAGCAATTTGATAAAAAATTTACATACTGGGTTGTAGTGACACGTTTTCATACGCGTCGAAAATTATCGTGGGAAGTGAGAGATAAATTGTTAGAGTATTTTCCTGAAAATTTGTTAGCAACCAGTGTTAGAGAAGCTACCGTTCTGGCAGAGTGCCCCAGTTTTGGTAAAACCGCTTTTGAGTATAAGGGTGCAAATTTTGGTGCATACGATTATGCATCGTTGGCAAGAGATCTTTTGAATGGGGAATGCTATCGTGGGCAAGAGTGATGATAAATCTCAGGTATTGGGTGATGACCCTTTAGCGTGGCTAAATGCGGGTGGTGATTCGGCTAAAAAAACCGCTGAAAAAAAAGTTAGTAACAAGAAGAAAAAGGTAAAAAAGGCTGCATCCAAAAAAGCTAAGCCTAAAAATGATACCAAACCCAAAGAGCCAAAAGTTGAAGCGGTCAGTTCTTCAAATAGACTTGAACTCGAATCATCGTTGGTGATTAATAAAGCCAGTGATATTTTTGAGTCGCTCAAGCAGCTGGATACTACGGGTTCAGCTATTGAAATCGATGCGTCAAAGGTTGAGATTATTGATAGCGCAATTCTGCAGTTACTTTTTTCTTTTGTTTTAAGTTTAAAAGAAAAGGGTGTGAAGTTGGTTTGGCATAAGCCAACTGAAAGCTTGTTAAACAAGGCTTCAATTTTGGGCTTAACCGACCAGCTTGGTTTGTAAAATGGCTGAAGCAACTGACTATAAGTCATCATATAAAAAAGAATACCTGTTTACAGATAAGGACTTTTTCTATCTGAGCAAGTTAGCGGGCGAGCTTGCAGGTATTAGCCTGTCTTCAGGTAAACGAGAGTTGATTTATGGTCGCCTGGTTAAGCGCTTGCGTGCGCTCGGTTTAAGTGACTTTAAGGCTTATTGCGAACTTCTAAAAAAAGCTGAAGAAGAAGGTGGTGATCCTGAAGAGCGTACACACTTCATCAATTCTATTACTACCAATGTCACTTCCTTTTTTCGTGAAAATCATCACTTTGAATTTATGTCCGACGCATTGCTGCCGGAGTTAATTCGTAAGAAAGGTGCTGAATCTCAGCCTCGTTTGAGAATATGGTCTGCTGGTTGTTCGTCGGGCAAAGAGCCATATTCAATAGCAATGGTGCTTAAGGAATGTATTCCGGATATCGAGCGTTGGGATGTGAAAATTCTTGCCACTGATCTGGACTCCAATATTTTAGAAGTTGCCAAGTCAGGCGTATATCCCAAAGAACATATTAAAGAAATATCAGTAGATCGGCAAAAACGTTGGTTTAAAAGTGGTCGTGGTAACAATGAGAAATCAATAAAAGTTGTTGATGAAATAAAAGATATTGTTACCTATCGCAAGTTGAATCTTACTGAGCAATGGCCCATGAAAGGTTCTTTTGATATTGTCTTTTGTCGTAACGTTACTATTTATTTTGATCGTGAAACACGTGTTGATTTGCTTGAACGTTTTGCAGATCTTTTAGAAGATGATGGTTGTCTGTTTGTTGGTCACTCGGAAAGTTTATTTGGTTTGACCCAGAGATTTAATACAGTAGGTCGTACCATTCATAGGAAAATTAAATGAACAAGCCCAGATACAGGCATACCTCAGTGGATATGGCAAATGCGCCACCAATACTACAGGGCTTTGAGCATATTAATCGTTACTGGGATACCAAGCATGATATTTTTGCGGCAAAGATCCTGCCGGGGGAGTTTTATGTTTCATTGCATGGTGAACTGATCACAACAGTTTTAGGGTCCTGTGTATCAGCCTGTATTCGAGACAAGGTGACAGGTATCGGTGGTATGAATCATTTTATGCTACCAGATAGCCGCGAGCATGCACGTTCTTCAGCGTGGGAGAATACCCCGGTTAGCGTGGAAACGCGTTATGGTAATGTGGCTATGGAGCGCCTGATTAACGTTATTCTTGCCGGAGGTGGGAAGAAAAAAAATCTTGAGGTTAAATTGTTTGGTGGTGGCAAAGTTTTAAATATCAACACTGATATTGGTGGGAAAAATGTTGATTTTGTTAAAAATTATTTATTGTCAGAAGGGCTTAAAATTATAGCGGAAGATACCAAAGGTTACTGGCCGCGAAAAGTGCAGTATTTTCCATTGACCGGACGAGTGCGTGTGAAACGGCTCAATGCTATTCATAATGATACTCTGCAAAGAAGAGAGCAGGAATACCTCAAAAGACTTAAAGAGAAGAAAGTTCAGGGTAAGGTTGATCTTTTTTAGATGTTATAAAAGAAGCGTTGTAATATATTTTTTATGAAAAAAATTAGTGTCCTTATAGTTGATGATTCAGCAGTGGTTCGTAGAATCCTCAAAGAGATTTTATCTTCAGATAAAGAGATCGAAGTCGTAGGTACTGCGATGGATCCTTATATCGCCAGAGATAAAATTAAACGATTACATCCGGATGTATTAACACTGGATGTTGAAATGCCAAAAATGGATGGTATTAGCTTTCTTCGTAATGTAATGCGGCTTAGACCTATGCCGGTAGTGATGATTTCATCGCTGACACAACAAGGGGCTGATATTGCACTTGAGGCATTAAGTATTGGTGCGGTTGATTATATTTCCAAGCCAAAGATCGATGTGGCTCATGAGTTAAGTGGTTACGCTGAGGAAATTATTGAAAAGGTAAAAGCTGCGGCAGGTGCAAAAGTTTTACCTAATGTTTCAGAAACTTCGGTAATAAAAGCGGCTTCGCAAAAATTGCTTGATCCCATCAATCGTCTGCGAAAAAACAAACCAAAAGGTAAGTTAAAAACCACGGAAAAGATTGTTGCCATTGGTGCTTCAACGGGTGGTACTGAAGCAATTAAAGAAATTTTAATTAATATGCGACCTGATTCACCGGCTATTGTCATCGCCCAGCATATACCTAAAGCATTTAGTACAGCTTTTTCAAAGCGTATGGATAGCCTCTCACCGATGGCTGTGTGTGAGGCGAAAGATGGTCAGCATGTATTACCTGGTCATGCATATATAGCGCCCGGTGACCTGCATTTAACCCTGGTTCGTGAAGGTGCGCGATATTATATTAAACTGGATGATGGTGAGCCCTGTAATCGGCATAAGCCTTCGGTTGATGTGATGTTTCGTTCTGTAGAAGAAGCTGCCGGTGATAATGCACTTGGTGTAATATTAACGGGTATGGGGGCCGATGGTGCTAAGGGTTTAAAGCAAATGCACGATTCTGGTTCAAAAACAATTGCACAGGATGAAAATAGCAGTGTTGTCTGGGGTATGCCGGGTGAGGCCGTTAAGCTCGAAGCAGCAGATTATGTGCTACCCTTAAACAAAATAGCGCAAAAGATCCGGTCGCTTATTGATGATGTAAAGTAACAGTAACAAGAGTCCAGTTTGATGAGTGTATTTAAAAAACAAAGAGGAATAGCGTGAACAACAATAAAAACGAATCCTCTGATATCCAGTCATTGTTATATGATCTGGAAGGCGAGCTGTATCAGCTGATAAAACGTGAGCATGCTGAAATTAGTGATGAGCTGGCTCAGATGGGTTCAGTTGTTAGTGATGCTATTAAAACTCTTGTTAAGAGTCTCAATAGTTTGAGTTCACAGCTAAAAGAACAGAATGAGCTGGT
>Ga0224507_10000191_pt1 | contig 23943 bp, 18 predicted proteins | sample SF_Jan12_sed_USG_3_FD_170159 | JGI IMG/M metagenome (GOLD analysis project Ga0224507, IMG submission 170159) | Sediment microbial communities from San Francisco Bay, California, United States - SF_Jan12_sed_USGS_13 | ecosystem: Environmental > Aquatic > Marine > Sediment | place: USA... | reverse complement strand
CGGTAATCTTAAATCCATTACTACGGACTTGCCCACGATTAATAAGGGATAGGGCCAGACGATCCACCACCGGACGAAACTCTTCCATCATGTCCAAGGCCAAACCAGAGCGTCCAGGTCGATCCCGGTGCAAATACCCCACGCCAGGATCAAGCCCAGTACTCTCCAAGGCAGAGCGTATATCATGCATCAGCAACACATACAGAAAAGACAACAAACAGTTACAACGATCAAGAGGTGGCCTGCGGTTTCTTCCTTTAAAGGTAAAATCCTTTTTATTATTAATAATTAAATGGTCAAAAACTTGAAAATATACCCTCGCGGCATCCCCTTCCACCCCACGCGTTTCATCAAGATCCAAATCCCCGCGCAACCGATGCAAAGAAGCGGTCATCCGATCAACCCCATGGGATATGGCCTCTTTATCCACCTTATCGCCATGGTCCCTAAGGGTACGCAAGAGGAGATAACGACAATTACCAACCTTACCGATGACAAAAGACCTAGCCATACTTGCCGAGACAGCAAGATCATCAGCCAAACGATACTGAGTGCGACGTAGCAAAACATTCCCATTAACCGGGCCACGCACACTAGCCAAAAAGCGCCCATTTTCAGTAAGGAAACTCAGGGCCACATCTTTTTCCGCACAAAAACCCATTAAAAACGGACTGCATCCCACATTTCCAAAGCATACTATGCTATCCAGAGTATGTACCGGTATTCGCAGACAAACCTTCTTCTCCACCCGCACCGCAACGGTTTCCCCGTCTTTGGCCAAATAAGCGCCTTGGGTGGTAACAAACAACGTATTAAGATGTTTTTTCATAAGTCCAATATAGAATCAAAATAGTTACAAACACTCTCACCCGTCTTGCCAATCTTTGTGGGCAAACACAAAGACAGAAATGAACAACTCTTGCACTGTGCACCATACTCCGGGGGTGGCGTTTCTCCCTTGGACACCAAGTCATGGAGTAATTTTGCAGTTTCCTCAGTTGTAGTTCGAAGTTTCAAGTCAAACTCAACTTCAGTACGCCGCTTCTTAATGCCATAATAAAGCGCCCCTTTTTCAATTTTTACAGCAAGCATCTCCTCCAAACAAATTGCCTGGGCACAAAGCTGCACCAAATCAGAATTATCCTTCTTCGGCTTACCTCGCTTATATTCCACCGGAAATGGTTGCCACCCCCCATTATCTCTACGATAAAACTCCACCACATCTGCCCGTCCTGATAGTCCGAGCTTAAGGGTGCGAAGAGCAAGATCATACTCCAAACGAAGATCCCCACGTGATTCCAAGCCAGCGGTATGTACCCGTTCATGCAGTATACGCCCCTCGGCGGTAAACCGGTTTTCCTCCCACTGTTGCTCAATATGGATCAAAGCGCATTGGCGTTTACAAAACAGATAATGCTGCAAGGCGGATATCATTAAGAGATCGTCTTCCACATACATTGTCATCCACCTGATCCTATTATTCTGTTTTTATACATAATCTTGCCATCAAGTTACTAGGGCTGCAGAAAATATTAACTGCCTTAAGATTGTCTTAGATTTTTATTCGTAGCATTCCAGTCACCTACAAAGAAAACAGGATTATGGACTTATACCTTGCAAGGGTAGATTCTGGTTTTGCCGGGCACCCACAAGGGGTGCCCCTACAGCATAGCCGCCAGGCTAAGACTTCAAAGTGCGGAAATATGACAATAGATCAAGGCGAAACCGTTGAATAACATCACAATGTTTTTAAGTTTAGTGCGTTTATCATTTAGCCTTATATACCGAAATACTGCGGGCGTGCGTAGGGTGCGTTTTACGCACCATTAAAAAGGCCGGGCCCCGTACGCACCATTATCACTCATTTTCGTTTATCCATAAGGTTCGAAAACGGTGCATTAAATGCACCCTACCCAGCTGGAAACAATAGGCAAACAAGAACAATCTATGGAGCTACTTGTGGAATCGCTACTTATGGTAGCATCCCCCTGGCAGGAGGAGCTCTTTTATCAATAACCGTGGAAAATCAGCTGATTTAACCCTTAGCCTGACGGCTATGCTCCATACTGCACCTGCATGCGTTAAGGGCGACGGGACCTTTAGGCCTCCGGCGGGGTCCAGTTAAATATCAATCCCTTACCCAGCTTGCTTTATAAAGTATTTTCATTACCAGTTAAAAACAACGATGAACCAAGCTTTCCGCACACGCCGCTTAGCCCTAAATGGTAATTAATATACATTGAAACACAAGCAAGTCGCTAAGCATTATCCATGTTTTTGTACTTGTTGCGTAATTGGTACAATTACGCATTACTTCGCAAACTATTCGGTGCAAGCCTTGTACAATCAGCCTGTTACTTGTAAAAAAATATATTTTTAGTTCAACACTCCCTACTACTATATCTTTTTACCCCTACATACTTATTCTATCTTCTTGTAAATATCCCTAAGCTTGAGAAACATATACTACTTTACTTATAATACAATTTTTCGTTGCGTTTTAAGATTATTAGACCTTATAAGTTAAATGGAAGATAATAGTTAAATACAATACAATTATTTGAATACAAATAATGACTATTAGCTCTAACATTTTACTTTAATGCAGTTACCATGACCTACTGTAACATAGGGCTGTTTATCAATAACTTTCTTGTTAAAAAATCGCCCTTAATGTATGCTGTTATAAATGGAAACTTACAATAGCATACATTTTCTGAATTACTCTGTACGCTTTTCGCCATAACAAGAAAATAATATATTTGGCAATCTAAAAGAATATAAGCAAAAAATTTAGATTTACTTGTAAGCAGAAAAAGCATTAGGTACAAAGTAATCAGTTTGTAAAAATATATTAGCCCCTGCAACTTATATAGGAATATATATGATATCAGATCTTGATAATTACATTAATTATCTATTTGAAATATACGATGACCTCCGCAGTTCAGAACTTCAAGAAAAAAAAGATGATGCCACAAAAGAAAAGGTTGCAAAGGGTCTTAAGGAATCCTGCTTGATCCTGCAAGATATTCTGGGGAGTAATCTTCTGGACCAAATACAATTAACCTTGAAAGATGTGGAAGTTATTCGACTGTTAATAGAAAAAGGAACATTTGAAAATTTTATTAATAATTTTGAACGTAATTTTTTGGAACTTACTAAAATTAATCCATTGATTATAAATGAACTTTTAAAGGAAATTTTAGTTAGCATTAAATCGACAGAAACACCAAACCCTAAATGGAAAGAGAACTTTAGATTATTTACGAATACTGTTTGTGTGGAATCTCAAGAAGTAACGAATACAGCCAAACATATACCCCTTTTGCGACGTGTTTTACTTGCTACTGGGGGGGTATTGATTGCATATATAAATCTGGTCAAACTACCTGATGTAACTATTCCATCACCTGTAAAAGGAGTTTCAATGGCAGTCGGCATCTGGTGTATTAGCTTGGCAACAGAGGATATCTTTGATAAATTACTAAGGCAGAAAATAAAAACAGGTAAATACACTTATCATTAAAATTAAACTGGCCATTCTCACTCCAAAAAAATCTCAGCTCCCTTTATTTCGGCTCGTCGCTGTTTTGAGTGGGAAATGCCAAAAATCACTTTGCTGCGGCGATGTAGCTGGTTAGTCCTTGAGGATAAAGCCCCGCCGGAGGTTTCAACCCTCTCGCTTTCCCTTTCAATGCTATTCGTGACTCACTGTAAACAGGAGTTAACTAGTGTCAATTACACCCCAATGATTTCTAAATGGCTTCCCACTCAACATAGCGAGGAGCCTGCATAATTCAGCATGACGAAATAGGCTGTCTCGAAATTGATAATTGCTGAGACATAATGGACTCCAATAGCAATTCATTGTACGCGATTGGAAGGAAAAAAACTTCAACGGCAAGAGACGATAAAGAATGACTGTGAAATCAATTTGGAGAGAAAGGGGGTATAACATCCTCTAGAGAAACGCTATACCCCCTGCAAAAACAATCTTTAGGCGAAACAAAGCCCACAATCGGGGCATTCGGTTGAACTGGTGGAAAAGGTGATCCCGCAAGCTGGACAAACCGTATCCTCGGCATCGGCGTGGAAAACAGCATCCACATGGGTTATGTCGTGATCTTTAAGACCGGTGGAGTGCAAATGGTCCAAGGAGAATATGCGAGCAACAGCCTGCCCATCAGACTCCCGCACCTGAAGCACCACATCGGACCCGCCACATTTACTCCCACAGCCCTGGTCGTCTTTAACCAACAGGGAAGGAAACCCCTCCCGCTCCAGACGAGCCTGCCACTGCTTCATATCAAAAACCGTACCCTTTCGAATACCAACCACCTTGTCTTCAGCGGTAATAGCCCTGCTCCTTTCGTCCCGTTGTCGTCGCTGTTCCTCCTGCAACTCAAGGAGACGCGCCCCGCTGAGCAACTCAATATTACAAGCAGCGCAGTCATCCCTTTCCGGGATGTATTCATCACCACACTTAGGACAATACTTCAACTCTGGATCAATATATTTCGTCACCCTGATTCACCTTATAAAATATAACGACTGAGATCCACATCCGAAGCCACTTCTGCAAGCTGCTTACGGACATATTCTGCATTTACCACAAAACGATCACTATCAATATCAGAGGCATCAAAGGATATCTCATCAAGCACCCTTTCTATAACGGTATGAAGTCGACGCGCCCCAATATCTTCGGTGCGCTGATTTACCTCCACCGCCATCTTAGCCATTTCGCGAATGGCGTCCTCCTCAAATACCAAATCCACCCCCTCTGTTTCCATCAAGGCGGTGTATTGTTTAAGTAAGGCGCTCTGGGGTTCAGTGAGAATCCGAAAAAATTCATCCTCACCCAAAGCGTCCAGTTCCACCCGAATGGGGAACCGGCCTTGCAACTCCGGCACCAAGTCAGAGGGCTTTGCCAGATGAAACGCTCCGGAAGCAATAAACAAAATATGATCGGTGCGTACCGCACCATATTTGGTTGTAACCGTAGCTCCTTCCACAATAGGAAGGAGATCGCGCTGTACTCCTTCTCGAGATACTTCCGGTGATCCTGATCCAGAACCACCGCGGGATGCGACCTTATCGATTTCATCAATGAATATAATGCCGGTTTGTTCGGTACGACGAATGGCCTTTTCGGTAACCGTCTCCATATCCACCAAACGCTCCGCCTCTTCCTTCTGAAGTATCTCCAGAGCGTCCTTCACCTTGATCTTTCGATTTTGGGACTTTTTAGGAAATATTTTACTAAAAGCGTCCTGCAAGGAAGATTGCATATCCTCCATCCCAGAGGCAGAAAAAACCTCCACCATGGGCACTGGTTGTTGTTGGGACACCGACATTTCTACCTCTCGATCATCAAGCTTTCCGGCCCGCAACATTTCTCTAAACTTTTCCCTGGTATCGCTATCCCTGTTATTATCATCCTTTTTAAGCTCACAGGGCAGGTTAATAATATTTCCCTGATCCTGAGAAGACTCGCTCGGAGGCTGAGTAGACTGTGACACGGGACCTCCTGGCAAAAGAAGATCAAGCACTCTTTCCTCTGCCGCTTGCTTCCCCTTGCCCTGGACATTTTCCTGCTCTTCTTTCTGGACCATATTTATTGCAAGCTGGGTCAGATCCCGAATCATGGACTCAACATCACGGCCCACATAGCCCACTTCGGTAAATTTTGAAGCCTCTACCTTGATAAAAGGCGAATGAGCAAGAGTGGCTAACCGACGGGCGATCTCGGTTTTCCCCACCCCGGTGGGCCCGATCATAATAATATTCTTAGGGGCGATTTCCTCGCGTAACTCTGGGGCCACCTGTTGACGTCGCCAACGGTTTCGCAGAGCAATGGCCACTGAACGTTTTGCGGCCGCCTGACCGATGATAAAACGGTCCAATTCCCGAACCGTCTCCTTGGGGGTTTGTGAATTAAGCTCGTTCATATCTTTTCTATTATTATGTTATTATTAGTATATACACAAATGGATGATGCAATTTCCATGGAAGCAGCGGCAATAGCCTCCGCATCCAGATCCGAATGGGCCACCAAAGCAGAGGCGGCAGCCTGGGCATAGGGCCCGCCGGAACCAATGGCCAACACCCCATTATCCGATTCGATAACATCACCAGTGCCCGAAAGCAAAAGAGAATATTTCTCGTCCACTGCTATCAACATAGCCTCCAGGCGACGCAACATTTTATCGGTCCGCCAATCTTTAGCAAGCTCCACTGAAGCACGCATAAGATTGCCGTTAAATTGCTCAAGCTTCTGCTCCAATTTATCATACAGGGTAAAAGCATCGGCAGTGGAGCCGGCAAAACCGGTTATTACCTTGTCATTATAAAGTCGGCGTACTTTGCGTGCAGAATGCTTCACCACAGTAGCGCCAAGTGAAACCTGTCCATCACCTGCCAATACCACCTCGCCCTTATGACGAACGGCCAGTATAGTTGTTGATCTTATTTTTTTCATATAACAAAAGCCTCTTTTATTCAATAAGCCATTTAAGTTTAAATTAAGGCGGAAAAACAATAATTCGTTTATTTGTATCCGGTCACCGGGTAGTAAAAAAAAGTTCCATAACATCGAACTAGTAAGCGTTTACCAGTGCTGCGCACGTGGGCAAGCAGGCCGGTGAGCGATAGTTAATCCTATGTGAATCCGGTCTGATCGCGCGCAGGCGCAGTGTTGATGAACGCTTACGTTTATTTTCTATCCTTCTTCCTAGCTCCAGAGTGAGGATGGGCTCGATCATAAACCTTGGTGAGATGATCCATGTTTAAATGGGTATATTTCTGGGTGGTAGAAAGAGTTGCATGCCCCAAAAGTTCCTGCACAACCCGTAGATCAGCCCCCATCTCCAACATATGAGTGGCAAAAGAGTGCCGCAGACTGTGAGGAGTTACCGGATTAGCGATTCCTGCCCTTTCACCATAACCGCTAATTGCTCGTTCCACACTCCGCACGGAGAGCCTCGTCGACCGTTTACTTAAAAACAACGCATCACGATCAACCTTTCCTCCCCGACTCAAACCGGCCAAAATCAACTCATCCCGTTGGGGAAAGTATGCACGCAGAGCTTCTGTGGCGGCACGACCAAAGGGAATGAGCCTTTCCTTATTACCCTTGCCCTTCACCCTAACCATTTCCGTATCAAAATCAAGGTCAGTGATATCACAACTGGTTAATTCCGACACACGCATGCCGGTGGAATAGATCAATTCTATAATAGCCTGATCCCGTAACCCATATGGATCGCGCTCATCGGGCTCCTCAACAAGGGCGAACACCTCGTCCACCGTTAAAAAAACCGGGATATAATGTCCTGCCTTGGGTCCTGCCACCCCCAGCGATGGATCACGTTCTAAAATATGTTCCTTAACCAAATAACGAAAAAAAGTACGCAACGCGGAGATTTTACGTGCCACAGTTGCGCTAGAATTAGTTCCATGCAAGGACATAACAAAGGAGCTCACTGTTTGGGCGGAGATATCCTTTAAATCTTTTTTTTCTCCCAAAAAGGCTAAAAAAAATTTAAGGTCGCGACTATATCCGTCAACCGTATGATGAGAATATCCTTTTTCAACAGTGAGAAAGCTTATAAAATTGTTTAGTTGGCTGGCAGGCATAAAAGATACGTTGAAAGCTATTCTTATAATGTTTAATATAATTGGTTACACTTTTGATGTGTGTTACCTTATCCGCCAAACTTAAAGGCTGCAACCTTGTGATGGTCCACCGACATGGCAAAAAAAAATTTTGAAACCTCTCTCCAAAAACTCGAACAGATAACCGACGAGCTTGAAGAAGGTGAATTATCGTTAGAAGAAAGTCTCAAAAAATTCCAGGAAGGTATAAACCTGGTAAATTTCTGTAATTCAAAGCTGGATGAAGCCCGCACTAAAGTGGACTTACTGATCCAGCAAAACGACTCTCTCTCCACTGTCCCTTTTAACGAAGAAAAAAATGAACATTAAAAACTACCTCCTAGACCAACGCAAGCTCGTTGAGAGTGCATTGGAAAAATACATGCTTGAAGATGACTCTGTCTTCAGTCGCCATATCGAGGCTATGCGCTACAGCCTCTTCGCTGGAGGCAAACGGGTTAGACCTATTTTATGCCTCGCAGCGGCCCGCGCAATCAGTGATGACAAAATTAACATCGATACGGTTCTTCCCATAGCCTGCGCTCTAGAATGCATCCATACCTACTCCCTTATCCATGATGACCTCCCGGCCATGGATGATGATGAGCTACGCCGAGGCAAGCCCACCAACCACACCCTCTTCGGAGAAGCCCAAGCAATATTAGCAGGGGATGGTTTATTGACCCATGCCTTTGAAATACTCAGTGACTCGGCTTTCAGCAAAATACCCGATGCAGCCAGACTGCGAATCATTTTCACCATTGCCCAAGCCGCTGGCCCCCAAGGCATGGTTGGCGGACAATCACTTGATATTGAAAACGAAAAGCAAGAAATCACCTTCGAGACCCTACAAACCATCCATCGCTCAAAAACCGGGGCGCTTATAACCGGTTCCGTGCTCAGCGGAGCACTGGCTGCCGGTGCAAGCGAGGAACAACTTGAAAGTCTCACCCTTTATGGCAACAAAATTGGCCTTGCCTTTCAAATTGCGGATGATCTGCTCAACGTGGAATCCACCACCGAGCAACTTGGCAAGGCAGCGGGTAGCGATGCCGAGCGGGGCAAAGCAACCTACCCTGCTTTTTTCGGAATCGCTAAAACAAAAACAAAAGCAAACAATGTGGTAAGCGATGCTGTGGATGCGCTAAAGGGTTTTGGTCCCGAAGCAACCCCCCTGCGCGAACTTGCCAAATATATCGTAAACAGGACAAGATAGAAAGGCAAACAATGAACAATAAATCAAATGGCCACTATCCTTTGCTCAGCACCATAGACTCCCCTGATGATATTCGGCGTCTCACTCTTCCCCAATTAGACTCCCTGAGTGCAGAATTACGACAAAAAATCATCGAGACGGTTTCTCAAAACGGAGGCCATCTCGCACCATGCCTCGGCGTTGTGGAGCTGACTCTGGCTCTCCATTATGCATTCGACACCCCCAATGACAAACTTATTTGGGACGTGGGTCACCAAGCCTATGCCCATAAACTTATCACCGGACGGCGTGATAAATTTCATACCCTACGACAACAGGATGGTATCAGCGGCTTTCCCAAACGAAGCGAATCAGAATACGACGTAGTGGAAACCGGCCATAGCTCCACATCTATCTCTTATGGGCTTGGCCTGAGCGCCGGACAATATATCACAAACAACCGTTCCAAAGTAATCAGTGTCATCGGTGATGGCTCCATGACTGCGGGTTTGGCCTTTGAAGGGTTAAACCAAGCCGGCCATTTGGGTAAAGATCTCATCGTTATTCTCAACGATAACGAAATGTCAATTTCGCCCAACGTTGGCGCAATGTCTAGCTTTCTCAGCAAAAAGCTCACCGGCAAAACCGTCATTCGCATGAAACGGGAGCTAGAAGAACGACTTAAATCACTCTCTTCGGTTGGGGAAAATATCCTCTCAGTTCTCAGAAGAAGCGAAGAGTCCATTAAAGGTTTTTTCACTCCGGGTATGCTTTTCGAAGCCCTCAAGTTTGAATATATCGGGCCCATCCCTGGACATGACCTCGACTCTCTTATCGAAACCCTGCATAATGTAAAGGAAAACAGCCGCGGCCCGGTACTGATCCATGTTATCACCACCAAAGGGAAGGGATACGTTCCCGCCGAGAGTAACCCTGGCGATTACCATGGAGTTGGCCCCTTTGAGGTAGCCACCGGCAAACCCAAACCCTCTTCTGGACCACCCTCCTATACAAAAGTTTTCGGAGACACCCTATGCAAAATAGCCCGGTCAAATAAAAAAGTAGCCGCCATTACCGCTGCCATGCCTGCCGGAACTGGCTTATCCAAGTTTTCTGAACTTTATCCAGACCGATTCTTTGATGTGGGAATCGCTGAACAACACGCGGTAACCTTTGCCTCAGGCTTGGCAATGGAGGGTATTCGGCCTGTGGTGGCCATTTACTCCTCCTTTATGCAACGCTCCCTTGATCAAATCATCCATGACATGTGCCTCCCCAACCTTCCTGTAACACTGGCGCTTGACCGTGCTGGAGTGGTCGGAGACGACGGCCCCACTCATCACGGAGTCTTTGATTTAAGTTTTCTCCGTTTCATTCCCAATCTTACGGTGATGTCACCCAAGGACGAAAACGAACTACAACATATGCTTTTCACTGCTATTAACCATAATGGCCCCATGGCAATACGTTATCCCCGCGGCAGTGGCGAGGATATTTTACTTGATCCCTCATTGAAAAAATTAAAAATAGGCAAGGGAGAGTTATTACGAAATGGCAACGATGTACTCCTTTTACCGGTGGGGAATCGTGTTTATTCAGCCCTAGCAGCCGCCGAAGGGTTGGAGAAATTAGGAGTAAGTGCTGCTGTAATCAATCCACGCTTCATCAAACCACTGGATAATGAACTCATAGGCGATTGGGCTCAAAAAACGGGACGAGTAGTCACCATTGAAGACAATGTGAAAAAAGGAGGCTTCGGCTCCGCGGTCCTTCAAATGTTAGCCGAACTACACATCCGGGTGCCAGTTCGCTTACTGGGTTACGGCAATAAATTTGTAGAACATGCATCCCAAGAAGTCCTATGGAAAAACAGCGGGCTTGATACTCCTGGGATCATCAACGCTACCCTAGAAGTTATGCAACAATAATTTAAAATATGTAATTTTAATCCTTCACGGGTTACCCTCAAACACACAGAAACCTCTCAAACGTAAACCTTCGCCTAATCGTACACTTAACCCACTGAAGACCTAGAGCTTTCACTTACAAACCCGAGAACAAGTCCCAACTAGCTGCGTTAACGGCATAGATCTAAAACACCAGAGACCTTAAAAAATTTTTCTATGTATCAAATCAGTTAGCTGCTAAAATAGAAAAGGGCCACAACCATTTAAGGTTTGTAGCCCTTTTTTTATTACTCTACCATTTAAAAGAATTCGTAAGTTGTCACAGACACCCCATTTTTTACACAATTGCCCCTACCAGTATAAATGAGCTATAATAAGCAGCGGTAACTACATAAACCTAAGACTCCTGTGAGAGCTTAGTATCTTTTGGTATACATCAAATAATATAAATTATAATCCCTGTGGCCAGTACACAAACTCATCTAGGCCTTATAATAATCCTTATACCACTCCACAAACTTCTTTATGCCATCTTCAATGGAAGTATTCGGTTTAAAGCCGATGTCATGTACTAAATCATCCACATTCGCATAGGTCGCTGGCACATCCCCATCCTGAAGTGGCAAAAAATTCTTTTTAGCTTTTTTCCCGAGGCAATCTTCAAGTACCTCTATATAACGCATCAGTTTTTCTTTATTATTGTTTCCAATATTATAAATTCGATATGGACAATAACTGGTAGCCGGATCGGGAGAATTACCATCCCAATCTGGATTAGGCTGCGGCAGATGATCGATAACCCGAAAAACCCCTTCGACGATATCATCAATATAGGTGAAATCGCGTTCCATATTACCGTTATTAAAAACATCAATGGGTCGATCCTCCAAGATAGCCTTGGTAAACAAGAAAAGAGCCATATCCGGTCGCCCCCAAGGGCCGTATACCGTAAAAAATCGCAAACCGGTCACCGCCATCCCATATAAATGACTATAGGTATGGGCCATCAATTCATTAGCCTTTTTAGAGGCAGCATAAATGGAAACTGGATGATCAACGTTATTATGGACAGAAAATGGCATATTGGTATTGGCACCGTATACAGAGCTAGACGAAGCAAAAACCAAATGCTTAACCCCGCTATGTCGACATCCTTCCAATATATTAACAAAACCAACAAGATTAGTATCAACATAGGAATGGGGATTAATCAACGAATAACGCACACCGGCTTGAGCGGCTAGGTTAACTACACAATCAAAAGAGTGTTTTTCAAAAAGCTTAGCAACAGCCTCCCGATCCTCCATATTACAATTTACGTGCTCAAACCCATCATAGTCATGCAATTGGGCTAAACGCGCTTTTTTTAATTCAGGATCATAATAATCATTTAAGTTATCAAGACCGACAACCCGTCTGTTGTCAGCCAATAATTGTTTGGCTAAATGAGATCCTATAAAACCGGCAGCTCCGGTGATCAGTATATTTTTCATTCGTTCCCCAGAACTATATTAATCGTCAAAATCACCTTCCGGTCCTTTATCGGTATCCATCAAAGCAGCCCTTTGCCGTATGTCCTCTACCGTCCAATCTTCTTGAGCTTCTATTCGTCCGGTCTTGGAACCTACATCGTAAGAACCAGCTCGTAATATCTCCTGTACAGCATAATGAGCCGTATCTCCGGCATTAAACACTTCCGTCAAAAGAGTAAAGACGAAATCTTCCACCCGCCTGGTCATCCGTTCACGAATCCCTTTAGGCTGGCCCATTATTTTATTTTCAAAAATAATATTCAATTTTTTGTAGTCGCCGCCCTTCCATCCTTGCCCTTGGGCATAAACTGTTATCTCCGCCCACAACTCCTCGCTCATCCCTTCGCCTTGCACCTTAATGAAATTACCTTGTTCATCAAGTATGGCATTACCATAATCGTTAACTTCCAACCCCCAGGATATCATCTGCAGAGCGGTGGCCACATTGGCTTTGGTGGTTTTGGTATCAGCTGCTATGGCGCGCAGTCTCTCAGAACTGTTACCGGAAGTGCCATGCTGAGCACCAGATAACCCATATTTTGATAATCCTTCATGAATTTCAGCGGTAAGCTCCACCTTAATCCCCTGATCAGATGCCTCAATCCCATGGGTAGTCCCGTTATTAAGGGCTATCCAATCAGGAAAAACATCATGAGCATTCAAGCCCTGGATTAGAAAAAGGGCTTCCTCCAACGAAGATAGTCCAAATTTTCCTTTTATTTCACCAACTTCAGTTTCAAACCCAGCCCATGATGGAACATACCGGGCCAGATCCACACTGGCGAGCAAATTTTGATCATCAAGCATATGGGAAGCATCTATGGCGATGGATGTAATACCAGCTTCAAAAATACTGGGGATCTCCACCCGAGCATCGGCAAGATCGGCCTCTTTTTTAATTCCATAGTGATCGGCATGAATGGCCACCGGCACAGTAATCCCTAATTCATTACATACCGCGTCAACCTGGCGGGCCATATTCCAAAAATTGGTGGGACAGTAGGCCTTAACACCACCCTCGGAACGAGCGATTTCGATAATAACTGCAGCGTTGGCCCGTTGGGCAGCTCGGAGAGTACCACGAATAACGATATGACTCCGACCATTAGCCGCGATGGTCATAGCTTTTCCCTTAGCGAGCATGGCACGGTCAATTACTTTGCCACTCACCAACAAGGCACGTGAATTGGGAAATAATTCACGAATATTGGGGGGACGCCCTATCTCCAAAGCTTTTTCATAATCAGTATAATATGACATGATACTTCTCCTATTTATCTTACTATCTTTTGTATCCTCGTCAATAAAGCGACTAAGACCGTAACCACAAATGTCTTTCCTTCGGCCATCGCTTCACAATGCACTGCCCTATAACCAAAATAACCTATAAAAAGCAACCTAATATATTGTTTTGATTTCCACGAACGGTTTAACAATTACCATCTGCTACCCATTTTCCACCTCATCATTAAAACCGAGAAAGCTTTTTTTTCCAAAAACAACCACAGCTATAATACTCAACTCATAGAGTACCAGCAAAGGCACCGCCATAAGAAGCTGGTTAACCACATCTGGAGTAGGAGTGACAATAGCTGCTATAACAAAACATATGAGAATAGCGTATCTTCTGTTTTTCCGCAAGAAAGCAGGATTAACCATCCCCATCTTGGCCAAGAAAACCATAAAAACCGGAAGTTCAAAAACCACTCCAAAGGCAATAAATAAGCGTACGGCTAAAGAAAAATACTCATCCACAGCAGGCATAACCTCCAATACCTCATTGGAATAACCAACCAAAAATCGAAAAGCGGGAGGAAAGACTATTAAATAACCAAATGCAGCTCCGCTAAGAAAACAAATAGTCGAGATAATAGAAAAAGGCAGAGCGATTCTTTTTTCGTGCCCATACAATCCTGGGGCCACAAAACGCCAGATTTGGTAAAAAATCACCGGAGAGCTAATAAGCACCCCGCAAACCAAAGCTAATTTTAGATAAAAAAAAACCCTTCCTGATAAGCGGTAAAGATAAGTCCTTTCCCTTCCGGCAGCACTTGGGTAAGGGGCAGAAAAAACCACTCACTAATCGTTTGAATATAGTTATAAGCTATGGCAAAGCCTCCAGCTACCGCAACCAAAGAGATTACGAGACAGGAGCGCAATTCAGCGAGATGCTCAATTAAAGGTTGTTTTTCAGATTGACCGGACGGTTCCATTATTACCTCATAATGTTCAGAAAATTAACCATCCCCACTCGCTGTGGAGATCCAAAAGACCATACCAGGATTGAATTTAAAACGAAAGATGTTTAACGAGTCCATAAAGAAAATTTGTTCTGAACTCGTACCCGGTCACAGGGTATATAACTAACTAATTTAATACACAGCGAGACTGTAAACGATCACAGTTACCTGACCCCTGTAACATGCCACTCACCTTGCCATAGATTTCTTATATGACACTTTTCATCAGGAAAGCGAAAATCCTTTATGGATAATTATTAATTTCAACTTTTTCTAATAGATTCAATTCAATTTATAAAATCTCAATCTTATATGGCCTATCTATCTAATCGATGAACTGACAACGGGTACCCCCCTTCGATTAACAACCCACGGCTCTGCTCATCTCGCCGCTTATATTCCATGTCAAAACTCAACAGCTACTGTGCCTGTTTGCCTCATTTCCGCTTTCGTCACAGATGATCTCTACCAGGAAAACTACCTGAACATTATCTTTTGTCCTGTACTATTCATTAATCAAAGCAACAATCCATGCTTGCATATTCTCCAGATCGACCAACAAGCTCCAAAATAGGCCATGGTAATATTATGACAACTTTGATTAGCATTCAAAACTGATGCGTAGACATAAGAAAGGGAGAAATTCCCGGAAATATAGATAGATATGTTTTCACAAGTGATTCGAAGAATATATTTTTCGCATAACGTAAACGACATACCCCAAAGCCATAAACCAGGAACCTTATCTATACATGCAGACAGTCGCATGGAGTTAGTTCTCGTGACCATTTACTAACCGCCTATTTTCACCTATATGTTTGTGGCATACACCCAGGCTATAAAGCGAAATCTTGACATCTAAGGGTAATAATGCTAATCAGAGTGATTCATCAACTATTATGCTTGGACGATTATCGTAATCCCCTCCACGCTTAATATTTTATATTATCAACAACCTATAACGACAACACATTCCCAAGGAGGAACCCATGGCCCTTGATCCAACGAAACACGCGGACTGGGAGATAGCGGAAGAAGCTGAAAGCCGCATGAAGACCGTGTATGAGCTTGCAGAAAAGCTGGGCATGGAGAAAGAAGAGCTTCTCCCCCATGGCCACTATGTTGCCAAACTCGACTACCGCAAAATTCTCGGCCGGTTAGGAGACAAACCGGATGGAAAATATGTTGATGTAACCGCCATTTCCCCTACACCGCTTGGTGAGGGAAAATCCACCTGCGCCATGGGCTTGGTTCAAGGTTTGGGCAAAAGAAACAAATCGGTTATCGGTGCTATTCGCCAACCTTCCGGTGGCCCGACCATGAACATCAAGGGTAGTGCAGCCGGTGGTGGTTTAGCCCAATGTATTCCACTCACCCCATTCTCTCTCGGCCTAACCGGTGATATCAACGCCATCATGAACGCGCATAACCTGGGTATGGTCGCCTTGACCTCCAGAATGCAACATGAAGCCAATTACACCGACACGCAACTGGCCCAAAGAAATCTCAAACGGTTGGATATCCATCCTAAAAAAGTAGAATTTGGTTGGATTATTGATTATTGCGCCCAATCCCTGCGTAATATCACCATCGGCATGGGCGGCAAGATGGACGGTTTCACCATGCAGTCCAAATTTGCCATCGCAGTTAGCTCTGAGCTCATGGCCATCTTGTCCATTGCCACCGACTTAAAAGATATGCGTGAGCGTATCGGTAAGATCGTTGTTGCCTATGACAAGCAAGATCGTCCGATCACCACCGCCGACCTCGAAGTAGACGGCGCGATGACCGCATGGATGGTTGAAGCTTTGAACCCCAACTTGATGCAGACCCTGGAAGGTCAACCGGTAGTAGTACACGCCGGACCTTTTGCCAATATCGCCATTGGTCAGTCATCAGTTATTGCCGATCGTGTTGGCCTCAAACTTGCTGACTACAACGTTACCGAGTCTGGTTTCGGTGCTGATATCGGTTTTGAGAAATTCTGGAACCTCAAGTGTCGCTACTCCGGCCTCAAACCTAACTGTGCTGTTGTTGTTGCCACTATCCGTGCCCTTAAATGTCACGGCGGCGCACCAATTCCTGTACCAGGCAAACCAATGCCAGAAGAGTACGGTAAAGAAAACGTCGGTTGGGTTGAAGGTGGTTGTGAAAACCTCATTCACCACATTGAGACCGTTAAAAAAGCGGGTATCAATCCAGTTGTTTGTATCAACGCCTTCTACACCGATACCGACAACGAGATCAAAGCCGTTCGTAGATTGTGTGAAGCTGCCGGTGCACGTGTTGCCCTGTCCCGTCATTGGGAACACGGTGGCGACGGTGCTCTGGAATTCGCCGATGCGGTTGTTGACGCCTGTGAAGAGCCCAACGACTTCAAATTCCTCTACGATCTCGACACCCCGCTCTCTAAGCGTATCGAGCTCATCGTTAAAGAGGTTTACGGTGGCGAAGGTGTATCCTACAGCCCCGAGGCAGCAGCCAAGCTAAAACGCATTGAAGCTGATCCGGAAATGAAGGAAATGGGTACCTGTATGGTAAAAACCCATCTCTCTCTCTCCCATGACCCAAGCCTCAAAGGTACTCCTAAAGGCTGGACCTTGCCAGTTCGCGATATCCTCACCTACAAAGGTGCCGGATTCGTTGTACCTGTTGCAGGGGCAATCAGCTTGATGCCTGGTACTGCTTCTGATCCCGCTTATCGTCGTATCGACGTTGATGTGGACACCGGTAAAGTAAAAGGTGTTTTCTAGTAGCACTTTTTATAACCAGTAAAAAAGGACCGGGATTTTTTCTCGGTCCTTTTTTTTTAACCCTCTTATTTATAAATTTTCTTTCATATACCTCTCAACATTCAATACATTCCATCTATTCCAAGTTAAAATTTTTAACCAACATCAATTGGTTTCTAATCATTTTTTTATTGTCATCCAACCATCCAAGAGCTATACATTTATGAGTATCAAGTGGCGGATAGAATCCACCCTTACTTATCCCTCATCAAATTAGGTGAAGTGTCTCTATGCCAGCTCCAACTTCTCAAAAAAAACGCCCCGCCCCTAGTAAAGCCGGAATGAAACGCACGGTCAAAGACCAGTCCGGTGCCGGTAAAATCAAAATCGGCGAACTTTTATCAAAGGCCGGATACATTACCGCCTCTCAATTTGAATCTGCAAAAACCATTTTAAAAAAATCTGATAAGTTAATGAGCCAAATCCTTCTTGCCCAAGGATATATTGAAGAAGAGACAGTCCCCAACTTCTTGAATAGAATGCACAACTACCGGGCAATTGACATTTCCCAGGAAGCTCCCAGTGGTGATGCCATCAAGTTACTTCCCTTTGAAATTGCTAAACAATACATGGCGTTCCCTCTCCGCCTTGCCGGTAAAACATTTCAAATTACCATGGTCGAGCCCACCGACGATATCGCCCTTGAAGAGTTACAAAACAAACTAGGCAAATCACTCACTGCGTGTGTTTCTACCGAAAAAGATATCATCGAAGCCTACCGAGCCTACTATCAAATCAGCGATGAGGAATATGCAAACCTCAAGGGCGGTGCTACAGAAGAAGAAGAGGAAGAACAGGTCACTCAAGTCTCCGATTTCGGTGCCCTGGTATCCGATGCCGCCGATGACTTTGAGATCGACAGTGGAGATCAAGAGGAATCATATGATCAATTCTCCGCCTCTGATGCACCAATCATTAAACTTGTAAACGGTATCCTTGTTAAAGCAGTTCAAGATGGAGTCAGTGATATCCATATTGAGCCCTTTGAAAAAACCATGCAGGTTCGCTATCGTAAAGATGGTTCTCTATTTAAATCAATGAACTTGCCGCTGACCATTAAAAATGCCTTGGTCGCCCGCATGAAAATTCTGGCTGATCTTAACATCACTGAACGAAGGGTTCCCCAGGATGGTCGTATCAGAATACGTCTGGGAAGAAACAAGGCTGTTGACTTTCGTGTTTCCACCCTTCCCCTACTCCATGGCGAAGGTATAGTTCTTCGTATTTTAGATAAATCCTCCCTTAATGTTGATTTGACCAAACTCGGGTTTGAACCAGAAGTTTATGCCCAGCTCAAACGGTGCCTTGACCAACCCCAGGGACTGCTACTAGTAACCGGCCCCACCGGTTCCGGTAAAACAGTTACCCTTTACTCCGCTCTCAACTCCCTCAACAAGGAGGATATTAAAATCCTCACCGCCGAGGATCCAGTGGAGTTTAACTTTAAAGGCATTAATCAGGTTAACGTTAATACCGAAGTAGGTATGACCTTTCCCGCCGCACTCAAAGCCTTCTTACGCCAAGATCCAGATATCATCATGGTTGGTGAGATTCGGGATATCTCCACGGCGGAAATTGCGATGAAAGCTGCTATGACCGGTCACTTGGTTTTTAGTACTCTACATACCAATGATACTCCCTCAACTGTCGGCCGTATGGTGGATATTGGCATCCCCCCCTATCTGCTCGCCTCTGCACTCACCATGATATTAGCCCAGCGTCTTGGCAGACGATTATGTAAATGTAAGATTCCCAAGCAATATAGTAGAGAATACCTACTCGCCGCCGGTTTTAACGAAGAAGAACTTGAAGAAGAAATGGAACTATTTGGTCCTAAAGGTTGCTCTATATGTAATGGCCTTGGATATAAAGGACGAGTCGGTTTCTTTGAACTCATGGTGGTCAACAATGAAGTGGGTCAAGCTATTAACGCTGGGGTTCCAGAAGAACAACTGCGTAAAGTTGCCCTTGCATCCGGCATGGTTGATCTACGCCATGCAGGTCTAAGAAAGGCTAAGCAAGGAGTTACCAGCGTTGAAGAAGTAATTAAACGCACAACAATCCATGAAGAAAGTTTACCCGCTTATTTAATTAATCCCGAACTAGAAGAATATCAAGATGGTGATGTCATTATCGGCGAAGGGAACAAAGATAAGGATTTTTTCAAACTTGTTCGCGGAAGGGTGGCTGTTCTAAAAGGTGGTAAAAAAATAGCCGAAATCACCGAACCAGGTGAATATTTTGGCGAAATGTCCGTCATTTCCGGGGAAGCTCGTTTTGCTAGTATCGTATCATCCGGACGCTGCACCATAAGAAGATTCCCTGGCGATAAGCTTATGGAACTTATTGAAAATTATCCAGATGTTTCTAAACATCTCTTTAAAACCATCGTCAGTCGCTTGCAAAAAACTGACCGTATCGTAGTCAAGCTGGCAGAGGGCAACAAACCTCGCCCAGCTCCGGTACGACGCATGCCGACATCATAATTTCCCTTTTGCACATCAACTAGTTAATTAGCAATACCCGACTATCTTCGGAAACTAATCTTTGAAACAAACTCCCTTTCCTCTTGATTAGTTTCCTTTTTTAGTTTTAACCCGACAGTATATTAATTTTATAAAAAAACGATAGCATGGCCCAAAAAGTATCATTAAAAATAGCCGCTTACTTTGACACTCGGCCCGGCCATGCCAAGCAAACCCTCGGTCTTCTTGGTGCCCTAGAGGAACTCACCCCTGTTGAAACTATTCGTATTGATCTACCCCATCAATCATTATTCAAAGAGCTAATCTCTTGGCTCCGTTTTTACCTCTTACCCAAAAGCAAACATATACAGGGAAGCTCAAAAGTTGATTTAATCATAGGTACCGGTTCACGCACCCATATCCCCATGCTAACTCATGGAAGAGCCCTAGGCATACCAACAGTTACCTGTATGACCCCCACTCTGGCATTACGCAATCACTTCTCCCTTTGTTGCGTACCCAGACATGACCAAACAGCAGCGGCACCTCATATTTTCCCCACCAACGGGCCTCCTAATCCCTGTCGCTCAAGAAATAAACATGATCCCCACCGAGGGCTTATCCTCATTGGCGGCAAAGACCAAAAAAGTCATCATTGGGATACCCAATCATTATTAGTTGACATTGGTGTGTTGATCGACGAAGACAACTCCTTAGAATGGACAATTTCCTCTTCACCACGCACTCCAGAGGAAACCAATAACGGCCTCCAACAACTGGCATCCCACAGGGCCAATGTTACATTCATTCGGTTTGAGGAAACCAAACCAGGATGGATAGAAAAAGAATATGACCGTAATGCAATGGTATGGGTTAGCGCAGATTCCATGTCAATGGTCTTCGAATCTTTATCTGCCGGCTGTAAAGTCGGCCTATTACCTATAAAATGGAAGAGAACTGATTGTAAATTTCAGCGCTGCGAAAAATACTTACGAACTCACGGATATGTCATTTCCCTCACCGATTGGCGAGGCGGAAAAACCAAATGGCCTTCCTTTGAACCACTCAATGAAGCTATGCGCTGTGCTGAGGAGATATTGAAAAGATGGTGGCCGGAACGCTTACAGTAGTCCAACTTTTACCTGAACTTGATGAAGGCGGGGTTGAAAACGAAACCCTTGAACTCGGCTCATACCTGACTGCACATGGTTATAAATCCATTGTTATCTCAGGTGGAGGGAGATTAGTCCCAAAACTAGAACAGGGTGGAAGCAAACACATCACTTGGCCCCATATCGGTGAAAAGAGTCCTCGTTGCCTGCAATACATCATGCAACTACGATCTTTGCTACTCAAAGAAAAAGTCGACATCCTCCATCTGCGCTCTCGATTACCCGCCTGGATAGGCTATCTTGCTTGGATGTCCCTACCAAAGTCCAAACGTCCAGGTCTAATCACCTCTTTCCACGGCTTTTACTCGGTAAACTGCTATTCCACTATTATGACCAAAGGCCAGAGGGTCATTGCCGTCTCCAACAATATTAAAGAACATATTTTAGAAAACTACCCCATTGGCGGCTGGAAAATTCACGTCATCCATGGAGGATTCGATGCCCATACTTTTAACCCTGATAAGGTAGAGTTTTCACGAATCACTGCCCTGCGTGACAAATGGAATCTGCACGGTTCCGAACCTATCATTATTCTTCCGGGACGTTTAAGCGCATGGAAGGGACAAGATGTTTTTATCAGCGCCCTGAACAAGATTCGCCACCTACCATTTACCGCACTATGCGTTGGAAATCTTGCGGAAAATACCTCCTTCGTTCAAAAGCTTTCGTCCAAAATTAAACAATATAACCTGGAAGACCGGGTTAAGTTGGTCGGCCATTGCTCCGACATGCCGGCAGCCATGATGCTATCTGATATCGTGGTATCAGCCTCTTCCACCCAACCAGAAGCCTTTGGAAAGGTAGCCATTGAGGCCATGGCTATGGGAAAACCAGTCATTGCCACTCGCCATGGCGGAAGCCTGGAAACTGTTCAAGACGGCATCTCCGGCTGGCTTGTAGAGCCCTCCAACTCGACCCACATGGCTCAAGCATTAGAAGATGCCTTGAGCGACAGTGAAAAGCTGTGCAATATGGGTAAAAACGGACAGCAGAGGGTAAATAACCTCTTCACATCATGTACAATGTGTGTAAAGACCGTTGATCTCTACCACTCTCTCCTACTTGAAAATGCAGGTAGAGAACCAACAGAGAAAAACCTCACCGTTGTCCAAATGCTTCCAGAACTTGAAGGAGGCGGAGTTGAGAGGGGAACCTTAGAAATGGGCCGCTATCTCACCGAAAAAGGCAACAGTTCTCTGGTTATTTCTGGCGGAGGTCGAATGGTTAATCAACTGATCCAGGAAAAAAGCAGACATATTTTTTGGAAAGTCGGAGCTAAATCTCCCCGTAGCCTTCTCTACATCTTTCCCCTGCGAAAGCTTCTGGTAAGAGAAAAAGTTGATATTCTTCATTTGCGATCCCGGATGCCTGCCTGGATCGGATACTTGGCCTGGAAATCCCTTCCTCCAAAAAAACGTCCGGTCCTTATTACGACCTTCCATGGTTTTTATTCCATAAACGGCTACAGTGCCATTATGACCAAAGGTCAAAAGATTATTGCTGTATCAGAAGCCATTGCTCAACATATAAGAGACAATTACCATGAAAAAGACAAACTCGTTTTAATTTACCGAGGCATCGACCAACGTCTTTTCAATCCTGACAATGTGAACACCAAACGCCTAAACGAATTAGCAGAACTTTGGAACATTGAACGCACCATACCCATTATTATGCTTCCCGGCAGATTGACTCGACTCAAAGGGCAGCATATTTTCATAAAAAGTCTCGCTTTACTCAAAGACATCCCCTTTCAGGCCGTATTAGTTGGAGACACCAATGACAATCCCGGATACACTAAAGAACTCAAATCCATCGTTTCCGGCTTCGGCTTAACCGATAAAGTAAAATTTGTCGGTCACTGCCTGGATATGCCAGCTGCCCTTATGCTTTCCGATATAGTAATTTCCGCAACCTCTACCGAACCAGAAGCCTTTGGAAGAACCACTGCAGAAGCAATGGCCATGGGGAAACCAGTGATTGCAACAGCACATGGCGGTAGTCTGGAAACTGTTATAGATGGAACAACGGGCTGGCTCGTACCACCATCAAACCCTGAGGCTATGGGCCAAGCATTACAAGATGCACTTTCCGACCCAGAACGAAGAAAAACCTTTGGTCAAAATGGACGAGAGCGGGTACAAAAATATTTTACATTACAAACGATGTGCGATAAAACGTTACGCACTTATGAACAACTGGTCACAGAGCCTAACACAAAATAGTCTTATTTTTTTAAACAATTATCTATATAGTTACATGACACCAACCATACCAATATCATGGGGTGAACTTTTTGATAAAATCACCATTTTAGAAATCAAGTCAGCCCGCATAAATGACAATAAAAAACAATCCAATATTCTCAAAGAACTAAGTAAACTCAACGAGGTGGTCGCCCAATCTGGATATACAGCCTCTCCTACCACTGAAGAGGCTATACAGCACCTCAAAGAGGTTAACGAAGATCTATGGTCCATTGAAGACGACATCAGAGAGTGTGAACGACAAAAGAAATTTGATGCCCCATTTATAAAACTAGCCCGCTCTGTTTATATAACCAATGATAAGCGGTCTAATTTAAAACTACGAATAAATATGTTACTTGGTTCTGAATTGCTTGAGGAAAAGTCTTATCAAGACTATTAACGATTACTCATAACCTAACCTACATCAGCGAGAGAGCATACCCTGGTGCAAAATAAAATCCTCATTATCAAGCTCAGTGCTTTCGGCGATATAATTCAATCATTTGGAGCAATTGAAGACTTAAAAAACCATCATCAAAATGATGAAATCATTGTGATGACCACCCCACCCTATGAGAAACTTTTTCGTCGTTGCCCCTGGGTAGATTCAGTTATCATAGATCCACGCGCTCCCCGTTGGCGACTGGATAAAATGCGCACCCTACAAAAAAAAGTGTTCGAACTCAAACCTGATCTCGTATATGACCTCCAACGAGTTGGCCGAACACGCTT
>Ga0224507_10000190_pt1 | contig 23957 bp, 19 predicted proteins | sample SF_Jan12_sed_USG_3_FD_170159 | JGI IMG/M metagenome (GOLD analysis project Ga0224507, IMG submission 170159) | Sediment microbial communities from San Francisco Bay, California, United States - SF_Jan12_sed_USGS_13 | ecosystem: Environmental > Aquatic > Marine > Sediment | place: USA... | reverse complement strand
CCCGCATGGGTTCGCTGTAGATAGAATCTCCCTGGGTCATCACCGTGACTTCGACGCCAGCTCGTGCAAGGCCGATAAATATTTCGGCTTCTGGTCTGATGCTGTTCAGACTGTCGCTTTGATTAGTGATGCAGAGAAGTTTCATTAGTCGTTTCACAAATGTCGATTGGTAGTGACTTCAGGCGAGTTACCGACAGGCTATCGCTGTCAGTGATGGTTTCCAAGTGCCGTGGATGGCGCTGGCCTAGTTCACGGGCCTTGCGCGACGAATTATTGCCCTCGCAAGACGCATAGGCGCCTCGGGATCCATGCGCAAGTACATGGATGGCTCAATCAGTTCCAGTTCCATTACTTCGAAGTCACCGTCCGGATTGCGAATCATGTCTGCTCGTCCGTAAAGGGGACGCACGCTCAGTGCGCGTACGGCTTCGCTGGCGCGCTTCACTAGCAGGGCTTCTGGTTCGACCAGGGCGATATCCGCGCCGTGTTCTTCCTGTGAACGAAAGTCACCGGCTTTGGGAGTCTTGCGGATTGTGTGACTGATTTCGCCATCCACGAACATCACGGAGTATTCCCCCTCGCTTTGAATTGCCGTGCGGAAGGGCTGCACCATCGCCTGGCGGTGCTCGAAAACAGGTTGGATTTTTGGCCAGTCCTGTTCCAGGGTTCTCTTGTTCAATACGTGAGCGTGCTCCGCATTAGCGCCTATCGCGGGCTTGATGACCATTTTGTCGCTGCCGTACTCATCGAATAGCGCCAGGATGTCGGCCTGCCTTGGCCCGTCCAGCCAGCGGGTGGGCACCACGCTTACATCGCGTTCATCCAGCCAGTTTAGGTAGGACTTGTGCAGGTTCCAGCGTACCAGTTCAGGCGGATTGAGCAGGGGAGTGCCGGAAGCCTCGATTTCATCCAGCAAGGCCAGGAAGCGGGGTGCGTCGCTGGGGTAGTCCCAGGGCGAGCGAATCACCACTATCCCGTAGCGCGTCCAATCGGTGCCCCGGGACCGCCAGGATATTTTATCCACATCCCATCCCAGTTCCTTGAGCGCAGGAATCGCCAGGTCGTCGTCGCACACGAATCCTTCCATGCTGTCCATGGTGATGAAGGCGCAACGTTGGATCATCAGTTCTACTCGCTTGTCAGTGTGAGGCGGGGTGTTTCGGATCAGTCCCAGCTAAGCCGGAACGGGTCGGGATCGGATTCAAGAATGCGTTGCATGATGATCTGCTCGCGCTTTTCTATGCACTGAAGGAAATCCATGGCGCTGCCCATGGCCTTGAATGCACCGAAACCATCCTCAAGAAAATCATGCAGTGAGCCGAAGCCGGCCATGTGTGCAGGACCGTGTGCCATGCGAATCAGAGCGTAAATAAGCGGGTAGTGAACGAGCTTGTCCAGGTCACGCCCTGCCTCAAGCAACAGCTGTATTTGCCAGCGGCGGTCTTGTTCCCTGTCACTGCGTCGGTAGGCGTCCGCATAGCTGTCACCATCGACCTGGGTGTCGGTGCCGATGAGCCGAACCATCTGTTGATCCAGGTCCTGGCTCAGAACCTCCAGCTGCGCCGCCATCCTCAGAGTGTGCAGGGCGGGCTGGGGAAGCATTCGCTGCATAATGGGATAGGCGCGCTGCAGTTGCATGTCCCTGGGAGTGAAGTCTCCCTCGCCGTAGAGCTGTGTGAGAAAAAATTCGACACCTTTCCGGTACCGTTCGCGGTCCCTCAAATCCTGATAGGTCAGGTCCAGCCGGCGAGTCTGCCAGCGCTGCAGTTCCGCCAGCTTGACCGATTCGCAAGAGCCCGGCGGAAAGGCTTCCCGCAATCGACGGTTGCGCTCGAATAACTGGTAAAGGGACGCGTTGCGTATATCGAAGCTGCTCATTAACTCTTTCGGTCGCTATGTTCCGCCCAGAAGTTAGCACTCCATTGGGTGGTCTGCCTATATCGGATTATCGAAAGCACGGCGTTTCATTTGCCGGGCAAGCCCATACTACGGGGCTTGTCAGCCCGATATCCCCTGTTTACTCTGGGAGCCTGCTGACTTCAATGCCAGATTACCTGGGGGGAATAACTTATGGATGATCTCGAACAGCGTTTTCAAGAGGCGGCTGCTAATAGCAAGAAACTCAGCGAGAGGCCTGATGATGACACGTTGCTGAAGATATATGCGCTATACAAGCAAGGCAGCGAGGGAGATGTTACCGGCGAGCGCCCGGGCTTTTTTGACTTCGTTGGCGCCGCTAAATATGACGCCTGGGATGCTATGCGTGGCAAGGACAAGGCCGCTGCAATGCAGGAATACATTGATCTGATTGAGCGGCTGAGAACTTAGGCCGCTCAGCCCGATTTGTCGGCTTTCCTGGGCTCGGTCTTGCGGGTTGCGGTGGGTTTGGCGGTGGTCTTTGGTTTTGCCTCGGTCTCCAGCTTGCTGATTCGCGCCCTCAGCTCATCAATCGTGCGCTCCATCTCGACCAGCCTGGATTCACCGGGAACGCCCAGTTTTTCCAAGGCCTTTCCGACTCGATCCTGAAAAATATTTTCAAGGTTTTCCCAGTTTTCACCGGCATGCTTGCGCACCGTTTCGCTAACCGAGGCGGCGGCGCTCTTGAGTTCCTCGACTTCTGGTTTAATCGCCACAGGGTGTATGGATCCGCCGCGCTGCAGTCGCGTGCCCTCGGCGATTAGTGCCTCGAACAGCTTGGGGCCTTCTTTCTGGGCCTTTGCCAGGGCACCCAGGCCCGCCAGCCAGATATGGGAGACCGAGTCCGGAATTGTAAATCCCGTCCCCGGAGTCTGTGCTGCTTTCGGGCTGGCTTTGCTTTGCAAACTGGACAAGGTGCCTTTTTTCTTAACAGCCATAATGAGTTCCTTTCTCAAGCCCCTGTACGGGAACGCTGGCGCAGGGCTTTGTTCCTGTGGGATAGTTTGACGCGTCGACAATATGGGGCAATGATCACTCCCCGGTAACCCGGCGAAAGCCCGGGATGATTTAATAGGGCCCAACTGGTTTGAATATTACAGGAGCAGCAGATGTCGAGCCATGACTGGAACGAGTTTCCCTACCCTGATTCAGCATTCGCTTATGCGGGCGATACGCTTCGCCGTGGATGGGCTCGACTGCACCAGGGTGATTGTGAACCTTTTCCTGACAATGCCCGTGTGAAAGCGCTGCTTAAAGCCAGTCCTGATCTGGAGGGGTACCTGCCCGAAAATCTGGTTGGCAACACCAAGGCCATTGCCGAGGCGCTCCAGTCTGCCTGGCGCAACTTTCACAGTGGCCATTTCCAGAAAGCTTACGAGGAAGGCCTGGAACTGGGTCCCCTGGGTGCGGTGGTTGCTGCGAAGGCTGCGGGAATTTACGCCACCTACCTGGAAGATGATGAGGACTTCACCTCGACATTATTCATGGATGCAGCGGAGCGCGCCGAAGAGGCGGCGGAACTGATGCCCCGGGAAGCGAATACTCATTACCAGCGGGCCTATAACCTGGGTCGTTATAGTCAGGCCATTTCCATCGCCAAGGCCCTGAGCCAGGGCCTGGCGGGCAAGGTCAAGGAGAGCCTGGAAACGGTGCTTGAATTGTCGCCGGATCATTCAGAGGCCAACACGGCGCTGGGCATGTTCCATTCCGAGGTGATTTCCAGTGTGGGCAGCGTGGTGGGTGGGCTCACCTACGGCGCCAAGCGCGATGCGGCGATTCGTTATTTCGAAAAATCCCTGGCGTTACATCCGGAATCGGCCATCGCCCATATGGAATACGCCAATGGCCTGCTTCTGTTGTTTGGCGACAAGCGTGAAGACGAGGTGGTTGAATTGTACGAGAAGGCTTCCGAATTTGAGCCCGCGGACGCCATGGAAAAACTCGACATTGAGCAGGCTCGCGCCGAACTGGAGTAGTTCCCGGTCTAACTCGATTTCTTTTTTCGGGGTTTGCGCTTTGCCGTCGTCTTGGCCTTGGCTTCTTTGTTTGCTTCCCAGGGTCCGATCAGGGCCAACATCATCAGTTTTTCAAATTCCTTGTTAAAACCCCTGGTCAGTTCCCAGGGATCGTCCACCAGTTCACTGTCGGCGATGATGCCGAAATGCACGCGGCCGTTGTAGCTGAGAATGCTTACCCCGACGCCGACCTTGCCGGTCTGGGGCACCCAGAACATTTGATCCACCAGTTCGTGACCTGCGAGGTACAGGGGTTCGCGGGGACCAGGCACATTGCTCATTACCGTGGAGGCCTTGCTGCTTAGCATGTCCAGGGCAGCGCTTTGAACCGCCGCGGGCGCCAGGCCCAGGGCCGCCAGCAGTCCCAGGGCAACCAAAGGCTGGTAGGAGCCTTTAAGCTCCTTCATGTTTTTGTGTACAGCGTAGATTCTGTCTATGGGATTGGCGATGCCCACCGGCAGTTCAAGGAAAACCAGTCCAAAATGGTTGCCCAGTTTCAGCGCCTGTTCCGGCGGTCGCATGTTCACCGGCACCGAGGCTCGAATCCCCAGTCCCTCAAGATCGTGCCCTTGCTCGCGCAGGTAGTGCCCCAGGGTCCCGGCAGCGCAGGACAGCAGCACGTCATTGACGGTGCATCCCAATGCCTTGCCCAGGGCCTTGACCTCGGTCAGTGGCAGGGGGTCAGCCCAGGCCACCTGCTTGCGTCCGCCCAGGGGTTTCTTCAGACAGGTGATCGGGTCGTCACTCATCAAGGCGACCTTGGCCAGTTCCGTAGCCAGTCCCAGGCCGTGCATGGCCCAGTCGCTTGCCTGCCCGGGATCCATGGCGAGTTCCAGTCCGCCGGTCCACAATTTCTGGGTCGCACGCATGGAGCCTCGAACCAGGTCCCTGGCCGGCTCGTAAAGGCGAGCCAGGGGTGTGTTTGGTTTTTGCATGGACTTGCGCGAGCGGCCCTTCTCCGGCAGCTCGCCCTGGACGACAGCCAGTTTGTCGGTCATTGAGAGCATCACACGAATCATCGCGATGCCGTCGGCATAGGCATGGTGAATCCTGTTAATCAGCGCAGTTCTGCCGCCGGGGCGCTCAACCAGGTGGTATTCCCACAGGGGCTTGTTGGTAGGTAATGGCGTGCTGGACAGGTCGCTTACCAGGGCGGCCAGTTCCCGTTCCCCTCCCGGTTCGGGCAGGGACAACTCATGAATGTGCCGGTCCAGGTCAAAGAACGGATCTTCTTCCCACCATGCGCCAAGGACGTCGGTGCGTGGAATTGTTCTGAAGCGGGGAAACCTCAGGAAACGCTCAGCCAGCAGTTCCCGCAACACCTGCCTGGTCAGGGTGGTATCAAACGTCATGATGCCCGTGATCATCATCAGATTTTCAGGGGTATCCATCCGCAGCCACGCGGTATCGATGCTGGACATACGTTGACGGACAGGCGGCATTCACGACTCCAAACTAGGGACCTGGAATAACAGTATAGGAGCTTGTGGGGGCCGGATAGTAGGGGACAGGAGGCAGATTGATAAAATCCTGATCTTCTACTATGAATTCTACATGCTAATCTTAGTCTCTTACTTATACGGAATTCCGGGTTCCATGGCCCGGGAAACGAAGGGAGCTGCTTGATGAATTATTTTGTGACCGGCGCCACCGGATTTATCGGTAAATACCTGGTAGCCAATTTGCTTAAACGCAAGGGGACCAAGATTTACGCCCTGGTGCGAAAAGAATCCACCGCCAAGTTCAAAGAGGCGAAGGAGTTTTGGGGGCCCGAGTCCAAGCGGGTAGTCGCTGTTCGGGGGGATCTCGGCAAAGCCAAGCTTGGGGTGTCCGCGGCCAACCTGAAGGCCCTGACCGGTGAAGTGACTCACATGTTCCACCTTGCCGCCATTTATGATTTGTCGGCTAGCGCCGAGTCTCAGGACATGGCCAATATCCTGGGTACTGATCACGCCCTGGATTTTGCCGAGCACGTTGGAGTGCGCTGTTTCCATCATTGCAGTTCCATTGCGGCTGCCGGCTTGTATCGTGGCACCTTCCGCGAGGATATGTTCAAGGAAGCCGAGGGCCTGGATCACCCCTATTTCCGGACTAAACACGAATCCGAAGGCCTGGTTCGCCAGCGCACCGGCCTGACCTGGAGGATTTATCGCCCGGGCATGGTTATCGGTCATTCCGAGACAGGCCAGATAGACAAGGTCGACGGGCCATATTATTTCTTCAAGTTGATTCAGAAGATGCGCAATAACCTGCCGCGCTGGGTGCCTACCATCGGTGTGGAAGGTGGGCGGCTGAACATGGTGCCGGTGGATTACGTGGCCAGTGCCATGGATCACATTGCCCACAAGCGTGGCCTGGACGGGAAGTGCTTCCACCTGGTTGATCCGGAGCCCATGCGCGCCGGCGAAGTGCTGAACGTATTTGCCCGGGCCGGTCATGCTCCGGAAATGTCCATGCGTATCGACGTGCGGATGTTTTCCTTTATCCCCCCGGCGCTGCGCCAGGGCCTGATGATGGTGGCGCCGGTGCGCCGTATCACTCACCAGATTCTCAAAGATCTTCACATCCCCGGGGATGTGCTGAAATTCCTGAACTATCCCACTCGCTTCGACAATCGGAATACTGAGGACGCGTTGCGGGGCACGGGTATCCAAGTCCCTGATTTGCGCGATTATGCCTGGCTACTGTGGGATTATTGGGAGCGCCACCTGGACCCAGACTTGTTTGTTGACCGGTCATTGAAAGGCGCCGTGCAGGGCAAGATTGTCATGGTAACCGGTGCCTCCTCGGGTATCGGTCATGCCGCTGCCCTGAAGCTGGGAGAGGCCGGAGCGAAGGTCATTATCGTCGCCCGTGGCATTGAGAAGCTGGAAGAGACCCGGGCCGAAATCGAGACGGCCGGTGGCGAGGTGCATGTTTACCAGTGTGACCTGTCGGATATGGCTGATTGTGATCGACTGGTGGCCGAGGTGCTGAAGGACCATGGTCAGGTGGATGTGCTGGTCAATAATGCGGGCCGCTCCATCAGGCGATCCATTGCACTGTCATTCGACCGTTTCCATGATTTTGAGCGCACCATGCAGCTGAACTATTTCGGTTCCCTGCGCCTGATTATGGGCTTCCTGCCCATGATGCGTGAGAACCGGTCAGGTCACGTGATTAACATTTCTTCCATTGGTGTGCTGAGTAATGCGCCGAGATTCTCGGCCTATGTGGCATCCAAGTCTGCGCTGGATTCGTTTTCTCGCTGTGCCGCCTCGGAGTTCTGTGACGAGGGGATCGCGTTTACCACCATCAATATGCCCCTGGTACGCACGCCGATGATTGCGCCGACCAAGATGTATGAACAGGTGCCGACAATTTCGCCGGCCGAAGCGGCGGACATGATCGGGGATGCAATTATTCGCAGGCCTTACCGGATTGCCACCAGGCTGGGTATTTTCGCCCAGGTGCTGCATTCCCTCTTCCCGAAGGTTGGCGAGACGGTGATGAATACAGCCTACCGAATGTTCCCGGACTCGGCTGCAGCGACCGGTGACAAAGCGCCCGAAGCCAAGCCATCAAACGAGATGATTGCCTTCGCAACACTGATGCGCGGTATTCACTGGTAGAGGTGCTTGAAGAGGCAGCCCGTCTTGAAGACGGGCTGCCTGTTATTTTCTAGCCCTGTGCGGCCAGCCATTCGTCGTCCGATGCCTCGGTGATTTCCTCGAACAGGAAGGTGCTCAGATAGCGCTCTCCTGTATCGGGCAACATCACCAGGATAGTCGAGCCGGTTTCCGCCCTGGCTGCCACTTTCAAGCCTGCTGCCAGGGTTGCTCCCGATGACAGTCCGCTGAGGATGCCTTCTTTCTGCGCCAGTTCCAGGGAGGTGTCCCGAGCCTCATCGTCGGTAACCAGGACGATTTCATCGAACACATTCCTGTTAAGTACCTTGGGAATGAAGTCCGGGGTCCAGCCCTGGATCTTGTGAGGCGCCCATTCCTTGCCCGACAGCATTGCTGCGCCTTCAGGTTCGGTGACTACGATTTTCACTTCGGGTCTCGCCAGTCGGAGCATTTCGCCCACGCCGGTCATTGTTCCGCCAGTGCCCCAGCCGGTTACCCAGTAATCCAGGCGCTTGCCTGCGAAATCCCTGAGGATTTCAGGACCGGTGGTGTTGCGATGGAAGCTCGGATTGGCGGGGTTCTCAAACTGGCTGGCCAGGAACCAGCCGTGCTTGGCTGCCAGTTCCTCTGCTTTCTTGACCATCCCGGTGCCACGCAAGGCGGCCGGGGTCAGTATGACCTTGGCGCCCATGGCCTTCATGATTCGCCGACGTTCGATGGAGAAGCTCTCCGCCATGACTGACACGAAGGTATAGCCCTTGGCCGCACAGACCATCGCCAGGGCGATGCCGGTGTTACCGGACGTTGCTTCAATGATGGTGTCGCCGGGCTTGATTTGCCCTTTGTCCTCGGCGGTCTGGATGATGGCATAGGCGAGCCGGTCCTTCACCGATGCCATGGGGTTAAATGATTCAACCTTCACGAACATGTTCACGTGAGACGGACCCATGTTGTTAAGTCTGACGACCGGGGTATTGCCTATGGTCTCTAAAATATCGGCGTAAATCATAATCAGGATCTCCTCAAAGGCCGTGCCAGCGACCTTCTAATCCGTGTGTGATGTCCCTATGTGTCTCTACCGATTCATTCATTGAATATCAGCCAGAAATTCCTCACAAATGGCGGGAGTCGCCTGTTGCTGTGTGGGTTTCTCGCATATACCGTCAAGTGCGGCGCGGATGTTTCGCAGGCTGGCGAGACGCAAATTATTATCATTCCACTGACTAAATGTAGCATCTAGCATTCTGAGGCGCCTTACATTTCTGTTGTACAGCGCGCCTTCTGTCTGTCCCAGTTCATTGATGAGGCTCACGGTGGTTTGTTCAATTTCTTCTGTTTGATCAGGGGTCATGTCCACCAGTCCCAGGACCAGGTTTACGCCCCATTCAAAGCGGGTTGCGGAGCCTGTGGCGTCGTCGTAGGCCTTGCGCAGCCAGTCCAGTGCCTGGTCTGTCTTGCCTGCTTTCTGAGCTGCGATTGAGATTTTCTTCATGTAATAAATTGTTGATGATGACTTGCCCAGTTCGGCGGTCAGCAGAGAAATACACTGGTCATACAGGCCGGCCTCGGTCAGCGTGTTGGCGGCTGAATTGATGGCCGACTGGCGTTCATAGCCGGTGGTGTTGGCGTCCACCCAGTGGGCAGCGTCCGAGGTGTGTTTCAGGAGTTCGGCGGACAATTGGGCATCGGGATTATCCATTCTGGCCATTCGCACGAGTGCCCGGGAAATATAGACGCGCTCCGATCCGGAAATGCTGCCGCTTTGTTCCAGGGCGTCCAAGGCTTGCCGCCAGCTACCTTCCAGCTCCTGGCGTTGGTCAGAATCCGGCGTGGTGAGCCCGGCGATGGTTTTACCCGGCAGGTTGATGATCAGGTCCAGGTTGGCCAAGCGTGTAGCCGGATCGGAAACGATTGCGATAAGTTGCTCGACGGCCTGGGCTTTCTCGTTGTCGGACATTTTTCCTGATGCGAGCATCGCCTTCAATTGCTCCACATACAGGCGCGAACGCTCAACCTGCATTCCGTCCGGACAAGCCTGGCTCATGGCGGAGAATGCCTGTGCCGGGTCAAGGTCGAGCAAGGCCCGCTGGTTATCTTGTTCCCAGCTGTAGTACGCCAGCAGCCTGCACTCGTCTTCACCAAGGACGGCCTTGGTGTCTGACAGCAGGCGGTTGAGCAGCTCGGGAACCGGGGTCATTACGGCCAGCGCGGTATCCAGTGCCCGGTTGTATTGATCGGCGTCAATGGTACCGGGGAGGCGTGTGATCTGAGTTCCGTCCGCGGCAAAGATAATCATGGTGGGATAGCCGAACACACCGAACTGATCCCCGAATTGCTGACCCCGGTCGGTATCGCCGTCAAGCCAAACGGGCAGGAACAGGCGGGTGCGATCAATAAAACTGCGCTGGTTAAAAATGGTGCCCTTTACCTGGGCACAGTCGGGGCACCACTCTGCGCTCCAGAACATGAACAGGGGGCGGTTTTCTTCTCGCGCAGTCGCGAAGGCCTTGTCTATATCTCCGTAATACCAATTGATGCCTGCCTGGGAGGTATCGGATGTGGCCTGGATCGTGGACCCGCTGTTTTCGACCCCGGTTCGGTCCTGGCACGCTGCCAGCGCCAGCACTGAGGCGACAACCAGCGCAAAGCAGATATGTGGTTTCATGGGTGTTACCTGTTACATTATTCAGGGTCCGGGGCGCACCCGGACGGGGATAGTTGTCTAGTGTAGCCGTAATGGCCCGCGCGAACAGTGACTGTCGTGTTCGACCCGGTATTTAGAGTCGGGCAGGCCATTAGAAAGTATGGAGCCAGCATGTCATTTATTAGACATCGTTTTACCTCGCCTGGAGCATCTCCGGGATTGTCGCACCTGCATTCCGACCACGACCAGGAAGCTGTGCTGCACTTGTTTGATTACAACCCTGACGAGTTAGACGAGGTTTCCAATCCTGATGAACAACGCTGGAGTGCACCCATTCCTGACGGTCATGTCCGTTGGTTGCACGTACAGGGCAAGCCTCGCCCGGCCTTCCTGCAAAATTTGGCGGGAAGATTCGGTTTACATGTTCTCGCCCTGGAAGACGTGGTCAATGTTGGGCAACGACCTAAATTCGAGGTTTTTGGGGACTGGTATTTCATCGTGATGCAGAGGCCTTTAATGGATGCCTCGGGATTCAGGATGGAGCAGGTCAGTATCTTCCTGGGCGACAATTGCGTCATCAGCCTGCACGAGGGTGACGAGGATTTGATGGAGCCGATCCGCCACCGCCTGCGCCATGGAGGCACCGGTCGAATTCGCAAGCTGGGTCCGGATTATCTTTGCTATGCCCTGTTGGACCTGATTGTGGACCTGGGTTTCCCGATGCTCAGTGACACCAGCGATCGCTTGCTGGAGCTTGAGGAAAAAGTGCTGGGTGATCCCGAGCCAGAGTTGGTGGAGGCCGTGCACGAGATCAAGCGGAACTTGATTGGCGCTCGCCGCGCTCTCATGCCCCAGCGCGAAGTTATCAGTATGTTGATGCGGGAGGACACTCCATTAATGGAAGAACGGACCCGCCTGTTCCTCAGGGATTGCCACGATCACATGGTGTATATCCTGGAGTTGCTGGAAAGCTATCGGGAGATGACCTCTGGCCTGCACGATCTCTACCTGTCAACGCTGAGCCAGAAGATGAACGAGGTGATGAGCGTGCTGACGATCATTGCCACGATTTTTATTCCGTTGTCATTCATCGTTGGGCTGTACGGGATGAACTTCAATACCGAACTGAGCCCCTGGAACATGCCGGAACTGAATACCCGTTATGGCTATCCGGTGCTCTGGTTGGTGCTGATAGGCATTTCAGGGGGTATGTTGTACATCTTCAAGCGTCGGAAGTGGTTCTAGCGCGAGGGTCGTCCACCGGGAATACCCATTGCTCGACCTGCCTGGGGGCCCGGGTCATTGGTTATAGGCATCCACCAACCGGGACCAGTCGGCATCGCTGAATTTAATTTCCGGATTGGCGCTACTGATCTTGCCCAGGGAACGCTTCAGTCGCTGCAGGTTTGCCCGCTTCCATTCTCCGTCCTGTCGAATCCGGCCCCGGTCGAAGTCCAGCAGGAACAGCTCCCCGGATGAATTCACCAGGATGTTGTGAGCATTAAGATCGGCGTGGCAGACGCCTGCGTCGTGAAAACGCCGGATCAGCCTGCCGGTAAGATTCCAGATTTCATCAATGGGCCGATTCGAGTCGAGAAGGGCAGACAAGGGCATGGCGTCAGGAATCCGCGCGGTAAGCAGGTCTGCCCGATAGATGACGCCGTGTCGTGTGTAGCGTGCCGCCACCGGCCGAGGTACGGGAAGTCCCATGTCGTGGAGCGTCACCAACAAGCGAAACTCCCTGAATGAGCGTGTGGAGTTTTCGCCCAGGAACAAAAACTGGTCGCTCAGTACCCGGCCGGGCAGGCCGCCCCGCTGATAATGCCGCAAGGCCCAGGAAAACTGGTCACCACCGACGAACACCACCGTGCCCCGACCACCGGTGGCCAATTCCGGTGGCTTGGGTTGGTTTTGCCAGTAGCCCAACTCGAACTGTTCGGGCTGCATCTGGTCCAGCCCCGAGCCATCGTATAGCATGGCCCCCTGAGCAAAAGCCTGGTGAGTCACCTTCACGCTATGAACCTCGCGCTACCCCATCCCCCGAAGGAAATCTGCCTGCTGCGCCTTTCAGCCATCGGCGATACCTGCCACGTGGTCCCGGTGGTCAGGACCTTGCAGAAGGTATGGCCTGATACGCGCATTGTCTGGGTTATCGGCAAGTTAGAGGCCTCCCTGATGGCCGGTATGGAAGGCGTCGAGTTTATCATTTTCGATAAGTCCCGGGGTTGGGATGCGTATAGGAACCTACGAAGCCAGCTTGCAGGCCGAAAGTTTGAAGTCTTACTGTGCATGCATGCCTCCTTGCGGGCCAACCTGGCCGGAAGAATGATTGATGCGGATATGCGGCTGGGATTTGACCGGGCCCGGGCCAAGGACTTCCAGTGGTTGTTTACCTCCCATCGGATTCCCGCGACGCCCCGGCAACACGTGCTGGACGGTTTTTTTGAATTCATCCGTACCCTGGGAGTAACCGAGAAAGACCTGCGCTGGGACATTCCGGTGCCTGATGAGGACCGTGAGTTTGCCCGCCAGCTAATTCCTGACAGTGACAGGCCGACGCTGATGATCAGTCCCTGCAGCAGCCAGCGGGCGCGGAATTTCCGGAATTGGCTGCCGGAGCATTACGCCCGGGTGGCCGATTTTGCGAGTGATAAATTTGGCGCCAGGGTTATCCTGACCGGCGGCCCTACGGACCTGGAGAAGCAATATGGTGAGGACATCTCGCGGCTGAGCCAGTGTGCGCCGGTAAATATGATCGGCAAGACCAGTCTCAAGCAGCTGCTGGCCCTATTGTCCCGGGCCAGCGTGCTGTTGTGTCCGGATTCGGGTCCGGCCCATATGGCAACCGCCGCGGGCACGCCGGTGGTTGGCCTGTACGCCACCTCAAACCGACACCGGACCGGGCCCTACCTGTCCCAGGACCTGGTGGTAGATGCCTATCCGGAAGCGGTCCGGCGGCAGTTTGGCAAGTCTGCGGATGAGTTGCCCTGGGGGGGCCGGGTACGGGATCCTGCCGCCATGGAACTGATTAGGGTGGAAGCAGTTCAGATGGCCATCGAAAAAGCTCTGGAAACCGCCCGGTCAAGAAGCGCTCAGTAAGCCCTGTCGGCAGAGTTACGTGGTGAATTTGCTACTCGATATCCGTACTTCTCCCGGTTCCGGCAGAGGAGGTGTTAGGCTACCTTCCACACAGGTTTTTGCTTGGTTAAGGAAACATGAACGCATCTAAATGCAAACAACAGCAGGTTAGAAAGCGGGGCCATGATTTGATTCGTGATCCACTTCTGAACAAGGGCACGGCACTGACCCGGGAAGAGCGGAAAGCACTTGGTGTAGAGGGATTGCTTCCCCACCGGGTAATGACTATGGAAGGGCAGGCACGGCGCGTGTACGAAGCCCTGGAGGGCAAGAGCACGCCCCTGGGCAAGTATGTGGACCTGGCTGACCTGCAAGAACGCAACGAGCAGTTGTACTACCGGGTGTTGGCAGATCACCTAGAAGAATTGATGCCTATCGTCTACACACCGACAGTCGGCCTGGCCACCCAGCGTTACAGCCACGTGTACCGTCGCGGACGGGGCATCTGGATTACCCCTGATCACCGGGGCAAGATTGCCCAGGTCATCCGGGATGCAGTTGGTGACCGGGATATCCGCCTGATGGTGGTAACCGATAACGAGGCCATCCTGGGCATCGGTGACCAGGGCGCTGGCGGTATGGCCCTGGCCATCGGCAAGCTGGCCCTGTATTGCGCGGCTGCCGGTATCCACCCCCGGCACACTTTGCCGGTGAGCCTGGATGTAGGAACCAACAACGAGTTGCTGCTGGAAGACGACATGTACGTCGGCTATCCGGGGCGTCGCTTGCGTGGCAAGGAATATGACGACCTGGTACAGGAATTTGTTGAAGCCGTGGTCGAGGTGTTGCCCGGCGCCGTGGTGCAGTGGGAAGACCTGCGCAAGGACAACGCCCTGAAGATCCTGGATCGCTACCGTGACCAGGTGCCGTCATTCAATGACGACATCCAGGGTACCGGTGCGGTGGTGCTGGCGGGAACCATCAGCGCCATGAGAATTTCCGGCAAAGATATGACTGACCAGCGGGTGCTGGTCTACGGCGCTGGCGCAGCCGGCCTGGGTATTGTCAGGCAGGTTCGCGGCGCAATAATCGAGGCGGGTGGAGAGCCCACCCAGGTTGGCGTCATGGACAGCCGCGGATTACTGGTTTCTGACCAGGACTTCCCCGAGGCCTACAAGCGTGACCTGGCGATGCCCCTGGAATTGGCCCGGGAGATGGGGATGGGCAATCCGGAAGATCGCCGGACCCTGCTGGATGTGGTGCGTGCCTTCAAGCCCACCGTGCTGGTAGGCGCTTCTGGTCAGCCCCGTAGTTTCACTGAGGAAGTTGTGAAGGAAATGGCCAGGCACGTGGATCGCCCGGTAATCCTGCCGATTTCCAACCCCACCGACCTGAGCGAGGCTTATCCGGCGGATGTGATGGAATGGACCGATGGCCGGGCGCTGGTCGCCACCGGCAGTCCGTTCCCGCCGGTGCAATATGGCGGCAGAGAATACCAAGTCGGACAATGTAATAACGTCTTTATTTTCCCGGGCGTTGGCATGGGTGCGTTGCTGGCCGGATGCCAGACTGTTAGCAGTGCCATGGTGCGCTCAGCGGCCTACGCCCTGGCCCAGAATGTTTCCCAGGAGGAGCTGGACGCGGGCATGTTGTTCCCCGAGGTTTCAAGGCTCAGAGAGATATCCCGCAAGGTGGCCGAGGGCGTCATGCGCGTCGCCGCCGAAGAGGGTATTGGTGAAAGCATGACGGATGAAGAGCGTCTCCAGCGTCTGGATGACTTCATCTGGGAACCGGTTTACCCGGAATATGTCCCGGCCTGAGTTGGCTGTGACTAGTCGGTGAGCCGCCCGGACTGAAAGTCCTGGATGGCTTGCCGGATTTCATCCGAGGTGTTCATTACGAACGGTCCGTACTGGACCACCGGTTCGCCGATAGGCCGTGCCGCGATCAATAACAGTCGGGTCGGCCCATCGCCCGGAGCCTGCAGGCTAAGCTGCTCCCCATCGCTGAGTATTGCCGTCTGCCTGGAAGACACTTCCCGGCTATCCAGCAGTACCTCTCCCTCGTAGACATAGATCAGCGCGTTGTGAGCGCCGGGCAGGGGCAATTCCACTGACTGCCCGGGATCAAGGGCGATATCCATGTAGATCGGGTCGGTGGCAATGCCTCGCACCGGTCCCTGCACGGTTTGTCCGGCCAGGGAAAGCTTGCCCGCAATCACCTTGATCCAGCCCTGGCCATCCAGGTTCACCCGGGGGATCTGCTCCGCCGCAAATTCCTGGTAGGCGGGCTCGCACATCTTGTCCTTGGCCGGGAGGTTGATCCAGAGCTGAAAGCCTCGCATGCGACCTTCTTCCTGCTGGGGCATTTCCGAATGAATAATGCCCCGGCCGGCGGTCATCCATTGAACGGCTCCGGGCGCCATGCGGCCCTTGTTCCCCATGTGGTCCTCATGCAGCATTTCACCGTTCAGCATATAGGTCACGGTCTCGAATCCCCGGTGGGGATGATTGGGGAAGCCGGCGATGTAGTCACTGGCATCGTTGGATCCGAATTCATCCAATAGCAGGAAAGGATCATGACGACTGCTTGGGGAGGCGCCCAGGGTTCGGGTCAGACGAACACCGGCGCCGTCCGAGGATGCCTTTCCGGCTATGATCTGTTTGACGCTGCGCTTTTTCATGCCCGGGCACTCCCGTCCTGAAATTACTAGCCCCGATTGGACCTGACAGCTGTATGCAGGGCAATCTGCTTTTTTGCTTCGCTCATGCCGGCTTCCCTGGACTGATCGTCTATTGTCAGGCCCCCGGCATAGATAAATTTGATATCCGTGATTCCCAGGAAGTTCAGAATTCCTCTCACATGGTCTGTCTGGGGATCCCCGGCAGAGGCTTTGACCTGGTCACCGCGGGTGGACAGGGCAAAGACCCGACGCCCCCCCAGCATCCCGACCGGCCCTGATTCCTCGTAATAGAAAGTCTCGCCGGCCCGGGAGATATGATCAAACCAGGCCTTGAGGGTGGAGGGGATGCCAAAATTGTACAGGGGTAGTCCGATTACGATGACATCTGCCTGTCGGACTTCATCTAACAGTACGTTCGCGGCATCGACCCGTTGCCGCTGATCTGCCGTGCGCTGTTCGGGCTCCGCCGCCAGGGCATCCATGTACCCGGCGTCCAGGTGGGGCGGTGGGCTGACCGACAGATCACGGTATATGACCCGGGTATCCGGGTGGGTTTCCACCCACTGTCGGGTAAACAGATCTGTTAGCTGGCTGGACACGCCCTGGCTTGAGTAGAGGCTGCTATCCAGTCGGAGCAGGGTCGGCATGTAGAGTCTCCAGGGGTTGCTTGGTAGGCGGCTTGCATCGAAGGGCGACATTCTGAGGGCAGTCGCTTCCTTTCGCCAGTGCCAGGCGTTATACGGACATCACCGGTGGCTTTGCCGCTAGAACATTCCGGTCGTGCCCGGATCTTCGGGTTCGGCTGCCACTCTGCTGGGAATGAAATCGCCGGTGACCATCTGCTCATAAGATTGGCCTGGGCCAACCATGGGATAGACGCCGGCTTCCCGGTCAATGATGACTTCAAGGAAGGCGGGGCCGGGGAAATCGATAAATTCCTTGATGACCCGGGGAACATCGGCCTTCTGGTCCAGCCTGACGGCGAACTCAAAGCCATCGGCCTCGGCCGCCTTGACGAAATCCTTGCGATGCAGTGATTTGTCACTGGCAGACATGCGTCCCTTGAAGAACAGCTTCTGCCACTGACGCACCATGCCGTCACCGTAGTTGTTCATGACCACCACTTTCACCGGCAGGTCATAGGTGGTGACAGTTTCCAATTCGCCAAGGTTCATGCGGATGCTGGCGTCGCCGTCGATATCGATCACCAGTTTGTCGGGGTTCGCGAACTGGGCGCCGATCGCGGCCGGAAGACCGAACCCCATGGTGCCCATGCTGCCGGAGGTCAGCCACAGCCTGGGGTGTCTGAAATCAAAGTACTGTGCCGCCCACATCTGGTGCTGTCCGACACCGGTGGCGATGATGGCTTCTCCCCGGGTGAGCGCGTTGATCTGTTCGATAATGTAATACGGCTGGATAAGTTCGCTGTCCCTGTCGTAATTCAACGCATAGACGTCTTTTAATTCAGCAACGTGTTTGTGCCATGGTGAATAGTCTTTTGCGAAGCCGGACTGCTTGCCGAAATCCAGCAGTGACTGCAAGGCGTCTTTGAGCATGCCCACGTGGTGCCAGTCCACGGCCTTGACCTTGTTGATTTCCGAGATGTCGATATCCAGGTGGGCGATATGCCTGGCCCCGGCAGCGAACTGGCCTGGAACGCCGGCCACCCTGTCATCAAATCGGGCGCCTGCAGCAATCAGGAAGTCGCAGTCGTCCACCGCGTAATTAGCGAAGGCCGTGCCATGCATGCCAAGCATATGCAGGGATAATGGCTTTGTGGTGTCGGTAGCGCCGATACCCATCAGGGTGGTTACAACCGGGATGCCATAAGTCTCCGCAAGGGCGCGCAATTGATCGGAAGCCCCGGCATTGATCACGCCGCCGCCCGCATAGATAAGTGGGCGCTCGCTTTGTTCCAGCATCTCGAAAAACCGGCCGGCATGCTCTTCCGAAAGGCTGTTTTGCCGCAACTTGTGCATGCGCTGGCGGTAACCGGGTACCGCCAGTCTGCCCGAGCCGCGGAAATCTCCATTCCAGTTCTGGATATCCTTGGGAATATCAATGACCACCGGGCCGGGGCGCCCGGTACGGGCGATTTCGAAGGCTGAGCGTACCGTCGACTCCAGCCGCTCCGGGTCAGTGACCAGGAACAGGTGTTTTGCACAGCCGCCCATGATGGAGCTCACCGGCGCTTCCTGAAAGGCGTCTGTACCGATCGCGGCGGTGGGGACCTGCCCGCAAATCACAACGATAGGAATCGAGTCGGCGAAGCAGTCGCGCACGGCGGTTACCGTGTTGGTGGCCCCGGGGCCGGAGGTCACCATGGCCACCCCCACCTTGCCGGTGGAGCGGGCGTAGCCCGCTGCCATGAATGCCGCACCCTGCTCATTGGCGGGAACAATCAGTGGCAAGGGTTCCGTGCCCGGGGCTGATTCGCTGCTATGTTCCTGGTTGTAGCGGAACACGGCGTCATAGGAGGGCAGGATTGCGCCTCCGCTATAACCGAAAATCTGGCCGACGCCCTCATCGACCAGCACCTGGACGATAATCTCGGCCCCGGTCATTGCCCGGCCCGTGAGAGGGTGCGTGTCAGTGGTCTTGGGCTTGTGGTCCGCGTACATGGGGGTACCGTCCGTAGTAAGTTGCGTAGCGCGATGAACTTCGTCTATGTATGGAGCGATGAAGGAGTAGCCTAGATGGGTCCCTTCACGTCAAGACTAGCAACCCCCGAACAGATAAGTCCAACATGGCAATGGATCGGGTCCAGCGTGTATGTGTGGTGGTGCCCGGGCTGGCTCATTGCTATGCTCGGGACAGGCTGAATTTTGCAAGCCGCAGTCCGTTGGAGAGGGAACTCGTGAGACATACAATTTCCATATTGCTTCAAAACGAGGCCGGCGCCCTTGCCCGGGTGGCGGGCTTGTTTTCTTCCCGGGGTTACAACATTGAGACACTTCATGTTGCGCCTACCCAGGATCAGGCGATTTCCCGTTTGACCCTGGTGAGTCGGGGTTCGGACCAGGTGATCCAGCAGATCTGCAGCCAGCTCTTGAAACTGGTGGACGTGGTAGACGTAATGGACATGACCGGTGGCGACCATATCGAGCGGGAAATGTTGCTCCTGAAAGTGGCTTTCGACGGCCCTGTTCCCGCGGCCTTTATCAAACTGGTGGATGAGTTCGGCGCAAAGGTGCTGGATGAGACGCCATCGAATTTCACCCTGGAGGTGACCTCCTCCGGGCCGGCGCTGGATGAAATTGTGGATGAGTTCGGTCGCTTCGGTGAAATATTGTCCATGGTCCGAAGTGGCATTCTCGCCATTAATCGCGGTCCAACCAGCCTCGACTGAGCCTCGACATCTGGTTCTACCTGCCCACTTGCTTCGCGAACACCCGGAATTTCTGAATTTACGGGTTATTTCTCTGTAATTTGTGAGAGATGTTTCACATTACTGAAACGGTGGTTGCTTCAACATAACGGTTAAGCCGTTGCGTCTTCCAGCAGCAAGAGAGAGCCGAAGGAATTATTTCCATGGAATCGACGACAGTCTCCGCAACTAAAAGAGATCCTTATTCAAGCTTGCTTCTTACCCTTATGCCTGGAGCCAAGGGTTTTGGGCTATTTGGCGCAGCCGGACTGCAACGCTGGATTGAATCCGAGAAGAGTATGACCGGCGTTGGTGCCGAGCTAAAGAAAGCGCTCGGCGAAATCGTCAATCAGAGTGCATCCCAACACAAAGCCCTTATGAGTGTAATGGCCGATGGCCAGGTTTCCTATGCCTTCCCCCTGGGCGATGGAGACAAATTACACCTTGGCACCCTGGTGGTGCTGGTTGAGTCATCATCTGGCAGAGAGCCTCGCTCTCTGCCGATGGTGGCCCAACTGTTGAGGCCGGCCATGCATTGCATAAGCCGGGACATGCTTTTGCAAACCGCCCTCGGCAAGGCGCGCCTGGATTTGCGTAAGCAGACAGTTGAACTGGATTTTCTGCGCGACCTGGAAAGCATGTTTGAACAGAACATGGGTGTTACTGCCGGCATTGAAAAAGCGCTGGACAAGATCCTGTCGATTCTTGGATCTGGAAGTATCACCTTGTCGATGCCGGGTTACCGGATTCGCTGCCTGCGTGAGACTTCAGAGGCCAGAAAGATGCCTGACCCGGGTGTGTTACGGCGCATGGAAAAGAATTTGCTGGCCTGGGTAGGTATGCATCGCCGAAGTGTATGTATGTCTGAAGATAGCGCGGAAAACATCTCGGTAGATATCGATCCGCAGATTCCCCTGCTTGCCTGTCCGATGACTTCGTCCAATGGCTCAGTAGAGGGCGTGTTAATGGCGATTGGCCAGCCTCGTGGCGTGCTGGAAAATAGCCAAAAGACACTCGAGTCACTTGCCAGGAAGCTTTCGGCCTTGATCGAGGCTCGAATTGATACCGGTACCCGCGCCATGTGTCAGCCTGCATTCGAAGGTGAGTTGGCCAAACTGTCCGCATCCGGTATTGAGCATTCCCTGATTTTCATGAATCTGGACCGGCTGGCCAGGGTTCGGAGTGAGTTTGGCAAACAGGCCAGCGACGACGTTTTGGGCCATTTCTGTAGCCTGGTGCTGAGTCGCAGTCAGGACGGTCAACTTTTCGGACGCCTGGGCGAAGAAAATTTTTCATTGTTGCTTCCCGGGGTCAGCCCCGATGAGGCCCTGAAAAAGGCCCGCCAGATATGCAATGCCGTGACATCGCTGCACTACCTGAATGGTGAGCAGGGCGTAAGCATGAGCGTAAGCGTGGGTGTTGCCCACAGCGTCGATGCCAGGAGCGCTTCAATTTCTATCCAGGCCGCCGCAGAGACGGCCTGCAGGGCTGCCACGGTGCATGGTGGCAACCAGGTCGAACTCTACCGTGGTGACGAGGTCGCCAGCGGGCGTCCACAGGGTGAAATTTTCCTGGCCAATTACTTAGGTACCGCCCTGGAAGAAGAGCGGTTCAAATTGGTTGCCCAGGCTGTTTATGGGAACAATGATCGCCAGCCCTGCGGTTACTTTGAAGTATTTCTGAGATTGATCGATGAGGCTGGCGTGGAAATGCCGCCTGGCTGCTTCCTGCCGGTTGCCCGCCGCTATGACATGCTGGAGGCTATCGACCGTTGGGTAGTAACCAGCGTAACAAATCAGCTGGGGGCGATTGGATCTCAAAATATCCCCGAGAATCTGGTTGCGGGCATTAATCTTTCTGGCGAGACCATCGCGGACACGGATTTTCCGGGCTTTGTCGAAGAACGGCTCAGGACTAGCGGCATACCTGCCCAGGCACTGTGTTTTGAGATTTCCGAGTCGTCATTGATGGCCGATCCGAAACGCAGCATGCGTTTCATCCAGGCCTTGCGGGACCTGGGATGCAAGGTGGCCCTGGATGATTTCGGTACCGGCCTGAGTTGCCTGCCTTTGCTGGAAAGCTTGCGCGTTGACTATGTGAAAATTGACGGCGAACGGGTGATGGCGATGACCACCAGCAGGATTTCTCATTCAATGGTGGCCGCGGTGAACGAGGCGGCAAAGGTCATGCAGCTAACAACGATTGCCGAGTGTGTTGAAACCGATGAGGCCGATTCGCTGATTCGTGCAATGGGCGTGGACCTGGTGCAGGGATATGCCCTCTCACATCCAGAATCGCTGGAAAGTCTGTTGCAGTCGGTTGCTGGGTCTTCTGACACCATGTCGACCGGGGTTTGTAGCGCCTGACCCGCCAGGCCGTTCCGGCTTGCTGAGAAAATCTTTTCTTGCGGCGCAGCTTTCAGGCCTCGCCGCACTCTGGTATGTATAGATTCCTAAAACCAAAGGGGTGCTATATCCCGTGGCGAGATTTCATCTCGCTGGCGGAAAACATGGGTGCCTCCACAGCGGGTGAATCAACTTTAAACCGTGTATGGTCGGTATCTGCAGGCGGATTCGTGGACGAAGTGAACCAGTAAGTCGGCCGCGCACTGGAGCTGTTAAAAGAAGTGCGCGCCGCGCCGGACACCGCCCTTACCGCGGCTGCAAGTACCGCTTAATCGCCTAAGTTATCGAGGACAGGTTTCATGTCAGGAAATGTTCCATCAGGACAGCACGAATTCTGGTCAACCAGGGTTGGATTCATTATGGCGGCAGTTGGGGCCGCAGTGGGATTGGGCAATATCTGGCGTTTCCCCTATGCCGCAGGCACCGGTGGTGGCAGTGCATTTGTGATGGTTTACATCCTTGCGGTTGTTGCGGTGGCCCTGCCCATGCTGGTGGCCGAGTTGTCTCTGGGGCGGCGTGGTGGGGGAAGTCCTCCGCTGACTTTCGCCAACCTTGCCCGGGAAGCGGGCGCCACTGGTCGCTGGCGGGTGCTGGGGTTCGCAGGCCTGTTTATCGTGTTTATGATCCTGACGTTCTATAGCGTGATTGGTGGCTGGGTGATGGCCTATATTCCTCGCGCACTCTCCGGTGAGTTCACCGGGGCGACAACCGAGCAAGTTGGCGGAATATTTGACGCCCTGCTGGCGGATCCCTGGGAACTGATGGGCTGGCATGCGGTCTTCATGGTCGGGACAGTCTGGATCGTCGCCAGGGGCGTAAAGCGCGGCATCGAAATGGCGGCTGATGTGCTCATGCCCACCCTGTTTGTCTTGCTGGTGTTGATGATGTTTTACGCGGCCTTCGTGGGAGACTTCGCCGGCGCAGCGGATTTTCTGTTTACACCTGATTTCAGCAAGCTGACGCCCCAGGTGGTCATGGCTGCGGTGGGACAGGCCCTGTTCTCAACGGCGGTGGGTGCCGGAACCATGATTACCTACGGAGCCTACCTGAACAAGAGCGCTTCGATCCCTCGCATGGCGGGAATTATTGCCGCTGGTGACACCATGGTTGCGTTGGTTGCCGGCCTGGTTATTTTCCCGCTGGTGTTTGCCAATGGCCAGAGCCCGGGAGAGGGCCCTGGCTTGATATTTGTCACCTTGCCGGTGGCCTTTGCCCATATGCCGGGTGGTGCAATCGTTGCTCCGCTGTTTTTTGTCCTCCTGATGTTTGCCGCGGTAACCTCTTCGATTGCCATGCTTGAGCCCATCGTTTCCTGGGCTGAAGAGCAGCGCGGAATTCGTCGTCCTGTGGCGGCAGTAATTGGCGGTATCGCGGCCTGGCTGGTTGGTCTGTGTACCGTGTTCTCTTTCAACATCTGGAAGGATGTACATCCCCTGAATTTCATGAAGATATTTGAGGGCAAGACATTCTTCGACTTGATTGATTTCGCGGTTTCCAATGTCATGTTGCCGTTGGCCTGCGTGTCGATTCTGGTTTTCTCGGCCTGGGTCATGCCAGCCAAGTCGATGAAGGACGAGATCTCCGGTGGACCTTCATTATTCTTTACCATTTGGCGGTTCATGGCGCGATATGTTGCCCCGATTGCGGTGGTAACCATCCTGATTAACGGCTTTCGCTAGTCGAGGGATTTGTCCATCTTCCGGATGAGGCGCATCGTGGCCACAATCCGAGCGTGTGTTGCTCATGACCAGGGATGACCGGCGAATGTATGAGAATCCCCAGCTTTGGGAGTTGACCCTGGATCAGTGGCCCGCCGCTGCATGGGATCTGCTGGAACGGGCTGTCAATGACTTTGATGAGCCATTTCGTACTCCGGCGGTAGCCAGCACGGGTCTGGAAGGGCCGGACATCCGATCGGTGATATTGCGCGAGGCTTTGCCAAAGCAGCGCCGGGTGCTGTTTTATACCGATGCCCGATCCCCCAAGGTTGGCCAGATGGCCGCGCAAAATAGTGTCACCTGGATGTTTTACGATCCCCACCGCCGCCTCCAGGTCCGGGCACGGGGCATAGCAAGTCTGCATGGAGACGATCTGCTGGCTGAGCGCTGCTGGGAGGGTTGTTCAGAGGCCAACAGGCGCAATTATCGCGGGCTGCAGGTGCCGGGCAGTGCGATGGAAAAGCAGGGGCGGGACGCCGCGACCTGCAAGACGAATGGCCGGGAGAATTTTCTGGTGGTCGC
>Ga0224507_10000189_pt1 | contig 23965 bp, 14 predicted proteins | sample SF_Jan12_sed_USG_3_FD_170159 | JGI IMG/M metagenome (GOLD analysis project Ga0224507, IMG submission 170159) | Sediment microbial communities from San Francisco Bay, California, United States - SF_Jan12_sed_USGS_13 | ecosystem: Environmental > Aquatic > Marine > Sediment | place: USA... | reverse complement strand
CAGCGGCCTGGGCCTGTCGCCAGAAATAACCGCAGGCGCCGTGATTTCAGGCGCCTACTTCGGTGACAAGATGTCGCCGCTTTCAGATACCACCAACCTGGCCCCTGCGGTGGCGGGCACAGATATTTTCACCCACATTCGCCACATGGCATGGACGACCGCGCCGTCGTTCCTCATTGCACTCGTGCTGTTTACGGTCGTGGGCCTGGGTGCCCAGGGTTCCGGTGACCCGGCACTGGTAATCCAGACCATGAATGTGCTGGAAGAGTCGTTTAATATCACGCTGATCGCATTGCTGCCCCTGCTGCTGGTCATGTTCATGGCATTCCGGAAGTTTCCGGCCATGCCCACCATTTTGATCGGTGCGCTGGTTGGCGGCATCATGGCAATCATCCTCCAGCCGGAGGTGGTAAAAACCCTGGTGGCTGACTCGGGTGTGACCGGCCCGCTGGCTTACCTGAAAGGCGTCTGGAAAGCTCTTGCCGATGGCTATGTCTCCACCACGGGTGACGCGCGCGTGGATTCCCTGCTTAGCCGTGGCGGCATGAGCAGCATGCTGAACACCATCTGGTTGATTATCTGCGCCCTGGCCTTTGGTGCGGTACTGGAACACGCTGGCATCCTGATCCGATTGATCGGATCGGTCCTGCATGCCGCCAAGTCCACCGGGTCCCTGGTGATGTCTGTCGTATTTACCTGCATAGGCCTGAACATCATCGCCTCGGACCAATACATGGCGATTGTCCTGCCTGGCAAGATGTACCGCGCCGAATTCAAGAAACGCGGCCTGGCCCCGGAGAACCTTTCACGGACAATCGAGGACGCGGGCACCATGACATCGGCGCTGGTCCCGTGGAACACCTGTGGTGCGTTCATGGCAGGCACCCTGGGGGTGCCAACCTTTGCCTACCTGCCCTTCGCCTTCTTCAACCTGATTAACCCGCTGATGGCAATTTTGTACGGCTTCCGGAACATCAAGATCACCCGCATTGAAGAGCAAGTCCCGGCGGAATAAGTTAATAGCTTCGAGCGCACACTGCGCAAAGAGCCGTGGACGCTGCCGGGCAGCAGGCTCCTAGTCCAGGAATCCGCGGGCGGCCAGGTCATCCTGGTACGTCCGCAAGACCTTTTCAAGCCGCTCCACCAGTACGTCTATGTCCTCTCGCGTGGCAATCAGTGGTGGCGTCATCATGAGCCAGTCTCCGAACTCGCCGAAAGAAGTACGTCGGGCGTAGATAAGCAGGCCTTCTTTCATACCCAGTCGCTTAATCTCTTCCTGCACATCCAGACTGGTAGACATCCTGGCCTTGGTCGCCTGGTCTGAAACCAGTTCGATGGCATTGAGTTGCCCGATTCCCCTGACATCCCCCAGGATGCTTATTGAAGGTTGTAGAGAAACCAGACGTTTTCGAAGGTATTCGCCCTGCTCCAGGGCGCGACTCATCAGGTCTTGTTCCTTGAGTTCTTGCAGTACGGCCAGTCCCACGGCACAAGCCAGGGGGCTCGCCTTATAGGTGTGACCAAGGTGGAAGCCCCCTGCCGCCACCACTGCATCGACCATGGCATCCGGGGCCAGGAATCCACCCAGGGGGTAATACCCGCCGCCTATGCCCTTGGCGAAGGTCACCAGGTCAGGTCGCCCCCGGGGCCACCAGTGAGAGGCCAGGAAACGCCCGGTACGGCCGGCGCCACTGATCACCTCGTCATAGATCAGCAATACGCCGTATTGATCGCAAATTTCCCTTACCCGGGTGTAGTAAAAATCCGGAGCGTACTGGGCACCCCCGGTAAGACCCATCACTGGTTCCATGACATAGGCCAGCACGGTTTCCGGCCCCGCTTCCAGAATTGCCTCCTCAAGGCACTCCGCACAGCGCCTGGCGTAACTATCCCGGTTATAACCCGCCGGTTGTCGATAGCTAAGGGGGGCGGGAATCTGAATCGAGGGGTGCAACATGGGCGCCATGGGCGAGTTCGCCGAGTCCCCGTTCAGGCCCATCGCACCCAGGCTGCTGCCATGGTAGGAGGGATTTCGACTGATCAGCTTGTAGCGTGAGGATTGTCCCCGGGAGATGGCGAACAGCCGGGAAAATTCCAGACATTTTTCCATCGCCTCGGAACCACTGGAGACAAAAAATGCCCGGTCAAACCCTTCACCGGCCTCCGCTGTCAGCAGGTTGGCCAGTTCAGTATTCGCTTCGCTTTCAAATCCGGTGGGATAGGAGTAACAGATCTTTTCGGCTTGCCTGCGCATGGCTTCGAGTACACGCGGGTTGGAATGGCCCAGGTTGACCACTACCGGCCCCGAGGTGCAGTCCATGTAGCGATTGCCCTGCTCGTCCCAGACATACATGCCTTCGCCACGAGCTATTCGGGGAATCTGGGGGCTGCCCTTGGGCATCCAGAAGTGTTGCAGTCCACCGCCCTTTGAATGCTCACCAATTACGCGTTCTGACATGCTTGTTCTCGTATTGTCCGAATGACTACCACGCCCGTTGAATGGGCTTGTATAACACGCCCCACATGAACCCGGAAACCACTATTCCCCCGGCTGTGCCTGATGATCTACCACCACGGTGGTCCCGTTCACAAACTCCGGAATGACAGCCAGTACCTGCTCCCTGGTGATGGACTCGATGCGTCGAGCGATCTCTTTATCGCTTAACAGCCTGCCATGCTGAATCCACTGCCTCGCCAGGAAGCTTGTGCGCTCCGGGTTACTCTGATTCTCGGTCAGGTAGCGACCAAGAAAATGCTGCCGTGCTTCCCGGACCTCCGCCTCAGTGGGTGGGTCGGAAACCAGTCCCTGCAACTGCTCCTGCAACAGAGCGGCCATGGCCTCTCGCTTCAGGGGATCCACGCCCATGGCCAGGCTGATCCAGCCCCGTTCGGAATCCGAGTGATAATGACTCTCGATGTAATAGATCAGCCCACGTTTTGATATAGCCTCTTTACCCAGCCTGCCTTCGTAGCCGTGACTGAGTATGTACAGCAGCGCCCGCCATGGCGCAGATTCAGCAGTGGACAGTCCCGGGGCCCTCACGCCGTAGCCAAGCTGAGCCTGGGCCACCGGATGGGGCATGCCGGAGAAGACCTGCTTGTAAGGGACCCCTTGGGGTGCCGAACTTGTGGACCCAGCGGGAACCAGCTTGCCGAATCGCTGCTCCAGGGCCGGGATCAACACTTCCGGCTCCAGGTCTCCGCTGACCACGATGGCCAGGGGAGTTGCCTGTTTATTACCGGCGAGTTGGGGGCCGCCTATATGAACCTTAAGAAGGGCCTCCAACCGGCCTGCAGGGTCCTGGATTGACTCGGCCTCATAGCCAGGGGAAGCGTGAAGCTTATCCAGTTGACGGGCCAGGCCATCCAGCCCCTGGCCAAGCTCGGAGGACAGGAAACTCATCGCAAGAGAACTGTATCCGGGTTCAGGAAAGCCCGTGCTCAACATCTCGGGAGCCTCCCAGGCTTCCCCCGCCAGGAGCAGCTGGACATGCAACGTCGACGAAGCCATGGCCTGTTGCCAGATTACGGGCAAGCCCCCAGAGAGCTGGGTGATGGTCGCAACCGATGCAGTCGCGGTGGATGATTCTTGCCGGGGTTTCCGGTGAACTCCAAATTGCTGTGGCCGTTCTGCAGACGACTCTCCGGGAACGCGGAGCTCGCCGGGCAATGACCAGCCGATAGTCCGTTGGTGGGGCTGGAGATAGCGATTGGCCACTCTTTGTACCTCCCCGGGAGTTACCGCTTCGATGGCGTCGCCCAGATCCAGTAACACCCCAAGGGCACCCAGGCCGTCGAAATAGGCCAACTGATGTGCTGCATCCTCGGTGGTCTGCAAATCGAAGGCCAATTCTCGCTTCAGGTCGCCAATAGCCCGTGACAACACCTGGTCAGATACCGGTGTGGACCTGAGGCTGGCTATTCGCTGCTCCATGCCCTCCTCCAGGCTGACCGGGCTATCGTCCGGACCAATGCTTCCTGCCAGGGAAAACAGGTAAGTCTGGGCGGAAACCGGGTACCAGCTGCGCAGGTCGTCGGTAAGTCCCGACAACAAAGTGCCTCGCCGTACCTGGGCCATTCCGTTGTCCTGGAGAAAATTAATGCCGCCACTGCCGGCCAGCAGTTCTCTCATGATCAAAAACGCCGGGAAGTCCATATTTCGAGCCGAGGGCGCCTGGTAGGCAATTTCGAAGAGGCTGCCGGGGCCCGGTCCGGTCAGGTCGATGCGCCTGAGTCCCTGCTGGGGTGCCTCCACGGTGCGGGGCAGCGGACTCGGCTGGCTCGCCTGAAAATCACCAAATAACTCCCTCACTTTGGACAGCACCTGCTCGCTGTCCATATCACCCACAATGGCCAGTACCGCGTTGCCGGGATGGTAATGCTGGCGATAGAAGGCCTTGATGTCCGCCAGTTCCACTCGCTGGATGTCGCTCTCCAGGCCGATCACATTATTGCGGTAGGGGTGGCCCTGGAAGGCGGTAAAAACCAGCTGATCATGCAGTAGCGACGCCGGATCGTTGCTGTAACCATGCATTTCAGCCAGTACAGCGCCTCGCTCGGCCTCCAATTTGCTGCCTGGAATCTTCAGGCGGTTCATTCGATCCACTTCAATTCGCAGCGCGGTATCCAGCTCTGACACCGGAACCGTCTCAAAATACGTGGTCTGGTCTATCCATGTATACCCGTGCCATTCCCCACCCGCCGCATAAATGCGGCTTACCACATCAGTGTCTGGAAAGTTGTCGGTGGCCCGAAACGCCATATGCTCAAGGAAATGGGCAAGGCCTGTCTGGCCATATTGCTCATCCCGCCCACCGGTCCGATACAGCATTTGCACACTGACGGCAGGAAACCCCGAATCCTCCAACAGGATGACCGTAAGGCCGTTATCCAGTCTTTCTACCCTTGCCTGGTGCAGGTCCAGGGCACCCAGCCCCAGGCTCGGAAGCAGCAGTGCCGCAAGCCAGGAGATTGCCATGAGCACCTTGGACTGCGGGGTGCGGACCCTTGTCCCGCCCGGCAAACACGTTTCATGTGACAAGACGATAATCTCCCTAAATTCCTGTTGCGTCTGGAGTGACCTGGACAGACTTACCACAAATCAAATCTGCCTAGTCTGGAAAGTGAGCGTCCTATCCCGACGAAAATCAAAAACCTGACGCCCCCGAGCCACCATCCCCGATTCTATCGCCGCTGGAAAGCCCGGGCCGACCCAAAAAGTTGCGCATCCGCCCCCGGGTTTGAACCCCGCCCGACTTTGCAAACCGGTCATACCCCTCCCCAGGGGCTATTTAATGAAAAATATTTACCGGGTTCAGACCCGCCCGGCAAGCAAGACCAGGATGTCTGCACCAGAATAAGGACACCACCGCTCATGGCTCACAAAGCCCACATATAGTGAGCCAGACGAGATTGCCTAATGGACTTGGTACAGATTCGTCTACCGAAAACCGCCAACATACTGTCCCCCAAGGGATTTTCTCCTTCGTAAAACCGTTCTTGATGTAGGTAACTGTACGGGTTTCGATTTTTTATGCACAAGGTTAACTAGTGCTCAGGCGCAACAAGAAAGCCGGAAAATCCGTCACCAGGATGTGAAAATTAAAGATCGTCAGGTTTTAATCCCTGACGGTGCGGGGCCAAGATGGGCACCGGTTAAATGCGCCGCTTTCGGAACCCAAATCATCAGGAAGCGTAGGCACATGCATTCGACCCTGTCCCAAACCGCGAAAGCGGAAAAATCAATGAGCGCCACGATCCAAAAGATCGATGAGCATGTCGTGGAAATCATCTCAGACTCCGGTGAAGGCGCTCAAACCGCCGGCCAGATGTTTGGCACCGTATCCGCCAAGATGGGGAACGGAGTCTGGACGGTAGAAATCATACCGGCGGAGATTGAACCCCCTGCACGAAGTACGGCCGGCGCCAGTGGCAACCGAATTCGTATTGGCGCTGAAAATATTACCAACGCCGGTGACGAAGCCGACCTGGTGGTGTCCTTTAACGACCAGGTCCTGCTGGGCCGCGAGGCGGCCGGCGAATTCAAGCCTGGCGCGACCATCCTGCTCGAGAGCAAGTGGCGCGAGGAAAGAGAACCGGAAATCGTATCTGTTTATATTGAGGCCCACGACAGGCTGGTAGCCAAGGGCTACCGTGTTGTTGAAATCAATATGGAAGAGGAATGCCGAAAGGTTGTGGACAACCCGCAACGTGGCAAGAACATCTTCGTAGTCGGCATCCTTTCCTGCCTCTACTCCCGCGACCTGGACATCGTTCGCCAGGAGATCAGCAAGAAGTTCAAGAAAAAGGGTGAAAAAGTCATCCAATCCAATCTTGATTTGCTGGACGCCGGGTACCAATGGGCCGAAGCCAACCTGGAAATACGCTACGTGATTCCCGCTCCGGGCGTCTCACAGGCCCAGGTGGTCATGAACGGCAATACCGCGGTCGCCCTGGGCACCGTGGCATCGGGCATGGACGTGTGCGCCATGTACCCGATTACCCCTGCCACCTCGGCCTCTCACTACCTGAGCGAGATTTTTGAGGATGTAGGCGGTGTCGTACACCAGGCCGAGGATGAGATTGCTGCCTGTGCCTTCGCACTGGGCGCCTCCTACGCCGGCAAGTGTGCGATAACCATTACCTCTGGCCCTGGCATGGCTCTGAAAACTGAGCTGATGGGCTTGTCTGTCATGGCCGAGATTCCACTGGTCATGGTTAATGTGCAACGCGGCGGTCCCAGTACCGGCCTGCCGACCAAGGTTGAACAAGGCGACCTCCTCTCCGCCATTTTTGGCGTACCCGGCGATGCACCCAAGATCGTCATGGCGCCGGCGACCATTGAGGACTGCTTCTACTCGGTCATTACCGCGCGGAAGATTGCCGAAACCTTCCGTTCGCTGGTGGTGATTCTCAGTGACGCGAACCTGGCCACCGGTCAGCAGGCGTTCCTGAGGCCGGAATTCCGCGAGGAATGGCTGGCTCCGCCTATCGATCAAAGTCCGCTTCCGGTCGGTCACAAGCCTTATGCCTGGGATGAAAAAACCGGCATGTCCAGCCGGGCGATCCCGGGTCAGTTGAACGGTCTGTATACCCTCACCGGCCTGGCCCATACAGGATCAGGCGCCGTGGCCTACGAGTCGGGCGTTAACCAGGAAAGTTCGCGTTATCGCAGTCTGAAGCTTGCTGCATTCCAGAAGACTCTGAAGACCCCGGAAGTGGTGGGGGATCCAGAGGGCGATCTGCTGATTGTCGGTTGGGGCAGCACCAAGGGCGCGATCGAAGAAGCGGTGATGAGGGCGCGCAAGGATGGTTTGAAAGTGTCGTCCATGCACCTGACCTTCCTGCAACCCATGGCTTCCGGAATTCGGGAAATCATGCAGAAATTCAAGAAGGTCATGACCGTGGAGATTAACTACTCCGACGATCTGGCGGATGAAATCATCGATGAGGATAACCGCCGTTATGCCAACCTCGCCTTTTTGCTACGCGCACGATATCTGATCGACGTGGACTGCTGGTCCAACGTTCACGGGCAACCAATGAAGCCCGGTGCTATAGAAAAAATGATCCGTTCGCGCCTGAAATAGCGGCAGTCAAGGGGCTACCTAAATGTTTGGTTTGAAATCAGAAAGTGTTTTAAAGCTCGACCAGGAATATCACGAGCTTGATGAGTACCAGGGCAAGGAATCTCGCTGGTGTCCGGGATGTGGGGATAACGGCATCCTGGCCGCGACCCAGAGGCTATGCCGCGACGAACAACTGGCTCCGGAGAAAACCGTATTTGTCTCCGGCATCGGTTGTGCCGCCCGCTTCCCTCACTACATGGGTACTTACGGGTTCCACGGCCTGCACGGTCGTGCGCTACCGGTAGCCCAGGGCGTCAAAATCCGACGTCCCGACCTGGATGTGTTTGTAAATATGGGTGACGGTGACTGCTGCAGTATCGGCACGGCTCACTGGATTCACGCGATCCGCACCAATATGAAGATGGTTGTCATGCTGCATGACAACAACATCTACGGCCTGACCAAAAACCAGGCCTCACCGACCACGCCACAGGGCCGGATTACCTCCACCACGCCTTACGGCAATTTGCTGAAAGCGATGAACCCCCTGACCGTGACCCTGGGTGTCACCAACGTATCATTTGTTGCCCAGGTCGTTGAGTGGATTCCTGACCTGCTCTACAAGGTTCTTCGCGAAGCGTATAACCACAAGGGCCTCGCTTTTGTGCGCATCTTGCAGCGCTGCCCGCACTTTATGCCGACCGCCTGGGATCAACTTCTGTCGAACCCTGACAAGATTGCAGTCATGGACTCTCCCGACGGGGTGCAACTGAGTGATGCCACCGCGAAAATTTACAAGACTCGCGTTGCTCATGACAGCAGTGATCTGAATGCGGCTCGCCAGGTCGCCTCGCTTGAGGACGAGGTGCCGGTAGGCATTTTGTACCGCAATGAGATGGTGCCAACCTATGACGAACTGCGCCGCCCCCAGAGGTTGCCAGAGCCCGAGTTGACCGAAGAAATCCTGAACCGTTCGTTTGACCGTTTCGGCATTTTTCCAAGTACCTCAAGCAAAGCCGGGGACTAACTAGATCATGGCCAAGGATTCCGTACAAACAGTATCAGTGGACGCACCGGTAGCTCCTGTGACTGCGGGGACTGGTACCGGTTTGCCCAGGCAGGTGGCGATAACGCCTGATGAGAACTTGCGACCTGCCCGGGTACTGCGTGCGCTGCTGCAATTTCACCTTCACGGGGACAGGGAAACTGCCTCGAAAAATCTCCGTGTATGGCCAGCCCTGCTGCATCCATTTCGGGATATGCGAAGCATTCGCCACGAATACCCTCTGCTGATACCTGGCCCGGGTGGTCGGGTTGATGCCCAGCCACTGACCACACGGATTGACGACATCATTAATGAATCCGGGCTGGAAGGTGATCCCAGGGAGCGTCTCCGTCGTCATGCTTACCAGTTCGAAGCCGCATTGAAAGACGCCCTGGCAGGCGACTCCATTGCGGACCTGCAGGAACTGTCGGGAAGAGTACGTGATCAGATGCTGGCCAAATCCAAAATGGAAGACGCTCGCAAAACTGTATTGAATTCCGATCTTGATATGATCGTCGCTTCGCTTCCCGAACTAACCTATGTGGCCGGTTGCTCTACTGAGATTCCTTCACGGCTTTACCGAAGTGTTGAGCGCCAGTACTGGCACCAGCATTGCGAACAATTCAAGAAAGAACTCGAGCAACTCGTGCACCGACTCGGGGGAATACTCCGGGCAGACGCCGAAAACAAACCCGAGGCCAGGTCAGCCGATCATCTTCGCAACACTCTTGGTTCCTCGGGGCGCCAGGACCTGGACTTCGATCGCATGTCGGCGTTACTGGAGAGGACGCCCAAGGCGGAGTCCCTGCCGGCCGAACGCTATGCGCGAATCGCTGAGGCGCTGGATACGCTGCGGGCAATGTTCCCGATCTATGGACTTGGCAGCACCCTGCAAGCCCCGTTTGACATGGAGGCTCACCCGAACAGCGTTGCCGATGCCGTGCTCCAGGTTAATCAGCGCGAAACGCACATGGTGAGCTTTTTCCGGGCAATTCGCGTCGCCGAACTGGAACTCGAAAATCAGTATGACACAGGGATTCATCATGAATTCTTCAGTGACTTTGGTTTCACCCACCTGAGCGAGGAAGAACGTTCCCTGTGCCCGCCCGTGGTATTGAATTTGTCACAGGATGAAGTGGAATTGTCCGACGCAGGCGAGCTGATAGAGTTGCTGGACAGCGATGCGGCCATCAAGGTCGTGCTGCAATTAAATTCCCTGGACGCAGGTGAGCACAGTGATTCACCTGCTTGGCCTGCCCGATTGGCCGCCTTGGCAATGTCCCTGGGTTCGGCTTTTGTATTCCAGGGCACCTCGGCTAACCCGGCTGGCTTGCGCAAGGCATTTGCTGCCGGTGCGGCCTACCAGGGCCCCGCCTTGTTCAGTGTTTACACCAGCGTCGGCGGCGGAAACTCGGTATTGCCTGCCTATCTGGATGCCGCCTCGGCCCTCGAATCCCGCGCCTTGCCGACCTTCGAGTTTAATCCGTCCAACGGGCCGGACCTGGCTCAACGAATGAGCCTTGAAGGCAATCCGCGAGACGACCGGACCTGGGTGAGCGACATTTTCACCTTCATGAACCCGTCTGCCGAGGAAAGCGCGCTGGAACTGACCTATTCCCATGCGGACTTCCTGATGGCCGACACACGGTGGCAGGAAGATTTCTGGGTGTTGGAACATGGAATGATTGATGAGGCCATGCTTCCGCTGGACGAATTCCTCGGGCTGGAAACCGAAAGCCGTCGCAACCGCGTGCCCTACATTCTCGCCATTGATGATAAAGATGAAATCCGCAAGGTAATTATCAGTTACCGCGTACTACGCCAGGTAGAAGCCGTGGCAAACCGCTGGCGTGGCTTGCAGGAAGCCGGTGGCATCAAGAACTCTCACGCAGAGTCTTTGATGGCTGCCGAACAGGCAAGACTTGAGGAACAGTTACAAACTCGAATGGCACAACTACAGGCCGAAACCGAGACGCAACTGGATACCAATCTTGGTGATTTGACTCGTGAAATCGTCGGCAGGATTGCAGGCCAGCTCATTAGCGGTGCCAGCGCACCGGCCGGCTTTGCCCCCTCGCCCTCTCCGGCGCGTCCTGCAGCGGCTCCGGCCCAAGTGGACGCCCCGGTAGAAGATGCCCTCGAGGCTGTTGAAGAGGCAGAGGATGACGATGAGCCCATCAGTCTGGATGAGCCCTACATCGACACGCCCTTGTGCACCAGTTGTGATGACTGCACCAAGATGTCACCCCACATTTTCGCCTATGACGGTGACAAGCAGGCCTACATCAAGGATGCCAACGCCGGCAGCTTCCAGGAAATGGTTCTGGCGGCTGAAAAATGCCCGGTTGCGATCATCCATCCGGGTAAGCCCAAGAACCCGAACGAAGACAATCTGGATGAATGGATAGCACGTGCGAAGCCATTCAACTAAGAGGACTAAACGGAGAAAAGCGTGAACGAAGCGCTCCAGGCAATTGGCTTTATGGCGGCGCTCACCGGGATCCTGGCGGTTGTGCTCGCACTCGCCAACAAGCGCCTAAAGGTGTTCGAGGATCCCCGGATTGACGCCGTCGCGGACCTGCTTCCGGGAAATAACTGCGGAGCCTGTGGTGAACCCGGCTGCCGGGCTTTCGCTGAAAAAGCGGTGGCCGGACTGGTTAGCCCCGGAGACTGCACCCCATCCTCTGTCGATATCCGTGAACAAATCGCCAACTACCTGGGTGTGGATGTTGGCGGCGGTGAGAAGCGTGTTGCCCGCCTGCACTGCGCCGGTGGCAGCAACGTTGCGATTCAACTGGGCGAATACCAGGGCCACCAGTCCTGTCGCTCGGCCGCGGCCGTGGGTGGCGGAACAAAGGGTTGCCGCTACGGTTGTCTTGGCCTGGCCGACTGCGAAGTGGTGTGCATGTTTCACGCCATCAAGATGAGCCCTACCGGGTTACCTGTGGTGGACTTTGACGCCTGCACCGCCTGTGGCGATTGCGTGGATATCTGCCCCAAAAACCTGTTCGAGATCGTCCCCGCCTCCCACAAGCTGATTGTCCAGTGCAAGTCAGAACTGGAAGGCGATGAATTGCTCGATCTTTGTAAAGTTGCCTGCACGGCCTGTGGGAAGTGCGTCGCCGACGCCGCCCAGGGCCTGTTGACGATGAAAAACAACCTCCCGGTCATGAACCCGGATTTACTGCATCTGCAAGCCCCGGAAGCAACAAGTCGCTGTGCCTCGGGGGCCATAGTTTGGCTGGAACGGGAGCAGTTTCCCGTGGACCCGGAAGAGCAAGTCGGATCACCCCAGCACCTGAATCTGGAGAGAGACCATGTGGTTTCGTAAAGCAAAGCAAACCCTAGATCCGTGCCAGTACCCCGGTACGCCGGCGGCGCTGGACGGACAGGCTGCCGCCCTTGCGGTGGAGTCCATGGCCGCTGACAACGTGCTGTTGCAGGCAAGCGAAGGCTTGCAGGAACTGACCGGCCCGCTTTCACGGCTGGTACCCCGGGCAAAGGCCCGGGTAGAAGAGATTCAGGAACTGCGCCACCTGCCTGCCGAACTGACCGGAATGTGTGCCACCGGCTTACGCACGAGCGCCTTCGTGGATGACATGTCCTGCATGTCGGATAGCCTGGCCGGCATGGCGGGAAAACGGCTCGCCCCGGTTATTCACCTGGTGAGTCGTTGCAAACAGCGCCACGCCTGGTCACTGCATGGCAGCCACGATGACTATCTCTCCGCGTCACAGACCGGTGCGGTGCAGTTATTTGCACGCAACGTTCAGGAAGTGGCCGACCTTGCCCTCATCGCTCGTCGCGTGGCCGAAGAAGCCCTGACCCCGGTGATCTGTGCCCAGGATTTCCACTCAACCAGCCAGTCCGTGCAGAGCCTTCGCCTGCCCGAATCAAACCTGATCGATGACTTCCTAGGCGATCCCAATGACAGCGTCGATGCCCCTAACAAGGCCCAGGAAGTGTTGTTTGGCGCCACCCGCAGACGCGTACCCAGGATGCTGGACCTTGATCGCCCGGCAGGGGTTGGCGGCGTGCAGGGACATGAAAGTTACTTCCGTGCTATCGCCGCACAGCGTTCGTTTTTCGCGGAGCCTGTTGCCGAGATGGTCAATGCTGCCATGGAGCGGTTTTCTCAGCTGACACACCGGCACTATCAACCGGTAAGCAGCTACCGGATGGAGGATGCGGAATTCGTTGTTTTGGCCATGGGGGCCGTGGTCGATCAATTGTGTGCCTGTGTGGACCACTTGAGAGAAAGCGAAGGGATACGGGTCGGCGTACTTAACCTGACCCTGTGGCGGCCTTTCCCCGGCCGGGAATTGTCATTGCTGTTGCAGGGCAAGCGGGCGGTCACGGTACTTGAATCCACCGACACTCCCCTTGCCGAAGACCTGCCCATGCTGGCCGAAGTGCGTAGCGCCATGGCCAAGGCTATCGAAAACGGGGCGAGAAAAGCTGACTCCCCAGCCCACGCCGGTTATGCGGTATATGGCAGGAACAACCCTTCTGCCAGCGTATTCTCGGCAATCTACGGCGTCGGCACCGCTATGCCCAGCATCGCCGAACTGGCTGCCGTGGTGAAAAACATGCTACCCGATGGCAGTGCCCGCGCCCGGACCTACGTTGGCGTGGACTTCTCCCAGGTCAGCCGCAGGTATCCCCATCTACAGGTGCTGCAACAAAGTCTCGCTGCCTCGTACCCCGATCTGAACCAGATATCGCTTCCCCCTGTCGCCATTAGCGCGCCGAAATTTCAAGGGTCACTGGTTCGCCTGCACGCTCTCGCCGGAGAAGGCGCTATTGCCGCGGGCAACCTGTTCGCCCGCGCCTTATCCAGCGGACTGGGCATGAGTGTCCGAACCACCTCGCAAGGCGGCGTTGAATCAGGACTGCAGCGCGCCAACCTGGATATCCTGTACGACACAGAACGGGTGAAGGGGAATTACCAGGCCGCCGATGTGCTACTCGTGGCCGGGGCAAGCTTGCTGCAAGACATCCCTGCCGAGGCGATACGCGAAGGTGGCATGCTGGTTGTCTCGGCAACCCAGGATCCAGATCAACTCTGGCGCGCTCTTCCCCGCCGGGTTGTCGATCTGATCAAAAACAGGAAGCTGGACGTGCAGGTACTGGATGCCAGGGCAATCGCCGCAAGCACGGACCAGGGCTCCGGTCATCTTGATCAACTTTCAATCTGGGCGCTGTTGGGTGCCGCACTCAAACATGCACATCCTGAAGAATCCTCGCGACGTGCCGTAGCCCAGGCCCTGGAAGACTTGCTCAAGCGCTTGCTGGCAGACGATCAACTGACCGCCGCTGATATCCTGGCCTCCGTTGTACGCGGTGGAGACGAGTCCCGTAAGCTGGACTGGCAGGAGTGGAAAGACGAGACTCGCGCACCGGAAACCGAACGCAAAGCACCCTGGACGGCTGAGTCCCGGTCGAGTGTGGTGGAAGACCTCTTTGACCCCACTCGTTTCTGGCATTCAGTTGGGTTCCTGTTCGATTCAGGCGACCAGGATCACGCACTGATCGATCCGTTCCTGGCCACGGGTGTCATGCCCGCACGCAGCAGCGCCCACCGCGACATGAGCTCCTACCGGATCAGCCTGCCCCGCTGGCTGGCAGAGAACTGCACGGCTTGCGGCCTGTGCTGGTCCCATTGCCCGGATTCCGCCTTGCCTCCAACCCTGCAAAGCGTGGAGAGCCTCGTAGAGACCGGCGTTCGTCTATGCAAGGCCGATGGCCAGGCAATGACCCAGCTTACCCGGATCGCCGGGCACCTAGCGACCCAGGTCTACAAGCTGGTTTCAAAAGATGAGCTGAAGCAGTACACAAAGGCCGGACCGCTGCTGGCCGAAGCATTCCAGCAACTGACCCGCAAGATGGGGCTAGAGGGCGAGGCCCTCAATGCAATCGCCGCAGATTTCGATCACTTGCACCAGCGTCTGGAACGCCTGCCTATTGCCCGTAGCGAGCGCTACTTTGACAGCGCCGACAAGGGTGAGGGTAAATTGCTCTCCCTGGCTGTGAACCCGGTTAATTGCAAGGCTTGTGGACTGTGCGTAGCGGTTTGCCCTGACGGCGCTATGACCTGGGAGAAACAAACTCCGGAGCGCATCCAGCGCGGCTCGGAGAATGTTGCCCTGCAATTGCAAATGCCGGAGGTATCTCCAGCACAAATTGAACAATTTATTCGTGAAGACGACCTGGACAGCGAAATGTCGCGCTTGCTCAACCGCAGCAGCTACATGTCCATGGTGGGGGGCGATAGTGCCCTGCCCGGCCATCCTGGCAAGACTGCCGTTCACCTGGTCACCGCTGCCGTGGATTCGGTAATGCAGGGGCGCTACCAGGCCCACGAAAACTACCTGAAGGATTTACTGGAACGGGTGACGACCGGAATCCAGGATCAGCTCTCCGGAGTACTGAAGATCAGCGATTTCGATTCCTTCGCAAACCGCCTGCGGGCACTGGACAAGGCCAGGCTTGACGGCGAAGACATTGCCAATGCCCTGGGTAAGGACAGCCTGGGCGAGGGCCTGGACAAGGGTCGAATGGAGCGCCTGAATTCACTCATGTTCGATCTGGAAGAACAGCTAGCCAGTTTCCAGGCGGGGCGTGCGAAGATGGTTCTCGCCCTGCAGCAGGGTGGTGTCACCCTCTGGAGTGGCTGCTATCCAGACAACCCCCACGCGAACCCCTGGCTCAGTCATGACCGGGGTGAAGCCCCCGCACTGGCCGAGGGATTATTCCACGGCATGTCACGCCGCCTGACCAGGGAACTGGCCATCTGCCGCCTGGCCGAAATTGAGATCAAAGGTGATTTTGACCGGGCACGACATGAAGGACTGGAAACCAGCCTGGACTGGAGCGATCTGGATAAAGTCGAACAATCCTTAATGGCTCCGGTAGTCATGATCGCCGAGGCCGAAGGTGCTCATTGGGATGACATCAGTCGAATCCTTGCCAGCGACTTGCCGATAACCATGGTCCTGCTGGATAGCCACGGAATTACCCTGGACGCAGGTGAAGCTGCTCGCCGTGGGGTCAGGTATGCGATCCAGGCCGTGGACCAGGGAAGTTCGTTTGTACTGCAGGCATCTACCGGAAACCCGGGGCATCTGATTCGTGGCGTGGTGAACAGTCTTAAGAGTGATAGACCATCACTATTGCGAATCTATACGCCCGATACCATGGCGAACGGCTTGTCCGGGGAGCAAGTAGCCGAGGACGCCAGTCTGGCCTTACGCAGTCGCGCTGTACCCCTGTTCAGCTACGATCCTGCAAATAGTGACTCTCCCCTGTCCATAGAGGGCAATCCTGAACCGGATGCCGACTGGGCCGGAAACACTTTCGAGGTTCGCGACGGCAGTGGTGTCACTGAAACCGTGAAGGTGGTATTGACCGTGGCCGATTGGGCGGTACATCAGCTCCGTTTCAAGAAGCACTTCACACTGCTTCGCAAGGGTCAGCTCAGCGATGACATGCGCCCCCTGAGTGCTTACCTGAAGATGGATGAGAAATCTCGTTCCGGACTGGCAGCCTATATCTGCCTGCAGGACTCGGGAAAGAGAAAAATTTATGCCAAAGTTTCGTCGGCGATGGTGCATGCCTGTGAACAGGCCCTGTCCCAGTGGCAAGTGCTAAAAGCCCGTGCAACGAGTTCCGGCTCGGCGCCTTGCGCGGACCAGCAGACTGCCGTTGTTGTGCCCGGACAGGCCCCACAGGCGGCACCAGAGCCGCTTTTACAGGACCAGGAAATACTGGTTGAGCGACTTCTGGCCCTGTGCGGTTATTCCAGTGACCCGGCTTACTTCAAGCAGAGCCTCAGGGAATTCCTTGGAAATTCTGCGAAGAAAAGCGAAGACGGTGCTGACAATGTTCAGCACTGATAGGGCCCCAAGCCCCTGGAGAGCGTCCTCAAGATGAGCGAAGTCAAGACATTTCGCCACGGCATTCATCCTCCCGAGCACAAGGAACTGACTGCCAGCAGGCCGATCGAACGGATTAAGTTCCCGGACCAGGTGGTGCTGCCACTGAGTCAGCACATTGGCGCCCCGTCGCGGCCGGTGGTGAAAGCCGGTGACAAGGTATTTCGCGGTCAAGTTATCGCCGAGGCCGGTGGCTTCGTATCCGTGCCCTTGCATTCCTCGGTAACCGGCACCGTGGTGGGCATCGAGAAGCGTCATCATCCAAATGGTTCACTGGCAGAGTGCATCGTTATAGAAGTCGACCACACTTCCGCTCAGACACTGTATGACGGACATGAGTTGGACTGGGAGAACATGGATACCGCCCAGCTGCTGGAAGCGGTACGCCAGGGCGGGTTTGTGGGACTGGGCGGCGCGGCCTTCCCTACTCACGTGAAGCTGGCCGTCCCGGAAGGCAAGCGGGCCCAATGGTTACTTCTCAACGGTTGCGAGTGCGAACCCTACCTGACCAGCGATCACCGAATCATGCTGGAATGGGCGGACTCAATCATCCTGGGCGTCAAGATCATGTCCCGCATACTGGGTACCGAGAAAGCGTTCATCGCCGTTGAAAACAACAAGTGGGATGCAATCAAACTATTGCGTGATCGCATACCCGCGGATATGCCCTGCGAACTTGTGCCCCTGGAAACCAAGTATCCCCAGGGCGCGGAAAAAATGCTGATCACTGCGGTGCTGAAACAGGAAGTTCCCAGTGGCAAGCTTCCCATTGACGTCCACGTGGTGGTTCAAAATGTTGGAACCGCAGCGGGTATCGGTGATTACTTCGCTTTCGGCCAACCCCTGATTGAGCGAGTGGTCACGGTCACCGGACCGGGAATCGTCCGGCCTACCACCCTGCTGGCGCCCACCGGCATGAGCCTGGCCAAGATCATCGAGTACTGCGGTGGCCTGACCGACGATGCGAGGGAGATTCTTTTTGGCGGTCCTATGATGGGAACTCCCCAGCAATTCATGGACGTGCCAATTCTCAAGGGAACCTCGGGAATTGTTGTGCTAACCGAGGGCCAATTACAGGAACGTCGGGAATACCCCTGCATCCGCTGCTCTGCCTGCCTGGACGCCTGCCCCGTCTACCTGAATCCCAGCGCCCTGGGTGCCCTTGCGCGCTCTGCGAAATATGACGACATGCTGAATTATCACATCATGGATTGCATGGAATGCGGCTCATGCTCTTATGTTTGCCCATCGAATATTCCATTGGTACAACGCTTCCGGGTGGCCAAGGGTTTGCTGCGTGAAAAACAGGCAAGGGAGAAAGTGACGTGAGTAATTCTGAACCCCGCCTGGTTATCGCAACCCCACCCTTCGCCAAGCGTCCGGTAAACACGCCGGGGGTAATGCGCCACGTAATTTATGCGCTGGTGCCAGCCATGATCGCGGCGGTCATCAACTTTGGCATCAGTGCCCTGCTGTTGATCCTGGTTTGCGCACTGACCTGCATGCTCGCGGAGTGGCTGACCACAGGCCGTGGCCCCTTGTCACAAAGTCCGGCAGGTGACGGAAGCGCCGCCTTGACCGGCATTCTGCTGGCCATGACCCTGCCACCGGGGCTGCCTCTTTGGATGGCGGCACTGGGTTCGCTGGTAGCGATATTCTTTGGCAAGTTACTGTTCGGCGGCCTGGGACAAAACATATTCAACCCCTCCTTAACCGGCCGGGCTTTCCTCCAGGCAACATTTCCGGTAGCCATAACAACCTGGGTGCCCAACATGGGCATCGCGGATTTTATGACCCTGCGTGGTGATACGTTCGCCTTGCCGTTTCTTCGCCCGGTGTATGACGGACTGACAACCGCCACTCCCCTGGCCCGCATGAAATTCGAGGGTCTGCCGACGGAATGGACAGACATGCTGTTTGGAACGGTGGCCGGGTCGCTGGGTGAAACCTCGGCAGTGCTCCTGTTGCTTGGCGGCGTGTACCTGGCCTGGCGCGGATTCCTGAACTGGCGTGTCCCAACGGGAATCTTCCTGACCGTGGCAATTTTCGCAAGCGCCCTGCACTTCTCCAATCCCGAGGTCTATCCCGACGCCGTACACCATCTCCTGGCCGGCGGCCTGGTACTCGGTGCAGTGTTCATGGCAACTGACCCGGTAAGTTCACCCCTTACCCCACTTGGCAGTTGGATCTTCGCGGCAGGTATCGGTGTGCTGGTAATTCTTATCAGGCAGTTCGGTGGTCTGCCCGAAGGCGTGATGTACGCGATCTTGCTGATGAATGCGGCCACGCCGTTGATTGACAACCTGACACAGCCGGGCATTTACGGCGCAGTCAAGCCGGCCAAGGGGGAGAAGTAAATCATGACTGAACTACAGTCCATCGCCTCCCCTGCCCAGCCCGAAGCCCCGCCGGAGGTTAGCAGCACCCGGATGATCATGACCATGGCAGGCATCGGAATTATCTCCGGCATCCTGCTGGTGTTCACCTACATGGGAACACTTCCCACCATAGAAAAAAACAAGGCCGAGGCCCTGGAGCGGGCGATCTTTGACGTGGTCCCCGGCGCCACCAGCAAGCTGACCTTCACACCGGAGGACGGCCGACTCAGGTTGGTGGATCCTTCTGAAAAACCCACGGAGAATTATTACGCTGCCTACGACGATGAGGGCAAACTCGTAGGTATCGCCGTGGAAGCGGCGGGCCAGGGTTTCGCCGACATAATCAAGGTCCTGTACGGATACGACCCGGTCTGCCAGTGCATCATCGGTTTCAAGGTGCTGGCCACCAAGGAAACCCCCGGACTGGGCGACAAAATTGAGACTGATCCGGCCTTTGTGGCTAATTTCGAGGCGCTGGATGTGAGCCTGTCGGCTGATGGCAGCACCCTTGCCAACCCGGTGGTGTTCGCCAAGCCAGGGCAAAAGACAAACCCCTGGGAGGTCGAGGGCATCACCGGCGCCACCATCACAAGTAAGGCAATCCAAAACCTTATTAACGTAAGTGCCATGCACGCCATGGCGATCTTGCAAAACAATATTCAGGTACTACGCGATGGCAACACCAGCAGCCAGCATACAAACCAAGATTAAATCGGAAAGCGCCGAGAACTTCATCAAGGGACTCTGGCGCGAGAACCCGGTATTCGTGGCACTGCTTGGGATGTGCCCGGTCCTGGCAGTAACCAATTCGGCGATCAATGCCCTGGCGATCGGCGCAGCCTCTACTTTCGTTATGGTGCTGTCCAGCACGATTGTTTCCCTGGCCCAGAAATTGATCCCAAAGCAGGTCCGAATCGCCTCCTACATCCTGATCATCGCCACCTTCGTGACGGTCACCGAATACGTGCTGCAGGCCCTGAGTTACGAAGTCCACAAGGCATTGGGCGCATTTATCGCCCTGATCGTCGTGAACTGCATGATCCTGGGGCGTGCCGAGGCCTTTGCCTCACGCAATAACCTGCGCCAGTCGGTGATGGATGCATTTGGTATGGGCGTGGGCTTCACGATTGCCTGCCTGTCACTGGGTACCGTCCGTGAAATACTGGGTAACGGCACCCTGTTCGGTTTCCAGGTGTTCGGGCCCGAGTTCGAACCGTGGATCGTCATGATCCTGCCCCCAGGCGCGTTCTTCGTTCTGGGAATGTGGTTGTTACTGTTCAACTGGGTCAAGCATCGCAAGGAGGCCGCAGAATGACTACCGCCTCGTCCATGTCGATCTTTCTCAACGCGGCACTGATCAACAACTTCGTGCTGGCAATGTTCCTTGGGATTTGCCCATTTCTCGGCGTTTCAGCCAAGCTTGATACTGCCCTTCGCATGGGTGGCGCTGTCAGCTTTGTGATGCTGGTCAGTTCCATTTGTGCCTACGGCATCAACAAGGCCCTGATCATTATCGGCGCGCCCTACCTGCAACTGATCGCCTACATCGTGGTGATTGCCTCGTCCGTACAACTGGTCGAGATGATCATCAAGAAATTCAGCCCGGCCCTGTTCCGGGCGCTGGGTATTTTCCTGCCCCTGATTACCACCAATTGCGCCATCCTGGGCGTGGCGCTGTTCCAGACCGCCAAGCAATATGACTTTGTGCAATCGCTGTCCTATGCCGCAGGCGCCGGGGTGGGCTTCACCATCGCCCTGGTCCTGATGGCCGGCATGCGCGAGCGCCTGGAACTGTCCAGCGTTTCATCGGTGGTCCAGGGCGCGGCCGTCACCCTGATCCTGGCTGGTATACTGTCCATGGCCTTCATGGGCTTTGCAGGAATGGCAAGTTGAGCATACTGATACAACTTGGTGTAACCATAGGCAGCATCCTGGTGATGCTGGCACTGTGGCTTGCAGTACAGGCCCTGGTGCGGAGGGATTTACCCAAGTCCCAGGTCGAGCAGGACGTGCTGGCCTGCCGTGGTTGCGCAAGCCATTCCTGTGGCGGATGCAGCCTGAAGCCTGAATAGGCGAAAAGACGCCCCATGGGCGTTAACCCCGGGACGAAACCGGGAGATCTCCTGATTCCCGGTACCCGCGGTCAATCTTGGGTACAATCAATCGACCAAAAAATATCGCAACCCGCTGCGCGTGACCAAGGGAAAGTTACCCATGGAAAGTTATCAGTCTGATGTGATCGTTATCGGTGGCGGCCTGGCTGGAATTACCGCCGCCTACGAACTTCTGAGCCGCGGACGGCGGGTACTCTTGCTGGAGCGGGACATCGAGGAAAACTTCGGTGGCCTGGCCAAGGAAAGCTTCGGTGGCATGTGGTTTGCCGGCACCGACATGCAGCGCAAGAACAAGATCCAGGACTCCCCGGAACTTGGATACGCCGACTGGCTCGCATTCGGCGAACTGTCGCCTTCCGACCATTGGCCCAGGGCATGGGCAGAGGCCTATGTCTATCGTGGCGTGAGCGAGGTTTACGATTGGCTCAGGGCACGTGGCGTGCAGTTCATGCCCGCCCCCTTGTGGGTGGAACGCGGCCTTCACGTACCAGGGAACTCGGTGCCCCGCTGGCACGTGGTCTGGGGTACCGGCTACGAGCTCTCCACGGTCATGGTGAACGCACTGCTGGCCCACCCCAATGTGGATCTCCTGACTCGCCAGTTTTCTCACAAGGTCGAGAGTCTGCTCACCAGCAATGGGGCTGTCACAGGCGTGACCGGGCAACTGGAAACCGATGGCAGCGCCTTCCAGGCGCAAGGTGAAGCAGTAATCATTGCCTCGGGTGGCATCAACGGGGATATCGACCGGGTACGCAGGCACTGGCACGAGGATTGGGGCCGCCCCCCTGAACGCCTGCTCAACGGTTCACACAAGTTTGCCGACGGCACATTGCACGATGCCGCTGCCGCCCAGGGCGCAAATATCACCCACCTGGACTGGCAGTGGAACTACGCCGCGGGCATACCTCACTGGAAGCCCCGAAAGCCGCACCACGGGCTTTCCCTGGTGCCTCCCAAATCCGCCCTGTGGCTGAACTGGCGGGGCGAACGTATCGGACCCATGCCGCTGGTCACCGGTTTCGACACCCATGACCTGGTGGCCCAGATTTGCAAGCAGGACCGGGCTTACTCATGGCAATTGTTGAACAAGAAAATTGCCCTGAAAGAACTGGCCATTTCCGGCGGCGAATTCAACCCCTCATGGCGAGAGAAGAATCGCCTGCATGTGTTGCGTGATATCGCATTTGGAAATCGTTGGCTCTACGAACAACTTGAGACCAACAGTCCGGATTTCGTCGTGGCCGATAGCCTGCCGGAGTTAGTGGATGGCATGAATGCCCTGCAGGGTGACGAAGCGGTAAGCCTGGATGCGATCAATTCGGCCGTGGCCCGCTATGACGCCACCCTGGACCGGCACCCGAAACTGCATAACGACGAGCAGATTCGGCGTATCGAATTTACCCGAAGATATATTCCCGATCGGCTGAGAACCTGCAAGGCGCAGAAGATTCTTGATCCCAGGGCCGGGCCGTTGATTGCAATACGGGAACACATCATCAGTCGCAAGAGCATGGGGGGTATCCAGACCAACCTGGACAGCCAGGTGCTCAGCCCAGCTGGCGAATGCATACCCGGACTGTACGCGGTGGGTGAAACCGCCGGCTTCGGGGGCGGCGGAATGAATGGTAAGCGCGGGCTGGAGGGAACCTTCCTCGGTGGCTGCGTGTTCAGTGGAAGAATTGCCGGACAAAAGGCGTAACAAGTTATGAAGTTCCAAAACGCGGTGAATATCGAGGACCTGCGAAAGATCGCCCGCAAGCGTCTGCCCAAGTTTGTATTTTCCTATGTGGACGGCGGATCCGAAGACGAGAGGACTCTCTCGGGAAATCTTGATGCCCTGGCGCGCTGGCGCTTCAAGCCGCGCACACTGATAGACGTATCCGCCCGGGATACAGCCGCTACGGTCATGGGCGCGCCCGCCCGGATGCCGGTGATCGTCGGCCCTACGGGCCTGAACGGCCTGTCATGGCGAAATGGCGACCTGGAAATGGCCCAGGCCTCAGCCATCATGGGCGTGCCCTTCGCCGCCTCCACGGTGTGCATGAGCCTGCTCGAGGACGTGCGTGAGCAGGCCGGCGGCGAACTGATGTTCCAGGCCTATGTGTTCAATGAAAGGCGCATCACGGACGCCTTGATCCAGCGAGCCCAGGACGCCGGTTTCGGCACACTGATCATCACCAGTGATTTCCCGGTGGCCGGCAAGCGCGAGCGGGACTTCCGCAGCGGCATGCTGCCGAAGCAGCAATTCCCGCTGTCCACCAAGCTCAACATTCTCATGCATCCACGCTGGGTAGCCAGCGTGGCGACCAACAAGCCGCGATTTGTGAACGTGGAAAGAGAGCTGGGCCCCGGGCATGACGTGAACAACTTCGTCGGCCATGGCATGTTCGACCCGTCCTTGTGCTGGGATGACCTGAAGCGCTTCAGGGATCGCTGGCCAGGCAATCTGCTGCTCAAAGGGGTGTTGCGTGCCGACGATGCCCAGCGGGCCGTGAGCATTGGCGTGGACGGCGTGGTGCTGTCCAATCATGGGGGCAGGCAACTGGATAGCGCGATTAGCGGCCTGGACGCACTGCCTGAGGTGGCCGCTGCGATTGCTGGCAAGGCCTCGATTATCGTGGATGGCGGCGTACGACGCGGTTCCGATATTGCCAAGGCCATCGCCCTGGGCGCCCAGGCAGTGATCCTGGGCCGGGCTCCGGTCTACGGACTGGCCGCGGGTGGTCGCGAAGGCGCGCTCAAGGCCCTGGAAATTCTCCAGGAAGAACTGGACACCACCCTCGCCCTTACTGGCTGCAGATCCATTGGCGATCTATCACCCGACCTGCTGGTCAAGGTTGAATAAGGGACACCCTCGGGCCAGATAGCGGACACGGCAAGCCGCCGGCACCATGCTTTCGGTATGTTTTCTTGTAAGGATGCGGGA
>Ga0224507_10000188_pt1 | contig 24058 bp, 20 predicted proteins | sample SF_Jan12_sed_USG_3_FD_170159 | JGI IMG/M metagenome (GOLD analysis project Ga0224507, IMG submission 170159) | Sediment microbial communities from San Francisco Bay, California, United States - SF_Jan12_sed_USGS_13 | ecosystem: Environmental > Aquatic > Marine > Sediment | place: USA... | reverse complement strand
GGTTGTTCAAAGTTTGCTTCGAAAAATCACCCTGATTTGCTGGTGCTTGAACCAGACGGAGTGTCCATAAAAATTCGTCAAATTAGGCAACTTAAAAAGGATTTGATTTATCCTCCTTTGGAAGCCCCCCAAAGAGTAATCATCATTAAGGGCGTTCATACCATGCGCCGGGAAGCAGGCAATAGTCTGCTCAAGCTTCTTGAAGAACCGCCTCCGGATAATATTTTATTACTGGTGGCTGATGATACTGAGCCCTTACTCTCCACCATAGTCTCCCGTTGTCAGGTGGTGCCTTTTCATTCCTTAGCCCTTGAAGATGCGTTGCAGGTGGTTTTGCGAATTCATCCAGAAATTAGCCGGGAGGATGGTCTGGTTTTAGTGAGTTTGGCAGAAGGGTGCCCCGGGCGGGCCTTAGAGTTGCAAGATGATGAGGTGCTGTCCATTCGTCATGAAGTTATTAAAGTACTGATTGATGCTGCTGATGGTGATGTGCGTAATGTTGAAAAAGCACTCATTCTTGCTCTTAAGACGGCGGCCCTTGAAGGCGGCCTTGAATCTTTTTTTGATTTGTTGCTTATCTATTTTAAGGACGTGACGATTAGATCTGCTGGGGTTGTCCGGCAGGGTCCCTTGAGCGATTCCATGGAACGGGAGTTGGAAATGGGAAGAGAACGCTGGAAGTTAGGTCGACTTTCTGATAATATGCGCGCTATTGACGAGGCTAAGCTGGCCTTGAATAGAAATTGTAACCGGAACCTGGTGTGTGAAGTTCTATTTTTACGCCTGCTTGCCCCTGATCCCGATATCATGGGGTTGATGGGATAGGGAACTATAATTGTAATTGTTCTTCTTTCTCACCGGGCAGTTAATGTTTCTCTAATATTTTCATTCTTGCTGGCTAAGATTACTATTCCGAGTATGCCCACTGTTATGTGGTGGAGTAAACTCCTTTTTTTAATATGACTAAGCAAACAAATACTAATAATAAAGATGAAGGTAATGCTGAAAAGCAGACCAAATCGCCTAACAACAAAGAAATTAATTTCTATCTGATCAGGTTTCGTCCCGTTGGCCAGGAGTTTACAGCCAAGGGTGATATTGACGACTTTGCCCCCAAAGACGTGGCCATTGTTCAGACTGATCATGGACTGGAACCTGCCCTGATCGTGGCCCGTAGCGCCGGGGAGAGTATACGCGGCGATAAAGTTTCTTCTTCATTTGAAATTATGCGAAAGGCTACAAAAGAAGAAATTATAAAATTTGAGCAGTTACCCGGATTGGAACAGGAGGCTCATAAGGTCTGCCGAGAGCGGATAGAAGGCTTGAGATTGCCTATGAGCTTGGTGCGGGTGGAGAGGTTTTTTAATGGATCCAAACTTATTTTTTATTTTACTGCCGATAGCAGGGTGGATTTTCGAGAATTGGTAAAGGATTTGGTGCAGGTGTTCCGTACTCGCGTGGAAATGCGTCAGATCGGAGTGCGTCACGAAACTCAAATGACTGGCGGCATAGGGCCTTGTGGTCGTGAATTGTGTTGCTCATCGTTTCTTCAGAATTTCGAGTCGGTATCCATTAAAATGGCAAAAATGCAGGATTTGCCGCTTAATCCCTCCAAGATATCAGGGCTGTGCAATCGCCTGCTCTGTTGTCTCACCTATGAGTACGAGGGATATCGCTCTATGAAAAAGGGAATGCCGAGGATCGGTAAATGGGTTGAGTTTGAAGGCACAAGCTATCGTGTGATGCGTCATCTTCCCTTGCATGGAAAAATTGCCGCTCAATCCAAGGAAGGCGAAGAGATAACTTTTAGTGAAGAACAGTGGCGAGAAATGGGTAGAATCCATAGAGCCGCATCGAAAAAACAGGTTAAGAAAAAATGACCACCTATATTACAACTCCTATATATTACGTAAATGCTTTGCCTCATTTGGGGCATGCCTATAGTACCATTGTTGCCGATTCCTATGGCCGTTATAAAAAACTTTGCGGTGATCAGGTACGTTTTCAAACTGGTACTGATGAACATGGTGAAAAGATAGCCCAGGCAGCGGAGGGTAAAAACCTCTCCCCCAAGGAATATGTGGACGGAATCAGCGCTGCCTTTCGTGGTACCTGGCCCACCCTTGCCATAGAGCCGGATAATTTTATCCGCACCACCGATCCCGGTCATATTAAAACGGTGCAGGACGTTTTGCAGAAAGTATATGATAAGGGCGATATTTATTTTAGTGAATATAGTGGATTGTACTGTAAAGGTTGTGAGCGATTTCTCACAGAGAAGGAGTTGGTTGATGGGAAGTGCCCTGATCATTTGACTGCTCCAGATGAGATTGCCGAGCAGAATTATTTTTTCCGAATGTCAAATTATCAGGATTGGTTGATTAACCATATTAAGGAAAATCCTGAATTTATCACTCCTCAGCGTTATCGCAATGAGGTGTTGTCCTTTTTGAGTGAGCCCCTTGAGGATCTGTGTATTTCCCGGCCGGTTTCTCGGCTTACCTGGGGTATTCCGCTACCTTTTGATGAAAAATTCGTTACCTATGTCTGGTTTGATGCTTTAATTAACTATTTGACCGGTCTCGGTTATCCCGAAGGGCAGGATTTTGAGAATTTTTGGCCGGTAGCAGAGCATGTTATTGCCAAAGATATTCTTAAACCCCATGCTATATTTTGGCCCACCATGCTGAAATCCATGGGAGTAGAGCCCTATAAACGGTTACATGTGCATGGGTATTGGAATGTAGATGAAACTAAAATGTCCAAGTCCATTGGTAATGTTGTGCGACCTGCTGAGTTGGTTGATGCCTACGGTGTGGATACGGTCCGTTATTTCGTGCTGCGGGAGATGAGTTTCGGTTTGGATTCATCCTTTGGGACCGAAGCGATCACTGCCCGCCATAATTCTGACTTGGCCAATGATCTTGGTAATGTGTTTTCCCGTTGTCTCACCATGATCCATAAGTATAACGGCGGTGGGGTGCCTGCTGTAGATGAGGCGGTGTTGACGGATGAGGATCGTGAATTAATAGATGCCATTGGGGTTATGCATGAGACCTATTGTCGCTCTATGGATGAATTTGCCTTCCATCGGGCTTTGGCTGCGGTGTGGGAAATTGTTGGACGTCTAAATAAGTTTGTGGTCACCAATGCGCCTTGGGAACTTGCTAAGGATCCAGCCAATACCCCTCGTTTGCATACTGTTCTTTATATTTTGGCTGAAACCTTGCGGATTCTCGCCTTGGTCATTAAGCCTATTATGCCAGGTGCTTCTGCTAGGATGGAAGAATGTTTGACCCTGAGTGATGAGTTGCGCAGCCTGACTCTTGATAAGGGTGTGGTCTGGGGCCTTACCTCGGTTGGTACCGCTTTGAGCAAACCTGCTCAGCTTTTTCCTCGGCTGGAGAAAAAGAAGAAGAAAAAACAGGTGCAGCAGCCAGCTAATGCTGAGGGATCCGGCAAAAAGAAAAAGCAGGAAAAAAAGAGCGAACCTGTTGAAGGTGTGATTGATTTTGCCGATTTTCTCAAAGTGGAGTTACGGGTTGCCAAGATAACGGCTGCTGAGAAGGTTAAGAAAGCTGATAAACTGATTAAGCTTACTCTATTGGCCCCTGAGGAGCGCACCGTGGTTGCAGGTATAGCCAAGTTTTATACCCCAGAAGAGTTGGTGGGTAAACAGGTTATCATCGTGGCGAACCTTCAGCCTCGTAAATTAATGGGAGAAACGTCCCATGGCATGGTTCTGGCAGCTAAAGAGACCACTCCTGATGGCGAGGAGCGGTTGGTTTTGTCCACCGTGTCTGATGCAATTGCTCCCGGTAGCAAGGTCTCTTAATTGGTGACTAGATATGGTATGAAAATTTGAGCCTGGAGAGGGGAGGTTTTTGTTTTCTTTTCGGGTGCGAACTGTAATGAATCTATGAGGTATGAATTAGCATGTTTGTCATAAGTAATTTTTTGGTGGCGTTGGCAAATTTGATTGTCATTATCGTTGATTTGTATACTTGGATTATTATCGCCAGGGCAGTTGTTTCCTGGGTCAGGGTAGATGCTTATCATCCGGTGGTTCGCTTTATCTATCAGGTTACAGAGCCGGTTCTTGGTCGTATTCGCAAGGTTTTACCGCCATTTAGCGGTTTGGATTTAAGCCCTATGGTCCTTATTTTCGCCCTTATATTTTTGAAAAGTTGGTTGGTTCCTACTTTTGAAAGATTAGCCAATATTTTGCAGTAAAATCTGTAGTGCCCTGTTTGCAACGGTTGTCTGGAGGGGAGTTTCTGCTCAGTGTGCATGTGCAACCCCGGGCTAGTAAAAATGGATGTGTTGGTCTCCATGCAGAGAGTCTGAAGATACGCTTGGCCTCGCCGCCGGTGGATGGTAAGGCCAATAAGGCGTTGATCGCTTTTCTTGCCAAGGAGTTGCAATTACCAAAATCCGCCTTTACCATCCGTTCCGGTTTGCGAAGTCGGGAAAAAAAACTTGTTATCACCCAAGGGGCTGAAGAAAGCATTCGGCAGAGATTAGGGCTCCATGGTTGATTCTGGAGCATATGGGATAACGGTTCGAGGAATCGTGCAAGGGGTTGGCTTTCGACCCTTTGTTTATCGTTTGGCCTTAAAATATGGGCTCAGCGGTTGGGTGATCAATAGTCTGGGGGGGGTGGAAATCCATATCTATGGATCCATCTCCGCATTGGATCTTTTTGTGGCAGCCCTGCGGGACCCACCTCCTCTGGCACGGCTTGAGGAATTGCAAGTTACGGTCATGCCCGTTACCGACAATCCCCCTCAAGTTTTTTCTATTCTTCCCAGCCGTTCCGGTTCATCCGCTCCCTCCGCTCCTCCCCCTGATGCATCTCCTTGTCCCACTTGTCTGTCTGAACTTTTCAATCCCTTCGATCGTCGATACCGTTATCCATTTATTAATTGTACCGATTGTGGTCCTCGCTATACCGTAATTACTGATATCCCCTATGATCGGCCTCTTACCACTATGGCTCCTTTTCCCATGTGTCCAGCCTGTGAGGAGGAATACGGTGAGCCGTCCGAGCACCGTTTTCATGCCCAAACCAACTGTTGTCCCAAGTGTGGACCATACTATTTTTTGGCCGATAAGCAAGGAGTTCGCATAGCAGAAGCGGGTACTGATTATTGTGCGATTCGGATGGTGGCCAGCCTTCTGCAACAGGGTAAAATAATCGCTGTGAAGGGGGTGGGAGGGTTTCATCTGGTAGCGGATGGCGGTAATGAGCATGCGGTATCCCTTCTGCGCCATCGTAAAAAACGACCTGAAAAACCTTTTGCTTTGATGGTCTCGGATACGGATATTTTGTCCCGTTGGTGCGAGCTCACCGGGAATGAGGAAAAACAGCTCTGTTCCCCGGAGCGGCCAATTGTGCTCTTACGCCGTAAAAAGGTTTCTTTCCCGGCCCCTTCTGTGGCTCCAAACACAGTTTATCTTGGGGTTATGTTACCCCATGCACCATTTCATTATCTTCTTTTCGCCGCCCATGGGTTCCAGGGCTTGGTGATGACTAGCGGTAATTTAGCAGGTTCTCCCATTATTATTGATAATGAGGTTGCAATGACCTCTTTATCCGGGGTGGCGGATTATTTCTTATTTCATGATCGCAAAATTGTCGTTGGTAATGATGACTCGGTGCTGCGAGTCGGTGCAGGAGGAAGAAGAATATTTATTCGTCGTTCTCGTTCATATGTGCCAGCCCCAATTCCTTTGGCAACTGAAGGGCCCATAACTCTTGCTTTTGGTTCGATGCTCAAAAATACCCTTTGTCTTGCCCGCTCTAAGAGCGGATATCTCAGCCAACATTTGGGAAACTTGAGCCATCTGGAGATGAATATTCGGGTGAATCAGGTGGTGGAGCATTTGTGTCACTGCTTGCGGGCGGTTCCGGAGCTGGTGGCCCATGATCTGCACCCCGATTATCCATCCACCCGTCTTGCCCAGGAGTATGCCGATAAACATGGATTGCAGTTAATCGGGGTTCAACATCACCATGCCCATGCGGTTAGTTGCATGGCGGAGCATAAATTGATCGAACCGGTTATTGCAGTAGTGTTTGACGGCACTGGGTATGGACCTGATAATACCATCTGGGGTGGGGAGATTATGGTGGCCCGCTTGGATGGCTTTGAGCGTAAAGGGTATTTGTCGCCGGTGAAATTAATTGGGGGTGAGGTGGCAATATCGCAACCGTGGCGGTTGGCAGTGGCATATCTCTATGAAAGGTTTGGGGCGGATATCCTTTCTTTGGAATTGGATGTTGTGGGGCATTATCGGGAAAAAATACCGGTTCTCATTAAAATGGTGGAAGCAGGACTTAATTGTCCCATCTCCTCTGGCTGTGGTCGGTTGTTTGATGGGGTTGCTGCCTTGCTGGGCTTGGTGTGGGAAGCGAGTTACGAGGCTAAGGCGGCCGCTAAAATAGAGATGGTAGCCGATGTTACGGAACGTGGTATTTATAAAGAAGTGGTCCAGGCAAGTGGCAAGGGGGTTTTTCAGATCGATCTGCTCTTTGTAAGTATGGTGGAGGATATCAACCAAGGGGTTATTGTTTCAAAGATTGCAGCTCGTTTTCAAAACACCTTGGCTTTGTTCGTGGCGGAGAGTTGTCGGCGTATTTCAGAGGATACCTGCATTAAAAGGGTGGTCCTCTCCGGCGGGGTTTTTCAAAATAGTATGTTTAGTGGAATTACAAAACACTTATTGGAGAAACAAGGATTAATGGTCTATGAACATTGCAAAACGGTGCCTGGAGACGGAGGACTTAGTTTGGGGCAAGCCGTGGTAGCTAGAGCGATGATCGAAAACCAGGGAGGAAATATTAGTTAATCTAAAATATTAGTTGCTTATTTGGTTGAAAATAAAAATATGATCCCCGCCTATTTTTTATTCTACTTTACCGGAGGAACAGGCAGCGATTCGTCCGGGAATATCGAGCTCTTTTAGTATCTCGGCCACCACACTTGGCACAAAGCTCTCCCATTCTTCCCCCTGGGCCATACGAGCCCGGATATCGCCTGCTGATAAACCTTTGGTTGCCGGAGTGCGCCGCCACATAACCTCAACCTTGAGGCCCAAATCCTGAAACATTTGCATTTTCCGCTCACCCCACTCATCATAAATGGTCAGGAAAAAAACCGCATCCATGGGGACATAATAACAATAAATATTGGGGAGGTTTATGGGATAAGGCACGATGGAAAACTGTTCTTCCGGTACGCCGCTCTCACCCATGGCCGCCCTTACCAGTCGGTACCGTTCGTAATAAGTCAAGGGGTTGGACTGCTCGGAGGAACGGAGGGTATCGGCTGCATCCGTCTTGGTTAGGCTCGGATCGGGATTGGTTATGCCGATGATTAAATGAGAGCAGCGTCGTTTTCCCTCAAGCAGATAGCGAATATGGTCATTATGAAGCACCTGAAACCTACCGTGAATCACACCTAGTTTATGCATCCTGATCTCCTTATATCCCATCAACTCGAAAGGGAATTCTTTTTCCCGGCCAATACGGTTGATCGTCTGCCGTGTCCATCAAACCCTGTAACTTTGCGCAATCAAGCCAATTAAGAACAAGCGGCATAAAATCACCGCCGGACAATTGACCCAAAGAGCCAGCGCCACAATGGACTTCGTCAAAATGTTGCACCAGATCTCGGCGGATACCCGGTCCGACGACGGTAAACGGTACCCATTCTCCGGAATGAATCAACGGACCACTGCTTGGCGTTGAATGATCGGCGGTTACCACCACAAAAATATCCTCTTCCATGGCTAAACGAGACAATTCGACCAATCCCCTGTCCAAAGATTCGATAACCTCGACTTTTCGTGCCGGGCTTTTAGAGTGAGCCGCAGCATCCGGAGTTTTGGTATGAACGTGGACAAAACGGCAATCTTGTCGTGATACAGCATAATCTATTCTTTCGGCCAAATCAGCGCCGGGGTCCTTTCCGTCGCGCACCTGATGAACATCAAGTCCGATATATTTCCCCAATCCACGATATACCAAACCCGAGGCTATGGACAGGCCTTTCATGCCCCAACGGCGCTGAAATGGTATAATATCTTTCCGTTGCCCGGCCCGCTGAGTCACAATGGCGTTAACCGATAATAAGCCTTGTTGTCGTCTCTCTATATTGACCGGATGACTTTCCAGTACATGGTGACACTTGGCAAGATAGGTATTGAGGACTTCTGCGGTCCGCTGAGCCCGGGGATCGTTGCCCGCACTTTTATGGGGCAGAGCGGCAAGCATGGGACAAAACCGTTGAACCGGGTCGGTGTCGCTCACCAGGGGTGAAACCGGACCACGAATTTTTAGAATACCATCGAGCATTGTCGTTTGCGCAAAAGATACTTCCATCCCGGAAAGTTTCCTTGAAGCCACGCTCTCTATAAGGTCCAATGCTTGATCAGCGGGAATCTCAGGGCGGTGCTTCTCAATATGGAGCACACCTTTCACATTCTTAACGGAGACGAAATGGGCCAGAATAGCAACTTCGTCATAGCCGATGTCTAGATCTGCTCCCAGTGCTTCGAGATACCCTCGTCCGGGGAATTCATCCTCACTGTAACCGAACATTGCGAAATGGGCATTTTCACTGGGAAGCGCAATTCCGGGCCGGGCCGCGTGAAATAGGCCGTTTGCTCCAAGCGCCGCCAATGAGTCCAAATGAGGGGTACGAGCGGCTTGCAAAGGCGTTTTATGTCCAAGTTCTGGGTATGACCTGTCACCCAGACCATCGAGCAGAACAAGTAAACAACGGGAATGTGAAACGGAATTCATAATATTTTTACTTTTTAATGGTAATTAATCGGCAGTCACCCGCAGGTGGTTTAATATATAAGGTATAGGTAAAGCCTATGGCCATGTCGGTCCATATCGAAAATAACTAATTGACATTATACACTAAACGTTCTAGTAGTTCCTTATGATTTTTGATCTTCACGTACATACCACTATATCACCATGCAGTCAATTGACCTTGGATGAAATTATCAGTCATGCCGAGGCCAAAGGTCTTGATGGTATTTGCATCACCGATCACGATACCATGGCGGTAAACCGGTTGTTGCAGGAAGGCTCACGTAATGAAGGCCCTTGTATTATCTTTGGGATGGAATATGCAACCAGGGAAGGAGACTTTCTACTCTTTGGCCCATTTGAAGATATCCGCCCCCATATGACAGGGCCGGAGCTTTTGCACCATGTTGCAAGTGAAGGTGGGGTGGCGGTGGCCGCGCATCCTTGCAGGACTGGACGGCCTGTTTCTGAGGCTTTGATGCATGGCGGACTCTGCCCCATTATGGAGACGACTAACGGAAGAAATAAAGGGTGGGAAAATAGGGCAGCCACCCAGTTGGGTGATAAATACGGTGCCACTCACATCGGAGGGTCCGATGCTCATACCTTAGCGGAATTGGGCAAGATAAAGACTAAATTCCATGAGCCGATTCACTGCCGTGCAGATTTTATTCAAGCCTTGAAGAACAAAACATTCTCGCCCCTGCCACAACTCACCCCCGCTTGAGCAATCAGGTACTGGTTGATAGGACCACCCAGGAGGGCAAAAGCCCGATGAACGAGAGAAAACATAATTCCTCTTCAACCAACTGTCGCTTTTAATGACTATCTCTTTATATCATCCCTACAAGTCATCAGCAACTAATTTCTTGTATCTGTGCACTTCACCTTTGTGAAATCAAAAACTTGTAAGTGTTGATCAGCGTTATTTTTTGTTCAAGATCTGTCTCAGCAGGTGCGGTAATCCTTACCTGCATGATACATTCTTTTTGATTCTTTCTTTAGCTTCCTCCCAGTCGGATATTTTAATTTTCCCGCAGGACAATACCTGTGTACGGTCTTTGAGTATTTCTTCATGCCAATCAGGGGATCTAAACACAGTGTCATCTCTTGCCAAGTCATCCCAAAGTGTTTCCAGCAGATCAAGTTTTTGTTCGTACGTGTACTCCGACAAAGCTAGGCCAACACGTTCCATAGTATAGCTCCAGATGAAAAAGAGAGGTTTAGTACGTCACCATGATACTAACTGTGTTTATTAGATGCAACTAACCTGGGGCAACGATAAATTTTCTGTTTTTCTGCTCAACAGTCCTCTCCTTGGGAGTTTTTCAAAAGAGTATGTTTAGTGGAATTAGAAAACACTTATTGGAGAAGAAAGGATTAATGGTCTATAAACATAGTATAACGGGGCCTGGAGATAGAGGAATCAGGTTGGGCTAAGTGGTGCTAGCTAGAGCGGATGATCAAGAACCAAGAAAAATAATTGAAGCTGATACGCAATATTAGTGGGGAATGAATATGGAAAAAGTGATACTTGCCAATTGGAAAGGTTGGATTGGGCCGGGAAACACAGATCACTGGTTCGACATTTTTCTGAAGCATTATCGGCCTGTTGATGGTTTGGAAGTGGTGGTGGCCACGGGTTTTGTACAGATGGCCCGGGCAGCAGCTCGTTTGCAGGGACATGAAGGTATAACAATTTGCGCTCAAGTAGTATCCCCCTATCCTCCAGGGGGGTATACCGGGGAGGTTCCGGCCCAATGGCTCAAAGGATTAGCAGAATATGTTTTGGTTGGTCATCGGGAAAGAGAGAAATATTTTCATGAGGACGATTTGCATGTTGCGCGGCAGGTTTCGGAAGCGCGTCATGCCGGGTTAACGCCAATAATCTGTATGGATCGGAAAGGTGCGCGGAGGCGGTTAGCTGTTATAAACGATGATGACCAAAGGGGTAGCCTGCTTGCCTACACGCCTTCGGAGGCCGATGCTCTTGAGAACGTCGATGAGGAGCGGGAGATAAATGAGTCGGTGGAGTTGATAAGTGTCCTTTCCGGTGGTGGGAAGGTGTTGTATGGTGGAGGGGTGGATCGAAATAACGCGGCGCGGCTCATCTCATTGCCCGGAGTGGCAGGACTGATGGCCGGCCGCGGTTGTCTGGATCCCTTGGAATTTGCAGAGTTGGTGGCTAACGTAGCCCCTTGTATTTAAATAAGTGACAAGCAATAACCTATATAACCACTGATAAATAAAATTCCGTGTATCCTATTTGTTCCTTGGTTGTGGCTGAGAATGGGTACCAGAACGACGGTGAAAAAGAGCATGACGGGTAGGTCTCGCAGTAATAGATCAGAAGAGAGGTCGAAGGGATGAATGGTTGCGGTTAATCCCAATACCATAAAGAGGTTAAACATGTTTGAGCCGATAACATTGCCTATTAGAAGACTTGTTTCTGAACGGCGAAGAGCGGCTAGGCTGGAGGCGAGTTCAGGCAGGGATGTGCCCACGGCGGCGAGGGTTAGTCCAATAATCAAGTCGCTTACCCCGAAATAGCGGGCAGCGTTGGCCGCACCTTTGATGAAAATATTGGATCCAAAAGAGAGTAAGATTAGACCTCCGACGATAAGTAGAGAGCAGATCATTACGGAAGGGGGGACCTCTATGGTGTTCTCCTCAATATCGCATATTTTTTTCTTGCTGAGCTCATGACTGCAGGCGAAATAAGTATAGCTGATCAGGGTGATAATGAAAATAATGCCGAGAGTGCGGGGGAATATCCCAAAGTAGGCTGCCGTGATGAGTAAGATGCTACCGGTTATTACCAGGAAGAGTTCGATGCGCACAGCCCGTAATGTAAGGCGAAGTGGGACAAAGATCGCACAACATCCGAGAATCAGTCCTATATTTGCAATGTTGCTACCCACAACGTTGCCGATCATAATATCGGGATAGCCATGAATGGAAGCGGTGAAAGACACGAAAAGTTCGGGTACTGAAGTTCCGAAGGCGACCACGGTTAGGCCGATGAGCAGGGGAGACATGCCCAAGCGTTTGGCTAATTTAGTTGCACCGGAAACCAGGACCTCTCCGCCGCCCACTAACATAATAAGGCCGCCGATAATAAATAAAAATGATATTAAAATTGGTGGTAGGTTGGTAAATATGGTCATGGGTTTACTATTACTCTCCAGTCAAGTTCATCGTGGAGGTCATATGCCTCCGAACTGATATTTTTTAATTGCTTTTTTATAGCACTTAGCTGGGGCATGGAGGAGAACTCTGGTAGTTGTTCTTCCACCCGGCGTGGTGGGCGGACTTTCATTTTTTGTTCCAGCCGTTGATTGTTTTCGGGGTTTATGCCACCCTCCATGGAACCGGAACGATAGGAAGTATCCCCGTCTAGAGTGCGCAGGAAGCTCATGATGGAGCTGATATCGTTTTGTTTGTAAAACACTTCGATTTCCTCTGCAATATTTTCCCAGTCATCTGAAAGAAGGGCAATGTTTTTTCGATATACTTCCACTTGATTGGAAAGAGCATCATAAGTATCAAAAACTAGGTTTTTAAAGCGACCACCATTAGTGAATCCTCTGAGCTTTAGGCCACTGAAAAGACGTTTGCGGATAGTTGGTGATTCTGTGAGATAAGGATCGTAAAAAGGAAGATATTGTTGACCCGCCAGTTTTAAAAAAGATTGGATAAGCTTTTCATCTTTAAGTAATATGTACATTCTGACAAATTCAAAACCTATGATTCGTTCCAATCTGGCCGAAGAGTTAAGAACTTGATTGTCATATTCTTTAATATCCTCTTCTATGAGTTTACGAAAACCGAAGTAACGATCAGCGATCTGTTTTTTAATTTCCAGCGTGAGAACATCTTCTATGTTTTGTTCCATTGTTGAGAGAGCCTCCGGGCAATGTTCGTCACCTCGGATAGGTGAAGGTGATATTGGGAACGCGAAAGAGATAAATTAAATAATTTAAATATTCTTTTTTTTCGCGACCTCTAGTTCATAGTACATCATATTAATAGTAGCCGGTAAAAAGGTGGCTGTTGAATAAAAAATAGTAGAGGGTGGTTCATCTGTAGGAGGAAAACTATGGATGAGTTGAGCTTTTGTAATGTTATAAAAAAAATAAATAATTGTTCCCTCGTGTACCCTTATTTCGGCTTAATTTAACAATTGCGAGTAAACTAAGTGTACCGTATTGGTAAAACTTTTTCACATTGATTATGAGAAGAAAATATCTATGAGTTCATTTTCTGCTGATGAAGGAAAAAATAGAGTTCGTGAAGCTGCTGATATCGTACAGGTGATCGGTGAAGTGGTGGAATTGAAAAAAGCGGGAAGTTCATTTATGGGGCGATGCCCTTTTCATGGAGAAAAAACCCCTTCCTTTAGTGTGCATCCGCAAAGGCAATTTTTTCATTGTTTCGGCTGTGGTGAATCGGGAGATGTTTTTTCTTTTATGATGAAATATCATAATTTTTCATTTCCAGATGCGTTACAGGAGTTGGCTACACGGTTTAGGGTTGATCTCCCAAAGCCGGAGTTGAGTGAAGAAGACAAAAAACGGCTTCGTCAACGGGAATTAATTTATAAGGCCAACGAGGTAGCAGCTGAGATTTACCACGCTTATTTACTAAATAATCGGGAAGGGGAGGGGGCCATGGCTTATTTGGCAGAACGCGGTGTTCCGCAGTGGGCCATTGAGTCTTTTCAGCTGGGGTATGCTCCTGCACCAGAGGGGAATAACTGGCGCTTTCTCGCTGATGCATTGGCGCGTAAAGGAGTTACTGAAAAAACTGCCCTGGAGGCTGGGCTTGTTGTTTCTAAGCAACGTGGCGGAGTTTACGATAAATTTCGTGATCGCATAATGTTTCCGATTCGTGATATGAGTGGCAAAGTTGTGGCCTTTGGCGGACGTATTCTTGGGGATGGTAAACCGAAATATATGAATTCTCCAGAAACCCCGGTCTTTGATAAAAGTCGGCTTCTCTACGGACTCCATATGAATAAGGATAGTGTTCGTCAAGCTAAACGAGCTGTGGTGGTCGAGGGATATTTTGATCTTCTGATGCTCTCCGTACATGGCGTGAAAAATGTTGTGGCTCCACTTGGTACTTCCCTGACCAAAAAACATGTCCATTCTCTAAGGGGATACTGTGATGAGGTGGTTTTGTTTTTTGATGGCGATTCAGCTGGGTTAAGGGCAGCGATGCGGTCGGTTCCCATTTTTTTGGCTGAACAGGTTAATGCCAGGGTCGCCTTGTTGCCCGATGGTCATGATCCGGATTCCATGGTTCGTGAACAAGGCACGGAAGCGGTGGAAAAACTGGTATCTGATGGCGCGCCCTTGGCAGAGTTTCTTTTTGATGCTCTTGTTAAAAAATACGGCATGACTCTTGAAGGAAAGAGCCATATTATTGGTGAGCTCTCAAACTTGATTAAAAGTGGTACTGAATCGGTCCAACGTTCTTTAATGGTATCCCATTTCAGTGAAAAGCTTGGAGTCAAACAATCTCATTTTCAAGCTGGTGAGCCGCCACCGGCGTTACCTGTCCCGCAAGAAGATCCTGTTTTTATCATGGAGGACAGAGGGCGGAAACCTATAAAGCTTTCTCGTAAGCAACGTCAACTTCTAGATTTTTTGATTCTCTATCCTGAGTTTTTTGTTGAGTTACAGGCTGCCGGTTGTGAGGTGGTCTTACGTGGGCACGAGGCTGAAGATATAATTAACTGTATGAAAGAGTTGGACACCGGCGGTAATTTAACCCCGGAGTTGTTGGTTAACAGTCTTGGGAACGCGGGGGCTCGTGACTATGTCGCAAAGCTTCTTATGGAGGAGTCGGCTTTTTCTTCACCTGAAAGTGGTGAAGAGTGGGCTCGTGGCATGTGCGATGAGCTTATAGAGTGGTTAAAATCATTTCTACAAACTCAAAGTAGTAAAGAGTTGCAGGAGCAAATAGCTGAAGCACAGCGAAGGGGAGACACGGCTCTGCTTATGGAGCTGTTAAAAAGAAAACAGGAAATGAGAAAGATTGTTATTTGCCGAACAACTTGTTGAAAAAAAAATAAAATCGATTAGTATGTCTTTTAGGGGTTGCATAATGGTAATCGATATCGTTCTCGTTGGCACGTAATGTGCAAACCGATTCCGGGCCAAGGGATTCGGGCGGGTGCCATATTGAGAAGAAGTTTATTTTGAGACCAGATAAGTATAGGTTTTAAATTGTGTTATGTGAAAACCATAAGCATGTGAAGAGTACTTCGTGGAGTATTTTCTTCCGATAACCTAGAAATCTGGCTAAAAGATCATAAGTCAAAGTACTTATTCATTGAGATAGTGTATCCCGGGGGGTGGTGGTGATGAAGATGAGAGAACTTTTTCATGAGAAGGAACCCGATGGAAATGGATTGGGACAAATTGAAGGAAGTGATACTGCTGACCTAACAGGAATGTTCGGTGCGGTTAATGATGGACTACAGTTCAAGGGATCGTTTGGTGATGATGTCCCTGAGAATACAGAGGGGCAAATAGCCAAATTTGAGCGAAGAAAAGGGGCTCGCCGGCGTCAGGCAACTGATCGTCGTCAGGTTTATAATGTCGATCCGATGAATATTTATCTTCGTGAAATGGGGAGCCTGTCTTTGCTCAGCCATGAAGAGGAAATTGAACTGGCTGAATTGGTTGAAGAGGGTGAGAGGAAGGTGCAGGAGGCTGTTCTACAGTTGACCATTGGCCTTTCAACCTTGAATGATTTGGCTAAGGGGCTCAATAGCGGTCGCTTGAGGATTAATACGGTTCTCAAGGGTTTGTCGGAAAATGATGCTAAGTCTTTTGATAATATAAAAAAGGGTTTTCTCGATAAAATCGCGGAGGCCAATAGTTTGAACGAAAATCGTCTTCGTTTATTCAAACAGCTGAAGGCTAGTTTTGATAATCAAGAAAAAAAATTAGAACTCATCCAGGAGATCAATGATAGTGCCTTGGAGATTGCTAAACTTTTTAGCTCTTACCGATTGTATGGTAAGGGGATTTTTTCCATAGCCGAAGCGGTTACGGAGTTGAATCATAATTTCCGAAAAGTACGCATTAAAGTTCAGCAACAGGAGCAGTTGGCGTCCCGAAGAGCTGAATCCAATGGTGAGGATGTTGTTTTTGCTAACCATGAAATTGAAAAGCGTATTACTCTGGAGTTAGCCGAGAGTTTTGGTATTTGTTTTCATACTTTTAATGAATTGATGGTTGATATCGCCGACGGTCGGGAGACTGCCAAGCAGGCAAAAGAGTCACTTATTAGGGCGAATTTACGGTTAGTTATTTCCGTATCTAAAAAATTCCTTAACCGTGGTCTGCAATTACCTGATTTAATACAAGAAGGTAATATCGGGCTAATGAAAGCGGTTGAAAAATATGATTACAAGCGAGGTTATAAGTTTTCGACCTATGCCACCTGGTGGATTAGGCAAGCCATAACCAGGGGGATTGCCGATCAGGGGCGGACTATTCGTTTACCGGTTCATATGATCGAGACGATTAATCGTATGCTTCGTTTTTCCAAGGACTTTAAGCAGCTGGAAAGCAGGGAGCCCACGCCGGATGAAATGGCAGTACAGTTGGGGACCGAAGTAGATAAGATTCAAGTGGCTTTAAAAATTGCCAAAGATGCAATTTCCCTTGATGCACCAGTTGGTGATGAGGAAGATACTATCCTTAGCGATTTTATAGAGGATCATGCTCATCCTGACCCCCAAGAAGCTTCCATGACTGAGAGTCTGAAGCGTTGCCTTTGTCAGGTTATGGCCTCCTTGACACCAAGGGAAGAAAAGGTTTTACGCATGCGTTATGGGATTGACGTGGGTTTTGATTATACTTTGGAAGAGGTGGGTCGGTGCTTTGCGGTGACCAGGGAGCGGATTCGTCAGATTGAGGCTCAGGCTATTAAGAAGCTACGTCATCCCACCAGAAGTGGGGATTTACGACTGTTTATTCAGGAATAACGAAAGGTAAAATTACTCGGCTAAGGTTACGTTGAGGTTAGTTGATTGCTTTTTGTCGACGCTTGAAAACAAAAATAAATTCCTGATGAGTAGCGTTTGTTTCTATTTTCGTCCAAATGTTTTGAGCTGAGTTTTTAATCCTTTTTATTTTTATCATTTTTATAGCGCCCATTTTCTTCTAAAGGTTGAAAATGGGCGTCTTTGTTTGTTAATGATATAGCTGGGCTTGGAAAATAAATTACTCAATCTTATTTGTCTTCGTTTCTGTTATCTGTTTAGAAGTAAGAAGAGTAAGTTAACACTTCCTGTGGAAGTAGGCAATTGTGTTTCTATTTTCTAATATTGTTTACTGAATTGTTATTAAGCGATCGCAGGCACCTGTGACCACTAACCTTTGTTCAAATTGTTTTTCCATGTTTCTACCTGATAAATTTTTGAATAAATATTGTGTTTTGGCTAAGAGAATGATTTATGGATAATGATGGCCTAAAAGGATGGTTGACTCTTTCTGCGATTCCTGGTTTGGGCCCGGCGTTGATTCATCGTTTGGTTAAACGGTTCGGTTCTCCTGCAGGAGTTTTCGAGGGGAGGGAGAAGGACTTTGCCGAGATAAAAGGAATCGGGCGGGCCATGGCCCGACGGTTAAGTGATCGTATTGTAGTAAAGAACATAGTTGAGGCTGTAGAGCGTCAGCTCGAATATTGTGATCGTAACAATATTCATTTATTGTGTTATGAGGACAATGATTATCCTTCTCTTCTCAGGGAAATATATGATCCTCCTGCTGTTCTTTATGTACGCGGAGATATGGGTTGTCTAAATTCTCCTTCTGTAGCTATAGTCGGTTCGCGTGCTGCGACATCTTATGGTAAGCGGACAAGTTTCCAGATCGCAGAAAATTTGTCTGGAAGGGGAGTGACTGTGGTGAGCGGTTTGGCCTTGGGAGTAGATAGTGAGGCCCATAAGGGCGCGCTACAGGGTGGTGGGGCTACCGTAGGGGTGCTTGGGTGTGGTATTGATGTGGTTTACCCTCGTCCTAATAAAAAATTGTTTGAAAAAGTGGCAAATGGCGGGGTGGTTATAAGTGAATATGGACCTGGGGTGCAGCCTGAAGGGTTCCGCTTTCCAGCTCGAAACAGAATCATTAGTGGGTTGAGTTTGGGCGTTGTAGTGGTGGAAGCCGCCCTACGTTCTGGATCATTAATTACCGCCCGTATGGCATTGGAACAGGGAAGGGAGGTTTTTGCCGTACCGGGTAGGGTGGATTCGGTAAAGAGTGCGGGAACTCATCATCTTATTCGAGAGGGCGCGGTGTTGATTCATCAAGCAGGGGAGATTCTAGATGAACTTGGCATCGTGGGCATGATTGAGCAGTCGTCAAAGGAAAGTAAAGTACCGTTGACGGAGATGTGTAGCGAAAGTGAAAAACAGCTTCTTTGTTCTCTTGAAACGTATCCCAAGAGTATTGACGAGATAATAGGATATTCTGGTTTAACGCCAGCTGAGATTCATGATATATTATTACGTCTCGAGTTACGTGGCTTAGTTCGCCATCTTCCGGGACAGCAATATGAAAAAGTATGAAAAAGGATATTTGTGTGAATAAGAAAATGTTGGCACCGTCGATTTTGTCGGCGGATTTTTCACGTTTGGGTGAGGATATACGGGCGGTTGAAGAAGCTGGGGCCGATGTGATTCATATTGATGTTATGGATGGGCATTTTGTCCCGAACATCACTATTGGGCCCTTGGTAGTGCAGGCGGTACGAAAAATTACCGATCTACCATTGGATGTTCATTTGATGATCACCGAACCGGGTCGTTATGTACAAGATTTTGCCGATGCTGGAGCTGACTGGATAACAGTTCATGTTGAGGCGTGTACCCATTTGCATCGTACAGTGGGGATGATAAAGGATTTGGGAAAAATTGCCGGAGTTGTTCTAAATCCAGCTACTTCACTCTCAACACTTGATTACATCCTCCCTGATTTGGATTTGGTGATGTTGATGAGTGTAAATCCTGGGTTTGGTGGGCAATCTTTTATTCCTTCGACCTTGGATAAGGCACGTATGCTGAGGAAAAAATTAGATGAAATCGGGAGCGCTGCGGGGATAGAAATAGACGGCGGGGTGAGTACGGAAACCATCGCAGAGATAGAGGCAGCTGGGGTGAATATTTTTGTTGCTGGTTCAGCGGTTTTTGGAAGCGATGATTATAAGGTCGTGATTAAGCAGTTGAAGGAGCGCGGCAAATTTTAATTAAAACCACTGGTGAGCACCATGGAAATAAAACGTTTCACTTCCTACAAGGCCTATGAGAAGTTATCGCATTTATCTCAGAGTCCCATTGATCTAACAGTTGGAGATGTGGTTAACGCAGATCGTATCGAGAAATATAAGGTGTCGCAAAACGGTTTTGATTATCTGTTTGCTACTCAACGCATTGATGATCAGATACTGGCGGAGTTGCAAAACCTGGCGGACGAGGCGCGGGTGGTTGAACAATTCATGGCCATGAAGCAGGGCGAATCGATAAATTGTATCGAAGGCTGGGAAAGTGAAAATAGACAGGTGCTTCATACAGCCTGTCGCGATATTTTTCGTGCTATCCCTTCCGCCCCAGAGGCTACTGAAACTGCAAAAAAAGAGTTAAATACGCTGGAGAGATTTTTAGCAGATCTTGACTCGGGCGTGTTTGTTAATGAAAAGGGTGAAAAGTTTGACACCATGGTGCAGGTAGGCATTGGTGGTTCGGACTTGGGGCCCAGGGCGCTGTATCTGGCACTTAAGAATTACTTGTTGGAAGGACGCGAAGTACGGTTTATTGCTAATGTTGATCCTGATGATGTAGCCGAGGTGCTGGCTGATATAAATTTAGAAACCACATTGGTAAATGTGGTTTCTAAAAGCGGTTCAACTCTGGAAACGCTGACCAACGAATCCCTCGTTCGTTCGGTATTTCAGGGGGCCGGACTTGATCCTGCCCTCCACTTTATAGCGGTTACCGGTGAAGGTAGTCCCATGGATGATTCGTCCCGTTATTTAGCAACTTTCCATATGTACGATTATATAGGAGGTCGCTATTCTGTTACCTCAATGGTGGGAGCGGTTTCTCTTGCCTTTGGCCTAGGGTTTGATAATTTCAAGGAATTGTTGCGTGGGGCCAATGATATGGATTTGGCCGCCGAATCACGGGATATGCAGAGTAATTTATCGTTATTGACAGCCATGATCGGAATCTGGAACCGTAACTTTTTAGGTCACGAGACAGTGGCTGTATTGCCTTATAGTCAGCCGTTATCAAGGTTTACTGCCCATCTTCAGCAATGTGATATGGAGAGTAATGGGAAGTCTGTGGGGCGGAATGGAGATTTGGTGGATTGGAAGACCGGGCCGATAATTTGGGGAGAGCCCGGTACTAACGGGCAACATGCTTTTTATCAGTTGCTTCATCAAGGTACCACTGTGGTTCCCGTTGAGTTTATCGGCTTTCGTAGTAATGTGTATGATCTTGATATTAATATTAATGGAACAACTTCCAGGCAAAAATTGGTAGCTAATATGCTAGCCCAATCATTGGCTTTTGCCATTGGCAAGAAAGATTCTAACCCTAATAAAAACTTTGGTGGCAATAGGCCGGGTTCGGTACTACTTGGTGAGCGGCTCACTCCCTATTCCATGGGTGGTTTGCTTGCGCTTTATGAGAATAAAATAGCCATGCAGGGGTTTTGCTGGGGGGTTAATTCTTTTGACCAGGAAGGGGTGCAGCTCGGCAAGGTATTGGCCGGTAGGTTGTTGGATCTTATGGTGAAGGCTGAGGAGGGAAGTGAATGTATGGCTAGTGAGATTTCACTGGAAGAGTCACTTCTCAGAGCAGCAAAGATCCTGTAATACGTATTTACATTATAATCTGGGTAGCCTCGGTTAATTCAAGGAAAGGTTTTTCTTGTTGACAAAGAAGTTCAGGGGGTTTAAGGTCGCAAACTGAATAAGTATTCATCGGGCCGTCATATATCCTATATTTGTATGTGGGATATATGAACATTTCCGTTGAGATATGATAAGATAGGTAATTTGATTAATCATATTAAAGGAGGACCTCTGATGTCTAAGCATGACACTCCCTTGCTGGATGAACTGGAGAGCGGCCCTTGGCCAAGCTTCGTTACCGACATGAAAAGGCAGGCTGAGAAAAAACCCGAAGTTTGGGATATTCTTGGTCAGCTTGAGCTTTCTTTCAAGGATAAAATCACTCATTGGAAGCATGGCGGAATCGTTGGTGTTTTCGGTTACGGTGGTGGTATCGTAGGTAGATATTCTGACGTACCTGATAAGTTCCCTGGTGTGGAGCATTTTCATACTGTACGTATTAACCAGCCTGCCAGTAAATATTACTCCACAGAGAATCTCCGTGCACTCATGGATCTCTGGGAGAAATATGGTTCCGGTATGACCAATATGCACGGTTCAACCGGTGATATGGTTTTACTCGGTACAAGAACTGAAAATCTTGAGCCTCTCTTCTGGGACCTCACCCACGATCTGAAACAAGATCTTGGTGGATCCGGTTCTAACTTGCGTACACCTTCTTGCTGTTTGGGTAAATCTCGCTGCGAGTGGGCATGTTATGATACGCAAGAGACTTGCTATCATTTGACCATGCATTATCAGGATGAGATTCATCGTCCTGCTTTCCCTTACAAATTTAAATTTAAATTTTCCGGTTGTCCCAATGACTGCGTTGCGTCCATCGCTCGTTCAGATATTGCGGTTATCGGTACCTGGAAAGATGATATCCGCATCGATCAGGCAGCAGTAAAAGAATATGTTGCTGGTAATTATCCTTCCAACGCTGGTGCTCATGCAGGCGGCGATTGGGGTGCATTTGATATCGAGAAAGAGGTTATTGGTCTTTGCCCCACCGGTTGTATGTCCATGAACGGTGATGAGCTGGTTATTGATAATGCTGAGTGTACTCGCTGTATGCATTGTCTCAACGTAATGCCAAGAGCTTTGCGTCCAGGTAAAGAGCAAGGTGCTTCCATCTGTGTTGGTGCTAAAGCTCCGATTCTTGATGGTGCTCAGTTCGCAACTTTGATCGTTCCTTTCATGAAAGTATCCGCTGACAACGAATTCGAAGAATTAATCGATTTCATTGAGAAAGTATGGGACTGGTGGATGGAAGTTGGTAAAAACCGCGAGCGTGTTGGTGAGACCATGCAACGTATTGGTCTGCCCACCTTTATTAATGTAATGGAACTTGATCCGCTGCCTCAGCATGTTAAAGAGCCACGTTCTAACCCTTATGTCTTCTGGAAAGAAGAAGAAGTTGGTGGTTGGGATCGTGATATTAAGGAATTCAGAAAGCGTAACGCTATGTAATTTCTTGGTTACCGGATTAATATATTATTATAATTTTTATAAGGAGGCTTAAATCATGGGTTACGATCCGAAAAATCCTATGGTAGGCAGAATAACTGACCTAGGACCGCCAAAATACGATAAATTTCTGCCCCCGGTTATTTTAAATAATAAGGGCAAATGGCTCTATCATGAGATTCTTGAGCCAGGTGTTCTCGTACATGTTTCTGAGACCGGAGACGAGGTTTACACCATTCGTGTAGGTTCTGCTCGTTTGATTTCCATCGAGCATATTCGCGAAATGTGTGATATTGCAGATAAACATTGTGACGGATACTTAAGGTTTACCACCAGAAACAACGCTGAATTCATGGTTGATGCCAAGGATAAAGTTGCTCCTCTGTTGGAAGATCTCAAAAGCCGCGGCAATAAATTTCCTGTCGGTGGTACTGGTGCTTGTGTTACCAACCCTGTTCATACTCAAGGTTGGGTACATTGTCATACACCTGCAACTGATGCTTCCGGACCGGTTAAGGCCGTAATGGATGATCTGTTCGAGTATTTTGGTTCTATGACCTTACCTGCACAGGTTCGTATTGCTCTTGCTTGTTGTCTTAACATGTGTGGTGCTGTACATGCTTCTGATATCGCTATTCTCGGTGTGCATCGTATGCCTCCGATGATTGATCATGAGCGTATCTCTGGTGTATGTGAGTTACCTCTGGCAATTGCTGCTTGTCCTTTGGGAGCTGTAAAGCCTGCTAAAGCAGAAGTAAATGGAGAGGAAATCAAAACCGTTAAGGTTAACGCTGAGCGTTGTATGTTCTGTGGTAACTGTTACACCATGTGTCCTGCCATGCCTTTGGCAGATCCTGATGGTGACGGTATTGCGATCTTGGTTGGTGGTAAGGTTTCCAACTCTCGGTCGGCCCCGAAATTCTCCAAAATGGTTATTCCTTTCTTGCCTAACACTCCGCCACGTTGGCCGGAGACCACCGAGGTTATTCGAAAAATCCTCGTGGTTTATGCTAAGAACGCTAATAAATACGAGCGTCTTGGTGAGTGGGCTGAGAGAATTGGTTGGGAGAAATGGTTTGAAATGTGTGAGATTCCATTTACCGATAAGTCTATCGATGATTATCGCTTGGCTTACGATACATGGCGTACAACCACTCAGTTCAAGTACACCAGCCATATTAAATAATTAATGTGAGCACATCCCGGTCTTGCTTTGCAAGACCGGGATTTTTTCCTGTCATTCACCAAAGAGGAGAATAGGAATGGCCTTGAGTAAAGAAGAGCTTAAAGAAAAAATCTTGGAAAAAGCCATGAAGGCAGCTAAGCCTCAGCTTTATGTAAAAGATTTTTATAAGTGTGATCCCGAGACAAAACCTCGTGCCATCAAAAATGCCGCCAATGAGTTGGTAAAAGAAGGCAAGATGACATTTTGGTCTTCAGGATCCACCACCATGTATGCCGCAAAGGGTCGCGCTAAGGATGAGGAAGGTGAAGGAGGAATCTAATAATTGATTTCTTAAATGTTATCTTCTCATTTGAAAGCTGTGACAAGAGGAGTCCATGCGGTTTTTTTATTTATCGCTGAATTCCTATTCGTCATACGTAAAGCAGAGTGCCGGTAATGGTCTCTGCTTTTTTTTATTTGTTTATATCTATATGTCTCAATTTCCTCTTTTTCGATTTGATTTTCTTGAATCCACCAATGTGACGGCTAAAGAGTATGGCGATAACGGTGCGTTAAGTCCTACCGTTATTGTGGCCGGGAGTCAGAGTGCTGGAAGGGGCCGTGATGATCGAGTTTTTGTATCCCCCCCCGGTGGATTGTATATGTCCATTATCCTACGT
>Ga0224507_10000187_pt1 | contig 24081 bp, 20 predicted proteins | sample SF_Jan12_sed_USG_3_FD_170159 | JGI IMG/M metagenome (GOLD analysis project Ga0224507, IMG submission 170159) | Sediment microbial communities from San Francisco Bay, California, United States - SF_Jan12_sed_USGS_13 | ecosystem: Environmental > Aquatic > Marine > Sediment | place: USA... | reverse complement strand
CTTTGCTTGGCCCTAAAGCGCGAATTCGGATAGCGCTTGCAATTATGGTGATTGCGTTAGTTTTAACCCGTTCACGCATGGGTAATTCGGCTTTTTTCTTCAGTTTGGCGATTGCAGGTGTTATTGTTTTGTTAGGGTTGTGGTGGATGTCGAGAAAAGGCAAGGTATCGATACATTCGGTACGCCCGATTTTGATTTTATTTATTAGTTTGATTGTGATTGATCTGTTTATTGTTGGTGCCTGGTTTGGTATTGATAAGGTAAAAGACAGAATCGAACAAACAAGCTTTGCGACTGAAATTCGTGATGAGGTCGATATTTATGCGGTGAATCACTTACACGCATTTTTACTGACGGGCAGTGGCGGCGATACTTTTGCCGAGGTTTTCCCAAAATTCAAGTCAGAATCGTTTTCTGGGTATATTGATCACGCTCACAATGATTATCTTGAGTTTGGCAGTGAATTTGGTTTGATCGGCATGGCATTGTTGTCAGTAATCGTGGTATGGAGTTTTATAAAGTCGATTCAAGCACAATTTATCAGGCGTTCCTATTTTATGAGGGGTGTTGGGTTTTCGGCAACCATGGGGGTTGTCGCTATTATGATTCACTCTGCTGTTGATTTTAATTTGCAAATACCCGCAAACGCTGCACTTTTCGTGATTTTATTGGCGTTTGGCTGGTTGGCGAGATATCAGCGAAATTAATCTTTTCAAAGAGTTTGAGAGGTTAATTCCGCCGTTATTAAATGTCGAAAAATGTTACTATAATCCGAATTGAAAAAAAATATCAATAAAATGAAAATATTAAAGAGTTGTCACTGTGAATAATAAATATATATCTGTCAATTTAACTGTCGTATTGCTTACATTATTATCTGTTTCAAATAGTCATGCAGAATTTTCCCCAGCTGTCGTGAAAGCGGGTGGTATCGATATTGTTCCAGTGCTTGGTCTATTTCAGTCTTATGATTCAAATATGTTGTATAGCAACGCTGATGAAAAAACTTCGATGATTACTTTGATAAAACCTAAAGTAACTGTGAGTACAGAGGTCGGTGCTAACACATATTCCGTTGGTGCCGGCGTTTCAATTGGTAGCTATTCAGAAAGTCGCGCAGATGATTATGTTGATTCTAATTTGTCACTTGATTTACATCAGTCTTTTTCACGAAAGGCGGAGCTTGATATTAAGGCGGGTAGACTCAATACCCATGAAGCTCGTGGTGCGGATTACAGCTCGGGGGCAGCTGCAATATCAATAACAGAACCTGATAAGTATCATATTAATCATGCTGAAGGAACGTTTAGCTATGGTAGTAAAGATGCAATAGGGCGAATCGTTTTCAACCTGTCATCAGATACCAGGATATATGACAGCCGCCGTACTCAGACCAAAACGCGTGATCGCGACAGTGTTGGTGCTGGTGTCACTTTTTTTTACCATGTAATGCCGAAAACATCATTGTTGTTTGAGTTAAGTCAACGCGAACTGGTTTATAGCAATAGGGTAAGTGATAACAGTATTGAGCAGCGAGCATATGCTGGTGCAAGTTGGGATATTTCTGCTTTAACTACTGGAACTGCCAAAGGCGGTTTGCTGGAGAAAAATTTTGACGATGCGACAAAAGACAGCTTTTCTGGTTTTAGCTGGGAAATTGGCGCTCGTTGGACGCCACTAAGTTATTCGGTGATTGATGTGCTTACCAGCGGTAAAACAGAAGAAACTAATGGTTCGGGTAATTACATAGATTCAAAAAATGTATTAGTGAAGTGGGCGCATTTTTGGAGTGAAAGATTAAATACGGTACTTGATGTAAATGTAACTAAAAATAACTATCAACCGAGTCCACGAGAAGATGATTTTGTCAGTGTCGGTTTGCAGCTAAACTATAATCTGCGTCGATGGTTAAATATTGGTGGTGGTTATACGTATTCTGAAAATGGCTCGAGCCAAGATGAGTTTGATTACGCTAAAAATATATTTTCTATTAGCTTGATGATGGGTCTATAGTTTGGTCGTTTATATATTTTCAGGACTTGTTTGTAGCATATTATTATGAAGATAATTCGCCAATCCCAATTTATATTATTCTTTTTTTTATTTCTTGTTCCATTGCTTGCAGTCGGCGCTGACTCTGAAGAGCAAAATGCAGCCTCTTCCAGGCAAAACACTGAGAACCCACAAAAACAAACGCAATCTTATCGATTAGCAGCCAGCGACAAAATTAGTATTCGTGTTTTTAATGAAGAAAACTTGAATCTGGAAACGACTCTGGGAAACACCGGCATTATCTCATACCCATTGTTAGGTGACTTAAAGCTTAAGGGTCTCACCTTAAATGAAATTGAGTCGCTAATTACCAAAGGATTAAAAGGGCCGTATTTACTTGATCCGCGAGTGACGGTAACAATGGTTGAATACCGTTCATTTTTTATTAATGGTGAAGTTACAAAGCCGGGTGGTTATCCTTTTCAGCCAGGGCTGACAGTGAGAAAGTCGATCGCACTGGCGGGTGGCTTGAGTGAAAATGCATCCAAAGAAAAGCTCAGTATTATCAGAGAAATTGACGCCTCAAAAACACCCAAAAAAGCCGAGTTTGATACAGAGGTGAATGCTGGTGATATTGTTATTGTGATGGAGTATCAGCAGGTATATCTCAACGGCGAAGTGAAAAAACCCGGTGGTTATCATTTTAAACCCGGACTAACATTACGTAAAGCCGTCGCGTTAGCCGGTGGTTTTACTGATAGAGCTTCTCACGATAAGATTTTTGTGATTCATGAAGGTAGTTCTGATCAGGCGCCTGTTAAAGGAAAACTTGAAGATATTGTTCAGCCGGGCGATATAATCACAATCAAGCAAAGTTTCTTTTAACTCGGACAATTCATGAAAAAACAGGTTAATAGTCAGCTTTATAATCAGTTTCCCGGTAATAGAGTAGATAATTCGGACTCTGAAGACGAGATTGACTTACGTCAGTATTGGCAAGTAATTAACCGGCATAAATGGGGAATTGCTGGCCTTTCTGCTGTTATTCTTCTGATTACTGCGTTAATTCTTTATTCCATGCAGCCGGTTTATCGCGCAACGGCAACACTGTTAATCGAATCGCAACAGGCAAAAATCGTTTCTATCGAAGAAATGTACGGTATGGACACGCGCAATGCCGGATATTACGAAACCCAGTTTGAAATCTTGAGATCGCGGGAGTTATCCGAGAAAGTTGTTAAGCAATTAAATTTGGCCTCCCACGCAGAGTTTGACCCCGCGCATCAAAAAGAACGCTTTAATTTTAACTGGCGATCATGGCTTCCCGTTTCAATTGGTGAAGTAACTACTCCATCAGAAGAAAGTAAATCGCAAGCGCTGGTAGATGCATTTATGGGCCGCCTGACAATTACGCCGGTTCGAAAAACGCAATTGGTGAATATTAATTTTGAAGCCTATGATGCCAAGTTGGCTGCAACCGTCGCAAATGCATTGGCTAATGTGTATATCGAAAGTCATCTGGAAGCACGTCTTGAAATGACCTCGATGGCTACCAATTGGTTAACCCGTCAATTAGATAGCCTTAAATCCAAAGTTAATGCAGCAGAGCGTCGGTTACAAGATTTCCGTGAACGTGAAGACCTGATTAATCTCGAAGGTGTGCGTACATTATCGACTAAAGAAATGCAGGAGATTGTCAGTAATTTGGTTAACGTGCGTGAAAGGCGTGGTGAGGCTGAAAATCTTTATAAACAGGTTAGCGCAATAAAAGGTCAGGCAAACAAGTCATACGAATCCATTCCAGGTATTTTAAATCATAAATTGATGCAGGGCTTAAAGTCATCAGAAGCACAGGCTGAAAGTAAGCTGGCCGAATTTGCAAAACGTTATGGGCCTCAGCACCCTAAAATGATTGCAGCCGTGACAGAATTAAATACAGTAAGAGAAAATCTACAAAAACAAATTACGTCAATTGTTGCCGGCATTAAAAATGACTATAACATTGCTGTTAAAAATGAAAACTCTTTAACGCAAGCGATGGCAAATGCAAAAAAAGAAATTCAAAAAATTGATCGAAAAGAATTTCAGTTGCGTGAACTGGAGCGTGAAGTAGATACAAATCGAAAACTATATGACACATTTTTCACTCGCTTCCAAGAAGCAAGTGCAACGAGTGATTTGCAAACAGTTAATGCCAGATTAATGGATAAAGCTGTTGTGCCACGAAGTGCCGCCAAGCCAAGGAAAAAACTAACGTTAATATTGGCGTTAATTGTTAGTTTGATGCTGGGTGTATTTTTGTCTTTTCTGTTGGAGTTTCTTGATAATACGATTAAGAATATCGACGATGTTGAACAGAAGCTTGGTAAAGCTATTATTGGTATCGTTCCTCTTGCTCGTATTGCAAAGCAGGAAAGGCTTGATCCATTAAAAATATTTTCAACCAATGATTACCTGGGGATATCTGAATCAATCCGTTCAATTCGTACGGGTTTAATATTGTCTGGATTGGATAATCCTCATAAAGTAACGCTTGTCACGTCCTCAGTACCGGGTGAAGGTAAAACAACACTGGCAACCAGTCTTGCAATTTCCCTTGGGCAATTGGGTAGTGTGTTATTAATAGATGCGGACATGCGTTTGCCATCTGTTGCAAAAATATTTGGCATTACACCTAAATCTCCGGGCTTATCGAATCTTGTTGCCGGAACAGAATCTCCGGAAAGTTGTATTCACACTTTTGCCGATATTGGAATTGATGTATTGCCCTGTGGTTTACTTCCACCAAACCCGTTGGAGTTATTGTCCTCAGCACGTTTTGCAGGGCTGATTGATTTTCTTTGCGAGCGTTATGATCGAATCATTATAGATTCAGCGCCGGTGCAAGCAGCAAGTGATGCATTGGTTCTTTCAACTGTCACTACACTGTAGTATATGTCATTAAGGCGAACTCAACGCCGGTGAATGTCGTTAAAGCGTGTATGAACCGTTTAAGTGATGTGAAAGCGCCAGTGTCGGGTGTTGTTTTGAGTCAGGTTGATGGTTCCAAAAGTGCGGCTTATGGGCATTATGGGGAGTATAGTTATTACGGTGGTTACGGCAAACTATAACGGCACAGAGTATTCATCTTTTCCCCCAGGCGACGTTATTTTCGTACTCGAATGGATCACATATTTTTATATGCTCACACATTCTCCGTGCGAAAATAACGTCGCCTGGAAAAAAATCTAAACACTCTGAGCCGTTATCTATCAATTTATTTTAGGCGCTGGAATTATGAATAGTTCTGCTCTTCCTCAATCATTGCGTATATTCCTGGTTTCTCTAATTGGAATTTTGCTTTACTTTATCTATATTGCGGCCAATCACGGTATCGCAGATGTTAAGGTCTATAATTCTCGTGCCATTATGGATAGCTGGGCAAGTGGTAAACGCGTGGTGGAAAAAAATGATTGGGAATCGGCGCATCAGTCGCTGTTGTCTGCTTTGGAATATTCGCCAGAAAATCCTGAATATCTTGCCTTGTTAGGTAATCTTTACGAATGGCGTGTGGCAAATCAACCAGTAAATTCCCCATCGGTTATAACTGATCTTAATACGGCGCTGGATTTTTATCGACTAGCCTTACTCAAACGTCCAGCGTTTGCTTTTTATTGGGCGAATATTGCGGTCATTAAAAGTATGTTGGCTGAGGTGGACAAAGAATTTTATTTGGCTGTTGATCGTGCGTTGGTTCTTGGTGCATGGGAGCCGGGTGTTCAATTGAAAATCGCTGACGCTACGCTGGGTGTATGGTATCTGCTGGATGAAAACGGCTGGAATAAAATGATTGAAAATATTGACAGGGGGTTACAGGTAAACGCGAAACCAATTTTGGCGATGGCGCGGAAAAACAAAGTGTTGTATCAGCTTTGCGGTAAGTTAAAGCGAACTGATGCAATGTTGCTGTACTGCAAATAATTTTTATGATTGATGCATTTTTATTGACCCGCCAATGGAAAGATACTGATAAAGGTGTTTGTCTCGACCTTTGGTTTCGAAGTGATAAAAAAGCGATAAAAGTAGAAATTAGTGGTCAGCAGGCAGTATTCTTTATTCATCAGCAAGATGTGCCGCAAGCAAATGGTTTATTAAGCCGTATTGCTGATTGCCAGATAAAATCACTGGACTTGAAGAGTTTTGATTATAAGTCAGTTTCTGCCGTCTATTTTCAATCACAACATAGCTTATACCGGGCGAGAGACCTGCTACAAAAAAATGGTATTCGCTGCTTTGAAGCCGATATCAGACCCACCGAGCGCTTCCTGACAGAAAGATTTATCACTGGCCCTGTTACCATTCATTCCGAACCTGTCGAAGGTGTTGTTCATAATCCTAAACTTACCCCTGCTGACTATTATCCATCGTTAACCATAATGTCATTTGATATTGAAACTGACTATAGCTCGGATGAATTATTCTCTATTTCATTTGTTTCAAAATCAAAAAATCTAACGCTGATGATCGGTGATGGAGAAAATACTGAGTTACTCGTTTATGTAAAAAATGAATCTGAATTAATTTACCATTTTATATTATGGGTTGAATTAATCGATCCAGATGTATTTATTGGCTGGAATGTGATTAATTTCGATTTTAGGTTTTTACAAAAAAAAGCAGATAAACTCGATATTGCACTTTGTATAGGTAGAGAGGAGTCTGTTCCAGTATGGAGAAAGGCGCAGACTGAGCAGCTGCATTATTTTTTACTAATTCCTGGTAGAGTGGTGCTTGATGGGATTGATACTTTAAAAAGTGCAACCTATTCATTTGATAGCTTCTCACTTGATTCAGTTGGTAACGAATTGCTTAACCGAGGAAAACTCATCAAAGGTGATGAACATAAAAAAGACCCGCTCTATAAAGCAAAAGAAATAAAGCGCCAATTTCATGAAGACAAAGTATCACTGGCAGCTTACAATTTAGAAGATTGCCAGTTAGTCTGGGATATTTTTGAACATACTCATCTTGTGGATTTCGCCATTGAGCGAGCACGATTAACCGGACTGGAAATGGATCGTTTCGGCGGCTCTGTTGCCGCGTTTGATAATCTATATTTACCACGGTTACATCGCAAAGGATTTGTCGCACCAAATATAGGTGATAATCCGGGGCAGTTAAGCGCACCCGGTGGGTATGTAATGAATTCACAGCCGGGGTTTTATGACAGTGTGTTAGTGCTGGATTATAAAAGCCTATACCCCAGTATTATTCGCACGTTTAAAGTTGATCCGTATGGTCGAATTGCCGCCAAGGATAAAGATGACAAAGATATTGTGCCCGGTTTTGATGGAGCAACTTTTTCCAAAACAGAAAATATCCTACCAGCAATTATAGAACAACTCTGGCAGGCACGAGATAAAGCAAAAAAAGAAAAAAACAGCGCTCTGTCACAAGCCATAAAAATTATTATGAATTCATTTTATGGTGTGTTGGGTACACCAGGCTGTCGTATCCATGATTCCAGATTAACCAGTTCAATAACAAAGCGCAGCCATGAAATTATTATACAAACAGTGAAGCTGATTGAAAGTGAGGGTTATACGGTTATATACGGCGATACAGACTCCGTATTTGTTTCGTTGAAGCAAGCAATGGATAAGACGCAGGCTGATGCTGTCGGGAACAAGCTAATCGCGCTTATTAATCAATTTTGGGAAACAGGCCTTAAAGAAAAGTACGGAATAGAATCCTGTCTGGAAATGGAATACGAAACACATTTTATTAAATTTTTTATGCCGACGATTCGCGGCTCAGTGAAAGGAAGCAAAAAACGTTATGCTGGTTTAATAGAAGACGCAAAAGGTGAACGAAAAATAATTTACAAAGGCCTGGAAACCGTTCGTACAGACTGGACAGAGCTTGCACGACATTTTCAGCAAGGTTTGTATGAGCGTATCTTCAATAATCAATCTTATAAAGAATTTATACAGCAGACAATACAGGATTTGAAAGCAGGTAAGTGTGACCATCAATTAGTGTACAGAAAACGACTTCGCCAGAGTTTAGGTGAGTATATTAAAAATGTGCCCCCCCATGCGCAAGCCGCATTAAAAGCAGAAAAGCGTTTTGAAGAAACGCATCAGCCTTCGCGGTATAAAAGTGCAAGCTGGATAGAATATGTGATTACAAAAGAAGGGCCAGAGGTGTTGGAGTGCCAGGCATCCCCGTTGGATTATGAACATTATATAGAAAAGCAATTGACCCCTATTGCAGAAACCATCCTTTCTGCAATAGGAGGATCAATCGAGTCGATTGTTCAAAACCAGTATGAGTTGTTTAGCTGAATTCGACGTTATGATAAATTTTCTGAACATCATCATTATCATTTAACATTTCAAGTAATTTATCGAACATAGCAACATCATCACCTGTTAGCTCGCAGGTTGCTTGCGGAAGAAAACCAATTTCATCGATTTCTAATTCTAGATCTGGAATTGCTTCCATCAGCGCATTATGTGTTTTAGCAAATTCTGTTGTTGGTGCCAAAACAGTAATAAAACCATCTTCACATTCTATATCGCTCACATCTACGTCTGCTTCCATCAACGATTCTAAAACAACATCTTCGTCGTCACCTTTAAATTCAAAAATTGATCGGTGATCAAACATATGCGCCACAGCGCCTTGCGCGCCAATTTTCCCTTTGGTTTTAGTAAAGCACTGACGAACATCGCCAAAGGTGCGATTATTGTTATCTGTTAAGCATTCAACAATGACCATACTGTTACCGGGACCAAAGCCTTCGAAACGGACAACAATAAAATCTTCACCGCCGCCGCCTTTTGCCTTATCAATGGCTTTATCAATTACGTGAGCAGGCACCTGATCTTTTTTTGCTTTTTCAACCAGTCGGCGAAGAGCCAAGTTACCTTCAATTTCAACTCCGCCATTTTTAGCGCACACATATAACTCGCGGCCGTATTTTGAATAAACTTTTGATTTGGAGTCCGAGGTTTTGGCTATAGACATTTTTTTGTTCTGGAACGCTCTACCCATAAAAATACACTCTTTTAGTCAATATATATAATTGCCTATATTTTACCTGACATCCAAAGTTTAAGTCTATGGTTGGTAATTCGTATATGATGGGTATTTGATCGAAAACTTAGGAGTTTGTTGAATAATGCACCTAAAGTTACACCACTTTTTTATACTAGTAGCACCGGGCGGTGCTCCAGGGGATAAATTGCGTGCTATAGGATTGAAGGAGGCAGACTCAAGAGTTCATCCGGGGCAGGGCACGGAAAATCGACGTTTTTATTTCATTGATGGAATGATGCTAGAGCTTTTGTGGGTGCGTGATGCTGAAGAAGCGTCTACAGGGCCAGCACGAGAGCTTTATTTTTCTGGTCGGGCAATGAGTGACCAAGCATCTCCTTTTGGTCTGATTTTTTGTCCGGCTGAAAATACAACGCAGGCCCCTCAAGTTATGCCTTTCCCCGGGTGGTCTTATCAGCCAGATTATTTTGAGCCACCTATGGCATTTCATGTTGGTGAAAATTCATGCAGTTTAAATGAGCCGCTGGTGATTTATTCCCCCTTTTTTAATACAGCTGCGAGCAAAATAAATTCGGAAGATATTACGTCTTCCATAAGAATAAGATTAACAGTCCCTCTAAAAAATCTCTCTCCTGTGCTGAAAATAATTAACCATACTCCGGGGTTAACGATAGAAACAGGTGCCGAACATTTAATAGAAGTGTTTTTTGATAATGGACATGAATGCAAAATAGGCGAGGTTGTCAGGAAAGATTTAAGACCGAGTTTGCCGTTGATAATTTATAGTTGGAAAAAAACTGTAATAAGGTGAAAACTGTCATATTGTTGTGTTAAAAAGTGAGCTATGTATGTTTTTAGATTTGTATTTAAAATGCTAAATATATTGCCAATATTTATGACTTTTCAATTGACTTCATTGGGCGCTAATTTCTGATTAAACTGCTGGGTTGACATAACGCTTCAATACACTTACATTTCCAAGGTCTTTGTTGTGTTGAGATAGATTAGTGTGCAGTACCGAAGGATTAGATAAAAGCAGTGCGATATTTTCAGGTGTTGTTCTCCAAGGTAGGAGCAGGCATTTTATATTTTTTACTATGTAAGCAAAGAAAGGAAAGTCACACCAAATGATTATGTTAGATAGTACGACCAAAATTTCCAATGGATCATCGTTTCACGGTAATTTATCTACTATGGGTAAACTCATTATTGCCGGAAGGCTCACGGGTAATACCGATGTTAATGGTACTCTTAAGCTCACACAATCAGGATTTTATGCTGGTGATATAGTAGCGAAAATCGTTATTATTGATGGCGAAATTGAAGGTAATATTTCAGCTGAATGTCTTCTCGAGTTGCACCCTAATGCCAGAGTTAATGGCGATGTGGTCACATCCTCCTTAATTATTCATAAAGGTGCGCGCATAACAGGCCATGTCAAGGTGGGCGACAAGCCAAAATTAACAGTTATTAATAATGAGAAAATACGCCCGAAAAATTCAAAAATAAAAAACGTTGAGCGTGGACGGTTCGCAATACATGGATAAAGTAAATAAAATTGTCGATACAGATAAAAATAAAATGTTAACAATTGCAATTATGAATTCCAAGGGTGGTAGTGGCAAGACAACAATTGCAACTAATCTCGCGAGTTACTATGCTGCTCAAGATTTAAAAACAGTAATGGTGGATCAGGATGTGCAGGGGTCTAGTGTCCAGTGGTTAAAGCGTCGTTCTGAAAAGTCCCCCATTATTAATACAACCGTGGTTTTTGATCAACCAACAAATTATACCCGGTCATGGTTGGCGCGTGTTCCGACTGGAACTCAACGAGTACTTATTGATACGCCTGCTGGCATTGAAGTGCAGCAAATAGAAAATGTAGCGAAGCGAGCAGATATTATCATCGTTCCTGTATTGCTTTCTCCAATTGATAGTGAGGCAGTCGGAATCTTTTTACGGAGATTGAAAAATATTCTTTCTAAAAAGCATGAAATGACTCACCTTGCGGTTGTGGCAAATCGTGTAGGACAAAAAACACGTTCTTATAAAATACTCGAAACTTGTCTTCTCAATATGAAGGTTCCGTTTATTGCAACATTAAGAGATTCTCAAAATTATATTCAAGCAAGTGAGCAGGGTATTGGTGTTCATGAGTTGAAAAATAGAAAGATCACTCACGATTTACTTCAATGGCAACCATTACTTGATTGGATCGAGCTGAAAGAAAGTTCTAGTGCGCGCTACTTGGAAACAAATATGTCTTCGAAAATACACTCAGCTTCAGGGGTGTGTCAAACAAGCGTAAGTTAATTGTAAAAAATGGTCTGAAAACGTAATAATGCAAGACCTAAAAGATAAACTCTAAAACGTGTTGGCTCCAACACTTTTTTGAAACACTCAAGTTTAGTTAGTGCCTATTTATAAGTGCTCTATCTCCCTCGGTTTTCCCAAATGCTCACTTTAATATGTGCTTGATAGCTGTTCCTGCGATATTCTACGATGTTTAATTAAGCTTGGAGCATCTAATAATTTCCCGATTCCAGTGCTTGAAAGTGATCAAGTTTTTTTGATGAGAGATCAATCAATTGCCCCCTCCCTTCGGTCATTATCGTTAATTATATTGTGGTTTTTACGCGACTTTTTTGCGGTAACTGAGGTTTGAGTTGTTAATAGATAACCTACGTAAGGGGGGGCTCTGGACGGATTGTTTAGATATTAATCGTACAGCTTAATTCGTTAAGCCAAATTTACTTGCTAGAACACTATAACGTATGCTGAGTTTCTTCGATCATCCAATCTGTATATAATACGCTCTCCAAATTCATCAGGCCTATATTAATGTTGTTCACCCTGAAAAATACAGATGGTAAAGCGCGTCGCGGTCAAATGACTTTCGACCGTGGCACTATCCAGACGCCCGCTTTTATGCCCGTTGGTACCTACGGCACCGTAAAATCAATGACACCAGAAGAGGTGGAAGCGAGCGGTGCTGAAATATTGCTCGGCAATACGTTTCATTTGATGCTGCGCCCTGGAACGGAAATCATAAATCTTCACGGGGATTTACATGATTTTATGCACTGGCAAAAACCGATTCTCACTGACTCCGGTGGCTTTCAGGTATTTAGTCTGGGCAAAATGCGCAAAATCACGGAGCAGGGCGTGCATTTTCGTTCACCCATTAATGGATCGAAAGTATTTTTGGGACCAGAAGAGTCTATGCATGTTCAGCGTGCGCTCGGTTCAGATATTGTGATGATCTTTGATGAATGTACGCCTTATCCTGCGACAGAAGCAGAAGCACGGGTTTCTATGGAGTTATCTTTACGCTGGGCAAAGCGTAGCAAAGATGCGCATGGTGATAATCCGAATGCGCTGTTTGGTATTGTGCAAGGCGGAATGTATACCGATTTGCGTGAAGAGTCTCTTGAGGGATTAAAAAATATTGGCTTTGATGGTTACGCTTTAGGCGGGCTTTCTGTTGGGGAAGGTAAAGATGAAATGCTGCATGTTCTGGACAACGTGACACCTTTATTACCTGATGACAAACCTCGATATGTTATGGGGGTGGGTACGCCTGAAGATTTGGTTGAAGCGGTGAGGCGCGGTGTTGATATGTTTGATTGTGTAATGCCAACACGTAATGCCCGAAATGGTTTTTTATTCACCAGTACAGGTATTGTTAAAATTCGAAATCAGAAATATGAGCGTGATATATCACCAGTAGATGAAAATTGCTCATGCTACACCTGTCAGAATTATACGCGCAGTTATTTGCGTTATCTCGATAAGGCGCGTGAAATTTTGGGTGTTCGCTTAAATACGATTCATAACCTGCATTATTATCAGACGATTATGCGTCAAATGCGCGAAGCGATCGAAAATCAGTCATTTGATAATTTTGCGAAAGATTTTTATGCGAAGCGCTCGCAACCTGTGGTGGATGTGTAATAATGTGCGGCCATAATTACAGTGTGAGTTATGGTAAGAGTAATAGTTGGGAGGTTGTGTGGTGCATATTTGCGCTATATTCAAGGCTTCGCAAGACATTGCATAACAAGATTAAACATAACAATATTAAATAAGAAGGATTAAACACGATGGACTTTTTCATATCTGCTGCACATGCTGAAGGTGCTGCACCGGCAGGCGGCGTAGAAGGCGCACTGGGTTTTATCCCGTTAATTGTTATTTTCGTAATTTTTTATTTTTTGATTATTCGCCCACAGGTTAAACGCGCAAAGGATCATAAAAAATTGACTGAATCCGTTTCAAAAGGTGATGAAGTAGTAACCGGCGGTGGATTGCTGGGTAAAGTGATTGATGTAAATGATAACTTTGTTACGTTAGAAGTTTCGGATGGGGTAGAAGTGAAAATCCAACGTCAATCAGTTTCATCTTTAGTGCCTAAAGGCACAATTAAAACTGCGTAATAGTTTATCTCACCTCTGATTTATTCGATTAGGGTGTCGCCCCCTCAGGGGCACCGAGGTTTTTGAGCTCGGATAAATCAGAAGTATCATAAATCATACTAGCGCTTTAGTTTTAACGTAGAATGTTGAATTTACTCGGTATTGGAAAATATTACCGGATTGAATTCTGAAATTTTGTAACCCCTATTAAGGTAATTCTTGAATGCTTAATCGGTATCCTTTGTGGAAGTACATCGTCATTGCCATCGTTATACTCGTTGGTGCATTGTATGCTTTGCCAAATATCTATGGTGAAGATCCTGCTGTTCAATTGTCTGCAACACGATCAACGACGGTTGATACTGCCACTCTTGGTCAGGTAGAGGGCATACTCGAAAATAATAAAATTAGTTATAAGAATGTTGTTCTGGATGATCGCGGCATTCTGGTTCGTTTCCATAATTCGGAAGATCAGTTAAAAGCACAGGATTTTATTCGGGACAAATTTAATCGAGGTTACATTGTTGCGTTAAACCTGGCGCCCTCGACACCCGGTTGGTTACGTTCAATCAATGCAGGGCCAATGTACCTCGGCCTGGATTTGCGTGGAGGTGTTCACTTTTTAATGCAAGTGGATATGAATGCGGCTATCCAGCAATCACTTGAGCGATACAAGGGTGATTTTCGGTCGTTATTGCGCGTTAATAAAGTTCGATATCTCGGTATTAATTTAGCCGGTTCTGTGGCAAATGAAACCGGTGTTGTAAGGCTGAAATTTAAAAATGATGCCGAGCGCTCAAAAGCACGCAAAATTATTTTAAAAGAATTCCCTAAGCTGGAATTTAGTCATCAGGACGACGAAAAATACGTGTACCTGGTTGTTGCGATATCTAAACAAGAGCAGTTGGAAACAAAGCGTTTTGCTGTGCAGCAAAATATTACAACCTTACGTAATCGCGTAAATGAACTGGGTGTGGCCGAGCCACTTATTCAGCAGCAAGGACTTGATAGAATTGTCGTTCAGTTACCCGGTGTTCAGGATACTGCGCGTGCTAAGGAAATTTTAGGCGCGACAGCGACACTGGAATTTCGCATGGTTGATGAAGAACATAATGTGCAAGCCGCCATTAAAGGTAGAATCCCACCGGGCTCTGTGTTGTATCAGGAGCGTAATGGTGATCCGATTTTGCTAAAAAACCAGGTAATGTTGACCGGTGATTATATTGTTGATGCAAAATCCGGTATTGATGCTCAATCTGGTGGTCCAAATGTAAATATATCATTGGACAGCAAAGGTGGTCGGCAATTTACCAATGCGACAAAAAACAATGTCGGCAAGTTGATGGGTGTTGTTTTCATCGAGATAAAAAGCGAAGACAGTATCGTTGATGGCAAAAAAGTACGTGTGAAACGTAAAGTTGAAGAGGTTATCAACGTTGCTAGAATTCGTGAGCGCCTGGGTAGTCGTTTCCAAATTTCCGGTCTAGATAGTACCGGTGAGGCACGCGATTTAGCTTTGTTACTTCGAGCGGGTGCACTGGCTGCTCCAATTGATATTGTCGAAGAACGTACTGTTGGTCCAAGCTTAGGTCAGGATAATATTGATAAGGGGTTTGCCTCAGTTATTATCGGTTTTGTGCTGGTACTTTTCTGCATGATTTTCTTCTATCGCGGATTTGGCATGATTGCCAACGTGGCACTTGCGTTAAATTTAATTCTGATCGTTGCTGTATTGTCACTTTTGCAGGCTACTTTAACTTTGCCGGGTATCGCGGGTATTGTATTAACCGTTGGTATGGCGGTTGATGCGAACGTGCTGATATTTGAGCGTATACGTGAAGAAATACGTAATAATGTGTCTATCCAGTCGGCAATCGATGCTGGTTATAACAAAGCGATTATTACTATTTCGGATGCGAATATAACGACGTTAATTGCTGCCGTAGTGTTGTTTGCCATGGGTAGTGGTCCAGTTAAAGGATTTGCCATTACGCTTTCGATAGGTATATTAACGTCGATGTTTACCGCGATAATGGGTACACGTGCCATAGTAAATATGGTGTACGGTGGTCGTAAGGTTAAGAAGCTGTCTTTATAAAATTTTTAAAAACAATTAGAGCAAATAAAATATGCAATTATTAGCAAACGTCCCAAAGATAAACTTCATGTCAAAGAGCAAACCTGCCTTGATGATATCGGGTGTTATTTTATTGATTTGTCTAATCTCAATTATTTTTCGTGGTTTGAATCTGGGTATTGATTTTACCGGCGGTACATTGATCGAAGTAGGTTATGAGCAATCAGCTGATTTAACAAGGGTGAGATCGGCGTTGGACGAATCTGGCTTTAGTGATGCGGTTGTACAGCACTTTGGTACATCAAAAGATGTGTTGGTGCGAATAGCGGCACGTGATGATATTAGTGCTGCGCAGTTGAGCTCAAAGTTACTGGCAATACTCAGTACTACGTCTGACACTCAGGTGGAGATGCGTCGAGTTGAATTTGTCGGCCCTCAAATTGGTGATGAGCTGATTGAAAAAGGGGGGATGGCAATGTTGATTGCCTTGCTCTGTATATTGGTTTATGTCTGGATACGATTTGAAAAACGCTTTTCTGTGGGCTCTATAGCAGCGCTTGTGCATGATGTTATATTCACTCTTGGTATTTTCTCTTTATTCCAGCTCGAATTTGATCTCACTGTGCTGGCAGCATTGCTTGCGGTTATTGGTTACTCATTGAATGACACAATTGTTGTGTTTGACAGGGTGAGGGAAAATTTTCGTATTATACGAAAAGCTACGCCGGTGGAAGTCGTTAACGCGTCAATTAATCAGACCTTGTCACGTACTATTATGACATCGTTGACAACCTTGTTGGTGCTGATTGCTTTGTTTGCATTTGGCGGTGAATTAATTCATGGCTTTGCAACTGCGTTAATCGTAGGTGTTGTTGTTGGTACCTATTCTTCTATTTACATCGCAACTTCTGCTACATTACTGCTTGGCGTAACCAAGCAGGATTTGATGCCGGTAGAAAAGGAAGGGGCAGAAATTGAGTCTGAACCTTTGATGTAGTTGTAAATATTTAATCCATAAAAAGCCAGGCATTTGTCTGGTTTTTTTATGGATTAAAGTTAGTTGGGAGGTGATTGGTGTGTAATGGTTTTGTTTTATTTTTGAGCTGCAATATTGAATCTTAAGTTCGGTACTTTAAGCTATTGTCATTGGGTTGCTTGTCGCCAAAGCGAAAAAGGTTATTATTTTTGTATTCGCAGGAAGTAACGATGTCGTGTTTTTTGCATGTTCCGATACCGTGCATTAGATCTTCTTTGAAAAAGCCGAAATAATAATTACCATTGGTCCAGGTAAATTTCCCTTTTCCGTCGAATTTACCGTGCCGAAACTCTCCTGTGTATTGATTGTTGTTTTGAAGCACTAATAAGCCTTTGCCGTGGAATCGGCCGTCATGAAACTCACCTGCGTATTTCTTGCCGGATTTGTACAGGTAAACGCCTTTTCCTTCAAACCTTCCTTCAGAAAACTCACCATGGTACTGCCCCTGGTATCTAATAGTTAAGTTACCTTCACCTTGAAACATACTATTTTTAAATGCCCCTTCATAACGATCTCCATTGCTGAAAACAAAAGTGCCTTTACCTTCCATCCCGTCATTTTTGAAGTCTCCGTGATATTGGTCGCCATTACGATAGGTCATTATTCCGGTTCCTTCATACAAACCGTTATAAAAGTTACCTTCATAGGTGTCACCAGCAATTGTTTCTAGTTTACCTAAGCCGTTAAAAAGGCCCTTTTTGAATGAGCCAATGTAATTTGTACCATTTCGCCATTGGAGTTTGCCCTGACCATGGAATAGTCCGTATTTTAGATGACCTGTGTAAATTGAGCTGTCAGGAAGGGTGACTGTAACGGATTTATTTGAATTGTCGTTTAACGAGGGTAATCGCGAGCTAATTTGTGCGCAGCCTGAACTCACAATGATTGCTGTAAAAAGTAGCAAGTGTGTATGCCTGGTCAGTGCTGTTGTTATTTTATTTTTAGTGTTTGGTTTTTGTTCGCGTGTCATTTGGCGTAAATAAGTTTGGAAATTTATTTTAGGCATTGGTTAGAAATAACAATTCTACGGAATGAGAACTGTTATTCAAGTGTTATTGCTAATTGTTATGAAAAGCTATGTTTTTTGAAGTGGGGGAGGAGTATTGATGTGTAACCAATATTCGCCGAGATTATGAATAACCTCACTAAATATTTTAAAACTAACAGGTTTTTTAATGTAGCTGTTACTGCCTAATTGGTATCCCTCAGCAATATCGCAGAACTCATCTGATGTTGTAAGTAGTACAACAGGTATAAATTTGGTAACTGGATTATTCCGAATTTGTTTCAGTACTTCAAGACCGCTTAATTTGGGTAGGTTGATATCAAGCAGAATTAATTTTGGTAAATCATTGATATTTCTTTGGTTATGGCTACCTTTGGCGAAAACATAATCAAGTGCTTCTTGCCCGTCCTGTGCAACATTTAATGTAATCTTTAAGTCAGTAGTTGCGAAAGCGCGTTTAGTTAGTTCTATGTCATCAGGGTTATCTTCAATTAATAATACAACTGATGATTTTGTTGGTCGTACAGGATTATTTAATGTGTTGAATTGAATTGTGATGTTTTGAAAGCCGATTTCTTTACACCATTGTAAGGCGGTGTCTGATGCTTTAAACGTCCGGCTGCTACCTCGTTTAGAGGAAAGTATTTGAGATGGATTTGAGTCGTTTGCTGGAATAAGTGATACTTGCCATCCATCCAATAGCGGATCACGGATGACCTTAGCCTCTGACCAGTGGCCAGCCTCAAAAAGTAACCGGACATCCCTTTCGTTCATGCGTCTCTCAAATATTTAATGCGTATATCCGTATATTAACCATATGTAGAATATTGGGCAATAGGATATATACCTATTTTAGGCATTATTTGAATAAAATAATTAAATTGAGTTCTACCAAGATGGTTAATTTGAATTAACTTTATGGTGAGCTGGAGGTGACGTTTTTAGTAAGTGGGTATTTGAATGATTTTCTGGTAGCACAACATGCCCCATAAAAACGATATAGCTTAACCGTATTTGTTTTTATGGGGTAGCTTTTTTCTTTATGTGAGGCTTACGCTGGCTTCATTAACGCCTATACGCAAGCAGCATCTTAGTGAGGCATCTGATGTTTTAAATACACGAGGTTCCTTGCTGCGTTTGGAATTAAGCATTTGTTCGTCGCCATTTTTAGCGACTAACTTTAATGTCCAGCCAACATTGTCATTAGTTGGTGCGATGACAACCTTATTCAGGTCACCTGATTCTGATAAAAGTCTTGCTTCCCGTTCTTGCATAATTGGGTGTCCGGTATCCTTGTTATGGTCGATAAGTCTAAATATAACGAGTTTCTCGAAAAAGTTAAGTACTTTTTTGATTTATTTTGTAAATCCTTACGTAAATGAATCTAATTCAGTCAATAAGCGTGATATATGCACGATTTACGCGAATAAAAAGCCGTTTACTTAGTGCTTTAGTATTATAAATTTTGCATGGCGATTATTCTAGTTTAGCAACACTTTTTTACAGAAATGTGATGCTAAAACTTTATTTATGGGAAGATGCCTTTTAAAAAGTAAATCGTTGTAAGTAATTGCAGTTATTTTCACTGTGGATATTGAGATAATGCGTGAAATTTGATACATTTTAGCCCCTTCTGAGTTAACTCATTTTCCCCCCTGAGTACAATCGTCAATGACAAAATATATATTCGTAACTGGTGGTGTGGTTTCATCCCTAGGTAAAGGCATAGCGTCAGCCTCCCTTGGTGCCATACTAGAGGCCAGAGGTTTAAAAGTGACTCTCATAAAAATGGACCCTTACATTAATGTAGATCCTGGAACTATGAGTCCCTTTCAGCACGGTGAAGTCTTCGTAACCCAGGATGGTGCCGAAACTGATCTGGATCTTGGTCATTATGAGCGTTTCGTGCGCACAAAAATGACTCAAAAAAATAATTTTACTGCGGGTAAAATTTACGAGTCTGTTATTCGTAAGGAGCGTCGTGGAGATTATCTTGGCGCAACCGTTCAGGTTATCCCCCATATTTCTGACGAAATAAAGCGCAGTATGTTAGAAGGTGCTTTAGGCGCGGACGTTGCGCTGGTTGAAGTTGGTGGGACTGTCGGTGACATTGAGTCACTGCCATTTCTTGAAAGTATTCGTCAACTTGGTGTAGAGCTTGGGCATGACAGAGCTTTGTTTATGCACTTAACATTACTGCCTTATGTTAAAACGGCGGGTGAGCTAAAAACCAAACCTACACAACACTCCGTAAAAGAGTTACGCAGTATCGGTATTCAGCCCGATATTCTCGTTTGTCGTTCTGAGAGAGATATTTCGGAAGATGAGCGTAAAAAAATTGCCTTGTTTACCAATGTTCAGGCGAAAGCAGTTTATTCCGCTTACGATGTCGAAAATATATACGAAGTGCCTATGGTGTTGCATGGTCAAGGTATGGATGATTTTGTCATTAAACGTTTTGGTCTGGAAGCAAAAGCGGCAGACTTGTCTGATTGGCAGCACGTTGTTGATGTGATGGCTAACCCTAAAGGTGAAGTTACCATCGCTATGGTAGGCAAGTATATGGATTTGACAGAAGCATATAAGTCATTATCCGAATCGCTTACTCATGGTGGTATACAAGCAGAGCTAAAAGTAATCATAAAGTATATTGACTCCGAGGACATTGAAACCACAGGTGTTGATAGCTTAAAAGGCGTAGACGCGATACTGGTTCCAGGTGGTTTTGGTGAGCGTGGTGTTGAAGGAAAAATTAAAACCATTCAATATGCTCGAGAAAACAACATACCGTATCTTGGTATCTGCCTCGGTATGCAGCTGGCTGTTGTGGAATTTGCTCGTAATGTTGCAAAACTTGAGGGCGCGCATAGCACTGAGTTTGACCAGGATAGCCCTAATCCAGTCATTGGTTTAATCAAGGAATGGGTTTCCAGTCACGGCGGTATTGAGCGCCGCAGTGAAGCGTCTGACCTTGGTGGTAGCATGCGTTTGGGTTCTCAAAAATGTCGCCTTGAATCTGATTCACTTATGCATAAACTCTATAAAGAAGATGTGATTGAAGAGCGCCATCGTCATCGTTATGAGTTTAATAACCAGTACCGTGAATCTCTTCAGGAAGCGGGGTTAAAGTTGTCAGGACTTTCTGTTGACGACAAACTGGTTGAAGTTATTGAGATTGCCGATCATCCCTGGTTTGTTGCTTGTCAGTTTCATCCGGAGTTTACTTCAACGCCACGCGACGGCCATCCTTTATTTACCGGTTTTATCAAAGCTGCTAAGTCGTATAAAAAGGCAAATAAAAAGGCAAATAAAAAATGAATCTTTGTGGATTTGAAGTAGGGCTGGATAAGCCACTTTTTCTTATAGCCGGGCCATGCGTCATTGAGAGTGAGGAACTCGCAATGGAGACAGCAGGTGAATTAAAAGCAATTTGTGCGGCTTTGAATATTCCTTTTATTTATAAATCGTCTTTTGATAAGGCTAATCGTTCTTCGGGTGATAGTTTTAGAGGGCCAGGAATAGAAAAAGGCCTGGCGATTCTTGAAAAGGTAAAAAAAGAAATCGGTGTGTCGATATTGACGGATGTACATGAAGATACCCCGCTGGACGAGGTTGCCTCTGTGGTTGATGTATTGCAAACACCAGCATTTTTGTGTCGCCAGACTAACTTTATTCAAAATGTAGCCAAGCAAAACAAACCGGTTAACATTAAAAAAGGTCAGTTTTTAGCGCCTTGGGATATGGTAAACGTTGTTGATAAAGCAAAAGCCACTGGAAATGACCAGATAATGGTCTGTGAGAGAGGTGTATCTTTTGGATACAATAATCTTGTTTCAGATATGCGTTCTCTAGCCGCTATGAGAAACACAAATAGCCCAGTAGTTTACGATGCTACCCATTCAGTTCAGTTGCCTGGTGGTCAGGGAGCTGTTTCGGGTGGTCAGCGAGAATTTATACCTGTATTGGCTAGAGCAGCAGTTGCGGCAGGCGTTTCCGGCTTGTTTATGGAAACACATCCAGAGCCTTCAAAGGCGCTTAGTGATGGCCCAAATGCCTGGCCATTGGCGCAAATGAAAAGTTTACTGGAAACATTGCAGGAAATAGATCGTATAGTGAAAAGTAAGCCTTTTCACGAAACTCAAATTCGCGGATAATATGCGCGCTTGGATTTGAACGAACAAAACAGAATTTAGCTAATAAAATATGCCTGGATGCTCTGGGCATAGGAAAATTGTAGGAATACTAATGCCAAAAATTGCAGATATACGCGCTCGTGAAGTGATTGACTCTCGTGGAAACCCAACCGTAGAAGCGGATGTTATTTTAGACAGCGGAACCAAGGGTCGAGCTATCGTACCATCGGGTGCCTCAACGGGTTCAAGAGAAGCGGTTGAATTGCGCGACGGTGATAAAAGTCGTTACCTGGGCAAAGGTGTATTAAAAGCAGTTGAAAATGTAAACACCAAAATTAAAGATGCGCTGGTTGGAATGGATGCGACAGCTCAATCAATGATAGATCAAACAATGATCGATCTTGACGGGACAGAAAACAAAGGAAACCTAGGTGCGAATGCAATTTTAGCAGTTTCTCTTGCTGTTGCTAAAGCAGCAAGCAAAGATGCCGGTATGCCGCTGTATCGTTATCTTGGTGGCAAAGAAGATACTCTATTACCCGTACCAATGATGAATATCATAAATGGCGGTGAGCACGCAGATAACAGCGTAGATATTCAAGAATTTATGATCATGCCAGTAGGCGCGCCAAATATTCGTGAAGCTATTCGCTGGGGTGCTGAAATATTCCATTCCCTGAAAACAGTACTTGCTGATCGTGGGTTAAACACGTCTGTTGGTGATGAAGGTGGTTTTGCACCTGACTTAAGTTCTAACGAAGAAGCTATCACCGTTATTTTAGAAAGTATTGAAAAAGCAGGCTACAAAGCCGGCACTGATATCATGCTCGCTATTGATGCTGCCAGTTCTGAGTTTTATAAAGATGGTAAATACGTGCTTGCATCAGAAGGTAAGTCTTTAACAAGTGAAGAGTTTGCTGACTTTCTGGTTGACTGGGTTGATAAGTACCCCATTATTTCCATTGAAGACGGTATGGACGAAAGTGACTGGGACGGATGGAAAATTTTAACTGAAAAAATGGCAGATAAAAATGTCCAGCTGGTTGGAGATGACCTGTTCGTCACTAACTCAAAAATCCTGAAAGAAGGCATTGATAAATCAATTGCCAACTCAATCTTGATTAAAGTTAATCAGATCGGCACATTAACTGAAACAATCGCGGCTGTTGATATGGCAAAAGCTGCTAACTACACGGCAGTAATGTCTCACCGTTCGGGTGAAACAGAAGATGTAACCATTGCTGATCTTGCTGTTGCATTATCAACTGGCCAGATTAAAACTGGTTCAATGTCGCGTTCTGATCGTTTAGCGAAATATAACCAGTTAATTCGTATTGAAGAAGAGCTGGGTGATTCTGCTAAGTATGCGGGAAAAGAAGCTTTCTATAATTTAAAATAAATATAGTTTTCTGATTTAAAAAGCCGCGTGTAACGATTGTTACACGCGGCTTTTTTTGTCAGGCTATAATTCCAGGCTCACCTAAATTAGTTAGTGTCCGTCCATGAAGGAGGATATTTTCCAAAACTAAGGCGTACTGGATTCGAAAAGCTGATTAGCCAATGGATGGACGATATTTAGTCTACCAATCCTTCTGATTCCATCTGTCTCCAAAACTCGGAGGCAAGTTCTGCTTGCCGTTTAGCCGTTTCATTTGCAGCATCTACTGCATGGTTTTGCGCATTTTTTGCTAATCGATTGGCTGCATCCTTGTAAGATTCAGTGATAGCATCCTCGGGTATTTTGGCAAGAACAAATACTCGGTAGCCTATACCTGTTTCTGTACTCCATTTTTCAGAATACCATTTTTTAGTTTTAACACGGCTAACAATATTTGCTGTTAATTGTTTTCCAAATTGTCGGGAGCTACTCGTTGGGTCCATGACGCTACTATCAAGACCATAGGTCAAATATGCATTTTGAAATTTATCTTTTGCTAATGTGCCGATGTATGAAGAAATATTATTAACCGCGCTCCTGCGTGCGTCTGTGCGGGCGCCTTTTTCTGTGGTGTGAGTTGCAGAAAGCCCAACAAATGATAGGTAATTATTTTTCTTTTCAGGTTCATCCATGGTCCATGATGGTCGTTCATTACTAGAGCTCCATATAAGTGTTTCGTTGGCTGCTTCAGGGGGATCTATGTGTCCACTTTTTTCTACACCGAAAGATGCGCAGCCTCCCAATAAAAATACCGTGATAATGAGTAAAGCGAATTTAATATTAAGATTTTTCATAGAATTTCCTAAATACGTTTGTGGTGTTCCTATAGATAGACGTGAAAAATTATTATATTTGAAATAGTTTTAGAAAATAATTTGAATGAGTAACTTGTTAATGATGAGGGTGCTAATAATAGGGAGTATCATTTAATTTCTGATTGAAG
>Ga0224507_10000186_pt1 | contig 24106 bp, 21 predicted proteins | sample SF_Jan12_sed_USG_3_FD_170159 | JGI IMG/M metagenome (GOLD analysis project Ga0224507, IMG submission 170159) | Sediment microbial communities from San Francisco Bay, California, United States - SF_Jan12_sed_USGS_13 | ecosystem: Environmental > Aquatic > Marine > Sediment | place: USA... | reverse complement strand
TCTTGCTTTGGTGTGGTTTGTTATGACGCCCATCTCTAACTGAAACTTATGCTGCATTTCCTCAAAAGCCCGAAAAGCAGCTTTTTTTGCGCCTAACTGGGTGGCTTTTGGTGATTTTGTTGTAATTGTTTTACGGTATTTTAATAGGGTTGTCTGGTATTTTTGCACAGCGCCCTGAAATCCTGATGCCCTGGCACCATATGCGCCGGTAGCGGAGCCGATTACTGATGAAGAATTGTCTTGCAATTTCTTCTTCATCTCCGCTATGGCAACGGTTTCATTTTCACCCAATGAAAGTGAAACTTCTGCTAAATGTTGATTTTGTTCTGCATTCCTCAATGTATGCAAAATTGCTAGCTCGGTTCTAGATGGCTGCTTTCCGACAAGATAGGGCTGATTGGCAAAAATTGCCTGCGTATTTTGATCATCATAAATATCATTTGTTGTAATACCGCATTGCTGCTCAAGCTGGGTGGTGGATATTGCTCGGTTGCTTAGTAATATTTCTGCCATTGCGGCATTCCTTTGCGTTTCTCGATTTGTGTTTATTGGAACGGCCGTAAAGCGATAGGTTTGATAGGGTTATTGTGAGGGTGGGTCACAGTTTTGACCTTAATCTCAGCTTATTTGGGTGCGGGGTGTTATTTGTGGGTATTATAATGTTAAAATTTACGGTATGAGCCGCCCGCCAAAAATTACCTCTATTGAAAAATTATTGAAGAAACATCAGGAGCTTATACATTCTGATATGTTAAAAGTTGTCTCGCATGTGCAACGTGTAGAAGATGATTGGTATATAAATACGTTAATGATTGATGGATATGATGTGCCATTTCGTTATAAGCGAAAAAAGAAATACAGAGATTTGAATGGCCAGTGTGTAAATCTGACATATTATTCAATAATGGAAAGTGTGGCCGGGTTTGATCTGGAAGTGATGAAGGTTGTTCGGGTAAAAAGAGCTTAATTACTAGTGCGGTAAGTAATAGTGAAAAAGTAGCAGCAAAAAGAAATAAGAACACAAGCACAAGCACAAGCACCTCAGATATTTTTCTCCTCCGCCTATTTGTTATTTTTATGTAAGTAATGTGATTTATTTATTCGCTTTAGGGTCTCAATCCACTACGTTCTTTAATCCTCTTTTTTGTATTTTCCTTCAATCACAACGTGTCCGTCCTTTTCTTTATACGCAGTGCCATCATATGTGTGCTGGGTAAATTGCGAAGTTTGAATAATATTAGAGTGTTTTAGCGCCCAAACGATAAATGCCCTGCGTGCAAAGGGAATTAATGCAACAAAGCCAATGGCGTCTGTAAAAAAGCCGGGTGTTAGAAGCAATGCGCCGCTGATCAGTAAAATTAATCCTTCCATCATTTCTAAAGCAGGAATTTCACCGCGTTGCATGGTGTTTTGTACTCGTTGAAAAGTGGATATGCCCTGCGCTCTCAGCATTGCGGCACCTAAAACGGCAGTGCCTATTATGATGAGTATGGTTGGAATGGCGCCAATGACGCTGCCAACTTTGATCAAAAGGTAGATTTCAATCACGGGAATGGCGATAAAAAGCACGATTAGAATTTTTAGAGGGTTCATGTCAGTTGGTTTCTTTTTTAAAGTTTTATTTGAAGACGATTGCTAAGGCGGTATTATTCGCAATTCACGTCCCTGTGCGCAATTTGTTGCGCCATCACGTATAAGTTCAATGTAAGGGTTTTTTATGCAAAATCAAGCGGAATTTCTATTGGTGCAAACTAGCTGTCCGGATAATGACTCGGCAATCGTGCTGGCACAACGAATAATTAAAGAAAAAGTGGCTGCTTGTGTTAACGTTTTGCCGCCAGTTACGTCTATTTATGAGTGGAAAGGCGAAATAAAGCAGGATTCGGAAGTTTTGTTGTTGATAAAGATACAAAAATGCCGATATCCAGACCTGCAAGCGCTGATTTGTGCGACTCATCCTTATGAACTTCCCGAAGTGATCGCAGTCCCTATAAGCGAAGGTTTGCCAGAGTTTTTATCCTGGATTCGAGATGAAACATCGGTTGCATCAACTGTTACAAAAGTTTAAATAAAAAGTGTAGTATAAAAATGAAACGATTTATTGCCTTATTTCTATTGATGTTTTTTGCGTCGTCTCAAGCTTGGGCCTTGCCTGAGGACGATGAGCCGTTGATGCCTGATGAGGCGTTTAAGCTAAAAGCCTATGCGATTGCACCATATATGATTCGTGTCGAATGGGTGATTACTGATGGCTACTATCTATATAAGCACGGATTTAAATTTTCAACAAAAAGCGAAGACGTAAAGCTGGGTGAGCCTCGTTATCCCAAAGGTAAAATTAAAGACGATGAATTTTTTGGTAAGGTAGAAAGCTATCGGAAAAAAGTTACTATCGATATCCCGATAGAGCGGTCTTCAAAAGTATTGTTGGACATGGTGCTGGACACTGAGTCTCAGGGCTGTGCAGATATCGGTGTTTGTTACCCGCCTCAAAAAGAATCAAAAAAGTTTTCATTGATCCCTGTTGATGATGACAGCGTCAAGATTGAGCCATTGAAAAAAACTGGTTTAGCGACGCTAAGTTCATTAAGTAAAAATCTTGGGTTGCCGCAACAGGACGAATTTTTAAAAGCAGACCAGGCGTTTGCGTTCGGTGCAGAAGTAATTGATGGCAATACTATCCTTGCCCATTGGGATATTGCTGACGGTTATTATTTGTATCGCGATAAATTCGAGTTTTCTGTGGAAGATGGCGCTGGCGTAACGCTAGGTAAAATTGATTATCCGCCCATTAGCAAAGAAATTGAAGATGAAGTGTTCGGTAAAATGGCTGTTTATTACCATGAGGCAGCTATAAAAATCCCGCTTAAGCGAGCGGTGACATCACCGATTGATATGGTGCTGCGGGCAAATTATCAGGGTTGTGCTGATGCTGGTTTTTGTTATCCGCCTGAGTCTCAAACTATGGGGCTGTCTTTACCGAAGGGTTCAAAGGGAACATCAGAACCTATGGCGGCAATTGCTGAAAAAGCGGCGGTGCCAGTTTCAGAGCAGGATGGTATTGCTAACTCTCTGCTAAATGACAGTATTGTCGGCATTGTTCTGAGCTTTTTTGGTTTTGGTTTACTGTTAGCCTTCACGCCATGTGTTTTCCCGATGGTGCCTATTCTTTCCAGCATAATCGTTGGTCAAAGCGGCGAAGTCACCACACGTAAAGCGCTCACTATGTCAGTTGTATATGTGCTGGCAATGGCTTTGACCTATACTGTAGCAGGTATTATCGCCGGGTTATTTGGTGCGAACTTGCAGGCTGTATTCCAAACGCCCTGGATATTAATTTCGTTTAGTTTGGTGTTTGTAGCGCTTTCATTTTCTATGTTTGGCTTTTACGAGCTTCAGTTGCCATCTTCGTGGCAAAGCAAATTAACACAGTTGAGCAACAGCCAAAAAGGCGGGACACTGGTCGGTGTTGCAATAATGGGGTTTTTGTCTGCATTAATAGTTGGCCCTTGTGTGGCAGCGCCGTTAATGGGCGCGTTGATTTATATCGGGCAGACGGGTGATGCTGTACTCGGCGGGCTTGCATTGTTTTCATTAAGCATGGGCATGGGCGCACCATTAATTGTGATTGGCGCATCCGCTGGTAAATTGTTGCCTAAAGCGGGTAGCTGGATGGACTCGGTCAAGGCCGTGTTTGGTGTTATGTTGCTTGCCGTTGCGGTTTGGATGCTGGAGCGAGTTGTTCCATCTTCTGTCGCATTGCTGATGTGGGCGATATTGTTGATTGTGTCTGCGGTGTATATGGGCGCGATGACTCAGCTTAAGTTTGATGCTTCCGGATGGAAAAAGCTATGGAAAGGCCTTGGGGTAGTGATGTTTGTATATGGCGTGTTGCTGTTAGTTGGTGTTGCCAGTAATTCGTCTGATCCGTTGCAGCCACTACGTGGGGTTTCTTTCGCGGGCGGTACGGGCGGCAGTGGCGTTGCCCAGCACCAAGAGGCAGAGTTTAAAAAAATTAAATCGGTGGCAGATCTCGATCGAGAAGTGGAGTTAGCAGCGGCTCAGGGTAAAGGTGTGATGCTAGATTTTTATGCGGACTGGTGCGTCTCCTGCAAGGAGATGGAGCGTTATACATTTTCTGACGCTGGCGTTATTAGTGAAATGTCAAAAGGCGTTATGTTGCAGGCAGACGTAACGGCAAATGATGACCTGGATAAGGCGTTGCTGAAAAAATTCAAATTGGTTGGCCCGCCTTCTATGATTTTCTGGAATAAGAGCGGTGAAGAGCTACCGCATATGCGGATGGTGGGATTTCTCGAGGCAGATGAGTTTGCGGCGCATGTTAATAAAGCGTTCAAATGATGCTTCAGGATATTTTTAGGATAAATGGCGCGCAATGAAGATATCGAAAACGGTTAAATATGGATTAGGCGGTGTCGCACTGTTGGTCGCCTTCTTTGCCGGCGACGGCACTATGAGAGCGTACCTGGAATCAACACCAGGTGCGACAGCCGCGAAAGCAATGGAAACAACTTATCGGCCCGGTTTTGAGTTAAAAGATCTTGATGGTAAATTGCGAAACGCCAATGAATGGAATGGGCAAGTAATGGTGGTTAACTTCTGGGCAACCTGGTGTCCTCCTTGTCGCAAGGAAATGCCTGCTTTTATCGAATTGCAGGATAAGTATGGTGGCTTAGGGTTACAATTTGTCGGTATCGCGCTGGATGATGCTCGCAAAGTAGAGGATTTCGTCGATACGATGGGTGTGGAATACCCCGTGCTCGTGGGGCAGGAGGATGCAACTGCTGCTTCTGATGCCTATGGAAATCGACTAGGAGCTCTGCCTTATACCGCTGTTGTTGATCGAGAAGGTACAATTGTGAAAACGTACAGAGGTGAAGTTTCTAAAGCTTCTATCGAGAAGTTAATCAATCGATTGTTGTAACCCCGTTAATTCACGAAGTTTTCTAGCTGTTTACGCTATAGGTTCTTTTTTGCGGAAAATCCGTGCTTCAGTTAAATTGATCCCCTTTAAAAGCCATCAATCTTGTGTCGAATTGCGTTTAAAAGTCGTTATTTGTCTGGACAAGGCAATTTATCTCGTGCAAAATCCGACATTATAGACAAACGTGTGGTTATTGAGTGGAAAAGAAACAAAGAGATATAAAAGACGCTATTTGTAACTATTCGATTAAGTAAATAATTTGAAAAAAATCATGGAAAAGAGACTAAAAAAGGATTTATGGCCAATATATTAGTGTTAAATGGGCCGAACCTGAATTTATTGGGCGTACGTGAGCCGGGGCATTACGGACTTCAGACGTTAGATTCAATTGTTCAGGGGTTAATCTCTATAGCTAAAGCTGAAAATCATGAGGCTACAGCATTTCAAAGTAATGCAGAGCATGAGTTAATTGCTCGTGTGCATCAGGCTAAAGATGATGGAACTGAATTTATTATTATTAACCCAGCGGCTTTCACGCATACTAGCGTGGCGCTGAGGGATGCGTTTTCCGCTGTAAGTATACCGTTTATAGAAGTGCACTTATCTAATGTGCATGCTAGAGAATCTTTTCGTCACCACTCGTATTTTTCCGATATCGCAGTGGGTGTAATTTGTGGTCTGGGCGCGCAGGGATATGAGCTGGCGTTGGCCGCAGCAATAAAATATTTGGATATGAGGACAGAGTCTTAGAATGGATATTCGTAAAATCAAGAAATTAATTGAGCTACTTGACGAATCCGGCGTTGCCGAGATTGAAATTCATGAGGGTGAGGAGTCGGTGCGTATTAGTCGTTACGGTTCGCAAGCGCAGGTATTTGCTGCGCCAGCACCTCAGCCTGTTGCCGCGTCAGTGGCGGTACCGGTGCCGGCGGCACTTGCTGCGCCAGAAGCGGCGCCAGTCGTCGCGGGTCATTCGGTTACTTCACCAATGGTGGGTACGTTTTATCGCGCAGCAACGCCGGGCTCCAAGTCATTTGTTGAGGTCGGTGATCGTGTTAATGTTGGTGACACATTGTGTATTATCGAAGCAATGAAAATATTGAATCAGATAGAGGCGGACAAGGCTGGCGTTATTATTGATGTGCCTATCGAAAACGGACAACCTTGTGAGTATGGTCAAACATTATTTGTTATCGATTAATTGATAACGTTGGTGTTACAAGGCTATTTTCTGGTCGGTAATATTTCTATTCAACAATATAAAAGTACTTAAAACTCTCTTATGCTAAATAAAGTTGTCATTGCCAATCGCGGTGAAATCGCTCTTCGTATATTAAGGGCCTGTCGTGAATTGGGTATCAAAACAGTTGCAGTGCATTCGTCTGCAGATCGGGATTTAAAACACGTACGCTTCGCCGATGAGTCAGTTTGTATTGGTGGTCCTGCGTCGGCTGAAAGCTATTTAAATGTTCCTGCTATTATCAGTGCCGCAGAGGTAACTGATGCTGTGGCCATTCATCCTGGCTACGGTTTCTTATCTGAAAACGCAGATTTTGCCGAGCGTGTTGAAAGTAGCGGGTTTACGTTTATTGGACCAAAGTCTGAAACGATTCGTCTTATGGGGGATAAAGTTTCTGCTATCAGAGCTATGAAAGAATCCGGTGTGCCATGTGTGCCCGGTTCTGGCGGCCCATTAAACGAAGACCCTGAAGAAAATTTACGCATCGCGAAAGAAATTGGCTACCCCATTATTATCAAAGCTGCCAGTGGTGGCGGTGGTCGTGGTATGCGTGTTGTGCGAAGCGAAGCTGCTTTACCAAATGCGGTGTCGTTAACAAAGTCTGAGGCGTTGGCGGTATTTGGTGATGACACGGTTTACATGGAAAAATTCCTGGAAAATCCGCGTCATATCGAATTTCAGGTGGTGGCCGATACTCACGGTAATGCAATCCATCTTGGTGAGCGCGATTGCTCTATGCAGCGCCGTCATCAAAAAGTAATTGAAGAAGCGCCAGCCCCGGGAATTACGGAAGAAATCCGTAACCGAATGGGCGAGCGTTGTGCCGAAGCATGTCGAAAAATTGGGTATCGAGGCGTAGGAACGTTTGAGTTTCTATATGAAAATGGCGAGTTCTATTTTATTGAAATGAATACGCGTCTGCAAGTTGAGCACCCTGTGACTGAATTAGTAACCGGTGTCGATCTGGTTGTGGAGCAGCTTCGGGTTGCCGCTGGCGAGCCGCTTTCTTATAAGCAATCTGACATTAAATTAACAGGGCATGCAATTGAATGCCGGATCAACGCCGAAGATGCGAAAACTTTCATGCCTTCGCCAGGTAAGATTACAGCGTTTCATCCACCGGGTGGTCCGGGTGTTCGTTGGGACTCACATATTTATACTGGTTATGTTGTGCCGCCGTACTATGATTCGATGATAGGTAAATTAATCACTACAGGTAATACTCGAACTGCTGCACTGGCAAGAATGCGTACCGCCTTAAGTGAGTTAGTTGTTGATGGCATTAGAATTAACAAAGAATTGCATGAAGATATTTTAAGAGACGGTGGTTTTATCGCTGGCGGTACTAATATTCATTATCTAGAGAAAAAGCTAGAAGCGTAGTATTTCTAAGTGAATGTTTTTCCTTTGATTGATACCTAAACTATTAATGCCTAAACTATTAATGCCTAAACTATTAATGCTTAAGCTATTACGCCTAAGCTTAAGTTTAGGCATTTTTCTTTAAACTCCTATCTGGTTTTATTTTAAATTATATGTCCTGGATTCAACTGACTTTTTTAACAAGTGCTGAGGTTGCTGAGAAGCTATCAGATCTTATGCATGATTACGGTGCGGTAGCGGTTACTCTTAAAGAAGGCGGAGCTGAAGAAATTTTCGAGCCACCTATTGGGGAGACCCCTCTATGGCAAGATACCCAAGTGGTAGGTTTATTTGAGGGTGATCAGAGCATTGAGACGACGCTTTCTCTCATAAAGCAAAATCTGGCACTTGATGATTTTCCGGAATATCAGCAAACGCGTATCGAAGATCAGGATTGGGAGCGAGCCTGGCTAGCTGATTTTAAGCCTATGCAGTTTGGGAAAAAACTGTGGATCGTGCCTAGTGCATATGAGCCAGTTGATAAAGATGCAGTGAATATTTTTCTTGATCCTGGGTTGGCGTTTGGCACAGGTACTCACCCAACAACAGCCCTATGCCTTGCGTGGTTAGATGAGCACAAGGTAATTGGTCAGGATGTTATTGACTATGGTTGTGGCTCGGGTGTTTTGGGGATAGCTGCAGCAAAGCTCGGGGCAAAAATGATAAGCGCTGTTGATATTGACCCTCAGGCAATAACCGCGACAGACGCAAATTCAGAAAAAAATAACGTCGCTGAAAATATAGAAAGCTACCTTCCGGAGAGTTTTCCTGAAAAGGCGGCAGATTTATTGCTTGCAAATATTTTAGCAAACCCTTTGATGGACTTAGCTGAACATTTTGCTGAGCTACTGAAAGATAGCGGTCAGGTCGTGTTGTCTGGTATTTTAGAAGAGCAGGCGGAAGACGTATTAGCGGTGTATCGGCAGTATTTTAATATGGGGCCTGTCGTTACGCTTGATGGCTGGGTGATGCTACAAGGCAAAAAGATTTAATTTTTAAAGTGAAGTGATTTACAAGGTTGTTGAAGAGCAGCATTTTTTATTTGTATGATACAAAATATCAGGTTAAAACATGTACACTGAGTGTCCCAGTTGTCAAACATTTTTCAAAATCACACCTAATCAGTTAAAAGCTGCTGGCGGCAAGGTGCGGTGCGGTAACTGCGGAGAGGTATTTAGCGCGTTAGACGGGTTGGTGGATGTAGTCCCGGAAGATGTAGCAATTGCAGCAAAGTCCGATTCTTCGAAAGAAGAAAGCGCTGCTCTCGATGAGGTGCAGTCTCAATCGCTGTCTGAGATTGACGTACCCACTGAGCCGCTTGCGGCAAGTGAAATAAATACTGTAGATGAGTCGAGTGACTTGGTGGTTAGCAAGGCTGATGATGAATCAATGTCGTTTGCTGACGTAGAAATTCCTGGAATGAGCGATGTTGCCGGTGATGATGTTGCGCTTGAGTCTGATTTTCTCTCATCAGAGCCTCAATCCCGGCCATCAGAAACCAAGACAATTACCACGCAAGAAGAAATAAATCAGGATATTGATGCCGCGCTTGATGGGTTATTCGACGGCAATACTGAAATGTCACCATCCGAGGATGTTTTTGCATCTGTGACATCGCCCGAATTAGATGTTAAATCAGAGTTATCTTCCATCAGTGAGCTAGATGAGTTGGATGACCTGGATTTTGGTGATCTTGATAATGCGGGGGGCGATAAGCAAAAATCGGTTTCTTTAGAAAGTGACGCGACATCTGGGTTTTCTAAATCCAAGCTTGAGACAACCCTAACAGAGTTTACTGGCGATAAGGACGCAGGGGCCGATAGTTCCTCGTTGTCCGAGTTTGAGAGAGAGTTAGGTAAATTATCTACTGCCGAAACCAAGCAGGAGGGGGTGGCGCTTGATGATTCAAGTTTTGATCTGGGAGACTCATTCCTCGATTCCGACGCTTTTGCTGCGGAGTCTAGGCAAAAAGTACAATTTGAATCTGTTAAAGATAGCGATGCTTTTTCTGGTGATAGCTTTATTCTTGAAGAGCTAGATGAGGGGAAAAAGCAGTCTGGCGGCGGTGCAGTTGCCAAAACGGCCTGGATTTCGGTAATATTTCTGTTGCTGTTAGTGTTGTTTGGCCAGTTTGCTTACCTTAAGCGTCAGGACTTGGCGACGTATCCCGAGTTAAAGCCAGTAATAGAAAATTTATGCATGAATCTCAACAAAATATATCCTTGCGATATATCGGCTGCCAAAGATGCGAGTGCAATAGAGCTATTGGAAAGGAATGTTGTTTCACACCCAAATGCAAAAAATGCACTGTTAATAACGTCTACTATTGAAAATAAAGCGGAATTTGATCAAGCGTTTCCGAATCTAATATTAACATTCTCTGATATTAATCAAAAAATAATTGCTAAACGTAAGTTTTCACCTGCCGAATACTTGTCGAAAGACGTTGACATTGAGGCCGGTATGAAAGCGAAAGTGCCTATGAAGTTAATGTTGGAAATCGTAGACCCCGGTGAAGAGGCGGTTAATTTTGAATTTAACTTTCAGTAACTCTAGTAACTCCAGTAACTTCAACAAGCCCAGCAAGTCAGTTAGTTAGAATTAATAAAATAGAAATAAAACAATAGGTTTTACAGTTTTAATGTGGCGAAAAATCAAATGATGGTGCTAAATGAAAATATATCCTCAGTGAAGAGCTCGGGTAATATTTATTTTCAATAGCCTTCATTTCAACTTGATTTATTTCATTTAATTTAAATCTCGATTTTTTTTCCAAATTGATCAAATTTTAGTTCCATAATAATCCCGAAATCGGTATGATTATTCTCCGTTTTTTGAGACACAGTAGTCGATTACTTTGCTAGAGATAGGCCCCTATAAACTAACAGGCAAGGTTTTACTTGCACCAATGGCTGGCATAACGGACAAACCGTTTAGAGATATTTGTCGCCGCATGGGTGCCGCTATGACAACCTGTGAGATGGTATCTTCCGAAGCAGGGTTGAGGGACTCTAAAAAAACAAAAGAACGATTGATTTTTTCTGAAGATGAAACGCTGAGAAGTGTGCAAATCGTTGGCTCCGACCCAGAAAAACTAGCGGAAGCCGCACGTTTTAATGTTGAGAATGGCGCTCATATAATTGATATCAATATGGGTTGTCCTGCTAAAAAAGTATGTAGTGTTGCTGCTGGTTCTGCTTTATTGCGTGATGAAAAACTGGTAGAAAGAATATTAAAAAGTGTGGTGAGTGCGGTTGATGTTCCTGTCACGTTAAAAACACGAACTGGTTGGAATGTCGAAAATAAAAATGGCGTGAACATTGCGATGATTGCAGAAGATGCAGGGATACGCGCCATAGCAGTGCACGGTAGAACTCGCTCATGCATGTATTCAGGTGAAGCAGAATACGAGACGATTGCACGAATAAAATCGAGTATTTCGATTCCTGTTATTGTTAATGGCGATATAACTTCGCCGAAAAAAGCAAAAGAAATCTTGGATTTTACAAATGCCGATGCGGTAATGGTCGGCCGTGGTGCACAAGGAAATCCTTGGATATTCAGAGAAATTAATGAGTATCTGGCGAGCGGCTTATTTATTGCCAGACCTACTTTACCTGAAAGGCAAAAAGTTTTAATCGACCATATAAAAAATTTATATCAGTTTTATGGGGAGTATAGGGGAGTACGTATAGCGCGAAAGCATATTAATTGGTATTGTGGTGTGCTTGAGGGGTATATTTCTTTTCGAAAAAAAATGAATCAAATAGATAATGCTAACGAACAGTTGGATGTTGTTTATGATTTTTTTCATCAATCAAAAATGGAAGGGGAAAAAGCGGCATGACCGGGATTCCAGTTGAAAACACAATTGAAAATGAATTTGCACAAACTCAAACCGTAGACGTGTCTACATCAAATATTCAGGAGTGTGTGCAAGAGTCAATGGAAACATATTTCTCAAATCTTGATGGGCACGGTACTAACGAGCTTTATAAAATGGTTATCGGTGAAGTTGAGCAACCATTATTGCGTGTTGTATTAAAGCATACTCGAGGCAATCAAACTCGCGCTGCAGAGATTCTTGGTATTAACCGTGGAACTTTGCGTAAAAAATTAAAAATGTATGATTTGGGCTAATAGCTCTTCATAAAAAATATTTTTTCATTGGCCGACAATCTTGAGATTGTCGGCCTTTGTTTTTAGATGAGGTCTCACTTTAGTTAGTAGTCGTAGTCTTTTTATTTATTAATGATGCAGGGGTTGCCGAACGCACTCTGCTTCTAAATTCCTCATAACCACATCATCTCTTTAACATATTTTCTGGATATCAAACATGGTAAAAATTAAACGCGCATTGATCAGTGTTTCTGATAAGAAAGGCATTCTTGAATTTGCAAAATTTCTTGAAAGTCAGGATGTTGAAATTCTATCAACCGGCGGAACCGCACGCTTGTTTATGGATAACAATGTAAAAGTGACCGAAGTGTCGCAATATACCGGGTATCCTGAAATGATGGACGGGCGAGTCAAAACCTTACACCCAAGAGTGCATGGTGGTATTCTTGGTCGTCGTGGTATCGATGAGAAAATAATGTCAGATAACGGAATTTCTGAAATTGATCTCGTCATTGTTAACCTATACCCCTTTACGCAAACAATTGCTAAGCCTGATTGCACATTACCTGATGCAATTGAAAATATTGATATTGGCGGGCCGACAATGGTTCGCTCGGCAGCAAAAAATAATGCGTCAGTTGCTATCGTTGTTAATGCATCAGATTACCAGCCTGTAATGGATGAAATGAGCAGTAACAGTGGGGCGTTATCTCAAGTGACGCGATTTTCTCTTGCAGTGAAAGCGTTTGAGCACACCGCTGCTTATGATGGCGCTATTGCGAATCATTTGGGCGCAATTAGTTTGGAAGGTGAAAAGCGCGACTTTCCAAATACATTTAATCAGCAGTTTACTAAATCTCAAGATTTGCGCTATGGTGAAAACCCACATCAATCTGCAGCATTTTATGTAGAAAAAGAACTAACAGATGCCAGTGTCAGTTCGGCAAAACAGATACAAGGTAAAGAATTATCATTTAATAATATAGCTGATACAGATTCAGCGCTTGAATGTGTAAAGCAATTTGACGAGCCTGCATGTGTCATCGTAAAACATGCTAATCCTTGTGGCGTTGCCGTTAGCGATAATATTCAACAAGCATATCAATTAGCATTTGCTACCGACCCGACATCCGCATTCGGTGGAATTATCGCATTTAATCGAGAGTTGGATGCAGTCACAGCAAAACTAATTGTTGAAAAACAATTCGTGGAAGTAATTATCGCCCCGTCAATTTCTGCTGATGCTGTAAAAATTGTTGCAGAAAAGAAAAATGTGCGATTACTAGAATGTGGTCAGTGGTCGGATAAAAACCCTTCGGGAATAGACTTCAAACGGGTCAATGGTGGCTTGCTTATTCAGGATCGGGATAATGGTGTTATCACTGAAGCTGATTTAAAAATTGTAACTGAACGAAAACCGACAGAGCAGGAATTAAAAGATTTACTTTTTGCGTGGAAAGTTGGAAAGTTTGTTAAATCTAATGCAATTATCTATTCTAAAAATGGCCAGACCATTGGTGTGGGCGCAGGCCAAATGAGCCGAGTTTATAGCGCTAAAATCGCTGGTATTAAAGCAGAAGATGAAAGCCTGGTAGTTAAAGGATCCGTGATGGCATCAGATGCATTTTTCCCATTCAGAGATGGGCTTGATGCAGCAGGAGAAGTTGGTATCACAGCCGTGATTCAGCCCGGTGGTTCTATGCGCGACCAGGAAGTGATTGATGCAGCGAATGAGCATGGTATAGCAATGGTGTTTACCTCAATGCGCCACTTCCGCCATTAACGTTAAAATCGAAGTTAATTAATAAAAAAGGCCCTTATGAAGGGCCTTTTTTATTGTGTTTGAAATTTAGTTTTTAAAAAAGATCATACGCATATTTAATTCCAATGCTGGTATTTAGACCATTATAGGTTTCGTCAGAATGTGCGAGTATAAACCCCGATTCTAGATTTATTTTCAGGCTCTTAGAAAGCGGTGTGTCGACGTCAACGGAAATAAATAAATTTAACGCGCTGTCATTCATGTACATTAAATCCATCCCGTAAAATACGTGTGAACTATGCCCCAAGCTTTGCATAACGCCTGCTGCCCCAAAAGGCGTAGCGTTGCCGTAGCCGCCTTTTAGTCGATAGACCATATTCACATTAACGAGAGAGTCGCGTTGATATGTGAAGTAAATTATACGTGCGCCATGGTCGCTGTTAACATTTGTCATTATCTGATTGACTGACCACATGTTTTTACGAGGTGATTCAACTTCTTCTACTTTATCGCCTTTTTTGATCGTGTATTTTGTTAATTCATATGTGTCTGAAATTGATAGCTCGCCTTTTGAAAAATCTTCGAACACTTCGTTTACTTTTATATGGCCAACGGGTTGTCTAAATGATTCCTTGCCGTTAATGTCTTTAATTTCACGGAACACCGCATAGTAGGTGCCTTCTTCTACGCCGACATTTTTTCCGATATTAATAGCGAGTTTGTTTTCAAGTACTGAAAGAATTTTTCCATTAAATACGTCGCGCGAAGTTTGGGTTGTTTTCTTAACCCAGTGACCTGTATCAATTGAAAGCTGGCCAATGATGATTTCAGCTATTGAATAAACAGATGTGACTTGCGTTACTTCTATAATCCCCTTTGTGTCTTCAAGGTATCCGTAGGAGTTGCCGTCGTCATCCTCAATCTCATCACCTTCCTCATACACTTGATAGGTGTCGCCGATTTTGATGCCGGCTGTTTCGCCAAGGTCAAAATATACCAATCTTTTATCTGTTTTAATGATGCGTCCAAGCTCGAGAAATTTGGTTTTAAGTTTGAAAGGCATTGAGTATTCCATTTGAGCTAAGAAGGCCTTCATGCTTCTAATTTTATATTTCTCAGTCCAGAGAAATATATTTTCGCCGTTGGTTTTGTAGATTAGAAAAGTAAGTTTTCCTTTCTTTTTTTCTGTGTCGAATTTGACATCAGCGACCCATCTTATACCTGCCTTAGAGGCGGCTTGTAATCGTTTCTTTAGTGGCTTGGATGCTGGAATTCGCCCGTGTGCGTTCTTGGATACAGAAAATTTTCGTAAATTATTCAGACTCTTGCGTACTATAGTTCTGAAGTCGGAGGAATGATCTTTGTGATGCCCATTCAGGTAGGTATATACGAGAATATCTTCGTTAGCCGAGTGTGCCTGAGTGCTGAAGAATAATGCCGCGACAATAAATAGATTCAAAGGCCATATAAGTTTGGTGAATGGTCGTTTCATAAGTTGGTACCCAATTTAACAAAGTGCTGTTATTGGGTAATCGACATTTGCGTGATGAAACTTAAGTATTTTCTAATTTTTCCAGTAGTTCCATCCACTCTTCTTCAAGAACCTCTAGTTTTCGGTTCGTTTCTATCTGTTTGGTGAGTGCGTCGGTTAATTTGGATTTGTTTTCATCTTCGTAAATAGAAGAGTCTGATAGCAATGTTTCCAGCGCCGCTTTTTCAGCGTTTAGTAGATCAACACTTTTTTCGATAGTATTAACTCTATTTCGAAGAGGTTGTTGTTGTTTTCGTAAATCAGCATCGAGTTTACGCTGTTCTTTACGAGAAATGGTATTGCCTGAGTCTAAGTTTGATTCACTTGAACTATCTGACAGGGAGCTTGCTTGTTTTATAAATAGACGATAGTCCTCGAGATCTCCATCAAATTCAGTGACTGCTTTATTATGAACAAGGATAAATGAGTCACATACCGTTCTTAAAAGATGGCGGTCGTGAGAAACAATGGCCAATGCGCCCTGAAAATCCTGTAATGCCAATGTCAGCGCGTCACGCATATCCAGATCAAGGTGGTTTGTCGGTTCATCGAGTAATAATAGATTGGGTTTTAGGTACACGATCATCGCGAGCACTAGACGAGCTTTTTCACCGCCCGAAAACGTCTCAATGGTTTGAGAAACCTTGTCATCGTGAAAGTTAAACCCACCAAGATAATCACGTAACTGCTGCTCGCTAGCCCGTTTGTCTAATAGGCTCATGTGCTGTAGCGCTGAGTTTTGGAGGTTGAGTTGGCTTAATTGATGTTGAGCAAAATATCCAATATTAAGATTATTGTTAGCTTCTATTTTGCCGGTGCTCGGAATTAACTCATTAGATAATAGCTTAACCAGTGTTGATTTTCCTGCACCATTAGCACCCAGAATACCAATCCTATCGCCAGCAAACATATTTAAATTAACATTTTCTATTATTGGTTTTTGACCATAAGCAACGGAAACATCATCAAGCCGGAGTAATGTGTGTGGATTATTGGCTGGCGCCTTAAAAGAGAAATGAAAAGGGGAGTCAATGTGTGCTGGCCCGATTAACTCGAGTTTCTCTAAGGCTTTTATTCGGCTTTGAGCCTGTTTGGCTTTTGTGGCCTGGGCTTTAAAACGATTTATAAAACTTTGTACGTGTTGAATGTGTTTTTGTTGTTTTTCATAGCCCGCTTGTTGAAGCGCAATCTGTTGAGTGCGGAAATTTTCGTAGGACGAATAGTTTCCGTTATAAATTGATACCTGATGACGAGATATGTGTAAAACCTGATTAATCACACTGTCTAAAAAATCCCTGTCGTGTGATATGAGTAAAAGCGTGCCTGCATAGGATTTTAAATAATCTTCAAGCCATAAAACCGCATCAAGATCTAAGTGATTGGTTGGTTCATCGAGTAACAAAATATCAGATCGACACATCAATGCTCGCGCAAGGTTCAGGCGCATTTGCCAGCCGCCAGAAAAGCTTGAAACCGGATTTGAAAACTGTTCTTGAGTAAAGCTCAGACCGTTTAGTAACTTTGCTGCTTTACTTTTCCCTGCATAACCTTGAATTTCCTCCATTTTATGATGAAGGCGGGCTATGTTCTCGGCATCGTGTGCTGTTTCTGCTGCGCCGAGTTCTCTTAATGTGTCTGATAACTCTTTATCACCTTCGAGTGCGTAATCAATGGCGCTCAAATGCTGATTGCGGATTTCTTGTTCAACATGCGCAATGACCAGCTTGCTAGATAACGTAAAGTCGCCAGTATCAAGTTCCAGGTTTTTTAGAATGAGAGAAAATAAACTGGATTTTCCCGCCCCGTTTGCACCGGTAACACCTACCCGTTTTGACGGGTAGATAATAAAGGATGCGTTTTCAAAAAGAAGTTGTGGGCCACGTTTAAGGCAGGCGTTTTTTAATTCAAGCACGGGTTATATGTCTAATGATTAATTCGCAGCCATTCTAACCAATAATGATGAAATATGTAACGTGATAAAAACGTGAAGTTTTGGTGACTTCCTTGTGATGTTTTCTCCCTATTATCGTTGAGAGTAATACAAAACTAAACTGAAAGGAAAATCACATGAAACTGAGTATGAAAAAAAGTCTTCTTGCCCTAGCGCTTGCCATGGGAGTGGGGTCGGCTGCCAATGCAGCTACATGGGACGTGAAAATCACAAACCTGACAAATGGCAACCACTTCACGCCTCTTCTGGTAACGGCGCATGCTAGTACCGCTCACTTATATACTCCGGGCATCGCAGCTAGTGCTGCATTACAGGGAATGGCTGAGTGTGGCGATTTAAGCGGTTTACTTGCCCTGACTGAAGTGGGTGCTGCGGATGCTGATACTATTGTTAATCCGGTAGGCACGGGTGATTTGCTAGCGCCGGGCGCAAGCACAACTGCAATGATAACTACGTCTGCTACACACTTATCAATTGTGGCAATGATTTTACCAACAAACGACGGCTTTGTAGGGTTGGACGCGATGCAGATTCCAACAGCAGCAGGCACATATACCTATTTTATAAATGGTTACGATGCGGGAACCGAAGCAAATACTGAACTGAAAGACGTAGCTAGTTCTTGTGCGATTAATCAGGAGGGGTATCCCGGTGCGCCAAGTGGTCATGAAGGTACTGGCGGCTCAGGAATGGTTGGCGCGGACAGCAATACAATGGTGCATGTACACCGTGGTGTATTAGGTGATAGTGATTCGACGGGTGGCTTAAGTGATCTGGATAGCACCGTTCATCGTTGGCAGAACCCGATAGCCAAAGTGACTGTAACTGTTAACTGAGGAGCCGGATTATGAGAGAACTAAAAAATAGATTTAAAGCACAATATAAAAATACGTCAAAAGATCGTTTAAAAATAGGGGTTGTGTCAATTCTAGCGCTATCTCTCGCAGCCTGTTTTCACAACGAAGATGATGACGAGAACATGCCGGTAGTAGCAATGTATAAGGTTACGGTTAGTAATTTAACAAATGGTCAGCCAATGACACCAGTGGCTATTGTTGTCCATAAAAGTGGTTACGATGCATGGACGTTGGGCGGTATGGCTTCCATCGGTTTAGAAAAATTAGCCGAAGGCGGTGATACCGCTGATTTTATTACAGAAGCGTCAGCAAATATGAATGTATCAACAACTGACGTAGCAGGTGCTACGCCTTTTGGTCCTGGTTCATCTGTGATGGTTGAAGTAAAAGCTAACTATAGTAATGACTTAAAGCTCAGTCTTGCATCAATGCTAGCCAATACTAATGATGCCTTTACCGGTTTATTATCTGCTGATATCGGATCGCTTGCGATTGGTGAAAGCATGACAATGATGAGCCACGTTTTTGATGCGGGAACAGAATCAAATACAGAGGCCTCGGGAACACTTGCTGGTCCTGCGGACGAATCTACTGCTGCAAGCAAAGCGTATAGCGCTACACGAGATGATTTACATGATTTTGTATCAGTACATGCCGGTGTTGTCACAATGGACGATGGTTTAACTACATCAATTCTTGATGAATCTCATCGATGGAATGGTGTCGCTGCAAAAATAATGGTCGAGCGTTTATAACGAGATTGGTTAGCCACCGTTAAGTTGGTGGCTAACCGCTTTTACGAATGTAGCGAAACGTTATTTTTATCACATTAAACTCTAATCTCTCAATTGTCTGCCCTCTATTACTAAATTATTTAGCCTTATCGATAAAAACATTTTATGTGAATGTGCGAAGCTAATGGATTAAAACGTATTATTTATAAGGCTTGGAACGATATTCGCTTCAAAAAATGAATCCCGTATACTTTAGCGAACAACTTATGAATGAGCATAACAATCACGCAAATACATTAGTCGCACAAGGACTGGTAGATCATAAAGCGCACAACCTGATAAAGGCGCGTACATTTTACGAGCAGGCGTTAATTATAGAGCCTGGTCATGGTGATGCGCTTCATCTTTTAGGTATGGTCGCAGATGAAGAAGGTGATGCTAAAACTGCAATTCAATTGCTTGATGCAGCTATTGATAGCGCCCCTACTGTTGCTATTTACCACAATAATTTAGGTAATATATATTTTAAAGCAGGAAATTACGAGCTCGCTGAAAAGTATTTTTCTAATGCTACATCAATCAATCCTCAGTATATAGAAGCTAAGTTTAATTTAGGGAATGTGTTTCTCGCAAATAATGATATTTCTTCTGCCCAAAAGCTGTATCAGGAAATTGTGTCTGGCAATCCACATTTTGTTCCCGCTCTTAATAATCTTGTAGAAATATATTTAACGGAAGACAATTTCTCTGCCGCGTATGAATGCTTAAAAGATAATGAGTGTGTTCAGCAAGATATTGACCTCAGCATCAAATACGAAGAAATTATGTTGATATATGCAGGGCGGGTGGAAGACGATGAAAAGAAGATAGAGCTTTTAAAAAACATACTGAAAATAGATGATCAAAATTTAGATGTGAAATTTAGCCTTGCCAATTTGTATAAAAATACGGGGAATATGGAAGATGCTGGTTCCTATTACGAGGAAATACTTAATCAGGATGTAGCTTACTTCGGTGCGCAGGTAAATTATGGTGTCGTTGATATGTGGCGTGGAAAATTTGAGTCAGCCCGTATCAAGTTTGAGGCGGCATATAGAATTAATTCTGTTGATTACGTATTGCTAAATAATCTTGGTATGGTCCATCAAGCATTAAAAAGTGTAGTCGAATCGCAACGTTTTTATGAGAAAGCAATAGCCCTAAACGAAAATAAACCTGAAGCGTACTGGAATTACTCTCTATTGTTGTTATTGAAGGGGGAGTATGAATTAGGTTGGCAGTATTATGAAAAGCGTTGGGATATTGCGGAGCAATTACTTTCCGAAAAAAGAAATTACACGTGTCCCGCCTGGAGTGGTGAGTCGCTAGAAAGAAAAACTTTGTTTATTTATTGTGAGCAGGGTTACGGGGACTCTATCCAGTTTTTCCGATATTTGATCGACCTCCTTGAAAAGAACAATCATATTGTATTTGAATGCCCGGAACCGCTTGTGCGGTTATTTCAGCACGTGCACCCAAAATTGAAGATTGTAAGTCCATCGGATAAGTTTTTGGATTTTGATTTTCATATTGCAATGATGAGTTTGCCGCTTGTACATAAAACGACGTTATCGGATATGCCACGTACTACACCGTACCTGAAAACCGTGACGATTGATGATGAAAAATGGCTTAATTGTATGAGAGCGAGGGTGGATGAAAAGATACGCTCGGATAAAAACAAAAAAGTTGGCTTAGTTTGGGCGGGAAACCCGCGAAAACATGATTTAGTAAATAACATGATTGATCAACGGCGGAGTTGTAAGATTGAAGATTTGTCTTCTGCATTGAGCCTGAACGAATTAGAATTTTACAGTCTACAGAAAAATGGATTAGGACTGGAGTCGTTGATGAATGGTCAGATAATCGATTGCATGGGTGAAGTCGAAGATTTTTACGACACGGCATGTATAATTCAAAATCTTGATCTTGTTATTTCTGTTGATACCGCTGTGGCGCATCTCGCAGCGGCACTAGGTAAACCTGTATGGTTGTTGTCGAGATATGATGGCTGTTGGCGTTGGTTGTTGGATAGAGAGGATTCTCCCTGGTATCCAACTGTGAGACTGTTTCGACAATCAGAACCAGGAGATTGGAATGATGTATTCGATCAGGTTAGAGAGGCTCTGATCGAGCTGCCTGACAATAACTAATCAGGCTGGAAAGGCAGAGTTTTAATTCGGACAGCCCCTGTTTTTTCCCTTGTATGTCTATTTTTTTACAAATTCCTTCCCAGCTTTTATTTTGAAATACTTTCAATATCACAAGTTGAAGTTGTTTTTCCGTTAATGTATTCAAGCAGTGTGTGGTCTGGGTTAAATCTCGAATAAAATAATTTATCGACGATAAATTGTCATCATAGCTTCGATTGTGTTGTGAAAAACTAGTAACATCATCCGCTATTCTTTTAGTTAGTTCTGTTTTATTCTCATTTTGACAGGTGTTTTTTAAAATTATTGAAACAATGCTGGCATCTAGGTCATTAAGTGATGCGGAGAGTTGAGCCACGAAGTTATCGAAAAAGATGCCATCCATGTCAATAGTTATTTTTTTTGCGGTGGCACTTAATGGTTTGGCTAATAGGATTGCATTGCACCCACTGAAGGCGTTCTTTTTATAGCCCACTCTTAAAGCTCTAAAATTAAACGAAAGCCAAAATTTAAGTAATCGAGTCGTAGCGCCAAAACTGCAACCGACAAAATCAAATTTATTTTCTTCTGCATATTCAATTACTGATGCAAGTAATGTTGAGCCAATTTTATTTTCCTGAAGATCAGGTAGGACCGCAATTCTTACTATTCTTAAATATTGTAAAGAACCCGCTTCAGGCAATCCTAAATGCATAACAATTGATTGTGGCAATAATTCGCCTTTAGGGCGACGATAACCGTTGTATATATCGTCAATTAAGTCGCTGTCGAGTCTTCCCTCCGTCTCTGTAATAGCCGCTGCTATAAGTGTATCTTTGTAATATGACGTAAATATCGTCAAGTTATTAGAGTTCATTAATTGCCGGAGATCATTTGGTGTTGTTTTATAATGCGCACTTTTGAGTAAAGAGAAAATACATTTCAATTGTTCCTCATCGGAAACCAGGTTTTTGTTATCGCTTAAGCGAGTTTCAATATCACTGACGGGAATATCTATTTCCAGGTTTGGTAACTGAGGTTCAACGGAAAGCATGAATGTGCGATCAATAAATGCCTCAAGTGGATCATTAGTTTGCCACCTTATGGGTTGTTCCAGTTTGATTGATTTCCATTGCGGCGTGAGAGTATCGAGCTTCTTTGAAAAGCGAGTAATAAAACCTTGTCCTGAGCCCTCGTAACCATGAAGGGTCGTGGAAAATATAATGCGAGAGTAATGTTGCAGTAATGCTTCTAGCGTAAAAAGGTTATGCCCCGCAGCTTCATCCACCACGAGTAAATCTGTATCAGGAAATTGTGTCAGTAGATTGTCGGGCGCAACAAAGCAGACCTGACTATTTTCAAATGTAACGTGCCCAGTGCTTATTTTAGCATTTGGCAGTGTTAGTTTAATGTGTTTGAAAATGACTGCTGATGCAGCAAGTGACGGGGCAGTAATAATTATATTCATCGTTCTGGATGAAATTAACTGGCCAATTGCAATGCCAATCGCTGCAGACTTTCCTCTTCCTCTGTCTGCGGTTATCGTTAGCGGTCTTTTACTTCGACCAGAAGCCACTTTTTTAATTGTTTCAATTGCCGTTTTTTGTGGTGAAAATATATCGTGTTTGACTGAAGGTGGTGCGATATATGAGGGGGGAATAATATCAAGGTGTTCCCCTTTTAATGTGAACCTTAGGAATGAGTTTTCGTCGTGAATAGCGCTTAATATGTATTGATAAAATGGATTGTCCGTATTCCCATTATTTGCAGACTGATCGTCTGGTATAAGTACAAGAAAAAGGCCACCACTTTTTAATGTGCCTGAAATTGCCGCCATAAGATTAGGGTCAAATGCAGCGTGTAGATGAAGCACAATTAAATCATATTCGTGTCCAATTATATCATTTGCTTTCAGGGCATTGGTTTTATCTACAAAAATTGCATTGCCGCCAGATTGCATGACTTGTTCAGCAAACTGGCTTAAAGACTCCTGGCAAGTTTGGAAAGCCACTGGTAGTCGATGGCCATTTTTTTTGGCGATTTCCCGAAAAAATATAATTTGATCTTGTAGTTTTGTGTAATCGGTTTTGCGCATGATTAGGGTAATGTCATTGTTGATCAATACAGTATTGAAAATACTATCACAGTTACGGCCGTTATATTGCTCCTCAGATTCCTGCCTTTTATCACCGAATAGTCGATTTAAACCCTGCTCTAAAAAAGAGACGCTCGTTTTTAATATTGCGCCATAAATTCAACGCCTCTCGCTAGAACGTGTTTCCACGCTTTTCTTGTGTTGTCGTCAAATTCTGGGTCACATTCTGCAACTGTTGCTAACAAGCTTATTTCCCAATACTTGTAGAATTCTGGCTTAATGTTCCTTCCTTTATGTGCCTGGGCAATATCTACCAGGTCCTGATCGTTGTCACCATTTGATTCACTGGCTGCGATAATACTAAACAGCGAGACTTCCATCATTTTGTTAAGTCTAACCATGTCAGTTTTATCGAATAGTGCCGCAATTTCAGGCGATGACTGGTGAAAGTGCTCATAAAAAGCGGTAAAAAAATATTTGTCATTCAGGCATCGTCTGAGGCTGGAATTGAGTAAATCTTGATTGTTTAACTGGTTCATCATGTAGCCCGAAATGAAGGAGGAATAGAAAACATTAGCGGTCTAAATGGAAATATCTTTAATTACTTTAGAACGGAAAAACGTAATTAAAGTTAGCAAATTCGGGGAAATGGGCTGTCATCGAGTTCAGGTATAAAGCGTGATCCGCCAAGGCTGGTTTGTAATAGTAAATTAGAGTGATCGCTACTAACCAGTCCTATTTCATGGATATCATTTTGTTTGAGAAACACAGGATCGGGTTGCCACTTAGCGTCAGCAACAAAGATTATTCTGCCTTCGCTGGCGAGATAATAGGGAGAAAAACCGAGGATGTCACAAAATGTAGTGACTTCCTTTTTTATTGGTATATTGTCTTCTACCAATTTTATGCCTAGCTGAGTATTGGAAATGATCTCATGGCAGACTGTTGCTAGGCCGCCACGAGTAGGATCTCTCATAAATTTAATTTCCGGAATTTCAATTAGTTCAGCGCCAAGTTTTAAAACGCTGGCGCAATCTGACGCTAGATTGCTGCTTAAACCATATTCTCCTCTGGCTAGCATTACCGCCGCACCATGGTCGCCTATGCTGCCGGTTATGAACACATTATCTCCGGCCTGGATGTTATCGGTGGAAAGGTCATTTCTTAACGCTGTACCGATACCCGTTGTGGAAATGTAAACGCCACTTACATTTCCCCGAGGTAAAACTTTGGTATCGCCAGTGACAATTTGGACGTTATTTTCTTTTGCGGTAGTTGCCAT
>Ga0224507_10000185_pt1 | contig 24196 bp, 19 predicted proteins | sample SF_Jan12_sed_USG_3_FD_170159 | JGI IMG/M metagenome (GOLD analysis project Ga0224507, IMG submission 170159) | Sediment microbial communities from San Francisco Bay, California, United States - SF_Jan12_sed_USGS_13 | ecosystem: Environmental > Aquatic > Marine > Sediment | place: USA... | reverse complement strand
CATGATCGGAATTTTCAGCCAGAGCGGTAAGTACATCACCAAGCTTATAGATCTGGATACTCCGATCAGTCTGGAAGTTGACGCTGCAGGTAGAATTTATGTCGGCAGCAAAAACAAGGGGAGTGTGGAGGTCTATGATGCTGATTTTAGTTTCCTGTTCAAACTAGGAAACCGTGACGGAGAGTTTGCTCAACCCAACGATATCTGTGTCGATACAGCATCCGGGTGGATTTATGTTGTTGATAAGGGGAATGATATAGTCAGGATATACGATGCAGCAGGCCGTTCCGTTGGTTCTTTTGGCAGTCCCGGTAACGGCAACGGTCAGCTCCACCATCCTGTTTCCATTACAATTGATAAAGCGGCAGGCGAGATCATTGTGCTCGATCTCCAGCTTGCTGTTGACTCTCAGGAAGGCGCCCGTATTCAGTTTTTTGACATGACCGGCAATTATAAAAGAGGTTTTAGCCGGTATAACGAAGTCCAGGGGGATATGGTAAGGCCCCAGCAGATAACAGTTGATAAAAAGAGCAGGATCTATGTGACAGATTCGTTCCAGAATGTTGTTTTGGTTTATGATAACGCCGGCAATTCTCTGGGGGCTGTTTATGATTTGGCCACTCCTATGCTGATTCCCCTTGGGATCGTACTGAGCGAAACCAATCGACTGTATGTAGCTTCGCGTGGGGCGAAAAGCATCGAGGTCTATGGACTGGACAGCTATTCAAATATGGCTGTTGACCCGGTCAAACTGAGTTTTACGGCAAGGGATGGCGGAGATAATCCGGCCTCTCAAGGTATAAAAATTCACAATAACGGCAACACGGCCTTTAAGTGGAGTGCTGTAGCCAATGACGGCTGGCTCAGCTTTTCTAGTGAGAAAGGTGCGCTTGAATATGGGCAGACTGCAATTGTCAATGTTGCTGTTGATATAACGGGTTTTGGGCCGGGTGAACATACCGGCAGCATAATGGTTTCCTCGGGTGCGGGGATAACGGAAATGGTGCAGGTTGTTTTGACGGTTACGCCTTCCGCAAAACTATTGGCGATACCGTCAACAGTGTCATTTGCCTCTGAAGTAGGCACGACTCCTTTTCCGGAGAAAATTTCCATCTCCAATACCGGATCTGCACCGTTGAACTGGAGCATTTCTGCTGACCAGGAATGGGTATCTGTCAGTGAGGCTTCAGGGACAATTAGTGTTGGAGGACCAGTGCGTTATGTGACCGTGCTTGCAGATGTTACATCGCTCGGAGCCGGTGTCTATACAGGCACCATAACAGTCACCGGCAAGGATGCACAAGACAGTCCCGCCTTAATAGATGTAACTTTGACTTTAACCGATCCTGCTTCACCTCCTCCACAGACTCCTTCGTCTGGAACCACATGGCTCGGAAATTTTGGTCGGAAATGGACCGTTGTGTCCCAGCTTGACGGAACATCGCTGAATGGTATCTGGGGAAGTTCCGGTTCTGATATTATTGCCATTGGCGACAGCGGTACAGTACTCCATTATGACGGCAGAAAGTGGGCAGAGGATGATACCGGCACCTCGTTAAACCTTTACGGTGTATGGGGTTCTTCCTCCTCCAGCATTTACGCCGTGGGGGAAAGCGGTCTGGTCCTGTATTATGACGGGGAGAGCTGGAGTGACGCTTCCCCATCATCATTCACCGGCACCTTGCGGAATGTATGGTGCATTACTCAATCCAACTGCCTCGCTGTCGGGCAGAATGCTTCCATCCAAGTCAGGTCAAATGCCACCGGTCCCTGGAGCCTGGAGTATTCTCTGGAATACTTCGGTTCTCTTCGAGGAATATGGGGGTCTTCGGATTCTGATATTTACGCGGTGGGTGATTTCGGTACCATCCTCCATTATAATGGAACCGGATGGGAATTCATTGATTCCGAAACGTATATAAATCTCTACGATGTTTGGGGGAGTGCAGCTGATAATGTTTTTGTTGTGGGCCAGAACGGAACCATTCTGCATTATAATGGTACTTTGTGGGCGCCAATGGAATCAGGTACAACCGTCACGCTTAACGGGATATGGGGCAATGCGGCCAATGAAGTTTACACGGTTGGTGAAGACGGTACCATGCTGTTGCTCAAGGGATTTCAATGGGATAAGTTGGAAATAGGGATAGCTGAAAACCTGAACGATGTTTGGAGTGACAAAAGAAAAGAGGTTTATGCGGTCGGTTCAGATGGATCAATAATTTTTGGTCGGGTATCCTTCCCCTGGCAGATACTGATGCCTGCCCTCAGCCATAACGGGAAACAGATGCAACATCCGGCAGAGTAGAAGGCATGGAAGTGAGAATTTTTGGTTGCGAGATTTTAATTGTTCACAAAGAATACCGTTAAATCTGTTTTAAAAAACCTGAATTAAGTTTTTTTTGTCTAAGCAGCATATTGAAAAGGCGGCCCAAATCAGGGTCGCCTTTTTATTTTCACATTATTACTCCCATTAAAAACTTTCATCATCCTCCATCCATATGGGTGTCAGAGTAGAGATATCTTTTAATTTTATGGGTGGCTGTCTTAATGAAGGGCTCCCGTCGTTCTACAATTCTGGACAACCTTGAGGTGAGAGGGAGTTGGTCGTTGACCTCGTTGCGCACCTGCTCAAGCTGCGAGGTAATATACTGGTGCCGCTGCTGACGGCTTTGCCCGACTGTTTCAGCATCAACGTATTCATAATCAGGATATATCCAGGACTCGAGCAGTCCATTGTTTTCCACCACCAGAGATTCGACAATAAACGCGTAGGCATTCAGCTTGTGTTCAATGGCTTCGGGATAAATATTTTCACCGCTTGCCAGAACAATGACCGATTTGGTCCGGCCCAGGATATGCAGATTGCCGTAACTGTCAAGGATACCCATGTCACCGGTACGCAGCCAGCCGTCTTCAGTAAATGTTTCAACGGTTGCTTCAGCATCATTCCAGTATCCCTGCATGATGTTAGGCCCTTTGGCCTGAATCTCGCCGATTTTGGTCTCGGGATCAGGGTTGCCTATTCTGAGCTCAACATGAGGAACAGGCTTTCCTGATGAACCGAGGGCGATAGTTTCATCTCCCTGGGGACCACCTGAAAGAAGCGGTGCGGTTTCGGTCAGGCCATAGCCGACAATATAGGGAAATTTTGCATACCGTAAAAAAGACTCGACGTCCGGATTGATTGCTGCCCCACCAATTCCCATCACTTCAAGGTTGCCGCCAAAGAAGTCAAGAAGCTTGGCACCGATTTTTTTATAGATCAGTTTCCTGCCGAATTTTGTCCGGCAAACCAGGGTGAGAAGTTTGCTCTTCTTTATTGCCGGCAACACTCTTTTTTTGAATATTTTTTCCATAATGAGCGGAACAACCAGCATGGCGCTGGGCCGTTCCTGTGCACAGATTTTTTGCAGTATGGCCGGAGTGGGTGTTTTTCCGGCATACATAACGCAGCATCCTTTAATGAGTGGCAGAAGAAATCCGACAGTGAATTCATAGGTATGTGAGATGGGCAGAACGGAAAGAAAGGTTTTGCCCGGTTCGATATCTATAAGCTTGCTGGCTGAAAAGCTATTGGCACAAAGATTGTAATGTGTCAGCATGACCGCTTTGGAAAAGCCTGAAGTTCCTGAAGTATAAAGAATAGAGGCCAGATCGCTGCTGTTGACTTCAGGAAACTGATTAACTCCCGGTGATGATACATTATTTTCAATAGCATCCTTGAGAAAGACTGAAAACGGCTGAGCGTTTACAATAATATGATCCTCATGATAATCATCCAGGGTGATTACTATATGGAGAATATCTTTCAGTTCATAAATTTTTTCAATCTGCCTCTGGGTTATAAAAATAAGGCTGCATTCCATTTCACTCAGTATATGCTTTACATCAGTTTCAGGGAGATCGGGCAGAATGGGGACTGCCACGGCGCCAAGCCGTACAATTGCTAAGTAGGCTGTTCCCCAATTGTGAGAATTTTCAGCCAGAAAAGCGACCCGGTCGCCATGCGATACGCCTTCGATCTGTAACTTAGCAGCAATGGCAAGAATACGGGCATGCAATTCACCGTAGGAGAGAGGTTTTTCAAGGGCCATGCCGACTGCGGGCAGGTCGTTGAATTTTTCAGCGCAAGTGTCAATCAACTCGTTGATCGTGCTGAAAGATCCAGGAATAATTCCCTGTTTATCGTCGATTTTTTTCATTTTTGCCGTCTCTTTTTGCTTGATTGACTTCTCTTCCGTAGGCATTGTGTTCCTCTTTCACAACGTTACATATATATAGTGGTCTAAACTATGATTTCAGCATAAACTTAAAAATAAATGAATGTCAATGGGTAAAACTCAGTGTAAATACTGGAAAAATTGCCTAAAAGCCTTGACATAGTCTAATGGTCCATATTAAAAATATATAAAGTCTTAATAAAAATTCAAATATCTTAATTTGATATGCAAGTTAATCGAATACTTCGTTTTATCATTCTGGTTCAGATTATTTGTGGTTGTTGTCTCTTTTTGCTTCCCGGTATACAACTCGAAGCTTCGCCGATACCTGTACTTGAAACTGCCGCAAAACAAACACCGGGTGACGATATAACATCCGTACGGGTAAGTCGGGCGGACAGTGTTATCCTCGGGCAACGGGGTGATATATCTTCAGTAAAGTCCAGGCCCGCTAAGGCAGGGCTTGAATATAACTGGCTGCCGAATGTCAGGAAAAAAATAACCTCCAAGAGTGCAATAATTATTGATGCGGAGACCGGTGAAACCCTGTTCTCAAAGTATGCCGACACTCCCCGGCAGCCGGCCTCCACCATTAAAGTTCTGACGGGTATGATTGCCCTGAAGTCTTTAGAGGGAAATGACTGGGTTGGAGTGAGTCGCCATGCTGCCCGGATGCCCCGGTCAAAAATTTATCTGGATACCAGGAAAACATATAAAGCAGACGATCTGATTAATGCTGTTCTGCTTGCCTCGGCCAACGATGCAAGTGTGGCCCTGGCTGAAAAAGTTGCCGGCAGTGAAAAACAGTTTGCAGAAATGATGACTTTGCGGGCCAAGCTCTGGGGAGCAAAAAATACGGTATGCCGCACAGCCACTGGTCTAACAGCAAAAGGGCAGAAGTCAACTGCAAGGGATCTGGCATATATATTCCGGCATGCAATGCAGGATGAGAAATTTGCCAGTCGCATGAGTAAGGTCAAAGTTCGCACATCTTATGGGAAACTGTTACGAAATCATAACAAGGCGCTATGGAGGGTTGATGGCGCCGAAGGCGGCAAGACAGGTTATACAAGTGCTGCCCGCCAGACCTATGTCGGGCAGTTTTCAGGAAATGACGGATCAATCGTCGTTGCTATCATGGGCAGTGAAACTATGTGGAACGATATCAAGAATCTGGTGAGTTATGGTTTTCAAAGACAGAAACAGGTAAAAACGGCAAAAAGAGAGCTTTCGGAAAAGGGGAACCAGGTTGCCCTTGCCAAGTAGCTTAACAGGACCAGAAGAAAAAAAGACAGCCGGCGACTATCAGCCGGCTGTCTTTTTTTGTGGGAAGGAAAAAGGACGATAAGATTTCAATGCATTGCGTTAGTCTGTTTCAGTCCTGCATAAGCGACCAAAACCTCCTGGAATTGTTCCGGATGCCCAGAAGGCCCGGCCATGGTTATAATCGACGAACCAGTATCCTCCGGGATTGCGGGTTGCGTCGGCAAATATAAAAGGCTGCTGAGATGAGAAACAGTCGTGGATGTGCTGGTCTTTTTTATTTATTGTAGGTTCCATCAGGGACATTGCCTCAGTTAGCGTAGGCATTCTCCAGTCTGCATATCCGGCGAATTTTTCTTTGTTGAGTTTTTCGATTTCCAGGCGTAACGTTCTGTAACTCATTATGTCCAGCCCTTCACGCTGCCACATGAGACCAGTTATCCGGTCGCTAACCGTCAGGTTTTCATTGTTGTCAACCAGGTAATTTTTGAAATTTCCCCGGGTATTTCTCTCACAGTCATAAAAGTTGTATTTTTTGACCAGTGCTGATATTTCCTCCTCGCTTAATTCCTCTTTCCGATTCGGCAGGGCAATTTTAACGAGTGCAGGAACCGGCTCATTTTTTCCGGGGAGTCCTGTTTCCTGCAAAGTTTCATTCTCTTCATCTCCCAGAGGGATGATTTTCGAGTCATCATCTGTATCAAGAATATGGGAAACGAGCCATTCTTTCAGTGCGTCATCGATGGCAAAACTTCTTTCGAAAAGGGCAGTTTTGCCTTGTCTTTTCACACAGTTTTCAACCAGCTCATTCGGAGCGATAATTTCCGCGACAACACGGGCATGTTTTATGCCGCGTTCCATAAGGCAGAGTTTCGGGCTTTCGCCCCAGTTATCAATGAAAAAATAATATATTCGTTCTTTCTGACTCCGAACACGTTCTTTGCCGCCCCAACTTTCAAACGTCCCGAATGTATATTCAGGGGTCATTTCCCAGTCCAGGGTTGACGATACAGCAAGGTCAAGGTTCTTAAACAGTCCCATGATGTTCTCCGTAAATGTTTTATAAAAAAGAAAAAAAGAGTACAATGTTCATATTCGTTTAAATCAACTGTAACATATAATAATAATCATTATCAAGAAAAATGAACAACGATCTGCACATAAAGCCCGGGTCACCGCAGCCAAAAGGAGCAGTTTTTTCGCCGGATGGAATCAATTTCGCACTGTTTTCACGTCATGCGGAAACAGTTTCTCTGGTCATAGAAATACCGACGGATTCTACGGTTGGCCGGAAACCGCGTTTTGAATTTTCCCTTGATCCGGCAGTCAATAAAACGGGTGATATCTGGCATATCTGTGTTCAGGGGCTCCCTGAAGATTTTACATATGGCTACCGGTTGAACGGACCTTATGACCCCGAGGGCGAAGGGCATCATTATGATGACAGGCTGATTCTTATCGATCCGTATGCCAAAGCCCTTTCTTCTTCGGTCTGGGGAGAGGAACGGAATTGTCTCGGAATAAATCCCTGCTCTATGATGGAGGACATAAAATATGACTGGGAAGGGGACCGCCCCCTTGGTACCCCTCTGGGAGACACTATCATATATGAAATGCATGTGCGGGGATTTACCAGGCATCCTTCATCCGGGGTGAAACACCCCGGCACGTTTGCCGGGGTTGTTGAAAAGGTTCCCTATCTCAAGCAGCTGGGAATTACGGCGGTTGAGCTGATGCCGGTCACTGAGTATAACGAAAATGAGACTTTGTTTCATAATCCGGTCACCGGTGAAAAACTGAAAAATTTCTGGGGATACAGTCCTCTTTCTTTTTTTGCTCCCAAAGCTGGTTACTGCATTGGCCATGGCAATCAGATCAATGAATTTCGCGATATGGTCAAGGCCCTCCATCGGGCAGGTATTGAAGTCATCCTGGATGTGGTTTTCAACCATACCGCTGAAGGGGGAACGGATGGCCCGACCACCAGTTTCCGGGGGATCGATAACACCATATACTATCTGCTTGATCCCCTGACCAGGGATTATCTTAATTATTCCGGATGCGGGAATACCTTTAACTGCAATCATCCCATTGTTCGCAACCTGATCATGAATGCCCTGCGCTGGTGGGTGGTTGAAATGCATGTCGATGGATTCAGGTTTGACCTTGCCTCCATACTAGGCCGCGATCAAAACGGCAATGTCCTCTCTAACCCCCCTGTTGTTGAACAGATTGCTGAAGATCCTGTGTTGGCTGGCTCGAAAATAATAGCCGAGGCGTGGGATGCCGCAGGTCTTTATCAGGTTGGCAGTTTTTCAACCAGTAAAAGGTGGGCGGAGTGGAACGGTCGGTTCCGGGATGACATCCGGAAGTTTGTATGTGGTATTCCGGGAAGTGTTCCCGCCCTTGCCACACGCATTGCCGGCAGTTCTGATCTGTTCAGCCAGGGTGACCGGCGGCCTTGTAATTCCATTAATTTTATTACCAGTCATGACGGGTTCACGCTGCAAGATCTCGTCAGCTATGATGAGAAACATAACCTTGCGAACGGCGAGGAAAACAGAGATGGTGAAAACTACAATATCAGTTGGAACACCGGCATGGAAGGTGAAACTTCTGAAAAAAAGATATTGCGTCTTCGCTTAAGGCGGATACGGACCATGGCCGTTATTCTTTTTCTTTCCCAGGGAGTTCCCATGCTGGTGGCAGGCGATGAATTCGGTCGCAGCCAGAAGGGCAACAACAATGCCTGGTGCCAGGATAATGAAATCAGCTGGATTAATTGGGATCTTGTTAAAAAACGCAGTAAACAGCTTGATTTTTTTCAGAAGCTGATTCAACTGCGTCGAGAGCACCGGGTATTCAGACGGGATGATTTTTTTATGGTATTCCATCCGGAAAATGATCCGCCGCATCTTCATGAAATTATCTGGCAGGGCCTGGAGCCTGGAAAACATGACTGGTCGGATGAGTGCAAAACCCTGGGATTGACGTTGAACGGTTCAGTGCTGGATGTGGAGGATGACGATTTTTTTATCATGCTGAACGGCCATCGTGAACAGAAAAAAAAATTTACCGTACCCGCACCTCCAACGCAGCACCGCAGCCGAATCTGGAAAATAATCATTAACACGTTCCATGAACCACCTGCCGGTTTTGTTTCCCGGGAGGATGCCAAATCCATCACAGCGGGGAAAACAATAACAGTGTACCCCATGAGCTGCATCGTGCTTCAATCATGCAAAAAGTAAATGAGAAAAGTTGGTATGCTTACAGTCCTGCTGCTCGGCGACTCCCTGATAGAATATGGTGACTGGCATGAACTGCTCCCGGAATACCTGAGCGTCAACCGCGGGGTGGCGGGCGAAACCGTTGGTGAGCTTTCAGCACGTCTGGGAGGGGAAATAGAAAAAACAGCAGGCCCGGGTCACATTCTCATCTTGTCCGGCACAAACAATCTGCTGATGGGGGATCAAAGTTTTCCGGCAGTCTTTGAAACAATGCTGCCCCGCCTCAAGCTAATGGAGCCGGAAGCGGATATCAGTGTCATTGGCATTGCTCCTATGCGTTTGCCTTGGATAAAGGCTGAGCTGATGGAATCTGTCAACACCAGGCTCAGGAAAACTACCCGGCAGTCAGGGTGCCGATTTTTGGATATCGCCTCCTTTTTTCACCTGCATTGCCGCCCGGTCGGCAATCCCTGTTTTCTTATGGATGGAGTCCATTTTAGCCCGCACGGCTATAAGGTTCTGGCCGGAGCTATTCGAGAACATCTGGAATCACTTTCCTGACAGTCTTCGGATGTTGACACAGCGATAGTGACCACTTATAAGTATAGATGCAGTTTTTCAAAAACAACTTTCTTTTAATTCATCATAGGAGATCTCAATGAAGTTTTATCGAGTCCAAACAGTTATTGCCATTTGTCTTCTGCTTATCAGCGGTACAGGCTGCAAGTCTTCCGATCAGGAAAAAGCTGTTCAGGCGGATCAGCCTTCCGCCCCTGCAGTGAGCCAACAACAGGCACCGGAGAAGGAATACGGTCCCGGCCTTGATATTAAAGGCAAGGTCCTGGAAACAATGGATGTAGGGGGTTACACCTACGTGCAGGTTGCTGATGATGAAGGTCCTACCTGGGTTGCCATTCCCCAGTCAAAGGTTGAACTGGATCAGGAAGTTACCGTTACCCAAGGTATGGAAATGCGCAATTTTGAGTCAAAAACACTCAATAGAACCTTTGACAAAATTTATTTTTCCGCCGGCTTTGACGGTGAAGCAGCAGCACAGGCTGATCCGCATGCCGGCGTTCCCGGTGCTCCGGAGATCGGCAGTTCCGCCCAGGGCGGAAGTTTTGATGAAGCACTGCAGGCTGAAGGTGCAGGCGGGGGCCCGACAATGGTTGATCCATCCGAGCTCACTGGAGGCAGCATGGCGGCAAAGGCACCGGCAGCAGATGTTCAGGTCGAAAAGGCCGAAGGAGAGAATGCCTATACAGTCGGTGAGATTTTTGCAAAAGGCAAGGAACTCGACAACCAGAAAGTGACAGTTCGTGGCCAGGTGGTAAAAGTCTCAAGCATGATCATGGGAAAAAACTGGCTGCATATTCAGGACGGAACCGGTGATGCCGCAGACAATAGTAACGACCTGGTGGTAACCACCATGGCGGAACCGGCAAAAGATTCGGTTGTTGTTATTGAAGGTACATTGCATGCCGACCGTGATTTCGGCGCAGGATATCGTTACGACGTGATCATTGAGGATGCCGAAATAAAATAACCGGACACTGGATTTTTTATGCGTATTGTCATTGTCGGTCCGGGCGCTCTTGGCTCCCTGCTGACAGCCCGGCTTTTTCTTTTTCAACAGGAAACCGCCGGGACCGGCAATGACATCCTCTCTCTTCATCTCCTTGACTACAGGCCTGAACGCTCGGAGAATCTGCAGAAGAATGGTCTTCTTTTTGAGGAGGAAGGCCATAAGATTCTGTGTACTCCGCAAGTCACCCTTGATCCTGAAGTGTGCGTAAGCTCCGATGTGCTGTTTTTCTGTGTCAAATCAATTGCGGTAACATCTGCCCTTGGCAGGCTTAAGCCCTACCTGTCAAGACGGTCATTGCTGCTTGCCATGCAGAACGGCATCGGCCATCTGGAAGAAATACAGCATGCTGCATTTCCAGCTGGAGTGGGAATTACCTCTGAAGGGGCAACCTTAATGCATCCTGGACACGTTCGGCATGGAGGGCGGGGAATAACCCGTCTCGGATTGCTGACCGGTCATACCGACCGGAGTGAAAGGGTGCTGCAGAAAACAACCGCTTTGCTGGATTCTGCAGGCATGAGAGCAGAAGTTACCCGGAATCCGTTGAAGCATATCTGGGCTAAACTGTTTGTCAATGTCGGCATCAATGCCCTTACAGCTTTGCATGGATGCAGGAATGGAGAGTTGCTTCGAGTACCCTCAACAGTTGCAATAATGGAAAAAGCGGTCAAAGAGGCGGAATTGGTCGCTCGAGCCAGGGGCATACCGGTTGATGCGGATCCTGTCCAGGCAACTATTACCGTTTGCAGGACAACGGCAAACAATACTTCATCCATGCTTCAGGATGTTCTGCAGAAACGGATGACGGAAATTGACGCCATCAACGGAGCTGTGGTAGCTGAAGGTGTCAAGCTTGGTATAGCGACGCCGGTTAATACCGAAATCGTTCGCCGGATAAAAGAGCTGGAAGCATCATATGTTTGAAACGAACGCAGAAAGAACCCTGCTGACCAGGATTCATCCAACCCATCTTGGTTTTGATTTTGACGGAGTTGTCGCGGATATTGCAGAGGCATTTATCCGTATCACGTGCGAGGATTATGGCTGCTGTTCCATCAGGTTCGAGGATATAACACATTTTGACGTGGAACAGTGTCTTGATATCGACCCGAAGATTGTGGAAGCTGTTTTCACGCGAATTCTGCTCGACTCTGTTGAATCCGGTCTGCAGCCCATGCCTGGAGCAGTAGAAGTGTTGGGCGAGTTGACCGAACATGCCGTTGTTACCCTGGTCACAGCACGACCTGATCCAAAACCCGTCCACAATTGGCTGCTGTCTGTCATGCCCCCCGCAGTCTGCAAAAAAATCAGGATTGTCGCCATGGGGGCGCATGACGACAAGCCCCGCCATGTAAGGGAGTATGGTTTAAGGTATTTCATCGATGACCGGGCGGAAACCTGTCATCAGCTGGATAAAGCGGGAATTTTACCTATTGTCTTTTCTCAGCCCTGGAACAGGGGGCGTCATTCTTTCAGCACTGTTGCCAGCTGGCAGGAAATAAGGGCTCTGTGCCTCTGATGGAGTTGACCTTTTACAGGTCGAAGGTTTGATTGGGAATGAAGTGTTCACATTGCGGTGGGAACCTGCCGGATTCCAAGAATCCGGTGCCGACCGTGGATATAATTATCGAGATCGAAGACGGGATTGTCCTGATTGAGCGAAACAATCCGCCGTATGGGTGGGCGCTGCCGGGCGGCTTTGTCGATTATGGTGAATCGTATGAGAAGGCTGCCGTGCGGGAGGCTTATGAGGAAACCGGTTTGCTGGTAGAACTGCTCAGGCAGTTTCACACCTATTCTGATCCCGGCCGCGATTCCCGGCAGCACACTGCCTCAACGGTTTTTATCGCCAGGGCTTCCGGAAAACCGGCAGGGGGGGATGATGCTGAAAGGGCAGCAATATTTATCCGCGAAAACCTGCCTGAACTGGTTTTTGATCACGCAAAAATCTTAGCTGATTATTACGCCGATAAAGAAGAGAAGCTCAGAAAATAAACTTCAACAGGGCATACACTGCGATCCCCGTACCCAGGGACCCATAGAGCAGGAGTCAGGGGATGCAGTCGCTGCCGGTTTTTTTTGAAATCAGGACAAAAATGCCTATAGCTGCTGCTATGGCGATCCCGATAAAAACAAATTCCTTCATAGCCTACCTGTCATTGAGAGCAAGACATCACTCTTTTTATATCACGCCCTTATTCTGGCATCCTTTTTTTTGCGCAGCCGGATCGCAGCAGGAGTGATTTCAACCAGTTCGTCGTCATCTATATATGCTATGCAGTCTTCCAGGCTCATGTCAAGAGGGGGGGTTAAAATAACGGCTTCGTCGGAGCCGGAGGCTCGCATATTCGTCAGTTTTTTTCCCTTGGCCGGATTGACAACCAGGTCAGCCGGGCGACAATGTTCACCGATAATCTGTCCCTTGTAAACGTCCACACCCGGTTTAAGATACAGGCGTCCCCGATCCTGCAGGTTAAAAAGCGCATAGGCAACGGTAGTGCAGGGTTCCTTGACGATCATCACTCCATTCTGCCGGTTCTGGATTTCTCCGGCGAAAGGGCCCCATTCCGCAAAAACATAGTTCATGACCCCCATTCCCCTGGTATCGGTCATGAATTCAGACCGGTATCCGAGAAGGCCGCGGGTGGGAACCTTGAATTTCATTCGCACCATCTGGTTGTCAAGCTGCAGATCGAGGAGGATTCCCTTGAGCTTGCCGAGTTTTTCGATGACAACACCCTGGTATTTTTCGTCGACATCAATAGTGAGCTCTTCGTATGGTTCCAAAGTTTTCCCGCCTTCCTCCCGCATGATGACATGGGGGCGGGTTACCTGAAATTCATATCCTTCACGGCGCATTTTTTCTATCAGGATGGAAAGATGGAGTTCACCCCGCCCGGATACCTGAAAGCCGACTCCTTCTGTCAGCGTTTCAACCCGGAGCGCTACATCGGCAAGCGTTTCACGGTTAAGTCGTTCCTCCAGGTGCCTGGACGTGACAAATTTTCCGTCCTGCCCTGCAAAGGGTGAATCGTTAGGAATAAAATTCATGGAAATGGTTGGCGGATCAATTTCAATGAGAGGCAGGGGCCGGGGATTATCAGGATCCGTAAAGGTCACGCCCACAGTAACATCATCCATCCCCGCGACCGCAACTATCTGACCGGTCGATGCCGACTCTATCGGTACCTGCTGGTCACCGACAAAACCAAAAATTTTGGTGATTCGGATCGGCTTGATCGAACCGTCCCGCCGCGCTACCGCAATATTGCTGTTTATATTGATTCTGCCGTTCACCAGTTTGCCGATACCCATCCGCCCAAGGTAGGGGGAATAGTCAATGGTGTTGATCTGCAGCTGGAGTGGCATATCAGCATCACCACTTGGCGGTGGAACGTGATTGACGATCATCTCGGATATTACCGACATGCCTGTCTCACTGGAAACCGGCGTGTCAGGTTCCTTGATTGCATACCCCTCTTTTGCAGACGCATAAACAACAGGAAAATCAAGAGACTGGTCCGGGGCATTCAGGCGGACAAGCAGATCGAAAACCTGGTCAACCACCCAGTCGCATCGCGCCCCGGGCTTGTCAATTTTATTGATGACAACCAGGATCGGGAGGTTGGCGGCCAGGGCCTTTTTTACCACAAAGAAAGTCTGGGGCATGGGGCCTTCCTGGGCATCCACCAGCAGAAGGGCTCCATCCGCCATGCGCAGGACCCGTTCAACCTGACCTCCGAAATCGGCATGGCCGGGAGTATCGATAATATTGATAAGAAAATCCTTATATTCATAAGACCCGTTTTTTGAGGCAATGGTGATGCCTCGTTCCCGCTCCAGGTCCATGGAGTCCATCAGCCGTTCGGCCACCTGCTGGTTGTTGCGAAACATTCCGCTCTGGCGGAAAAGCTGATCAACAAGCGTTGTTTTGCCGTGGTCAACGTGGGCGATTATTGCTACATTCCTGATTTTTTGCTGTTCCATATTGTTCTCTATAAAATAAAAAAAGCGCGGCAAGCCGCACTTCACGTTTAAGTTGGGTTTGGAAAACTATAAATATTACAGGAAAAACAGAAAAATAGCAAGCTGGTTTCATGCGATTTGTAACAATTGGTAGAATTGTTATTCTATCTTGCTTGAATTACAGATAAAGGGTGGATATCAGTTTCGATGCAAAAATTACAATATTAATAAAGACAGCTGCAAACGGCTCAAAGGCGAATGCGTACAGGGAAGAAAAGGCTGTCCCCTGGAAGGCAGGGTGGCATTAAGAGAGGAACTGGAAGAGAAAATCAGGAAGATTGATAAGAGGCCGGGTGGGAGGGCTTAATATCCGAAATGATAAACCGGATGGCAGGTAAAGATTTAGTCCTGTCATCCGGTTTAATTACTGTTTGCGAAAATTATTTTGCTTTGAAATTTTGCAGGAAAAACGGCCATAAGAATTCTTTTTCCCCTTCTCGCAGATGTAAATCATCGATGCTTTTGAATGAGCATCGATGATTTATTTATAATTGGATTTTGTATTGGCAGAAATTAGTTTGAGCCGCAATAATTAGAGTAATAAATATCTATGTTATCTCTTGTGTTTCCAGTTGCGGGAGAGTTGGCTTTTATTATTTATTTTTGCCTCCTTTCCCATTGCCCCCTTTGTTTCCTTTTGAGTCGCTGCCGCCGCCTTTGTTGTTCCCTGAGTTCCCAGGGCTGCCATCATTTGCGGCGGAGCCATTGCCGTTGCCCTTTCCTCGGTTTTCATCGCCGCTCAATCCTGAGGCGCCACTGATGCCTCCCTGAGTGCTTGTAGCGCTGGTTGACCCTTTTTTGGTATGACCATAGGCAAAACCGCCTTTAGTTTTGGAGGTACTGACAACACCGGCATTGAGGCCGACCCCGTGACCTTTTGACCAGCCGGACCGAGTATTCCGTTCAGTCGCTTCAGTTAACTCATCAGTTTCCGCATCAATCTCGTTTTGCTCTTCGGTATGGGGATTGCCAAATGCATTTTTCTCTCTTTTTGTGTGCCCCAGACCGAGGAGTCCAGGATGTAGTCCCAATTCCTGGGCGATCTGGCCCCAACCCATACCCGAGTTGCGCATGGCTTCAATTTCATCCGTCACCACGCCGGTTCTTTCTGAAATTTCTGCTGCATATGCTTCCTGAGCTTCAGCTAATTTTTCTTCAGCAGCTGTAATATCTTCTTCAGCAGCTTCCTCGCCTAGAGCGTTAAGGTCTTTTTCAGCCTTCTCGACTGCGGATTGAAGCGTTTCTAATGCTTCGTCGGGTTGCGAGGCAGCTGCTGAAGCAAGATTGGCTGCATGCTGGGCCTGGGCTGGATTGGTGAAACTTGGTGCTGACGCTTCGTCCTCGGCGCTGACTGCATCATCCGCAATCGCCTTTTGAACCTGCATGCCGGCAACAAGACTTAAGCACAGTGCGGCTAGGACAAAAAGACGCTTCGGGTGCGAGTGTTTTTTCTTTGTTTTATTCATATCATTTTCTCCTGTGTTCGTTGATCACTCGGTTGACTGAAAATTAAAAGTCCTTCCAGAAGTGGATATTGCTTTTCCGATGTGGTGCGTATATTTTCAGGTTTGCCGAACCAGCTGATTTGTATTTTTTTGTCGGTTTGTCTCCCCAGATTCCGGGAAACAAGATGTTGTAGATTTGTGGCTTTCCTGCCAGCAAGATTTGCATCGTCTGCCAGGAAAACAACAAGGTTCAATACATTACCGGAAGACTGTGCAAAAGAGGATGCCAATAGAGCAATCTCGCGGTGCCGTGCTTCAGAATCCATGCCCAGCAAAAGATTCTGGTTCAATATGATTTTCCGAAAACCTATTTGATAACTGCGATACGTAAAATCACCGAGTGCATTGAGATGGTTGACAGCCCGGTATGCCCATTTTCCTTTCCTGTTCACCTGAAGATACTCTTTCCAGGCGAATGCTTCCTGCTGCCGGCTTCCCATCAGCTGGCAGGTAAGAGCCCTGTTGTAAAGCGCGGTATTTTCTGCGGGGTAAAGAGCCAGTACACGGTTGTATTCTGCCAGAGCTTCCTCAAGCTGACCTGTTTCAAGCAGATTGTGACCCAGGTACATCCGAGCCGGAAGGTACCGGGGATATTGGCGGATAATTTTTCTGTAAACTTCCCGTTCCTGCTTTTTGTTGCTTTCCTTGCCAAGGACAACACCTTCCCAAAGAGCATATTCAGGATTTTGAGGAGCAAGAAGGGCGGCTTGTCGCAGAAATCGCAGAGCTTGCTGCGATTGCCCACCTGCAAGAAGTCCTCTGCCCATCAGGTGGTTCGCTTCCGCATTGCCTGATGCTATTGAAAGGGATGGGGTGACAGTATTTGTAGTATTATCGGTATCATCTCTGTGTTCACCAATGATAAGACCCAGCCAGAAAACAGCAGCCAGAGTACAGACGGTACCGGCAATTCGGAGTGGTTGAACATTGAAGGTAATAGAGGCGGTAGTCAAGCGGGTGAACAGATGCCGGATTGTTTTCCGGGGTGTATTTATTTCAGCCATTATCCTTTCAGCCAGCTCACCGGGAACCTCCCTGTCCGGCAGGGCATGCAGCATTTCCTGCAGCTGTTGTTCATTTATTTTGTGCTGTTTCATGAATCATCTTCCTGCATGATACCCTGTAATTGCTGTAATCCTCTTGCTGTCCTCATTTTCACGGCACTTTCACTGATTGAAAATATTTGAGCCACTTCCTTGACTGGAATTTCCTCATGAAAACGGAGCATCAGGATTTCCCGTGTATCATCCGACAACATATTTATTGCTCTTTGCAGCCGCTGTAAATCCTCTTTATTTTCCAGCAGTTTTTCCTGCCTGGTTTCCCTTTCCTGATGATTCGACAGCTGGTGTGCCAAATGTATATGATTCTGCTGCTGTCGATTTCGTTTCCTGCTCCAGTCATTCGCCCTGTTTACTGCCAGGGTATAAAGCCAGGTGAAAAAACTGTGACCGGAACTAAAACTGTTCAGTTTTTCATAAGCACGAATAAAGACTTCCTGAGTCAGGTCGGCAGCATCATTTTCCGAACGGCTGTACCGATACATAAGATTGAAAATTTGCCTTTGATAACGCGTGATGAGAATACTGTACGCCTGTTTGCGACCATCAAGGACCTGGCTGATAATTTCTTCGTTCGATATCTCCATTACTTTTCTTCTTCTACCCAGATATACGTCTGCCGGTTCCCCCGGTCACATTATTTATAAAAAAAAGATCGAAAAATGAGGTTGCAGGGAATTGTCAGGCGACGAGGGGAGGTTATTTTTTCTTCAAGTCAGCAAGAAAAAAGCGTACGGATTCATTTGATTGCAGTCTTTTTCCCTTAACTGAAAATTCTTCAGGGACGGAAAACCAACTGATTCCGATCCGCCCGCTGAGGTCAGGAAATGTTTTCCGAAAATAATTTCTGATGCTGATTGCTCTCTTTTTTGCAAGTGTCTTGTTTTTTTTCTGGTAGACGATAATTTGCAGGGTTCCCTGTCCCATGTTCGAGGCAACTGCACCAACGAGTTTCAGGGAAGGATATGAACTTGAGTCCAGCTTGTCCGTATATGGTTCAAAGGATATTTTTTTAAGGGTGATGGTCCGGGCTCCCAACGAATGATTACGATAGGAGAAATCGGCGAGTCTGTTAAGATGATCAGTTGCTTTTCGGGCAAGATTGCCTGCAGGATAGAGGGAGAGGTATTCGAGCCATGCTATTTTTTCTTCAGGGGTTCGGTCCAGAAATTTCAGGATAAGGGCCCGGTTGTATAAAGCGGATGGACTTTCAGGCCACAAATGGAGGGCCTTGGTATAGGTCGCTAGTGCCGCCTCGTATTCTTTACTTTTCAGTTGATTGTGACCGAGATAAATGATTGACTGCAGATGATTTTTGTCAAGCTGGAGGGCCCGAAGATAACTGCTCCGTTCCTTTCCCCCCATTCCGTTTTCACCGTAGGCAACTCCCAGCCAGAAAATATATTCCACATCATCGGGGGCGATCGACACAGCTTTCTGAAGATACGCAAGAGCTTCTTTGCCCTTGTTTTCGGCAAGCAGGAAACGTCCCAGATAATAGTTGGCCTCAGTATTTTCAGGATTTTCAAATACTGCCTGGCGAAAAGTTTCTTCTCCCCTGGTATAATCCCGGGTCATCATATAGTGTGAGCCCTGGACCTGGTGTTTGAGAGTTTGTCCCAGATCAGCTGCCTGTATGCAGCCGGTTAATATAATCAAAGCAAAACAATAAACGGTGAAATACATTTTCAATCATGATCTTTTGGTAAAATTGACTCAGTTAGGCCGACTAGCTGAAGGAAAAATATTCTATATGATTATTGCAGTGTTGCCTTGCGGTTACAAGACAAAAAAAATATTGACCCTCTGATTTTTTGAATTTTGATATAAAAGTCAGGTTATTGAGAGTGTTCACTCTCAATGGGAGAAGCAGGTAAGTTTTCGGATTGTAAGTTTTTCAAAGGCAGCTTTGGTATCGTTTGAAAAAGTTTTACCACCTCTCAAATACCTGACGGCGTGCCGCGGCTGATCTGCGCAAGAGAGGAACATGGATATCTATATAATCAATGATTCGTGCTTTCTTACTTGCCGACGGCCGCATGATCCGTCCGGCAACCTGGAGAAGACGGCCTTCGAATTTTATGGGGGTGGAGAGCACAAGAGTGTTCAGTCCCGGACAATCAAAGCCCTCTCCAATAAGCTGCAGGGTGGAAATCAGGACTCTGATGGTTCCTTTTCTTACTTCTTCTACAATTCGTGAACGTTCCTCTGCAGCGACACGTCCGGTGAGCAGGGCCGACTCAACGCCACGCTCGTTGAGCTTTTGTCGGAGCATTTCACAGTGTGCCACCCTATCGGAAACAACAAGGACTGTTCCTTCATGACCTGCCTGGACAATTTCCGCCACATCATCAGCTATCAGGCTGTTGCGGCCATCATTCTTGGCAAGTGATTTGATGAGCTTGGCATAATCACCTCTGAACACGTACTTGAATTCCGTCGGTTTTTGCAGAAAATCCGGTCGGATGACCGCACCGCTTTCAGCAAGAACTCTGGGATTGACGCTATGCACCCTGTCGCCCATATAGGTGTATATGAGTTGGGTCATACCGTCTTCGCGGCGGAAAGCGGTGGCGGAAAGTCCCAGCATGAAATAGCTGTCAAAACTGCTGACCACGTCGGTAAAAAGGCTGGCCGGAACCCGATGGCATTCGTCAACTACTATGTGGCCGAACTGGGAAGGAAGTTCCTCCAGGTGCTTGCGGACGGTATTGACAATGGCAACGGTCACCGGCTTGATATCGTATTTGCCGTCACCGGCTTTACCGGCTTCAATATCCAGGAATTGAGCAATTCTTTCCCTCCACTGGTGGAGCAGTTCCTTATTATGGACAATAATCAGGGTAGGTTGTTTTCGTTCAGCAATGATTTTGAGAGCCATCACGGTCTTGCCCGACCCTGTTCCAGCCTCGAGCACCCCAAAGGAATGTTTGGTGACCGCCTGTACAGCTTCCTGCTGATATGGACGCAAGGTACCCTGAAATGAGAGCTGTATTTCATCAAGCCGGCGCCGGTTATCTATAATCAGGGGACGGGAACCGGTTACCTGCTCACATATCTGGATGGCCTGATTAATGAATCCCCGGGGAAAATAGATCAGGTCGTCCCAGTCATGAAAAAAGTACAGTTTGGGTTTGAGTTTTTTGCCGATCCACCGGCTGTAGCGTTTGGCATCCTGATATTTTGGGTTGATAATAGTCAGTTTTTGCCTGATAATACCTTTCTGAGTTTCTGTTGCCCCGGTAAGACATGCCTCGGAATCAACAGTAATGCTGAGAGGTAAGGCGGCTTTTGAATTCTGTGTGCGGTAATCGGGATTCACGTCAATTTATTGTCTGTTGCTGGAACGTCTTGAAAACAGTTTTTCTCCGCTGAGAAATGTAAACATGCCCAATACCCTTGTTCATCTCTGTGTACAGACACCTGCAAGTCGCATCTTGATTCGAGACACTGATTTCAAATGGATAGCTCTTGGTTGTATAATTCCAGATATTCCATGGATTTTGCAACGAATAATTCTTATTGCCCTGCCAGACGTTAACCTGATTGATCTTAGAATGTATGTTGTTATACAGGCTTCTCTGTTTTTCTGCCTTTTTTTCTCCCTGGCATTGAGTCTTTTATCGACCAGTCCGGGAAAAATATTTATCCTGCTGTCAATCAATTCCTTTCTGCATCTTCTGCTCGACGCCCTGCAGACCAAATGGGCAAACGGCGTCCATTTTTTTGCACCGATTTCCTGGCAGGTAACAAATTTTTCTTTTTTCTGGCCGGAAAGCAGGGTTACCCTGGTTTTAACTATTCTAGGTTTGGGTGTATTGATTATATGTGGTGCAAAGGACTGGAAAAAAAGAGTTCAAATCACGACGAAACAGAAGCATAGGACGATTGCCGCCTTGCTGATATTTGCATATTTTCTTGTCCCTTTTCTGATGTTTCAAGGTCCTGAAAAGGAAAATAATCATTATGTAACCACTCTTCGCAATATGGAAAAACGGCCCGGTAAATATATAGAGTTTGATCGTGGCTGGTTTCAAAGCAGGGACAGGACACTTCATGTTTTTTCCGGGGAAAGGCTGCAGTTGCATGGTAATATTCCGCAAAAGGATGTTCAGCTTTCCATTCAGGGGAATTTTATAGATAAAAAAAACATACGGGTCACAGCGTATCATGTCCATAGCGGTTTTCGAGACATAGCGAGTATGGTAGGTTTGACGGGGGTAATGTTTCTATGGCTGATTGCCATAGTAAGGAAAAAAACAGTACCATGAATATTACTTTATCAAGATTTTTACAGGAAATGACTAATGCCTGCACGAACCAGAAGATTTATTATTTTTATTGTTCTTTCTGTCACGTTAACAGTTTCAGCTCTTTGCATGGCTGGTATCGATTTTGTGACGATAACATTGCCGGAAAAGGTTATCAGGCAATCCATTGAAAGTGCACTGCCGTTATCTATCAACCCCGATCAAGGGCTCCTGGAAGGAAGTCTGGTTCTCGACACAATTGACAGGTTCGAACTGGGGCAGAACAGTGCTGTGGTGCATGGTTTGATCCTGGGGAAAAATCTCGTACTGACGACCAGAATCGGTGATCAGGATTTCAGGCTCAAGCTGGGAGAGATGCGCTTGCCTATGACCTGTGATTTCACATTTCGATTTGATCCACAGGAGAAAAGTCTCTATATTACACCTCATTTAACCGATTCGTTAAAAGAAGCTCCGCCGGAGCAGGCAAAAAAGGTTCTGCCGATTCTGGCGCTGCTCAATAACAGGGAGTATCCGATATCTTTCGAGAGCATGAAAAGTTTTCAAACAAAGATCGGTCAGCGCAATCTTGCTGTAGAAATGGAACCGGTTGATATACAGATATCCCAAACACAGCTTGTCCTTAAGATGGTGCCAAGAGTAAGCAAAACAAATTGATTTCAATGATGAATTTCTGTATTTTTAAGTATAGGGCTAATGAATATTAAGCGGAGGAAGTCTCATGTCTGACAATTGCCTGTTCTGTAAAATTCTTAAAGGTCAAATCCCGGCGGATAAGCTGTATGAGGATGATGATATCCTGGCGTTTCGTGATATTTCCCCCCAGGCGCCTGTTCATTTTCTGGTCATTCCCAAAAAACATATCAGCGGTCCGGGTGCTGTCACTCAGGAAGACGAACAGCTCATCGGCAAGGTAATCCACATGGGTGGAGAAATTGCAAGGCAGGAAGGGCTTGAACATTATCGCTTTGTTGTTAACCATGGTGAGCAGGCTGGTCAGACGGTTTTCCATATCCACATGCACGTCTTGGGCGGACGCAGCATGTCCTGGCCTCCGGGTTGATCCGGTCTATGCCGGGTTCACCTACAGCAAGGTTAAAGGCATGGCTGTCAACTGTTTTCATTGTCCTGGCAGCCATTCTCCTGTTATTCAGCGGCCTGCCATTTCTGGCAGAAAAATTTATTCTACCTGAAATTCTTCCTTCGCAGGCACTTGCCGACTATCAGGTCTCTGTTTATCGGCTTGGCTTTCGCGGGTGCATTCTGAAAATTTCAGGACGGCCGGAAAAAAGTCCCCTTGTTTCCACCGGCAATATTCGAATCCACTGGTCACTGTCCGGCCTTAAGGAGAGACGAATCGACCTCCTGGTCCTTGATGGTCTGCAGATGAGGATTTCTAATCAGGCTCAGGGTAAAATACCAAGTCCTCCTTCTTCCCCCGCAAGATCTGCGGACACCACGCGTCAAAACGGAAGCGGATCAGGCGGTTCTCGTCTCCCATTGCTCATTGATGAGATCCAGGTGTTAAACAGTACCATCACCTTCGATCATCATAACCTTGATCACTGCATTCCTTTTTCTCTTGTTGGACAACGTATTGGAGGAGAAAACCTGCAGGGGAAAAGTGATACCCTCCACTATAAATTTCGCATCTCGATTGCAGCGCAGGAGATGGCGGCCGAGTTAGCGTATAAGCATCAGGATCAGATACTTTCAGGCAATATCAGGACGAACATCGACCTGCACCGCTTAACCCGGGAAATAAGATATTTTGTTGCCTCTCCCTTGGATATGAAAGGGATTGCCGGCATAACTCTTCAGGTTGAGGCAAAGCTTGCACCTTTCTCTCTTCAGCAGCTGAAAGGCGAGGCCAGGCTTGAAGATGTTCTGGTGCAAAACAATGAGGTTGTAATCCGGAGCAATGGCGTTAATCCTGCGTCGCTCTCCCTGTCGGGTTCGAAAGAGAGCTTGATGGCGGAGGCAACCGGACTGGTCATTGAAAGTCCGCTGCAGGCAACAACGCGTTTTGACGCGTTAATTTCCTTTCCGAATAAAGCTATACAGTGGCAGGGAAATCTGCAGATCCAGCCTGTTGTCGGGCAGAAGGTGGCTCAGCAATATATCCTTTCCCAGGCGCCACCGATAGTATTCCAACATGCTGGAATATTTCAGGATAATGAGGTGCAATTGAACATTGTTTCGTTACATCAGGATAACATCCAAACAGAGCCGTTTGCTGTTGACCATGATGATATCCGGGTTAAAGCCGGCCGTCTTGAAATTGAATCCGGATGGCTGTACACGCGCAAGAATGAAACAGGCAGACTGAGTGGCACACTCCTTTTAAAGGGCGATGATCTTACAATCAACTCCCCCTCAGTTCTTTTACAATTTCCCCGGTTACAATTCGACGGCAAAGGAGTCTTCGGATCACCGGATATCAAGAACGGTTTCGCGATTTCAGGTGGACTGAATGCACCTGATGCGTCCTTGAATTTGAACCGGCAGAAGTTGAGACTGCATGGAATTCAGCTCCAATTTCCCGTATCCTGGCCGTTAATGCAGGAGCAACAGGAAGGCACATTCAAAATTGATACAATTTCTCTGCGAGCAGTTGACCTTGGAAGCTTGAACGCAACGCTTCATCAGGGTTCCGATAAAATTGAAATAAACGGAAAACTGAACAGCAATCTCATCCCGGACGGCCTGATTGCTTTCAACGGTGCTCTGCACATTCCAGATAAAATAAATTCTTTTGCAGGGTTTACATTTTCTGCTGAGGATACCCGCATTTCTTCCGAGAGTTTCAACCCTCTTTTTCCCGGCATGGATTCATTTTCCGGCAGCGGTCTGCTGAACATGGAGGGACAGGTAACCGTCTATAAGGACAGGGCTGCCGGTTTTCTTTCCCTGGGCCTCCATGACGGGAATCTCGATATTCCGAAGTTCCAGACGAGCGCAGAGGGAATAAATTTTAGAGTTGATTTTCCCGATTTCCCGTCTCTCCAGACATCTCCTCAGCAGAAACT